>Ga0316628_100004787_pt1 | contig 10704 bp, 3 predicted proteins | sample OWC_Aug_M2_C1_D5_FD_207648 | JGI IMG/M metagenome (GOLD analysis project Ga0316628, IMG submission 207648) | Wetland soil microbial communities from Old Woman Creek delta, Ohio, United States - OWC_Aug_M2_C1_D5_C | ecosystem: Environmental > Terrestrial > Soil > Wetlands | place: USA: Ohio... | reverse complement strand
GACGAGGCCAACCAGGCGGTCAAGTTCGGAACCCTCCTCGAAAAGGGGGAATATAAGTACGACAAGACGGACCACCATGGTCCCCTTCTCTATTACCTGACTCTCCCGGTAGCCCAAGCCATGGGCCGGGTGAAGTTCATGGACCTGGACGAAACCCTTCTCCGCGTCGTTCCCGCGTTGTTCGGCGCGGCTCTGATCGCTCTCTTCCTCCTGTTTGGAAGCAGCATCGATCTCGAGGCCCGGGCTGTCTCGGTCCTCCTGATGGCCCTCTCGCCGGCGATGACTTTTTACAGCCGGTTTTACATCCAGGAGATGATCTTCGCCTTTTTCGCCATGGGCTTCATCGTCTCGCTTTGGCGATATATCCTGCGGCCCGACGGCGGGTGGTATGCCCTGGCCGGCGTTTTCGCCGGCCTGATGGCGGCGACGAAGGAGACCGCGGTCATCATCGTGGCCGCGGCATCCCTCGGCGTGGTCGGGGTCCTCGTTCGGGAGAGGATCCACGTCCTGAATACGGACCTTCCGGTCCAACGGAAAGTGTTCATCCACCACATCGTCATTGCCCTGATCGCCATGGCCGCGGTCGCCGCCCTTTTTTACTCCTCCTTCGGGACCAATCCCGAGGGAATCAAGGACGCCGTCAAGTCGCTCAACGTCTATGTCGAAAAAGGGACCGATGCGACCGGCATGCATACGCACGGTTTCTTCTATTACTTCGGCATCCTTGCCGGAAGGATATCCGGAGGAGTCGTCTGGACCGAAATCCTGGTTCTTCTTCTCGGCCTGGCCGGCATGTACTTCATTTTCATTCCCAAGCCGGATCCGGAGGTCTACCGGGAAGATCCCTGCCCTGTCGACCGGTCCCTGGGCGTCTTTCTTGTCGTCTACACGATCATCTGCACGCTGACCTACTCGTTCCTTCCGTATAAAACGCCCTGGAACATCGTCCCCTTCTACCTCGGCTGGCTGATCCTGGCCGGCATCGGGGCGGTGGGGCTCCTCCGCGCCGTTCCGCCCCTGCTGCCGAAAATCATCGTCCTCGCCGTCCTGACCCTTGGCTTCGTCCATCTCGCCCTGGAAAACCACCAGGCGAACGTCAAATATCCGTCCGATCCGCGCAACCCCTACGTTTATGCCCAAACCAGCCCGGATTTCCTGAAGCTACCGGCCCGGATGGAGCAGCTGGCCGGCGTCCACCCCGAAGGACGAAACCTTCAGATCAAGGTTCTGGCCGGCCCCTATGAACAATGGCCGCTGCCCTGGTACCTGCGCAAATATAATAAGGTCGGCTATTGGACCGAGGTGGAGAAAGCCGGAGACTTGACCAAGGCCGATGTGGTCATCACCTCGCCGGAATTTGTCGAAGCGACCGAACGGGTTCTCGGGGACCGGGTCATCGTCGAGAATTACGGCCTGCGGCCCGATGTCATCCTGACCGTTCACATCCGGCGCGGCCTCTGGAACGAGTTCATGAAAAACCGGAATAAATGACCCGGACCGGTCAAGAGGCCTTTTTTCTGAGATCTTCGAATTTCCGGAGAATCCACTCCGGAGGCTCCGGCTCCTCTTTCATGGTGGACGGTTTTCCCAGGGTCGCCTGCCAACGATAGATCCACGAAGGTCCGGAAGCGCCCGCGTATCCGTCGGCCGTTTGATAAGCGGGATCCGACAAGACGCGGTCCAATCCCGCGAAAGCGAATCCCCGCTTTTCCAAAAGGGCCAGGACTTCGCCGCCCGCGTCGCTGTTCAAGGCGTTGGCATGGATAAGAAGGACGTGAGGGATCGAACGGCCGAAGAGATCCTCGGCCTGCCGCTCCATCCAATCACAGATGATATTCGTAAAATCCAGATAGGCCGTCTTCACCTGATCGGCCAGGGAACGGTCGCCAGCCTTGACGGCCGCGGCATAAACGAAGGCGAACAGGTAATCCGAATTTTCGATCGTGAACGGAACCGCCGTATATCCCGAAGCCAGGAGGAAGCGATCGACGGCTTCGCGGTATTCCGGCGTCTTTCCCCTGTGGTTCAGCGGATGCCGGAAATAGCGGGGCGCGGCCGGCCGTCCTTTTTGGAGGATCTCCGTCAGCGTTCCGCCCCGGAGAATCTCCTTTTGGTAGTCCTCGAGGGAGGTTGCGTTGGGATCGACGTGGGAGAAGGTATGATTTCCGAGGATCATTCCCCGCTCGATCCATTTCCGGAGAAGCGCAGTCCGGGCATCCATCTCCCCGGGGATCAGGACGTTGCGTTCGTTGACGAATCCCACAGCCTCGATATGCCGGCCGGCCAGAGCGTTCAACAAGCGGTCGGTCCGAACCGCGATGCCGCTCAGGTCGAGGCCGTATCCGACAAAGGGGAGATCGTCGATGGTCACAGCGATGCTCTTGGATGCAAGCTTCGGCCCGGTTTGAGCCGAGGAACCGGCCGGCGCTGCCGCCACAAACACAAGGACCGCGAAGAAAAAAACCGGAGCGATTCGCCCGGGACCGGAGCGCGACATCGGGCTGATCCTCACCGGCGGCCCGGAACCGGCGGCGGCTGGAAGGCGAATTCCTTGGGGGGTTCGATCCCAAGCAGGTGCTTGACGAAATAATCCCAGCGGCGGCGGGTCATGTACGGCTCGCTGCCGAATCCATGACCTCGATTGGGCAGGAGAATCAGGTCGAAATCCTTGTTGGCCTTGATCAGGGCGTCGACGACCAGAAGCGTCAGGTACGGCGGAACGTTGGAATCCATGGTTCCATGGGCGATCAGGAGCTTGCCTTTCAGATTCGCGGCGAAGTTTTGATTGGCCTGGGAATCATAATTAGAGGTCCCGTCGGGATTGCGGACCAGAAGCCCGTGCCATTTTTCCCCCCAATCGTCCTCGTAGCCGCGCTGGTCGTGGTTTCCGGCCTGGGAGACGCCGACCTTGAAGAAATCAGGGTAATGGAACATCGCCGCGCAGGCGGCGAATCCCCCGCCGGAGTGGCCGTAGATCCCGGCCCGTTCCAGGTCGATCCAGGGAAACCGCCGGCCCAGCTCCTTCATTCCCGCGACCTGGTCCGGAAGGGTGTTGTCGGCCATGTCGCCGTAGTACGCGTCGTGGAAGCTCTTGGACCGGTTGGGCGTGCCCATCCCGTCGATCTGGACGACGACGAAGCCCAGCTCGGCGATCGCCCGGGCGTCCCACCGGCGCGACGCCGAAAAGCTCCTCGAGCTTACGCTCCCACTTTGGGGGCCGGGATAAATATTGTTTAAAATGGGATATTTTTTATTCGCGTCGAAATCGCTCGGCAGGAACATGAGGCCGTAGAGATCGGTCACGCCGTCACGGCCTTTGACCGTGAACGGCTTCGGCGGAGTCCAGCCCGTCTGGAGGAGAGCCGAGATATCCGCCTTCTCCAGAGTCAGGACGAGGCGGCCGGCGGCGGTCCGAAGGACGGTCGTCGGCTCGACGTCCGGCCGGGAATACGTGTCAATCAGGTAACGTCCGGAGGGGGAAAACAGGAATTCATGATCCATGTCCTCGGGCGTCAAAAGAGTCAGGCCTTGGCCGTCGAAGCCGATCGAATACAAATGGCGGAAATAGGGGTCGCGGCCGGATTCGCCTCCCAGTCCGACGAAAATCAAGCGGCGATTTTTTTCGTCGAGACGGACGACGTCCGTCACCCGGCCCGGGCCCGCGGTGATCGGATTTTTCAATCGGCCCGTGTCCAGGTCATGGAGATACAAACGGCCCATGGCCTCGCGCTCGGAGAACCAGATGAACTCGTTGGAGTCCGGAAGGAAACGCCAGCATGGGGCGTTGGCTCCCGATTCGAAGAACGTCCGGGCCGATTCCTCAAAAACCTCGCGGACCTCGCCGGTTTCGGGGTCCGCAACCCGGAACCAGGCGGTCTTGTGGTCCCGCGAGGAGGAAACGAAAGCCAGCCGGCGCGAATCCCGGCTCCAGGCCACGTCCTCCATCGAACCGTCATCCGCCTTGATGTCGTCGGCGACGGAACCGCGATGTTGGTCTGGAGCCATCCTCAAGCGGACGACCCGGGGACCGTCGAGATGGATGACGACCCGTTCGATCATGGTCACCTTTTCGTCGCCGGGCAGCGGGTATTTCCAGGCCTGGAGGACCGGATGGCCCACCCGTGTTTCGACGAGATACATTTCCCCGACGCCGCGCTGGTCCTGCTGGAACGTCGCGATCTTCCGCGAATCGGGCGACCAGGCGACGACGGGCCGGTCGCTCCGCGTCCAGCCGGCGTTGTCCGTCGCGTATCCATAATCCTTGATCCCGTCAAAGGTCAGTTGCGTTTCCTTGCCGGTCTCCCTCTCCCTCAGCCACAGGTTGTCGTTCCGGATGAAGACGCCGAGCCGGCCGTCGGGGGAACCGGCTTCGGGCTCGAGACGGCGGCGGTCCGCCGGCTCGGCCGCCGGCGGAAGATCCTCGAAGGTCATTCCCCGGCCGCGGAGATCGCAGGAGTAGCGGCGGTTTCCGACGATGAACGATATTCGCTTATCGTCGGGAGAAAATACAAACGAAACGAAGGGAAGCCGGGCCGCGTCGAAGGCTTTCTTTTCAGCCGCGGACAAGGCGGCGGCGACTCCGGCCTGGTCGAAGGCCGGTTCCCGAACGCCGCGGGCCGGATCGACGAGGATGAATTCCGAACCGTCGGCCAGCTGATTCCGATACCAGAACCGGTCTCCGGAAAGCCAGTTCGGCCGCACGGAAGCCCGCAAGACCAGCGGGGCGGTCTGGGCGCCGAGGAATTTCTCGGCTCGGGCGTAATCGGCGGCCGTCAGAGCGGGCCGGCCGGCCTCGGTTTGGAAAGCCGCCGCCGAAACGGCCAGAAGAAGGGAAAACGCCGCGAAAACCGCCGGGCGTACGCGACCTTGGCGCATGGGGAACCTCCTCGGATTTTTCGTTGTCCCGATCGCGATGAAAAGCCTTGGGGACGGCTTTCGACCGCCGAGCCGCGAATATATCCTTCTCGCCGAGGGGCTGTCAAACGCGTGTTTTCCCGATTCCCCTTTGATATAATGAACGCGATTTTCGCGCCCCGCGAATCTCAAGAAGACCTAAGGAGCCGCCCATGTCCGATCATGGATTGAATCGCCTTCTGACCAGCCTCCAGGGAGTCCTCCGCCTCGAAGGAGACCGGGTCCAACTCCTCAATCAAAAAACGCTTCCGGAAAAGGCCGACGTCCTCGTCCACGAAGCCGTTTTCGGGGAACCGGAAGTCCAGGCCGCGGCCCGCTGGCTGATCTGGGAAACCGCCCAGGCCGCCGGCATCCGCCCCGCCTCGATCCACGACCTCTACCTGGCCCGGGGCAAGGGGATGATCGAACGCGACTTCACCGTTCCGGCCATGAACCTGCGGATGCTGGCGTACGACTCCGCCCGGGCCGTTTTCCGGGCCGCCCGGGCGATCGATTGCGGGGCGTTCATCTTCGAAATCGCCCGGAGCGAGATCGGCTATACCGACCAGCGTCCCTCGGAATACGTCTCCGTCCTCCTGGCCGCCGCCCTCCGGGAGGGATACCGCGGTCCCGTTTTCGTCCAGGGCGACCATTTCCAGGCCGCGACGAAAAAATACGCCGCCAATCCGGAAGCCGAAATACAGGCGATCCGCGACCTGATCCTCGAAGCCGTGGGCGCCGGGTTCTACAACATCGACATCGACACCTCCACCTTGGTGGACCTCTCCAAGCCGACGCTGGCCGAACAGCAAAAGAAAAACTTCGAGCTGTGCGCCCATTTCACGAAGTTCATCCGAGACCATGAGCCGGCCGGGATGACGATCTCGATCGGAGGGGAGATCGGCGAGGTCGGCCATCAGAACAGCACCATCGAGGACCTTGACGCCTTCATGGCGGGCTACGAGGCGGCGCGCGGCGGCCGCCCCGGCATCAGCAAGATCAGCATCCAGACCGGGACCTCGCACGGCGGCGTGGTTCTTCCGGACGGTTCCCTGGCCCAGGTGGCGATCGATTTCGACGCCCTCCGAGCGCTCGGCGACAGGGCCCGCCGGGCTTACGGAATGGGCGGGGCGGTTCAGCACGGCGCCAGCACCCTCCCCGACACCGCGTTTCACCGGTTCGTCGAAGCCGGGACTTGCGAAGTCCACCTTGCGACGGCCTTCCAATCGCTGGTCATGGATCATCCCGCCGTCCCGGAATCTCTCCGGTTGGACATGTACGAATGGCTGAAAACGAACGCGGCCGAAGAGCGGAAACCCAAGGATTCCGACGCCCAGTTCTTCTATAAAGCTCGGAAAAAAGCCGTCGGTCCCTTCAAAAAGAGGTTCTGGTCGCTGCCCAAGGAAGCCCGGGACGAAATCGGGGCCGACCTGGAACGGAAATTCCGGTACCTGTTCGAGCAGCTGGGAATGTCCCGGACGACGGAGATCGCCAACCGGTTCGTCAAAGCCCCTGAAATCCACAAGCTCCGCCCGGCCGGCGGCCTTAAAAAGGTCGCGGGTGAAGACGTCGAGGGCATGGCTGACTGAAGGCCACAAATTTCTTTTCCCAGGGGAATTGTAAATTTTCCTCCGATAGATTAATTTATAGACGCCGACATCGCGAGCCACTTGTGATTCAGAGCGCCATCCGGAGGTTCCGCATGCGGAAGCAACTCTTTTCGCTGGGACTCGGGCTCATCGTCGCCTTCGCCTCTCCCCTTCTTTCCCAGGATCGATTACGCTGTCAGAATTTCTCCCTGGAGGAAGGCCTGTCGCAAAGCACAGGGTACTGCGTCGTCCAGGACCACAAGGGATTCCTCTGGGTCGGCGCCGAAACCGGCCTCAACCGGTATGACGGCTATAACTTCAAGATCTACCTGGAGGACCGGGCCAATCCCCGGGCTCTGGTCAACAACTACGTCTGGTGCCTGCATATCGACAAGTCCGGCGTCCTCTGGGTCGGGACCGACAGCGGCTTGAGCCGGTATGACGCGGCGACGGACGATTTCACCAATTTCCGCCACAACCCCGCCGATGAAAACAGCCTGAGCAACAACCGCATATTCGCCCTCCAAGAGGACCGGTCCGGCAACATCTGGATCGCGACCGACGACGGATTGAACCGCTTCGATCCCAAGACGCAGAAATTCACCCGGTTCATGGCCGGAGGAAAAGAAACGGGAGGACTCAGCTTCAAGACGGTCAAGGCCGTCCTCCAGGACCGGAACGGCGTGATCTGGGCGGCCACCGACGGCGGCGGCCTGAACCGCTGGAACGAGCAGAAAGGCGGATTCGAATATGTCCGCCACTCGGCCGCCGATCCTAAGAGCCTCGGAAATGACAGCGTCCTGTCGCTGGCCGAGGACGCGGACGGAAACCTCTGGGTCGGGACGCGAAACGGCCTGGATCGAACCGGCCCGGAGCGCAACGGCTTCCTCCATTATCGCCACGATGACCGCAATCCCGCCAGCTTGAGCGGCGACACGATTAATGTCATTTTCCAGGATAAATCCGGAACGATCTGGGTCGGGACCAACGAAGCCGGCGTCAATCGCTATGTTCCCAACACCGACGGCTTCTGGAACTACCGCCACGACGTGAGTGATCCGACCAGCCTTTCGGGCGACCGCATCCTGGCCATCATGGAGGACAACTCGGGCAACCTCTGGTTCGGCACTTACGGGGCCGGCCTCAGCAAATACAACAAGAACATCTCCAAGTTCCGCCTGTATGAGGCGGGCCGCTTCACGCCGCCCGGCCTGAACGTCAACGGATTCCGCAAGATCCTCAAGCAGGACGGGGACATCCTCTGGGTGGCCACGGACGGAGCCGGCTTGAGCCGCTTCGACCGATCGACGGGCCAGGTCCGCCACTTCCTCAACAATCCCGCCGATCCGACGAGCCTCAGCAGCAACCGCGTCTATATGATCCTCGTGGACCGGGACGGCGCTCTCTGGGCGACGACCGTCGAGGGCCTGAACCGCCTCGATCCGAAGACCGGCAAATTCACCCGATTTACGAACAAGCCGGGCGATCCCCAGTCCCTGAGCGTGAATTTCGTCCGGTCGATCGTCGAGGATCAGGAGGGGAACTTCTGGATCGGAACCGACGGCGGCGGCGTGAACTATTTCGACAGGAAAACCGGCAAGTCGCGACGCTTTCTACCCGAGGAAGGAAAGCCCAACAGCCTGAGCTATCCCCGGGTCTACGCCCTCTGCTTTGACAAGTCCCGGATCCTCTGGGTCGGGACATACGGCGGCGGCCTCAACCGCCTCGATCCGGCGACCGGGGAGATCAAAGTTTACCGGACGGCCACGGCCAAACCCGACGGGATCAAGGACGACTACATCCTCAGCCTCCTGGAAGACAGCCGGGGCTGGTTCTGGATGGGAACGGCCACCGGCCTGGCCCGGTTCGACCGGGAAAAGGAGACCGTCGACGTCTTCAAGCTGAAGGACGGCCTCCCCGACGAAGTCATCTACGCCATGGAGGAGGACGAACAGGGGAACATCTGGCTTTCGACCAACCGGGGCTTGTCCCGGTTCGATCCGGTCAGCCGCAAATTCAAGAATTTCGACATATACGACGGACTCCAGAGCTACGAATTCAACACGTACAGCTCCTGCCGGTCCCAGGACGGGGAAATCTTCTTTGGCGGCATCCGCGGATTCAACTCGTTTTATCCGAAGCTGATCACCGACAATCCCCATGTCCCGCAAGTCGTCCTGACCGCCTTCCGGCTCTTCGGCCGGGACGTGCCGATCAAGACGGCCGTCGACGACAAGATCATCCTTGAAAAGTCAATCACCGAAACCCAGGCCGTCCGCCTGACCTTCCGGCAAAACCTTCTCGATTTCGAATTCTCCGCCCTGGATTACCAGGCTCCCATCAAGAACCTGTACTCCTACCGGATGGAAGGCCTGGACTTGGAATGGACGCTCCCCAGCAACCGCCGGTTCGTGTCCTATGCCGGCATTCCGCCCGGGGAATACACCTTCCGGGTCAAGGCGGCTAACAACGACGGCCTCTGGAACGAGCAGGGCGCGTCCCTCCGCATTTCGGTCGTCCCGCCGTTCTGGCGAACCCGCTGGTTCCAAGCCCTGGCCGTCCTCTTCCTCCTGGGCCTAGCCCTGGGCGGCTTCCAGTATCGGACCGCCAGCATCCGGCGGAAGAATCTCCACCTCGAGAAGAAGATCAGGGAACGAACGATCGACCTCGAACAGGAAGTCGCCGAACGCAAGCGCCTGGCCGACGAGGCCAAGCGCAAGGGCGCCCAATTCGCCCTTCTCTATGACGTCGGCCGGCAACTGTCCGGACGTCTGGAGCTCAAGGATCTCCTGGATGTGGCCGTCCAGTCGGTCCGCGACTCGTTCGATTATTACGGGACCATGCTCCTCCTGCATGAAAACGACAGCCAGATCCTCACCTTGAAAGCCATCGCCGGCGGATATGTCGGCACGTTCCCCCTGGACATGACGGTCCGTTTCGGCCAGGGCATGATCGGGACCGCCGCGTCGGAGCGCAAGTCCCAGATGACCGGGGACGTGGAAAGGAATCCCCACTTTTTCCGCATGGCCGAGGAAAAGACGAAATCGGAGCTGGCGGTTCCCCTCATCAAAGGGGACAAAGTCATCGGCGTCCTCGATCTCCAGAGCGCCCAAATCAACGCCTTCGACGAATCCGACGTCACGGCCCTGGAAACACTCGGCAGCCAGATCGCCTCGGCCATCGAAAACGCCCGCTTGTACGATCGGGCCCAGAAGGAAATCGAAGAGCGGACAAAGGCCGAAGCAGAGCTCGACCGGCGGAAAAAATTCCTGGAGGCCGTCCTCTTCAACACGCCCAACGCCATCGGGACGACCACGGCCGACGGAAAAATCACCGAATGGAATCCCGGGGCCGAGAGGATCTACGGATACAAGCGCGAAGAAGTCTTGGGCCGGGATCTGGACGAAGTCGTGACGAGTCCCGATGGGCGATCCGGTGCAAAGCACCTGACCCAGGCCGCAATGACCAAGGCCGGCGTGCCCCCGACCGAAGTCGTCCGCAATAAAAAGGACGGCACGCCGCTCCACGTCATCGTCGCCGGCTCGCCGATCTATATGAACGGGACCCTTCTCGGCATGGTCTTCGTCTACACCGATATCACCGACCGGAAAAGGGCCGAGGAAGAGCTTGACCGCCGGAAGAAATACCTTGAAGCCGTCCTTTTCAACACGCCCAACGCCATCGTCGCCTGCGACTCCGCCGAGAACATCATCGAATGGAGCACCGGCGCCGAAAAGATCTTCGGCTACTCCCGGCGGGAGGCCATCGGCCTGAACCTGGACGACATCATTACCATGCCGGACGTCCGGTCAGAGGCTAAGGGCTTGACCTCTGAATCCCTCAAGGGGCAGGGCATCGGCCCGCTCGAGGCCGTCCGCTACCGCAAGGATCGCCAGCCGATCCATGTCATCGTCGCCGGCGCCCCCATCGTCATGGGCGGAGACGTCCAGGGCGTCGTCTTCGTCTACACCGACATTTCCGAGCGCAAAAAAGCCGAGCTGGCCGTCCAGCGCGAAGCGGCCAAGCTCTCGGCCATGATCTCCGGGATGGAGGAAGGCGTCCTCCTGACCGACAAGGACGACCGGATCCTGGAGGTGAACGAATACTTCCTCAAGCTCCTCAAGCAGGACCGGTCCTCGCTGCTCGGGAAAATCCTCTGGGAGAGCGACCCGCAGCTGGCGACCCAGGCCGTGCGGGCGGCGATCGAAGATTTCAGGAGCAA
>Ga0316628_100004786_pt1 | contig 10704 bp, 8 predicted proteins | sample OWC_Aug_M2_C1_D5_FD_207648 | JGI IMG/M metagenome (GOLD analysis project Ga0316628, IMG submission 207648) | Wetland soil microbial communities from Old Woman Creek delta, Ohio, United States - OWC_Aug_M2_C1_D5_C | ecosystem: Environmental > Terrestrial > Soil > Wetlands | place: USA: Ohio... | reverse complement strand
CTGTTGATTGTCCCCGCGCCGTCGCCGGCCGCAGTGCCGGAGCGCGTGCAGGTGCGCATGATCGCCGACGAACCGGAAGCCGTGCTGGCCATCCTGGCCACGCGCGCTGCGGGCCGCGAAGTCACCAGCGCCGACTGGCAGAAGCTGTTCGAGTCGGAAGGCTATCGCCGGCTGAAGAAGCGCGAAGCCGCCATGCAGCGCGCCTTCACCGACGATGACTTCAAGCAGTTCGTGCTGTCGCCGGAGTTGCTGGCGCGCGCAGAAAAACTTCAAGAAACACTGGACGACTGGAAGCAGGCGGACGTCAGCCATCCGGCTTCCCTCGCGTTGGCGTACCTGCCGGACGATGCCCAGATCCACGCCAAGGTCTACCCTTCCATCAAGCCCAAGGACAATTCGTTTGTCTTTGAAGTTGATACCGACCCGGCCATCTTTCTCTACCTTGATCCCACGGTAAGCCGCGCCGAGTTTGAGAACACGCTGGCGCACGAACTGCACCACATCGGGTTTGGAACGGCGTGTCCTCCCAAGGCCGTGCAGGCTGACACCGCCAGGCAACCGGCGCCGGTGCAGACCGTGCGCAAATGGGTGTCGGCGTTCGGTGAAGGCTTTGCCATGCTCGCCGCCGCCGGCGGGCCGGACACGCATCCCCGCGCCACTGCCAGCCAGGAAAAGCATGAGCGCTGGGACATGGACATGGGCCAGTTCTACCAGAACCGCCTGGAACTGGACACCTTCTTCCTGAAGGTCCTCAAGGGCGAACTGAGCGGCGAAAAAGCCGACCAGCAGGCCTTCACTTACTTCGGCTATCAGGGGCCGTGGTACACCGTGGGCTACCGCATGGACGTGGTGATTGAAAAAGCCTTCGGGAGGCAGCGCCTGATCAACGCCATGTGCGATGGCTCGGTGCTGGCGGCGTACAACGAAGCTCTCAGCCAGCAGGCCAACTCGCGCGGCATGCCCGCGGGGAAGCCGACGTGGTCGCCGGAGATTGTGAAGGCCACGCAGGTGGAAAAGCCGGAAAGATAGACTCGATTGGCTCCGAGACAGCTGCGGAAAGAAAGTTAAAAGAGAAAGAGGCAAGCGCCGGAGGCGCGGCATGAGTTAGTCCAAGCCGTCAGGCCTGGGAAAATGCAATGAAAAGTGCGAGCCCCGGAGGGGCGACACACAAAACATTTCCTTGTTCGCTTACGACCAGGCGCACTCGGGAACGCTTGTAAACGGACGGAGTCTAACTGTTGTGTCGCGCTTGTCGTCGACGGGTCAAATCGCCATTCCTGCCGATCAACTGTCTGCGTCCTGCAAGAATTCTCGACTTTTCCGTTCTCGTTCAGGCACACTGCACGAAATCCGGCGACTTCTGATGCCTGCCGTTACGCCGCCGGCCTGATTTCGGCGCGCTCCGCGCTCTTCTTGCTCATCACGTTCATGATGAGGGGAACCGTTGTGAGTCCTCCCATCAGGGCCAGAGACAATCCGGCGGCCTTGCGCTGGTCGTTGTTCATCCGCGTGGAGAGCAAGAGACCAATCCCGGCGCCCAGCGCCATGCGCGTCCCCGCAATGAGCATGATCTCCGCCATATTAAGTTTACTTTCCATCATGATTCCCACCTTCTCTCCCCGCGCGTCGTTCAGCGGAGACATTAGTCCTCAAAACCTTGGATGCGCGCCGTCGCGCCAACGCGGCCACTTTGGGGTTTTCAGGTGGAACACCAAGGTACGGCCGTAAAAAACGATATGCGTCGCGGGGTCTCTTCCCATTCATGCTCTTGTTAGCGCGCCAACGGGCTCTCCCAGACGCGCAGCAGCAACTCCTTGAGCTGGGCGAAACGCTCGCGCCCCAGCTCAGCGCTCCATTCGCGCTCGATGTCGCGGAGGATCTCGTGGATTTTCGAGAATGCGGCGCGACCGCGCTTGGTAAAGCGGATGATTCGCGCGCGGCCCTCGCCGGGCGCGTCCGACCGGACAATATAGCCCAGACCTTCCAGGCTCCGAAGCAACTGGTTCATGGCCTGCTTGCTCATGCCGGCCCGATCGGCCAGAACGCCCGGGCGGACCCCATCCGGCCCCGGATATTGGAGCACCGCCACATGCGGAACGCGCAGCTCCTCAAACCCGGCCTCGTTCAAGCCCTTGATGATGCGCCGCTGCACTGCCTGGGCGGGAACGCGCAGCAATGCGCCTATGAGCATGTTTCCGGCTTCAACCGGGGTTTCAACCGGTGAGTTTTTTGGCGATGAAGACATTGACATTTAAGTAAATGGAGTTTACATTATACACGGTAAACGAACTTTACTAGCAGGGGCCCGCACATGCCACAGCAGACCATCCATCTCCAAGCCCTCCACGTCAATCCTTCCGCCGAAACCATCCGTCTGGGGCCGCTCGAGGTGCGCTTCCTGATCACCGCTGAGAACTCGAACGGCAGCGTGGCGGCCTTTGAGCTCATTGTCCCGGGCGGGGTGCGCCTGGCGGCTCCGGCACACAGCCACGACCATTACGAAGAGACGATCTACGGTATCGACGGAGTGATGACTTGGACCGTGGACGGAAAGCCAATTGACGTTGGCCCGGGACAGGCGCTGTGCATTCCCCGCGGCGCCGTTCACCGCTTCGATAACAACGGAAGTCAGGACGTGAAGGCGATCTGCGTGATCACGCCGGCAGCAATCGGTCCAGAGTATTTCCGCGAGTCTGCCGAGGTGATCAACGCGGCGTCCGGTGGCCCGCCGGACCGGGCCAAGATGGCGGAGATCATGCGCCGCCACGGCCTCACGCCGGCTCCGTCTCCGTCGCAGGCTTAGCGCAGCAGACTTAACCGGCTTTTCCGGCCTGCTGAAATTACTATTCGGGCGGTTCACACGAATCAGGCGGAAGCAGTGCCTGTGTTGAATCCGCCTTCCGCCCAACGACCAATTCCCAGATCGAGGCGGCGATGATCCCTGCGAGCATGGCCGCGCCGGCCAGACGTCCTGCGTCTTCAGGCGCGGACAAGAAGAGAAAGCCGGCCCCAGTCCCAAGGGCAAGTCCGCTCAATGCGCAGGCGCCGATAATCACCGCCGAACGCCGTCTCTGGCGGCTCCGCGCCATGGCCACGGCGGCGAATCCCACCGCCACTCCAGGCAAAAAGGTGGAGAGATGCACAAGGCTCATGAGATTGAGAAATGCCGCAATATGCAGAAATGCTGACAAGTTCGGTTGCATGGGGATGGGTCTGCTGAGGATTATAAAACGGCGTGTCCCCCACCGTTCTGTTGCCGGAAAAGCGCTGCCGGCACCCAAACCGTTTCTCGGCTGAATCGGGGGTCCCCGGCGGGCGCACTTTTTGCCGGCTGGGGTGACTGTGTGCTGCCTGCCGACTGTTTCTTTACGGTCGCGCTGAGGGCTTCAGATTCACCAGCCCCACCACGTCCGTGCCGTTCGGGTCCACGGCATGCGCCCAGATGTTGTGGAAAATATCTTTCAACTCCGGATGCTGCGCCACCAGCGCGTTGGCCAGGTTGCGCGCGTCAGCCTGGGTGGCATTAAAGTCAACCGCGCTGGGCACGGAATACTTGATGGTCAGATCGAAGTTGTTTCCGTTGGGGTAGGCGCTCATATCGGTGATGCTGTAGGTCTTTCCGTTGGCCGTAAACTTGGCCGGAGCGCCGCCTGAGGGAACGTCCTTGGGCTGGATGCCGCCGGATTCCTGCGTGATCTTGGAAAGCAGGGTGGTATCCATGAAGGTCACCGGGGCCAACAGGTCCCAGGAGGTGACGTAATAGAACCAGGCGTTGTGGTTCTGGCCTTTGGACTTGAAGTCGCGTGCCCGGGTCAGGTACCAGAGCCCGTCATGTCCCATGGCTGACTCAGGCCGGATGTAGAGTCCGGCGAGCTTCCAGCCGTTCATGTCCTGGAAAATGGTGGTTAGCGCGTACGGCCCCTTGCCGCCGACGAAGTCCTGAATGACGATGGCGTACCTGCCCACGGGCAGTCCGGGAATGGCGAATTCAGCCCCGTTGGCGCCAAGGCCGGTGGTCCCGAACACGCCACAGTAGTAAGTTCCCTCCTGGTTCGGCGTGGGACCGGTATCCAGCAGGAATGAGGTCCGCAGTTGCGGCGTGCCCCCAAAGGCGGCCTTGTTGTCATTGACCGCGCCGGCAATTCCGCTGAAGTTGGATTGCAATGAGGAAATGGCGTTGCTGCGCAAGGCGTTGACATCGCCCTGGCTGGCCTGCAAGTACACCTGCTGCGCGGCGCCTTCCATCCCCGCTCTGGTCTGCTGCGGAATTTCGTCGCGTGTCTGGCACGCTTGCGACCATGCAGGAATGCCTGGGGTGAGAATCAGCACGGCTAACAGGACCTTCAATACAGCTGGCTTCATGGCTGAGATCTTCATTGGGGCGCTACTCGCAATTAAGATGCAGGCTCCGGCAGGCGTGGATGTATTAATGCGCCTGGGCGGAGAAACGTCTCTCACCCAAAATACACAGTTTCCAGGCCCCGGTTCAACCCAACGCCCCCTCCTCCTGCCTGGCAGGCGGCCCGATGGAAATATCTTGAGTAACCAGGCAAGAATCTTTTCTCCAAACGTTCTACGATCATAAAGGAGTAAAATCGTAATTAGACTTCCTTAGTTTCTGAAGTTTCTGATTTATCTGCATTCTTGTTTTATGCGGCGATTCCTGTGTGCGCATTTCGGTATTGTGGCTCTCACGGTCACCCTGGCTGGCGGTCAGCAGTCCACCATCGGTAAACCGAGCCCGGGGACCCAGCAGCAACCTCAGGTCCGTACGGGCATCGGCGCGGCGAATTCGACGACACAGCCGCAGTCTGGTACCGGCACGCAGCAGCCGCCAGCCCGTCATGTGCAGGTCCAGCCGAGGTTTCGCCCAGTCCAGACGCCTGCTCAGCAGCGCGTAGTACCGCCGCGGCCGGTAGCAACGCCTCAGGCGCGGCCCGTGCCAACACCGGCTCCAACGCCTGCGCCAACTCCGGCTCCCACGCCCGTCTCCCTGCAACCGATGAGCCCGTCAGAAATGCCCCCGGTACCGCCGCAGGTGACGTATCGAGATGGCATGCTCACGGTACAGGCGTTGAACAGCACATTGGGAAGCCTGTTGCAGAGCATTCGCAACAAAACAGGAATCCAGTTTGAAGGCGCAGAAAACGCCGGCGAACGCGTGGCCGTGTCCGTCGGGCCGGCGCCGGAGGGCGAAGTCCTGGCCAGCATCTTCAACGGGTCAGGGTACGATTACCTTGTGGTGGGCCGGCAGGACGATCCCACAATCGTGCAGCGGGTGATCCTCACGCCCAAAGCGCGTGGCGGAGCCGTGCCGGGCGCGTTTGCTCAGCAGCCACAACGTCCTCAGGCCGCTCAGCAGGAACCTCCCGACGAGGAAGTCCCCGATGAGCAAGCGGATACCGATCAGCCGCAGGATATCCCGGCAGAGCCGCCCCCGGTCACTCCTCCGCCCACCGCGCAGGAGCAGCCCCAGCAGCCTAAGACGCCGGAACAGTTGCTGCAGGAGCTGAAAGAAATGCAGCAGAAACAACAGGGGCAGCAACCTCAACCGAACCAGGTGCCGATCAAGCCGCCACCGCGGTGAGGCTTTTTTTCTATAATCCCGAGCGCAGCGAGGGATCCCTATCGCCTTTCTGCAATCCCGAGCGCAGCGGGATTGAGGCCGGCAAAACCCTCGGGAAATCTGACGCGGGGCACAACACTGGGTAAGGTTCCTCGTTCATACTCCCTGAATCTGCAAGGTAGGGGAAAGCGTGCCGGGATGCTTCGACTCGTTCCTCTGTCGCGTCGCTCCCTCGGACTCGCTCAGCATGACAGTCCGTAGAGACATTCATCCCACAGAGCGGGTCGGATGGTCGGGACAGAACGACTTAGTGCGTGCCCGCCGAAGTCGCAATCACCGCAGTTGCCGGAGCGCGTTCTTCCTTCTCCGGCCGGCGCGCAAACGCGTGGAGAATCCCGGAGATGGCGGCGTAACCGCAGGCGATTCCAAAACTAAGGGAAAGCAGGATGGTCAACAGGACGGTGGAGGAAGCTAATACGGTTCTCATTCGGTTCGACTCTACTTTGATGTACCAGCCCGGGACGGTGGATGGCTTACCCGGCAGAAGCGATTCTCCCCCAAGTTCGCTTCCCTGTCTCGATTACCGCCGTTGCTGCCCGGTGGTAAGGCCATCATGTCCTTTGGTCACGCAGGCTGCAAATCACTGAAGGCGCGGGCCTTTCCCGGGTCATCGTTGTCGTCCGCCGTTATAGGACCCGGCCATAGGCTGCACACCCTCAGAAGCCTAGTGCCCGGTATCGCGTGAACACAAACTCGTGGCCACGCAATTCATGGTTGGTCGAGGTGAGTTGAAGCGTTACTTGTTGTGGAATCTCTTTCCTGTGCTGGTCGAGACCATGTTCCCGCAATACCAGCAGCACCTCTCGGAGTGTCATTCCCGTGCCGATGCGGTCAGCCAGCATTTCGTTACACAGGTCTGCAAAATTGGTGGCCGTTTCGGTTGTTAGCCCTCCGAACGCGATATTGGCGATAAGATCAATCGTGTTCCGTTTGGCTCGATACCGCTCAAAGGCTGTTCGGAGCTTGTTGTCCGATGACAATAGCGCCTCGATGTGCCTTCCATCTTCAAAATCCAAAGGACGGACATGCGACAATTCGCAACATTCGTGCGAGAAGGACCTCTTCCAAGAGTCATTGACGACCCGGTGACAGAAGACGATTACGCGTTCTGACGTTTTCAGCGGGGCGTCTAAAGACCACTGGTCTTCCTTGAAGCCACTAAGGATTCGAGACACGCTCCATATTCCAGGCCAAAGTGGCGTTAGCCGTATCCAGTCGCCCGGCTTAATAGCTGTTTTCATTTCGTTGGCACCACTCAATTCTAAGTCACTGAATTTGGCGTGCGTTAGGACATGGCCATATTCGTAATTGATTCGCTGCGAACAGTATGCAATCATGAATGAGCCCTCAGGGGCATGAAATGGGTTCGATCTTTGAAAAAATAGGCATTCAGCACTCAGTCGTCCAGCACTCAGCCATGAAACCGGATCTTGTTGTTATTCCCGTGGCCTTGTGACCCTCGCATCCACTCAGCCTTGGGATTGGGACTGGGATTGGGTCACCCAAGTGGGCCCCCAGGGGTAACGCAAGGGTCACGCTTGGGTCGAAATAAGGTAAGTGCTGTGTTTGCAAATAGATGCATGACAAATGCCGGGGTGGGGGTAGGAAATCGCCGACATCGCCGTGATCGCACGGAACCCGTGATAGGAAAACCAATGCCGGGGATGAATCGTGTAAGCCCTTTGTTTTCGGGGATGAACAGAGGGGGCCGGGGGATCCACGGCTTCGCCGGGACAGGTCGGGCGATCGGATCATCGGGAGATCGGGCCATCTGAAAGCAGACGGCTGTCGCCGGAAGACACGGATTGTCGATGCAGAGTTTGACCCCAATTGTTTCCGGCCATAAACTACGGAGTAGAGTTGCGCGCACACCTCGCCGGACCTTTCTGTACGCCTCTGGCCGGTATTGGTGCCCGTCAGGCTCTTAACCCAGGTAATCAGCTTTCATGGCTATCAGCAAGATCACGGTGCGCGGCGCGCGCCAGCACAACCTGAAGAACATCACGGTTGAAATCCCGCGCAACACGCTGACCGTGGTAACCGGACTCAGCGGTTCCGGCAAGTCGTCGCTCGCCTTTGACACCATTTACGCCGAGGGCCAGCGCCGCTACGTGGAAACGCTCTCCGCTTACGCGCGCCAGTTCCTCGACCAGATGGAGCGGCCCGATGTTGACTCCATCGACGGCCTCAGCCCCTCCATCTCCATCGAGCAGAAGACGACTTCGCGCAGCCCGCGTTCTACCGTGGGAACCATCACCGAGATCTACGACTATCTGCGCCTGCTCTATTCATCCGTGGGGGTTCCTCACTGTCCGCAGTGCGGCAAGCCCATCAGCCGCCAGTCGGCGGAGCAGATCGTGCAGCGGGTGATGCAGCTCAAGGCGGAAGAACGCGTGATGGTCATGGCGCCGCTGGTGCGCGGGCGCAAAGGCGAATTCAAGCAGGAACTGGCCAAGCTGGCGCAGCATGGCTTTGTTCGCGCGCGGATTGACGGCGAATTACGCCATCTTGACGAAGAGCTGGATGACATTCAGCTGGACAAGCGCAAGAACCACACCATTGAGGTGGTGATTGACCGTCTGCTGGTCAAGCCCGGAATCGAGAAGCGGCTGGAGCAGTCCGTGGCCACGGCCATGAAGCTGGGCAACGGCCTGGTGCAGGTCGCGGTGGTGGGCGGCGAAGAGCAGCTCTATTCTTCGCGCATGGCCTGCCCGGATTGCGGCATCAACATTCCCGCGCTGGAGCCGCGCTCGTTCTCCTTCAACAGCGTGTATGGGGCGTGCAAGGAATGCAACGGCCTGGGCAGCAAGTATGACTTTGATCCCGCCAAGCTCATCGTGGACTGGTCCAAGCCGCTGATGGATGGCGCGCTTGGCCCCGGCTCCGGCTCAACCTATCTGCGGCGCATGGTGGATATCGTGGCTGCGGCGTACAAAATCGACATGGCCACGCCGTTTGAAAAGCTGCCGCCCAAGTTTCAAAACCTGCTCCTCTACGGTCCAGAGGAAAAAGAAGCGCCGCGTCTCGGCTTTCGCGGCGTGCTCGGCTTTCTCAAGCAGAACATGGAAGAAGCCACGTCAGAGGGCTACCGCGAATGGCTGCTGGGCTATATGTCCGCCACCACCTGCCCTGTTTGTCATGGACAGCGCCTGCGCCCGGAGAGCCTGGGAGTGAAAGTCAACAGTCTCTCCATCGCGGACTTCACTGCCCTGCCGGTGGCGCGCTCCCTGGAGGTTTCCGGCAAGATCCGCCTTAACGACCGCGAAAAAGCCATCGCTGGGCGCGTGCTGCATGAGATCAACGAGCGCCTGCAATTCCTCAACGCCGTCGGGCTGGGCTACATCTCCCTGGACCGCTCTGCTGCCACGCTTTCCGGCGGCGAAGGCCAGCGTATCCGCCTGGCCACACAGATCGGCTCGCGCCTGCGCGGTGTGCTCTATGTCCTGGACGAACCTTCCATCGGCCTGCACCACCGCGACAACAACCGGCTGCTCAAGTCCCTGGAAGCCCTGCGCGATCTCGGCAACACCGTGCTGGTGGTGGAGCACGATGAAGAAACCATTCGCCGCGCCGATTACGTGATTGATCTCGGCCCCGGGGCCGGCCTGCACGGCGGCAGCGTGGTGGCATCCGGTACGCCGGCGGAGATCATGCAGCAGCCCGGGTCGCTCACCGGCCAGTACATTTCCGGCGCGCGCAGCATCGCCACGCGCTTTGAGCCTCGCCCCACCAACGGCAAAGCCATCACCGTACTGGGAGCGCGGGAGAACAACCTGCGGGGCATTGATGTCGCCTTTCCTCTCGGAGTGATCAACGTGGTCACCGGCGTTTCCGGCTCAGGCAAGTCGACCCTGGTGAATGACATTCTGTACAAAGCTCTCGCCGGGAAGCTTTACCGTTCGCGCGAAGAGCCTGGCGCGCACAAGGCGATCTCCGGAGCGGAGCACATCGATAAGGTCATCCGAATTGATCAATCGCCCATCGGGCGAACACCGCGCTCCAATCCCGCCACTTACACCGGCGTCTTCACCCACATCCGCGATCTTTACGCCATGCTGCCGGAATCGCGGGAGCGTGGCTACAAAGCCGGCCGCTTCTCCTTTAATGTCTCCGGGGGACGCTGCGAGCACTGCCAGGGCGAAGGTGAGCGCCGCATTGAGATGAATTTTCTCCCTGATGTCTATGTGCTCTGCGAGGTCTGCACCGGCAAGCGCTATAACCATGAGACCCTTGCGGTAAAGTTCAAAGACCGCTCCATCGCCGATCTGCTGGAGACTTCAGTTTCCGATGCGCTGCCGATTCTGGAAGACATCCCGCAAATCCGCCAGAAGCTGCAAACGCTGGAAGACGTTGGCCTGGGCTATATCAAGCTGGGCCAGTCAGCGGTCACCCTTTCCGGCGGTGAAGCCCAGCGCATGAAGCTGGCCAAGGAACTGTCCAAGCGCCAGACCGGCCGCACTCTCTATTTGCTCGATGAGCCCACCACCGGCCTCCACTTTGAAGACGTGAACAAGCTGCTGGAAGTCATCCATCGCCTTACCGACCTGGGCAATTCCGTCATCATCATTGAGCACAACCTTGACGTGATTCGCAACGCTGACTGGATCATCGACCTCGGTCCGGAAGGCGGAGAAGATGGCGGGCGCGTGGTGGCCCAGGGTACGCCGGAGCAGGTTTCGAAAATCAAGAAATCTCATACCGGGCAAGCGCTGGCGGAATATCTAAGTAAGGTCCGCAAATAATTGATAAATAAGCTTTCTCCTCGTCCTGTTCGGAATTCGTAAAAAATTTTCGATGCTTGTTCGTGATCGCGGTTTCAGGATTAAAGTGCTTCTCAACCTTCTCCTTATACCTGGGCACAAATAAGGGGTAGCGGCTTTGGCTTCCAATGTTCAAACGCTACCCCTTTATCTTTTCTCAAAAATCTCCATAGTGTAAATTTGATCTGAGGCCATTGGCTCAGCCGATTTGCATTTCATTGATCCAATCCCGAACGAACAGCCGCCCGAAGCCGTGCCCGCCGAAACCGTTACCACCATAGGCCATGGCCAGGACTTGCTTCAGGCTTCTCCTATCGA
>Ga0316628_100004785_pt1 | contig 10706 bp, 12 predicted proteins | sample OWC_Aug_M2_C1_D5_FD_207648 | JGI IMG/M metagenome (GOLD analysis project Ga0316628, IMG submission 207648) | Wetland soil microbial communities from Old Woman Creek delta, Ohio, United States - OWC_Aug_M2_C1_D5_C | ecosystem: Environmental > Terrestrial > Soil > Wetlands | place: USA: Ohio... | reverse complement strand
AAGACACCCGTTGGTTTTATGCAGGAGCAACAATAGATGGCACATTTCTCTCTACTGCAGGGGATTGAGCTTGCTGGACGAGGGCTACACCACTACATAACGAAGCTCCCTATAGTAGTCTCCTATGAGGTGACGCTTTCCTGCAACTGTAATTGTCATCACTGTGACCTTGGGGGGATCATAAAGGATGAGAAGCAGATTACACCAGAAGCATACCGAGATGTGACACAACGCTTGAAGCCGTTGGCAGCGCAGATTTCTGGAGGTGAGCCACTTCTACGTAGGGACATTGCAGCCGTAGTCAAGGCTATCAAACAAGCCGGGGTGCAATACGCAATACTGGTTACCAACGGAGTGCTGCTGAATGAGACCAATTATCTGCAATTACGTGAAGCAGGGGTGAATCAATTCTCAATATCGCTTGACTTTCCTGATGAGCGACATGATGAGTTCCGTTCCCGGCCGGGGCTCTACAAACGTTTGGAACAGACTCTTCCCCGACTGGCGAAGCATGGATTTCGGGATCTTATCTTGAACACTGCCATAACGAAAGCCAACGTGGCCGAAGTAGTGCACTTGGCAGAGAAGGCTATCGAATGGGGTGTAGACATATCCTATAGTGCCTATACTCCATTGCGAACGGGCAATGGTGACTATTGTCTCAACGACGGAAAAGACCTCGAAACCTTGCATCAGGCTGTTGACGAACTGATGATACTAAGAAAAGGAAACGCTCATCTGGTCAATCCCGAGTTGACGCTCCGAGATACTGTGAGATTCTTTGAAGAGGGATTTGTGCGAGGTTGTAAGGCCGGTATAAGGTTTCTTGTGGTAATGCCTGATGGAAGCCTAGTTCCCTGTTCACTGCACCGTACCAAATATGCCACTCGCCGGGAAATGATGAACGATTTTTCGCGAACTAACCAATGTGGAAAGTGTTACGTCGCCATTAGGTCATACAGCGAGATGCCATTTCTGAGTCACACGAGGAATATCCCCAAGTACCTACGCGACATGGTCTTCCACTAGAAGATATTCACTGGCGGCTCTCGGTGACCATTTGTCTGGGTTCATATCCAGACTGCGTCACCTCGCCGGCGAAATTCCGCAGCGGCTCAGTTCGGCGTTCGACACGTTCAGGACAAGTAGACTCCTGGGGGAGAAATCGCTGACGAGATCCTTGATGAGTTTTGTCCTAGGTGGTGGCGGGAGTCTTGCCAGGGTGCAGCTTCTTCCACTTGTTCAACAGTTGCTCCCGTGTTTCCTTATGAGTGGGGTCAGAGATGCAAGCATCCACCGGGCAGACCTCAGCACATTTGGACGATTCAAACCAACCGATACATTCAGTGCATTTGGCAGGTTCAATAACGTAAATGTCCTTCCCTTCAGTTATGGCCTCATTCTTGCATTCCGGTTCGCAGGCACCACAACTGATGCACTCTTCAGTAATCTTGTATGCCATCTTTCTATTACCTCCTTAGTTTTTAGCCACTAATTTTACATTCTGCGCCTGCCTGTGGCAACATCAATGGGGACGCAGAATTTCTCCCTCAGCGCCACGGCGACGTGATCAGGGACCATTCCCTCAAGACAACCTCCCAATTTGGCCACTTCCTTAATCAAAGAGGAGCTAAGGAACTGGTATTGGGAGCTGGTCATCAAGCATAGCAACTCAATGTCAGGTGCCAGTTTCCTGTTCATCAGTGCCATTTCAAACTCCCGTTCGAAGTCAGAATTAGCTCTCAGACCCCGGATCATGACCTTTCCTCCTATCTGGTGTATGAAATCGACGGTCAGTCCCTTGAAAGCTCTGACATGGACGCTGGATAACCCAGTTACCGCTTCCTTCACTAGGTCAACTCTTTGTTCCAGAGGAAAAAGGGGCTGTTTGGACGGGTTCTCGTAGATGCCAACGACTAGCTTACCGAACAATGCCGCTGCTCTCTCGATAATATCCATATGCCCGTAGGTAAGCGGGTCAAAGGTACCCGGATAAACTGCTACGACCATAGCTAAACCTCCTTTTGGTACATAAAAATGAAAGTGTCGCCGTAGCGGCGCTGTTTAACAAGATGAAGGTGATCATAATCGGACTTCAGGGGGAAGCGATTTGCGTGGCAAAGCACAACTGTGGAATTCTCTCTAAGTAATTTCGATTCAGCTAGAATGATCAATAGGCTGTCGGCAGAAGGGTCAGAGTAAGGCGGGTCTGCGAAAACGATATCATAGCTCTTTTCAAGAAAGCCAATTGCTTTGCTCACGCTACAACAGTAAACGTGCGCCCGGTCCAGTTCCCCTATTCTCTGCAAGTTGGTTCTGATAAGCTCACAGCAACTTCTTCTGTGATCAACGAAATCCACCCATTCTGCTCTACGGCTTAGAGCTTCGATACCCAGAGCCCCGCTGCCCGCGTATAGATCAAGGACACAACTCCAATTTGCAGTGCTGTTGTCTAGAAGGGAGAATATGGCTTGCTTCACCACGCTAGTCGTGGGTCTAATGGAGTGCCTGGGAAGAGTCTTCAGATGAATGCCTTTGACTTTGCCACCGGTTACTCGCATTTCCATTGACCTTCAACGGTAATTCTGTAATATTATAGTATATTATCATTGTACGCATCTGTTCAAGTAAGCTCAGTTTGTTGACTGAAACGATGGTATGTTCTATACTTTAGAACAAAATTACGAGCAGAACTGAAATGAGCACAGGATTTGAAAGGTTTTCTGAAGGAGCTCGTAGAGTGCTGACTCGGGCTCAGGGCGAGGCGCAGCGCCTTGGTCATAGCTATATTGACACGGAGCATATATTATTGGGAATAGCAGGAGAGGAACTAGGGGTTGCGGCCAAGGTTCTGACCAACTTCGGTATTTCTATGACTAAGATACAGGCAGCCGTAGAGTTTGTAATCGGAAAAGGAGAGCGCCGGGCTACCAAGGGAGAAGTTGACCTTGCTCCTCGGGCAAAAAGAGCCATCGAATTTGCCGTCGATGAGGCGCGACGTCTCAATTCCAGCTATATAGGCGTCGAGCATCTCTTGCTGGGATTACTGCGTGAAAGTGAAGGTGTAGCTTTTAGTGTCTTGGAGAGCTTTGGCATTACGTTGGAGCGTACGCGCGACGAGGTCAATCGGATCGTCAGGCAGGAAACTGCCAAAGGTCGTGTCACAGGTCGCGCTGCCACACGTACGCCGACTTTGGACCAACTCGGGACTGACCTAACCGCTCTGGCCCGGGCAGATAAACTTGACCCCATTATTGGGCGCCAGAAGGAAATCGAGCGGATAATTCAAATACTGAGTCGCCGCACGAAGAATAATCCTGCACTTATAGGTGAGGCAGGCGTGGGCAAAACCGCTATTGTTGAAGGGTTGGCCCAGCGCATAGTAGCCGGGGAAGTCCCCGAGGTCTTGCAGGGCAAACGCATAATAGCCCTGGATATAGGCGCTCTGGTGGCAGGAACAAAATATCGGGGTGAATTCGAAGAGAGACTGAGGAAAGTCATCGAGGAAGAGAAAGCTGCGGGTAATTGCATCCTATTCATTGATGAAATGCAGACTATTGTCGGTGCAGGCGCGGCCGAAGGCGCAGTTGACGCCTCTAACCTTTTGAAGCCTTCATTGTCGCGCGGCGAGATTCAATGCATCGGTGCCACTACTTTGGACGACTACCGCAAATATGTGGAGAAAGACCCGGCTTTGGAGCGGCGGTTTCAACCTATCCTGGTAGCCGAACCTACCATGGAGGAAACTCTGGAAATACTGCGGGGGATTAAACACAGATACGAAGAATTCCACCAGCTGGATATAAGCGACGAAGCTCTGCAGACAGCGGCTACACTGGCTACCCGATATATAGCGGATCGGTTCTTGCCAGATAAGGCCATTGACCTGGTAGATGAAGCTGGTTCCAGAGTACGCATTAAGCGGGGCAGTGCTCCCATCGGTCTATCTGAGGCAAGGCGGGCCCTGGAAAGCGTGCGCAAGGAAAAAGAATCAGCGGTCTCGTCTCAGCAGTATGAATATTCGGGTGAACTGCGGGCTCGCGAGCTCCAGCTAACAGAGAAAATCGACACTATGGAAAAGGAGTGGCGAATTAAGCGGGAACAAGGCCGCCCTGTGGTGACATCCGAGGACATTGCTGAGGTAGCGAGTATGTGGACAGGGATACCGGTCATAAAGTTGACTATCGATGAATCCAGTCGCCTGTTGCAGATGGAAGAGGCTTTACATCGCCGCATCATTGGTCAAGATGAGGCCATAACTACGGTGGCTAAAGCGGTGAGGAGAGCTCGGGCTGGTCTAAAAGACCCGAGGCGTCCTATTGGTGTCTTCATGTTTTTGGGCCCCACGGGAGTAGGCAAAACTGAACTGGTGAGGGCCTTGGCCGAGTTCATGTTCGGGAGCGAAGATGCTCTAGTCAGGCTTGACATGTCCGAGTTTATGGAGCCTCACAATGTAGCCCGCTTAGTTGGAGCGCCACCAGGTTACGTTGGCTATGAGGAGGGCGGTCAATTGACTGAGGCAGTAAGACGGAAGTCCTATTGTGCCATTCTTCTCGATGAAATCGAAAAGGCCCATTATAATGTATTCAACATTCTCCTTCAGATTTTCGATGACGGCCATTTGACCGATGCCAAAGGGCGGAAGGTCGATTTTCGTAATAGCATCATAGTGATGACAAGCAATATTGGTAGCGAGGTTATCAAGCGTCACATGACTCTGGGTTTCTCTGCCCACATCGAAGATGGCCGAAGAGAGCAGACAGAGTATGAGAAGATGAAGGAGAACGTTCTCGAGAAGGTGAAGAATGACGGAAGATTCCGGCCTGAGTTTCTTAACCGCATTGATGCCCAGGTCGTGTTTCATGCTTTGAGCGAAGAACATATCCGTCAGATTGTGGACTTGATGCTGAAACAGGTTGTCGGTTCCGTTGGGGAGAAGAGCATTACTCTGGAAGTAACTGACGCAGCCAAGGATTTGCTAGGTAAGAAGGGTTATGACCCTGATTTTGGAGCCCGGCCTCTACGTCGCACCATCCAGAACTTGGTTGAAGATCCGCTCTCGGAACGTTTGCTGCGTGGCGATTTCCAGCCCGGAGATACGGTGCATGTCGATTGTGTGGAAGATAAGATCGTAATGGAAGCTTTGGTCAAGGAGACGGTGTAAGTATGCCTAGAGAAGTAGTCGAGGCTCCACTACCCGGGAAGATAGTACGGGTCGAGGTAACCGTGGGTAACACGGTCCAGGAGGGTGGTGTGATTTGCACCATCGAAGCTATGAAGATGGAAAATCCCATATTGTCTCCGGCAAAAGCGTCAGTTGTAGAGGTCGCAGTTTCACCGGGACAGATGGTCAAGACCGGGCAAAAGCTAGCCGTTATCGAGTATTAGTTGTCTTGGCCGGCAAACTTGAAATCCAACAATCAGGGAAGACCTAGGTTCAGAAGTGTCTTCGTTTGCCAGCAATGCGGCAAGGAAAGCTCCAAGTGGTTAGGACACTGCCCTGATTGCCAGGCTTGGAATAGCTTCGTAGAGGAAAAAGTCACCCTGTCTCGCACGGCCGGCCGAGTCTACTCTGCCGGAAACAAACCTCAAGAACTCTACCAAGTACAGAAAGCTGACTTCCCTCGTTTTCCCCTCGCTTTTGCTGAAGTCAATCGAGTTCTGGGAGGAGGTCTAGTTCCGGGTTCTCTAGTGCTTGTTGGTGGAGAACCGGGAATAGGCAAGTCCACGCTTCTGCTACAAATTGCCGCGATGATGGCTAATGACAATAGAGCTGTCGCCTACATCTCCGGGGAAGAATCTATTAATCAGGTTAAGCTTCGGAGTGAACGCCTCGGTATAGAGGGCAAAGGCATATACTTCCTTTCCGAACCGGATTTGGCCGCCGTATTGGAATGCCTGGAACAGCTCTCTCCTAAATTAGCAATCATTGATTCCATTCAGACCATGTATTTGGAGGATGTAGCCGGCATGCCCGGCAGCATTTCCCAGGTTCGAGAGTGTACCTGGAGGTTGGAGAGGTGGGCGAAACAGAAGAACGTGCCTTTGTTGATTACCGGCCATGTAACCAAAGAAGGGGCTATCGCCGGTCCGGGAACCCTGGAACATATCGTTGATGTGGTGCTTTACTTCGAAGGGGAACCGTTCAGTAGTTATCGAGTGCTACGCAGTGCCAAGAACCGTTTCGGTTCCACCAATGAGGTGGGAATATTTGAAATGAGCGATTGCGGACTAATAGAGGTAGATAATCCTTCTCAAGTTTTCTTATCTGGATACAAGGGTGAAAGTATGGGCTCAATGGTAGTGCCCACTCTGGAAGGAAACCGGCCTTTGCTGGTAGAGATACAGGCTTTGACTACCTCCAACAGTTTTTCTCCACCAAGGCGCATCGCCAACGGTGTCGATTTCAATCGGCTACTGTTGATAATCGCTGTGCTTACCAAACGTGCCGGACTGAAGCTCTTCAACCAGGATATCATAGTCAACGTCACTGGCGGGTTGAGAGTAAATGAGCCAGCGGCGGATCTGGGCATCGCCCTAGCTATTGCCTCCAGTTTTCGTGATGCCAAACCAATTTCGGGCTTGGTTGCTCTGGGAGAAGTGGGCTTGAATGGAGAACTTAGAGGGGTATCGCAAGTGGACCGAAGAATTGCCGAGGCTGTCAGGTTGGGTTTCAAATCGTGTCTTGTGCCCAGGCTCAAGTCGAATCCTTCCTTTGACCTCGCCGATGTTCAGCTAATCCAGGCTGGGTCGGTGGCGGAAGCTCTTAGGCTGGGACTTTCAAAGGAGGGTAGAGTTCAAAGTGCCAAGAACGAAGATGCCGGCCAATAATACAGGAGGAAAAGTAGGCGCCGTCATAGTTGCCGCCGGGATTAGCCGGCGGATGATCGGTATAAACAAGCTCTTTGCCTCCCTGAGAGGAAGACCTTTGCTAGCTTGGTCAGTAGATACCTGTCAGACATGCAGACTGGTTCGACAGATAGTTCTGGTGTTGAATGACAAGGATTTGACTCGAGGCCGGAAATTGAAAAGGGAGAGAAACTGGTCTAAGGTCACTCTGTGCCGAGGAGGAGCACGTCGACAGGATTCAGTGAGAGAAGGGTTGAGGCAATTGAAGGACTGCGATTGGGTCATGATTCATGATGGAGCTAGACCTTTTCTGACTCCAGATTTGATCAAGAGTGGCCTGGAGAAGGCTGAAGACAGTGGGGCTGCTGTAGCCGCAATACCGGTTAAGGACACTATCAAGCTTATTGGTCGTGAACGCTTCGTCACGAAAACACTTCAACGTGACGGATTATGGGCGGCACAGACGCCTCAGATATTCAGCTTTGATATTATAACTAGGGCTCATGAGAACCTTACCACGGAGGTTACCGATGATTCCACTGCTGCGGAACGTCTCGGATGTAGGGTGCAGCTTTATATGGGCGATCACAGGAACATAAAGGTAACAACACCTGAAGACCTGGCATTGGCACGTATCATTGCGAGAGAATGGAAACAGGAGAATTGAGGGTTGGCATTGGCTGGGATAGCCATAGTCTGGTCCCTGGGCGAAAGCTGATTCTGGGGGGCGTCGCTATTCCCTACGACAAAGGATTGGCGGGTTGGAGCGACGCCGATGTTGCAGTTCATGCCGTAATAGATGCTTTATGCGGTGCGGCTGATTTAGGTGATATAGGCGCTCTATTCCCTCCTCAAGAACCAGAGTACAAAGATATTTCAAGCTTGGTGTTGTTGAACAAGACCGGTGAACTGGTCAAGGCCAGAGGATTCAGAGTAGTCAACATTGATGTTACCATCATGGCTCAAGACCCCAGGATCTCACCGTTCATCCCTGAAATGAGAAATTCTATTAGCTGGGCCCTGGGCATAGATTCGAAACAGGTGACAGTGAAGGCCACCACCACTAACGGTCTGGGCTTCATAGGTAGGGGGGAAGGAATGGCTGCTCAGGCCGCGGCTCTAGTCCGAAAGAAGCAGAACGCGCGAAAGGCAACAGCGGGCTGAAAGAGCCCAATTCCTTCAGATAGAAGTAGAGAGCAGGGAGCAAATGATTATCGTTGGTCTGACAGGTGGTCTGGGGACGGGCAAAAGCACGGTGACCAATCTATTCAGGGAGTTGGGAGCCTACATAATCGATTGGGATGAACTGGCCAGGAGGGCAACTCGCCCTCGGTCGAAGGCTTGGAAAGAAATAACAGAGCATTTTGGGACAGGGATCCTAGACGATGACCTTACCATCAATCGGCGGAGACTGGCCAGGATAGTTTTTTTTGACAAAACAAAACTGGCGAAACTAAATAAGATAGTGCATCCTGAGGTGTTTAAAGAGGACCAAAGAATCACGGACGAGATTGCAGGCCATGACCCGGACGCGATAATTGTTAAGGATATTCCGTTGCTGTTTGAAGTCGGCCTCCATATGTCTGTGGATAAGATAGTCGTCGTGACTGCGAGTGAGCAGACTCGGTTAAGACGATTGAAGGAAAAGGGGATTAGTCGACAGGATGCCCGTAGCAGGATGAAATGCCAGCTTCCTCTTGAGGACAAGACCAAGTCCGCCGATTTCGTCATCGATAATGATGGATCCCTTGAAGAGACAAGGAGGCAGGTAGAGAACTTATATTCTTTGCTGAGAAGCAAGGGGAAGCATGGGACCCAAAAGGTACGCGAAAGACGTTCACTGAAAACAAATTGCGGATGAATTACACAGGTTATCAGCAGGAGGAGATTTAGTGAGTCAGATTGAAGGAAAACTACAAAAGGCGCTGAATAAAGTGCTTGTCCCCGGCATAATGCGTAGTCTGGTGCAGATGAATCTGGTTCGAAGCGCGGAGGTCAACGAAGGGAAAGCGAAGGTGAGTCTGGCTTCAACCGCTGTCCCCACGCAATATCATGGCCTGCTGAAGGACCAGGTGGCAGCAACAATCGGCAGGCTTTCCGGGGTGAAAGAGGTGACCGTTGACTTTGTCGAAGCTAAGCCTAAGGAACTTAATCAGATTGATACGATAATAGCCATAATGAGTGGTAAAGGGGGGGTTGGAAAATCCCTGGTAGCCAGCCTATTAGCTAGTTCTTTTGCTCGTGAAGGAAAGGACGTGGGCATACTCGATGCCGATATTACCGGCCCCAGTATCCCCAAGATGTTCGGTTTGAATGCCCGCCCCAGCGGCAGCGAGACAGGCATTCTGCCCGTATTATCGAGGTCGGGAATTGAAATCATGTCCATGAACTTGCTTCTGCCGAATGAAGATGAGGCGGTCATATGGAGAGGCCCCCTTATGTCTAGAGCGATTACACAATTCTGGGAGGAAGTGCTCTGGGGCAAGCTGGATTGTCTCATGATAGACTTGCCGCCCGGGACAGGAGACGCCCCCTTGACTGTGCTGCAAGCAATACCCGTCACAGGAGTAATCGATGTTTTTACGCCCCAGGAATTGACTGAGATGATAGTCAAGAAGGCTGTGAGAATGGCGCAAAGGATGAATGTCCGAGTTCTGGGAGTAGTAGAGAACATGAGCTATCTTGTACTGCCTGACACAGGCAAGAAACTGGAAGTATTCGGCAAGAGCAAGGGTGAGGAAATGGCCAGGGTTTCGGGAGCGCCTCTTCTGGGAAGGTTGCCCATCGACCCTGAGTTGGCCAGGTTGTGCGATGAAGGGGAAATTGAAAAGTATAGCTCAGATGCGGTTGCTGACCTTTTTGCTAAAGTCGTCGCAGCTTTAAGCGGAAAAGGCTCGGTATAGACAGACACATATGGTATATCAGATTGCCTGTGGAATTTCTTGCCAGAGGTGCGTCAAAAATGGCGAAAGAACCTGACGACCTGTTCAAGGAACTGGAGCAATCCGTCATCGACGACATGAGAAGGGTCCACTCAGAGCAGACTGTTGACCATTTCCTGAACCCCAGGAATCTCGGGCGGATTTCCAGCCCCGATGGAGTGGGCAAGATGACTGATCTTCGTGGCAGCACCATGGAAATATACCTCAAGGTGAAAGATGACAAGGTCATTCATACTTCTTTCTGGACAGATGGCTGCGGATGCAGCATTGCCTCAGGCAGCATCATTACCGAGCTAGTTAAGGGGAAAAGCGTATCTGAAGCCCAGAAGATTACTGACCAAGATGTACTGGATGCCTTAGGCGGACTGCCGAAGGATGACCTCCATTGCGCTGTTTTGGCAACCAGCGCGCTCAAAGAGGCGATCAAGGATTACCTGGCGTTCAAGAGAGATCAGTGGAAAAGAGCCTACAAAAGCGACCGGGACTTGAAGTAGGCGTTGGTATTCAAGAAGTTGGCGGCGCAGTTAGTTGAGTCTAGGCGATGAGAAAAGGGCGCAGCCTGGAGTTGAAGCCCATCGGGATAATTCATTCTCCTTACAAGAATAGGGCAGACGCTCTGTACCGGGGCCATAGAAGTAGACGAATTTCTCTGATAGAGGTATTTGAACAATTCGAAGAAGGTCTACAAGACATTGAGGGGTTTTCCCATATCGTCGTCATTTATTGGTTTCACAGGTCGAGGGGATACCGCTTGCTGGTTAAGACGCCGTGGGACGATATTCCACACGGTCTATTCAGTACGAGGTCACCGCACAGGCCCTGTCCCCTGGGATTGACTGTGGTAAAGCTGGTGGCCAGAAAGAAGAATATCCTCAAGGTGAAGGGACTGGATGCCATAGATGGCACCCCTCTTCT
>Ga0316628_100004783_pt1 | contig 10713 bp, 5 predicted proteins | sample OWC_Aug_M2_C1_D5_FD_207648 | JGI IMG/M metagenome (GOLD analysis project Ga0316628, IMG submission 207648) | Wetland soil microbial communities from Old Woman Creek delta, Ohio, United States - OWC_Aug_M2_C1_D5_C | ecosystem: Environmental > Terrestrial > Soil > Wetlands | place: USA: Ohio... | reverse complement strand
AGCAGTACGCGGATGCGCATGTGAATAAGGATACCGGAAAGTTGAGTTTTCGCGGCGTAATCGGACGAGCCTCACCGCTGAGGACGCAAAGGTCGCGGAGTGAAGATGAGCGTTCCAGGGCCGGGTTCACGCTGGCAACTCACGCCGCCGCGCAGCTATAATCGCCAGCCAATGAAACCTCTCAATTTCTTTCCCGCACTCGTTTTCACCATCTTGTCATTGCTGCAAGTCTGCGTTGCCCAGACCGCTCATCAGAAGCAGCAATATCCCAACTTCCCCAGCGAGACGCCGGAAGAGATCACAACCGCCGACGCCACATTTGATTACAGCCGGCGTGAAGTGATGATCCCCATGCGCGACGGCATCAAGCTACACACGATCATTCTGGTACCGAGATCGGCGACCAAGGCGAAGCCCGCGCCCATCCTGCTGACGCGCACACCGTACAGCGCCGACGAACTCACCAGCCACGCCGCCAGCGCACATATGGGCCCGATTCTCTGGGGCTATGACAACGCCACCGAGGTGATTGTGGAAGGCGGCTATATCCGCGTGGTGCAGGACGTGCGCGGCAAATACGGGTCTGAGGGCGACTACGTGATGAATCGTCCGCTGCACGGCCCGCAGAACCCAACGCCCGTGGACCACTCCACTGACACCTACGACACGATTGACTGGCTGGTGAAGAACGTCCCGGAGAGCAACGGACGAGTGGGCATTCTGGGAATTTCTTATGACGGCTTTCTGCCGTTGATGGCGCTGGTCAATCCGCATCCGGCGCTCAAGGTTGCGGTGCCGATGAATCCCATGGTCGATGGCTGGCGCGGTGACGACTGGTTCCACAATGGCGCATTCCGCGAACAGAACATGCCTTACATCTGGGAGCAGGAAGCCACGCGCAAAAATGACGCCAAGTGGTGGATCGACCACTTTGACGACTACGACGTGTACATGCAGTCAGGATCGGCGGGCGATCTGGGGAAGAAGCACGGTCTGGACCAGGTCGGCTTCTGGCGCAAGGTCCTGGAACACCCGAGCTATGACGCCTTCTGGCAGGACCAGGCCATGGACAAGATTCTCGCCGCCCAGCCGCTGAAAGTCCCGGTGATGCTGGTGGACAGCCTGTGGGACCAGGAAGATATCTACGGCGCCATGGCGGTGTACAAGGCCATCAAGCCGAAAGACACGAACAATGACAAAGTCTTCCTGGTCATCGGCCCGTGGCACCACGGCCAGGAGATCGGCGATGGCAGTACACTGGGCGCGCTCAAGTTCAACAGCGACACAGGGCTGTATTTCCGCCAGCACATCCTTCGTCCGTTTCTCGATCACTACTTGAAAGACGACGCGTCCGCCAAGCTTGACGTTCCTCCGGTATCGGCGTTCGAAACCGGGACCAACCACTGGCGGCAGCTTAAGTCCTGGCCTTCCGGCTGCGAGAGCGGCTGCCCGGTCAAGCCCACTCCGCTTTATCTCAACGGGGGCCTCAAGCTGAACTTCACGGCTCCCAAGGCGGGCGGTTCGGCGTACGAAGAATACGTCTCGGATCCGGCCAAACCCGTTCCCTTCCGCACGCGCCCGGTTCGTCCTGTTGGCTATGACATTGATAAAGGCCTGACTTGGCCGCTCTGGCTCGTGGACGACCAGCGCGAAGCCTCCGGCCGTCCCGATGTGCTGGCCTTTGTCTCAGACGTGCTTACCGCACCGCTCAAGATCAGCGGCCAGCCGGTGGCGAACCTGGTGGCTTCCACCAGCGGCACGGATTCCGATTGGGTGGTCAAGGTGATCGACGTCTATCCTGATGAAGTCGCCGGTCAGCCGCAGATGGGCGGCTACCAACTGGCGGTGTCCATGGACATCTTCCGCGGACGCTACCGCGAAAGCCTGGAGACGCCCAAGCCCATCACCGCCGACAAGCCCTTGCTCTATCGCTTTGAGCTGCCCACGGCGAACCACGTCTTCCTGCCCGGCCACCGCATCATGGTGCAGATCCAGTCAAGCTGGTTCCCACTCTACGATCGCAACCCGCAGACCTTTGTGCCAAATATCTTCTGGGCCAGGCCGGGCGACTATCGCAAGGCCACGCAGCGCGTCTATCACACGCCGGGCGAGGCTAGCTTCGTAGAGCTGCCTGTAGTGGAAGGAAAGTAAAAGCCTGGCTGACAGCCCAGTTCTGCCGGGACATCAGTCAGGCTCCATGCCAAACAGCATCATGCTGCCGGGTTACAGGATATCGATCGAAATGCGGACTCCGGGGTGCCTCGGGCTGCACATGTAATATCCGTCGTCGATGTAGTCAACATAGACTTCATCGTCGTAGCCCCATCCCGGAGGCAGCGGTCTGCCGATAACGAACCAGTAACCGCCATAGCGGAAGCGGGCGTGTCCGGCAACAATCACCGGGCGCACGATGCGGAACCTGTGTTCGTAGCCGAAGTACGCCACATAGTGTTCCTCACGAATGTAGTGGCGGTGATGACGCTCCGCCCACTCCTCGTGCTCGCGGCGTTCGTGCTCCCAATCGCGATCGCGCCAGCCTTCGTGGCGGCCGCGATCTTCGTGCCACTCGCGGGCTTCACGCCTGTCATGGTCATCACGACGGGCGTGATCGTCGCGCCCGCCATGGTCTTCCCGGCGGGCATGGTCTTCGTTGTGGCCGCGATTGTCGCGCCAGTCACGGTCCTGGTGGCGATCGCCGCCACCGTGCCTGGAGCCGTTGCCTTTGTTGTCGTCCTTGCCCTTGTCCTTGTTCTTTTCATGTCGGGAATCGCCGTCATGATCGTGCTGGGCGAAGGCAGGAACGCTGGCGCCTACAGCCAGGGCCAAAAGCGCGGCAAAGCTGACTCGAATCAGTCTCATAGGTCCTTATATCTCCGTTACAAATGAGTGCCTAAGAAACAGATTATGCTGCCGGCTGGCCTGCGCGTCTCCGGCACCTTGGGACATGTACGAGCGAAGTGTCGTATGACCTTAGCGCCATAGAAAGCGCGGGCGGCCGCCCTTAACGAATACGAGATGATCGCAACAAATCGGGAGCGGTGGCTGTTTACAGTCTCACGTGCGGCGTGTTAGGCTGTTTAAGTCACTAGAAGGACAAGATTTAGAGAAGGAGTGCACCAGTTTAGTGTTAGCCAGAGAGCGAAAGGCAGACGTCATTCACCGCTACCGCAGGGATGAGTCAGACACCGGAAGCCCGGAAGTGCAGATTGCAATCCTGAGCGAACGGATCGGGGAGCTGACGGAGCACTTCAAAACGCACAAGAAAGACCACGCCTCCCGGCGCGGTCTGCTCATGATGGTCAGCAAGCGTCGCCGCCTGCTGGACTATCTCAAAAAGTACGATACAGAGCGTTACAAAGACGTCATTCAGAAACTTGGCATCCGCAAGTAAAAGATTCATCGGACGTTTTGAACCGAGGTCTCCACGGAGCGCATTTGTGTGCTCTGCCCCCAAACCTGTTGGCCGCAGAGAACGCGGAGGTTTGGTTGAGTAACACAAGAACAGGCACAACGGGAGCCGGAGCAGCCGCGAAATTGGCTCTTTGCGGCGATCAAGCAGTGCCTTCCCATGCTCAGGACCTCAGGGACACTCATTCAGGCGAAAAGTCATCTTGGCATTCGCAAAAGCAGCGTGTGCCGGATCCAGTGGAGAAGCTCTCTTACTTGAGGGCCCAGCTCCGCTTATTTCGCCGGTCGTACTAAAGGGCGCCCCCAACAAGCCAAGATCGAGCTTGGCGGGGACCCCGCAAGAAATCGCTCTCAGCCTTGAAGGCTAACAAACTGACGGTCCTCCTGGAAATGAGGATTAGATGAAACAGACAGCCACTGTTGAACTTGCAGGCGGCAAAACCCTCCATTTGGAAACTGGACATCTGGCAAAACAGGCGCAAGGTTCTGCCGTGGTGCGCCTTGGAGATAACGTTGTGATCGGGACCGCTTGCTGCGCTCCCGAACCGCGCGTCGGCATTGATTTCTTTCCCTTGACCGTCGACTATCGCGAATATACTTACGCCGGCGGACGCATCCCCGGCGGTTTCATCAAGCGAGAAGGCCGCCCGCAGGAACGTGAAATCCTGACCTGCCGCCAGATTGACCGGCCCATCCGCCCGCTCTTCCCTGAAGGCTTCCGCAATGAAACCCAGGTCATTTCGCTGGTCCTCTCCGCCGACACGGAAAACGACCCTGACGTTCTGGCCATCAACGCCGCTTCGTGCGCGCTGACCCTCTCAGACATTCCCTTCCAGGGGCCGGTGGGTGCAGTGCGAGTGGGGCTGGTGAACGATGAATACGTGATCAATCCCACGTATTCGGAGATGGCCGAGAGCCGGATGAACATCATGGTGGTGGGCACGGCGGAAGGCATTGTGATGGTCGAGTCCGGCGCCAAAGAGGTCACGGAAGACCAGGTGCTCGGAGCGATTGAGTTTGCCCATCAGGAAATCAAGAAGATATGCGCCGCCATCACTGACTTGGCGAGCCGCACAGGCAAGCCGAAGAGGCAAGTTGCCCCGCCGGAGTTCGACCAGGCTTATTATGACCGGCTGAAGAAACACATTGGCGAGCAGCTTACCGACGCGCTGGACACGGCGAAGTATCAGAAGCTGGAGAGCTACAACAAAGTTCATGAGTTGAAGGACCAACTCAAGGCCGAGCTTCCGGAAGACGACGAAGAAGCCGCGGCCAAGTTGTCTCACTATTTTGAAGTCTTGCGCGAGCGCATCTTCCGCGACCAGGTCACGCACAAACGCCGCCGTCCGGACGCCCGCGAGTTTGACCAGATCCGCCCGATTTCGATTGAAGTGGGCGTGCTGCCGCGCACCCATGGTTCCGCGGTCTTCACTCGCGGCGAAACCCAGGCGCTGGTCACCACCACGCTGGGCACGCCGGATGACATGCAGCGCATTGAGCGGTTTGAAGGCGAAACCAAGAAACGTTTCATGCTCCACTACAATTTCCCACCGTTCTCCGTGGGCGAAGTGGGCCGCATGACCGGCGTGGGCCGTCGTGAAGTGGGCCACGGCGCCCTGGCGGAACGCGCCATCTCCGCCGTGCTGCCCTCGGAAGAAAAATGGCCTTATGCCATCCGCGTGGTTTCCGACATTTTGGAGTCCAACGGTTCGTCCTCCATGGCGTCAGTCTGCGGAGCGTCCCTCTCACTGATGGATGCGGGCGTACCGCTGGAAGCTTCCGTCGCGGGCGTGGCCATGGGTCTGGTGAAAGAGGAAGACTCATACGCCATCCTTACGGACATTGCCGGAGCGGAAGACCATTACGGCGACATGGATTTCAAAGTCGCTGGAACGCGCAAAGGCATTACTGCTCTGCAAATGGACATCAAAGTCATGGGCATCACCTCCAAGATCATGCATGAGGCGATGGAGCAGGCGCGGCGCGGCCGCATGTTCATTTTGGACAAGATGGAAGAAATCATCAGCGGCGGACGGGAAAGCATTTCCACCTTCGCGCCACGAATCTACACCCTTCAGATTCCCGTGGACAAAATCCGCGACCTCATCGGCCCCGGCGGCAAGATGATCCGCAGCATCATTGACCAGACAGGCGTGAAGATCGACGTGGATGATACGGGCAAGGTTAACGTGGCTTCCAGTGACGGACCGTCGGCGCAAAAAGCCATCCAGATGATCACCGACCTGACAGCCGTGCCGGAAGTCGGCAAGACGTACCTGGGCAAAGTGGTCAGGTTGGCGGAATTCGGGGCGTTCGTCGAGATCATTCCCGGAACGGACGGCCTGCTGCACATCAGCGAGATCGCCGAGCATCGCGTGAAAGAAGTAAGCGATGAGCTGAAGGAAGGCGACCAGGTGCTGGTGAAGGTCCTGGGCATTGAGGGCAATCGCATTAAGCTCTCGCGCAAAGCGATCCTGAGAGAGCAACGCGCCAAGATGGCGGCTGCGCGTGGCGGCGAGGCAGGCGAACCGGCGCCTGCGGGCGACGGACACGAAGCGCCCGAGCCTCGCGGCGGCAGCGAGGAAACCATCACCTTTGAAGGCGGTGGAGACTTCAGCGAGGAAGAGGGCGAGCCCAACTTCAATCGCGAAGACGCCAACCGCGAAACCGTGGGCGCAACCAGTGGACGTCCTGATCGTCCGCGCGGCGACCGCGGCGACCGGCCTCGAGGCGGTGGCGGCGGCGGACGCAGACACGGCGGACGCGGCGGACGCGGACGCGGACCTCGCGGCGGTGGTGGTGGCGATCGTGGACCGCGCGGCGGCGGCGGAGATCGCGGCGGCCGCTAAGATTTCTCGTGTGCGGTGAGGCCGACTTGCGTACCGAACCGCACTGGCTACGAGCGCTGGAAGCCGCAACGGGGAGAAGACCTCTGAGGCGGTTTGGAGCGAAGCGACAGAATGATTAGAGACGCAGCACAAGCTGCGTCTCTTTTTTTGCGGCAACTTTCGCTCCCGCTACCCCATATTCAGTTGTCAAAAAGCAAATCGGCCAACCGCTGACCCGGTTGGCCGCGCTTACTGGAAGCGTGAAACTCTTCTTATGCCGTTGCCTCTGCTCCGTGGCACTTCTTGTACTTCTTGCCTGAACCGCAGGGACAAGGATCGTTGCGTCCGACCTTGGCCTGCCCGCGCACCACCTGCTGCGGCGCGGAACCGCCGTTCGCCCCGGCCATGCGCGCTTCCTGCAGTTCCCGCTTCTTGCGGCGCTGGAACTGGGCCTCCAGATCGTCCACGGAAGTCTGTGCGCGGCGGCGTGGCGGCGCGGCTGCCTGCTGATCGCCATTGCCGCTGGCAGCGGCCGCAGCCGTTGTTGATGGCGCTTCCACGATCTGCATGTGGAACAGATAGCGCGCGGTCTCTTCCTGAAACCGTTGCATCATCTGCTCAAACATGTCAAACGACTCGCGCTTGTACTCCACCAGCGGATCGTGCTGTCCATAGCCCCGCAGCCCGATGCCTTCCTTCAGGTGGTCCATATTGAGCAGATGGTCTTTCCATTGCGTGTCCAGCACGCTGAGCATGATCATGCGCTCGTGATAGCGCATGGCATCAACGCCAATTTGCTTTTCTTTGGCTTCGTAACTTTCTTTGAGCTTCTCAAAGACGGCATCGCCCAGTTCCTGGCGGTTGAGCTGATCAGGATCGATTCCCTGCTTGGCCAGGTCCAGCCCGAACTGCTCCAGTAGAAACTTGCGCAGGGCGTCCACGTCCCACTGGTCGGCGTGAACGTTGCGCGGAGCGAAGCGGTCCAGCGCGTCCGCCACCATTCCGCCCACGTAATCTTCCAGGACCAAATCTTTCTGGTCGACGCCGGAGAGCAGCTCTTTGCGCAGGCCGTACACGGCCTCGCGCTGCTTGTTCATCACGTCGTCATATTCCAGCAGGTGTTTGCGTGACTCAAAGTTCTGCGCTTCCACGGCCTTCTGCGCCGCCTCAATCCTTTTGGAAATCATGCGCGATTCGATGGGCACGCCCTCTTCCATGCCCAACCTTTGCAGCAGCGTGGAAACCCACGCCTTGGCAAAGATGCGCATCAGGTCGTCTTCCAGCGAGAGGTAGAAGCGCGACGATCCGGGATCGCCCTGGCGTCCGGCGCGCCCGCGCAACTGGTTGTCAATGCGCCGTGACTCGTGCCGTTCCGTGCCCAGGATGTGCAGGCCGCCTACGCCCACCACGCGCTCGTGCTCGGCGTCCGTGTCTTTCTTGTACTTGTTATAGATCTCGTTCCACTTGTCCGTGGGGCACTGATACTCAATGCCGTTGTAATAGAAGACAATGGCCTGTGAGCTGTCCTGCTGCAGCGCCACTTCGCCCCCGGCGGCGCGCAGTTGCTGGGCGATTCCCTTCTTCACCGTCTCCTGGCGCGCCATGAACTCCGCGTTGCCGCCCAGCAGGATGTCCGTGCCGCGGCCGGCCATATTGGTGGCGATGGTCACCGCGTTCAGCCGGCCCGCCTGGGCAACGATCTCGGCTTCCTTTTCGTGGAATTTGGCATTCAGCACCACGTGCTTCACCTGCTTGCGCTTCAGCAGGTCAGAAAGCCGCTCTGACTTTTCAATCGACGTGGTGCCCACCAGGATCGGCCGGCCTTCAGCGGCGATCTTCTGGATTTCATCCGCCACGGCGAAGTACTTTTCTTTCTCCGTGCGATAAACAATGTCCGCATTTTCCACGCGCAGCAGTTGCCTGTTGGTCGGGATCACCGAGACTTGCAGCTTGTAGATTTTGTCAAACTCCGGCGCTTCGGTTTCCGCCGTTCCGGTCATGCCCGCCAGTTTCTTGTACATGCGGAAGTAGTTCTGAAATGTGATGGTGGCCAGCGTCTGCGTCTCGCGCTCGATCTTGACCTTTTCCTTGGCTTCAATCGCCTGGTGCAGACCGTCAGACCAGCGGCGTCCCGGCATCAGGCGCCCGGTAAATTCGTCCACAATGATGACTTCGCCGTCCTTCACCACATACTCCACGTCGCGCTTGTACATGGCGTGGGCCTTCACAGCGGTCTCAACGTGGTGCTTCATCGCCCAGTTTTCCGGATCGGCGATGTTCTCAATCCCCAGCAGCCGCTCCACCTTCTCCCAGCCCTGGTCGGTAATGGTGGACGTTTTGTGCTTCTCATCGATGACGAAGTCGCCCGTATATTCCTTGGGCTCACCCGGGGCCTTCTCGATCTCCTCGCCTTTCTCCAGGTGCGGCACCACGCGGTCGGCGCGATCGTACTTGTCCGTGGATTCGTCGCTCGATCCGGAAATGATCAACGGCGTGCGCGCTTCGTCAATCAGGATGGAGTCCACTTCGTCCACTATGGCGTAGTTGTGCCCGCGCTGTACGCACTCCGCCAGGTCAAACTTCATGTTGTCGCGCAGGTAGTCAAAGCCGAACTCGTTGTTGGTGCCGTAGGTCACGTCGGCGGCGTACGCTTCGCGGCGCTCGTCGTCATCCAATTCGTGGACAATCACTCCCACGCTCAGCCCCAGGAACCGGTAGAGCTTGCCCATCCACTCGGAATCGCGCTTGGCCAGGTAGTCATTCACCGTGACCACGTGCACACCGTCACCGGAGAGAGCATTCAGATAGACCGGCAGAGTTGCCACCAGCGTTTTGCCTTCGCCGGTTTTCATCTCGGAGATCTTGCCCTGATGCAGCACGATTCCGCCCACCAACTGGACGTCAAAGTGGCGCATGTTGAGCACGCGCCGGCCGGCTTCACGCGCTACCGCAAAGGCCTCAGGCAGAATCTCTTCCAGGGCTTCGTTGCGGGCGGCGATACGGCGCTTGGTCAGCTCGTCCAGTTCGGTGCGAAGCTGATCGCTGGGCGCGCTTTGCATCTCGCCGCTCACGCGGGCGATTTCCGCTTCCGTCTCCTGTATCCGCTCTTGGATGCGGGCACGGAAGTCGTCGGTCTTGGCGCGAAGCTGCTCGTCTGTGAGCTGCTGCATTTGCGGCTCAAGACTGTTGATCTGCTCCACCAGCGGCTGTATGCGCTTGAGATCGCGTTCGTTCTGCGTGCCAAAGATCTTGGCGGCTATTTTCCCTATCAAGCTTTGTTCCCTTGTACTTCTTTATGTGTTTGTATCGGCGCCCGCTCTGGGTTGGGCTCCCTGTGAATGTTACGCGCCAGAGTACGCTTGGTTTCCTGAAGAAGGCGTCATCTTAAAGCCTAGCATATTGGATGCGCAGGGCTGGACGGGGACGTCGACGTGAGTTCGCCGGGCTTTGCCTTTCCGATCTCCCGATCTCCCGGGGCCCTCAGACCGGCCGCCTTTGCCGGGCTGGGGTGGTCATCCGATGAACCGATCACCCGATGGCCCTCTGGGCCCCATCCCCGAAAACCAAGCACTTAGCTGATTCATCCCCGGGGGGCCCCAACGCGCCCGGTTTTGGCGCGGTGGGGTGGATGTCCGGGGATGGCCGTCCTGATCCCCGGCCACCACACGTTCCATCCCCAGCGATACGGATTCCTATCCCCGGCTTTGTAGCAAGTCATCGCATATGCTCCTAACGATCTGCATACAAATGGTTTAACATAGCACGCCAAGTCACGTGTTGTCAACGAAAAAGCGAAACCTCCGTTGCATCCAACACCACTTCAGGCGCGAGCCACTGCTCAGCCCGAGCACAGGCGCTGCCACGTGGGTTGCTTTCACGCCACTGTGCCCAGTGGTTTCCAAGAGTCGCGCGAGGGCAAGAGACTACTTGTGTGGGCCAGCCGCCCTCGGCTGGCCTGATCTAACCTTGCCACAACCATCGGGCATCCAGCACCGCGCTCATCGTGTAACGTCGCGCGGAAAGCTGCCCCACATTTCGCGGCGGACTTCGGCGATGTCCTCTGCCGCGATATGACTCTTGAGGCCTGACCACAAGCCAAGCAGCCTGCGACGCGGACATGTTTGGGCCGTTGCGCCGCCTTTACCCCTGCGCCAGCGGCGTCCCCGGCGCCTGTGGCGCCAGTTCCGTTCCGCAGTACGCACAGCGTTTCCAGTCCGCCTTAATGGCGTGCTTGCAGGAAGGGCACGCGGGCGCGAGCTCTGTCCCGCATTGCGGACAGAAAACAAAGCCAGGGGCGGCCATGTGTCCGCACTTGGGGCACGGCTGCGGCATGGGATCACGCAGAAAGAAATACAGAATGATGCCGATGCCATTGGGAATGATGATGGCCAGGAACGTCCACAACCCATAACGCATGCCCCGGCGGCGCGCGTCGGCATTCACGTAGCCGATGAGCAGCACCCACGCAATCACCAGC
>Ga0316628_100004782_pt1 | contig 10714 bp, 6 predicted proteins | sample OWC_Aug_M2_C1_D5_FD_207648 | JGI IMG/M metagenome (GOLD analysis project Ga0316628, IMG submission 207648) | Wetland soil microbial communities from Old Woman Creek delta, Ohio, United States - OWC_Aug_M2_C1_D5_C | ecosystem: Environmental > Terrestrial > Soil > Wetlands | place: USA: Ohio... | reverse complement strand
TTAAACAGAAAATACCTGGAGGAACAGCTCAAGGTGGTCTCCTCCGAATTGAACGAAACGGACGCCCAGCTCAGAAATTTCCGCGAGGACCACATCACGAACCTCGACCAGGAATCGCAGGCGACCGTGGCCGAGATGAATCAGATCGGAGACCGGATCGTCTCGTTCAACGCCCAGAAGAAAGACCTGGGCCAGCTCCTCTCCCGCCTGGATCCGACCCAGGCCAATTTCGAGTCCGGAGTCTCGATCCGCTACGTGTACGAGCAGATCATGGACCTCGACATCTTCGTGAACGACCTCGAGATGTCCGTGGTGAAAAGGGAGTGGCGGAACAAATACGACGAGCTGAACCGGATGGGCGGCGCCCCGGCCCTGAATCCGCGGGTCAAGCAGCTCAACGGGGACATCGTGGAGCTTCAGGCGAGGGTCTATACGCTCGCACGCGAAAAAATCGGCTTCATCGACGACCTGGTCGACTCCCTCAGGGTCAGGGAATCCGCCCTGCAGAGGACGCTGGGCAACATTCCGCAGGAGCAGCTCAATTTCATGAGACTGGACCGGCAGAGGCGCGCCAACGAAAAAATATACGAGGAGCTGAACAAGAATTACAAGGAGGCGCAGATCCTCGAGGCGGTGGATTCCGAAAACATCAGCGTCTACGACCGGGCGATCCCGCCCACGAGCCCCATCAGCGCGGACAAGCGCAAGAAAATGATGATGGGCCTCGTGTTCGGCCTGTTGTTCGGGGTCTGTTCCGCACTGCTCTGGGAGGTGGCGGACAAAAGCATCCGCTCGCGGGACGACATCAAGCGCTTCCTGAAGCTGCCGATACTCGGGGTGATACCGAAGGTCAAATTCGATGCGTATGAAATGCAGGATTCCGAAAAGGCGAAAAGCATCAGCTCCCAGATCGTGACCCACGACTATTCGCCCACCCCGGTGGGCGAAGCCTACCGGTCCCTCCGCACGAGCATCCTGTTCTCCAAGATGTTCGGACCCGTGAAATCGCTGGTGGTCAGCAGCGTGGCGCCGGGCGAGGGCAAGTCCTTCACCGCCGCGAACCTCGCCATCACGCTGGCCCAGCAGAAATCCAAGGCCCTTCTGATCGACGCGGACTTCAGGCGCGGGGTGCTTCACAACAGCTTCAACTGCCCCAAGAAACCCGGACTGACGAATTACCTGACCGGCGTGGTGTCCCTCGACGCCGTCCTGAACGAAACCTACATTCCCAATCTCTCGCTCATCACCTGCGGCTCCATGATTCCCAATCCCTCGGAACTGCTGGGGTCCGAAAAGATGCAGAAGTTCATTCAGGGCATCACCCACCGGTTTGATTTCGTGATTTTCGACACGCCGCCGCTCCTGGCGGCTTCCGACGCGGTGATCCTCGGGACCCTGGTGGACGGCGTGGGCCTGGTGGTCCGGGCCGGCATGACCAAGAGGGACGACGTCCAGCGGAAAATGGAACTGTTCCAGAACGTTCACGCGAAGGTTATCGGCGTCATCCTCAACTGCGCCGGCGTCGAGGTCGCGCACGAGGGATACAGCTATTATGCCTATTGAGAAGCCGCGGCGCGCCCTCCTGATCACTGGAGGCGCGGGGTTCATCGGCTCTCATTTTTCCGAACGCATGCTCGAACGCGGGCATGCGGTGGTCTGTCTGGACAATTTCAACGACTACTACGACCCGGCCGTCAAGCGCGGGAACATCGAATCCCTCCTGAAACGGGGGGACGGCTTCCGCCTGGTCGAGGGCGACATCCTCGATGCGGACCTCCTGCGGAGGCTCTTCGGGGAAAACGGATTCGATGCCGTCATCCATCTGGCCGCGCGGGCGGGGGTCCGGCCCTCCATCCGGGAGCCCGGGTTGTACCAGCGGGTCAATCTGGAGGGAACGGTCAACCTCCTCGAGGCGGCGGTTCACCACGGCGTCAAGCGGTTCCTCTTCGCGTCATCCTCGTCGGTATACGGGGCGAATTCAAAGGTTCCGTTCTCCGAGGAGGATCCCGTGAACCGGCCGGTTTCCCCCTATGCCGCCACCAAACGGGCGGGGGAACTGCTCGCCTACACGTTTCATTCGCTGTACGGACTTTCGGTGCACTGCCTCCGTTTTTTCACGGTGTATGGACCGAGGCAGCGGCCCGACATGGCCATCCACAAATTCACGAGACTGATCGCCGAGGGGAAGGAGATTCCCCTCTTTGGCAACGGGACGAGCCGCCGCGACTACACCTACGTCGATGACATCATCGACGGCATGGAAGCCTCCCTCGAACGCTGCGACGGCTTTTCGATCTACAACCTCGGCGAATCCCAGACGATCGAACTCCGGCGCCTGATCGGGCTGATCGAGGGAGCACTGGGGAAAAAGGCCCGGATCCAGTTTCTCGATGAGCAGCCGGGGGACGTGCCCGTCACGTATGCGGACATCTCCAAGGCGAGGCGGGAGCTGGGATACTGCCCCCGCATGCCGATCGAGAAGGGAATCCCGGCGTTCGTCGACTGGTTTATGAAGGCAGCCCAAAGGCCATTTTAGGCAGACGATGCTTCGAGAAAAAGAACTGTTCATCATCAGGCTCATGAAGCTGACCGATGCCCTGGTCATCGCCGGCTCCTTCGTCGTCGCCTATTTCCTCACACAGTTCATCAGGCACACCGCGAACCTCAGCCCTCTGGGCTATGCCGAGCACGGCATGCTCAACTTCCTCAAGGCGTATTTCTGGCTCGCGGTGGTCACGATTCCGGCGTGGATCCGGCTGATGTCGGCCGACGGCGTATACGCCAATTTCCGGACCAAGCTGTTCATCGAAACCTGCTGGCGGGTCCTGCGGACCGGCGTGGCGTCGGCCTTCGTCCTCGGCAGCGTGGTGTTCATCCTCCAGATGGGACTCACCAGCCGAATGTACGTGTCGGTGCTCGTCTCGGTCGCCCTGCTGGGACTTTTTGTCTCGAAGGCGGCGTGGCGCTGGTTCCTTGATTACATCTCGCGGCAGGGCTACAATCTGACGAACCTGCTCATTGTCGGCACCGGGAAAAGGGCGCAGGAATTCATCCGGCTGGTTCACGCGCACGCGAACTGGGGCCTGAAGATCGTGGGGCTCGTCGACGACGATCCGAAAGTCCTGGGAAAAACCGTGCTCGACTACCCCGTGATCGGGCGGATCCGGGACATCCCGCGGATCCTGCGCGATCACGTCGTGGACCGCGTGATCTTCGTGGTGCCCCGCCTCTGGCTCAACCGGATCGAAGAGGCCCTGCTCCACTGCGAACGCGAAGGCGTAAGCACCGGCGTGACGGTGGACCTGTTCAGGCTCAAGCTCGGCAAGCTGGACATTTCCACGTTCGCCAACATTCCCCTCTTGGTTTCGCAGACGTCCAAGGCCAAGGAATGGCAGCTGTTCCTCAAGAGGGCCTGCGACGTGGCGGCCTCGATTTTCCTGATCGTCCTGCTCTCCCCCGTGTTCCTCCTGGCTTCGGTCGCGATCAAGTTCGATTCGCGGGGGCCGGTTTTCTTCCGCCAGGTCCGATGCGGCCGCAACGGGAGGAAGTTCACGCTGATCAAGTTCCGGTCCATGTGCCAGGGCGCGGAGATGCGGAAGCGCGAGATCGAGAAGCAGAACGAGATGAACGGTCCCGTGTTCAAGATCCGCCACGATCCGCGGATCACCCGGTTCGGCCGGCTCATGCGCAAGCTCAGCATCGACGAGCTGCCGCAGTTCTTCAACGTGCTCAAGGGGGACATGAGCCTGGTGGGTCCGAGGCCGCCCCTGCCTGCTGAAGTGGAGATGTACGAAACGTGGCACCGCCGGCGGCTCAGCATGAAGCCCGGAATCACCTGCATCTGGCAGGTCAGCGGCCGGAACCGAATCGACTTCGACCGGTGGATGGAAATGGACCTCCAGTACATCGACAATTTCTCGCTGTGGCTGGATTTCAAGATTCTGGTCAGAACCGTTTTCGTGGTGATCACCGGCTACGGGGCGGCCTGACAGGGGTTGTCGCCGTTCCAACGGCCGGCCGGGGCTTCCGGTCCCGCCGGGCGCCGACCCGTTAAGCCAATTCATCATCGATTTCGTCATCTGACTCCGCGTCAAGAGCCCGGATGGATCCGGAGCGAAGGGAGGCGTTCGTGCGCATCTGCGTTGTGGGCACCGGTTACGTGGGCCTGGTCACCGGTACGTGTTTTTCGGAATTCGGTGTGGACGTCACCTGCGTGGACGCCAACGAAGAGAAGGTCCGCATTCTCAAGCAGGGTGGCGTGCCCATCTACGAGCCGGGCCTTGACGCCATGATCGCGCGAAACGTGAAGGAGGGGAGGCTTTCCTTCACCACCGACCTGAAATCCGCAGTGGAACGCTCCCTGGTCGTGTTCATCGCCGTCGGCACCCCTCCGATGGCGGACGGCTCGGCCGACCTGCGGTACGTCGAACAGGTGGCCCGGAGCATCGCCGAGTGGATGAACGGCTACAAGGTGGTCGTCAACAAAAGCACGGCCCCGGTCGGCACAGGCCGGTGGATCCGGGAGACCATCATCAAGCACCAGAAGGAGACGCACCGGTTCAGCGTGTGCTCCAATCCCGAATTTCTGCGCGAGGGATCCGCGATCGAGGATTTCGTCCGTCCGGACCGCGTGGTCATCGGCGCCGAGGACGCCGAGGCCGTCGCCATCATGAAGGACCTCTACTCTCCGCTCTACCTGATCGAAACGCCGATCGTGATCACCAGCCTCGAGACCGCGGAACTCATCAAATACGCCTCGAACGCCTTCCTGGCGACCAAGATTTCGTTCATCAACGACCTGTCCGTTCTGTGCGACAGGGTCGGTGCGGACGTCCATCACGTCGCGAAGGCCATGGGGCTGGACCGGAGGATCGGGCCGAAATTCCTGCACCCCGGGCCTGGATACGGCGGATCCTGCTTCCCCAAGGACACGCTCGCCCTGATCGACACGGCGAAAAAGGCGGGAACCGATCTCAAGATCGTTCAGGCCGCGGTGGACGTCAATCTGCGCCAGCGCGACACCGCGTTCCAGAAAATCAAACAGCTGACCGGCGATCTCAGGGGCAAGACCGTCGCCGTCCTGGGGCTTTCCTTCAAGCCCAATACGGACGACATGCGCGACGCGCCGTCCATCCCCATCATCGAACGGCTGCTGAAGGGGGGGGCCGAGGTCCGGGCCTACGACCCTGTCGCGATGGACGAGGCGAAGAAAGCCCTTCCTCCACGGGTCATGTTCTGCAGGGACGCCTACGAGGCGGCAACGGGCGCGGACTGCGTGGTGTTCATGACCGAATGGAACCAGTTCCGCAACCTGAACACCGACAAGCTCAAGGAAGTCATGCGAACCCACGCGATCGCCGACCTCCGCAACATCTACGAACCGAAGAAAATGCGCGAGCTGGGGTTCCAGTACGCCGCCATGGGGCGGTGATCCGGTGCGCATCCTGATGGTCGCTCCGGAACCGATCTTCGAGCCTCGGGGCACCCCCCTGTCCGTCGTGGGGCGCCTGAAGGCCCTGTCTGAAATGGGGCATTCGGTGGATCTTTTGACCTATCCGATCGGGCAGGACGTCAACCTTCCAAACGTCCGCATCCACCGCGTCCCGAAAGTCCCCGGCATCCGCCGGGTTAAAATCGGCCCTTCGGTCCAGAAGCTTCCGCTCGATTTTCTTCTCATGGTGCAATCCGCGGTCTGGGCCTCGACGCGCCGGTTCGACCTCATCCACACGCACGAGGAGGCGGGATTGTGGGGTGCGGCCCTGGGCCGCTGGCTCGGGATCCCCCACCTGTACGACATGCACTCGAGCCTGCCGCAGCAGCTGGGTAATTTCCAGTTCACGAAGTCGAGGCAACTGGTCCGGCTGTTCGAGGGATTGGAAACCTGGGTTCTCAGGCATTCCGGCGCCGTGATCACGATCTGCCCGGACCTCCAGGAGCACGTTCAAGACCGCTTTCCAGGAAAGCGCTCCCTTCTCATCGAGAACGTGCTGGATTACGGAATGGTGTTCGGCGAACGGAACCGGTCCAGGAAGATCCGGGAATCGCTCGGCCTCTCCGGGAAGAAAATCATCCTGTACACGGGCACCTTCGAATCCTACCAGGGCCTTGACCTGCTCGTTGAAAGCGCACGGACCGTCCTTGACGCCGTTCCATCGGCCCGTTTCCTGCTGGTGGGAGGGCACCCGCGGCAGGTCGAAGATTATGGCAAGAAAGTGAGAGAACGGGGGCTGAAAGGCGAGTTCATTTTCACAGGACAGGTGCCTCCCCAGGAGGTGAACGGCTACATCCGGTGCGCGGACGCGCTCGTTTCGCCGCGTACGCGGGGCACGAACACCCCCCTGAAGATCTATGCCTACCTGCGGTCTGGCGTTCCCATCGTCGCCACGCGGCTTGTGACGCACACCCAGGTTCTGGACGACCGTGTCGCCATCCTCACGGAAGCGGATCCGGAATCCTTCGGCCGCGGAATCGTGAAGGCACTCACGGAACCTCGCTCTGCGAGGGCCATCGGGAGGAACGCCCGGGCGCTGGCCAGGGAACGGTACGGGTACCCGTCGTATCTGAAGAAACTCGGCCTGTCGCTCGCCCTGGCGGCAGAAAGCCGGAAGTAGGCCCCGATGTGCGGCGTCTGCGGACTGGTTCATCTCAAAAATCAGGGGAAGCCCGACCTCCAGGTCCTCAGGCGGATGTGCGGAGTGATCACCCACCGCGGGCCGGACGACGAGGGGCAGATCGTGCTCGGCCAGGCGGGACTGGGCATGCGGCGGCTCTCCATCATCGACCTCAAGACCGGCCATCAGCCGCTCGCGAACGAGGACGAATCCCTGTGGATCGTCTTCAACGGCGAGATTTACAACTTCCGGGAACTGCGCGGGGAGCTGGTCAAACTGGGGCACCGGTTCCGGACGAACTCAGACACCGAGGTCATCGTCCACGGCTACGAATCATGGGGCGAGGACGTGTGCGGCCGGCTCAATGGCATCTTCGCCTTCGCGCTCTGGGACTCCAAACGGAACCGGCTCTTTCTGGTACGGGACCATGTCGGCGTGAAGCCGATGTACTATTACCTGGATTCCGAAAAGTTCGTCTTCGGTTCCGAAATCAAATCGATCCTGCAGTGCCGGGACATCCGGAAAACGCTGGATCTTGACGCTCTGAACCAGTACCTGACCTTCGAATACGTGCCGTCGCCCGCAAGCATTTTCAGGGAGGTGCGGAAGCTCGAGCCGGGGCACTGGCTTTCACTCCAGGACGGCGGGATCCGCACCGAACGGTACTGGAAGTTCGTTCCCGCACCGGAGAACTGGACGGAGGCCGCCGCCTCCGAAAGGCTCCGGGAACTGCTCCGCGATTCCGTGCGGATGCAGCTGGTCTCGGACGTGCCGCTCGGAGCCTTCCTCTCCGGGGGAATCGATTCGTCCATCGTGGTGTCGCTGATGGCGAAGCTCGTGGACCGGCCGGTGAAGACGTTTTCAATCGGATTCCAGGAATCCTCCTACAACGAACTGAAATACGCGAGGGCCGTGGCGGGCAAATACGGCACCGAGCACCATGAATTCATGATACGGCCGCAGGTACTGGAACTCACCGAGAGGCTCGTCCGCCAGCTCGACGAGCCCTTCGGGGACTTTTCGATTTTTCCGACGTACCTGGTTTCCAAAATGGCCCGGGACTTCGTCACGGTCACGCTGTCGGGGGACGGCGGCGACGAACTGTTCGCCGGGTACGACACCTACCGGGCGCACCGGTTCGACCGCAGGTTCTACCACAGGCTCCCGAAGCTCGTGAAACGCCGGCTCTTCGACGCGCTGGCCGACCGCCTGCCCCCGTCCGCCGGGAAGAAAGGGGCTGTGAACAGCTTCAAGCGGTTCGTCCAGGGGACGCGGCTGCCGAAGGAACTTTCGCACGCGCGGTGGATGGTTTTTCTGACTCCGGAGGAAAGGCGCGCGCTCTTCATGCCCGGAGCGCTTGAGGGGTTCACCTGCGAACTGCCCTATGGGACGATACTCCGCTACAGCCGGGAGGCGGAAGGGACGGACGACGTGGCGCGGACCGGATACGTGGATTTAAAAACGTACCTGGCGGACGACATCCTCGTCAAGGTCGACCGCATGTCCATGGCCGCGTCGCTCGAGGCGCGCGTTCCGTACCTCGATCCCAGGATCGTGGAGTTCGCGCTCAGCCTGCCGCCGGACCTGAAGATGAAGGGCTTCCGGACCAAGGTCCTTCTCAAGAAAACCTTCCGGGACGACCTGCCCGAGGAGGTGCAGAACCGCGACAAGCAGGGTTTCAGCATCCCGATTAAAAACTGGATCCGGGGGGAGCTCAAGCCGATGATGCTCGACCTGCTCTCGGAGAGGAGGATCCGCGAGCAGGGGCTGTTCCAGCCGGCATTCGTGTCCCGCCTCGTCCGGGAGCACATTGAGGGAACGGAGAACCACAGCCACAAGCTCTGGGCGCTCATGGTTTTTGAGCAGTGGCATGAAATATATGGGAAGGGGTAAGAGGTCAGGGGTAAGAGGTGATAGGTTATGGGTGATGGGTGATGGGTGGGCGGTAGCACGGGCATTCCTGCCTGTGGGGGGAAAAAAGGTTTCGAGTTTCGAGTTCAGGATTTCGGGTTAATAAAGGTTCAAGGTTCAAAGTTCAAGGTTTGAGGTTGAAAATTATGTTTTTCGAATTCCGAACTCCGATTCCTGACCTTAGGCGATTCCCGCACGAAACATGATCTCAGATCTCAGACCGAAGGTATACGATTTGCGATGTATTAAACATATACGATTGAAGATGGCCGGTTTGCGATTTTAGAAATTCGATTCCCGACCTTCGGCGAAGCCCGAAGAACGAAGCACGAAGCACGATGCACGAAAAACCAGAGGAATCCGCGGTGACGACCGATCCCCAAAACGCTGAAATGATCAGAAAGATAGAAACGTACTGGAACGAGCGCATCCACGATCTCGAAATCGTCCGGCATCCAGCGGGGACGCCGGGATTTTTCGATGACCTCGAGGAATACCGGTTCGACAAACTGCGCTACCTTCCAAAACTCGTGGATTTTTCCGGTTTCGGCGGGAAGAGCCTCCTTGAGATCGGATGCGGCGCTGGAATCGATCTCGTCCGTTTCGCCAGAGGCGGCGCCCGGTGCACGGGCGTGGACCTTTCACGAACCGCGATCGACCTCGCGAAAACGAATTTCAGGAATCGCGGCCTTGATGCCGACCTGAGGGTGATGAACGGGGAGTCGCTGGAATATCCCGACGGCGCGTTCGACGTCGTGTACGCGCACGGCGTGCTCCAGTATACGGCGGATGCCCGGGCCATGGCGGACGAGGCGAGGCGGGTGCTCAAGCCGGGGGGCGAATTCATCGCCATGGTATACAACCGGAACGGATGGCTGAATGTGATGTCCCGGCGTTTTCACATCCCGCTCGAACACGAGGACGCGCCGGTGTTGAACAAATACTCGATCGGGGAATTCAGGCGGATGCTTTCCGGCTTTTCCGGTGTCCGGATCGTTCCGGACCGGTTCCCGGTGAAATCCAAGCTGCACCGGAAGGGCCTCAAGGCGTTCGCTTTCAACACGGTATTCGTCGGGGCCTTCAACCTGATTCCGCGGCCGATTGTCCGGGGGGCCGGATGGCATCTGATGGCTTTCGCCGTCAAGTAAAACGGTGAAGGTTACAGGTTACAGGTTCCAGGTTACAGGTTCAAGGTTGGGATCCGGATGAATCAAACGGATATTTTTTATTTCCCTGTTTATTACTCAGAGCGCAAAATAAGTTGAAAAAACTATTTAGATTCAGGCTTAAAATTGCCGATTTTGATCAACTGATTAAGCGCTCTGAGTAATAACTTTCAACCTGCAACCTTATAATTTAAAATTGATATAAATTTTATCCGGATGGGAAAGATGCAGCGAAATGTAAATCTTCTGAAAGACAGGGAATTTGACGTCGTCATCATCGGCGCCGGGATTTACGGGGCCACCGCAGCGTGGGAGGCCGCGTCGCGCGGATTGTCCGTCGCCCTGATCGACAGGGGCGATTTCGGAGGTTTCACTTCGGCGAACAGCCTGAAGACCGTGCATGGCGGCCTGCGTTACCTGCAGACCCTCGACGTGGCCCGGGTGCGGGAATCCATCCGGGAAAGGCGGATCCTTCTTAAAATAGCGCCGCATCTCGTCAGTCCGCTCTGCTGCGTCATGCCGACCTACGGACATCTGATGAAGAGCAAATGGGTCATGCGCCTCGGACTCCTCGCCAATGACATTCTCAGCTTCGACCGGAACCGGGGGCTGGATCCGGAGAGGAGGATCCCGGCAGGCAAAGTGATCTCCAGGCAGGACTGCCTCGGAATCGTCCTTGGAATCGACGGGACCCGAGTCACCGGCGGCGCGATGTGGTCGGACGCCCAGATGGCGAGTTCCGAGCGATTGCTTCTCTCCTTCATCCTCTCCGCAGTCCAGGCCGGCGCAGTCGCAGTCAATTACCAGGAAGCCGTCGGATTCCTGCTCTCCAGGAACCGGATCCACGGCGTGAAAGTGAAGGACAGGCTGACCGGCGGGGAAACGGAGGTGAGATCGAAGGTCGTGTTGAACGCAGCGGGCGGATTCGTTGACACCGTTCTGTCGAAGGCCATTCCGGGCATCGCCCGGAAGAAAGTCCAACTCTCCACGGCGATGAATCTGGTCCTCGGCAAGCGCCTGCTTCCC
>Ga0316628_100004781_pt1 | contig 10717 bp, 11 predicted proteins | sample OWC_Aug_M2_C1_D5_FD_207648 | JGI IMG/M metagenome (GOLD analysis project Ga0316628, IMG submission 207648) | Wetland soil microbial communities from Old Woman Creek delta, Ohio, United States - OWC_Aug_M2_C1_D5_C | ecosystem: Environmental > Terrestrial > Soil > Wetlands | place: USA: Ohio... | reverse complement strand
AAAGGAATCATAGGTAGCGCGTATCCCTCTCAAGCCGAGATAGGCCACCAGGTTCAACATGAGGGAATCGTCATATCCTGAACCCGTATCCCCGCGCAACACTTCAACATATTCAATATCTTCTGCAGAGGAAGGTTCGTCCGGTGAACCCTGTTTCCAGACATCACCGTATTCCCACCCTTCTTCGTCGGTATTTTCGTTATCACGCTTCATCGCCACATTGAATATTAATTGAGAGAGGGAGAACTGTCAAATAAAAAATCCTGATAGGAAAGGCTGCGACAGCGCAGTTGACAAGCATGCGGCAGTTGGATATCATGGCTGCATGATTGAGACTTTCTGTTTATTCTTCGGACTGGGTTTCAGTGTGCTGGTATATTTCCGATCAATCAGAACTGTGGACGTACCGCCCTTAAAAAAGGCATTCTATTTCTTCTTTACTTTCATCGGGATAACCGGCACACTATTCCTCTTTGGTATTCTCGTTGCCAATGCTCTTCGGAAACTGCATGTACTTTAGAGAGCCCACAACGGCATCATCTTTTACTTTGTCCGTTTTCAACCGATCTGCGCAAGGGCATCATTCGCCACCTCCCGGACACTTAGATGGCTGTCATGCAAACAGGCCACCAGTGCTTCCCGCGCTGACCGGTCCTTGATGATCCCGAGCACATAGGCGGCATCGCCACGTATGGTGGGGTTCTCATGTTTTAGCAGCTCAATGATCCCCGGCACGGCATTTCTCAATTCCGTCTTGTGCTCACCGGACAGCTCTTCTATGAGCGCCGTTGCGCCGAGCCTCACCCGCATGTTCTCATCACCCAGCATATCAGGAACAAACCGGTAAAGGGAGCGGTCCTGCTTGAACAGGGCGATAATATTGTCAAGAAAGCCATTGCCCATGTATTCAACAAGCATATTTTTTATTTCGCTATCTTGCATAGAGAAAAGGGGGGTTCTTGCTCATTATATCACAGGGGGGCGGTTGCCGGATTGCTCCTTAGCGGTCAGTATGCTCTTTACTCTCTTGAGACGATAGAACGCTTCCCGTTCCCGTTCGCCGATGTACTGTGCAATGGTCTTGATCTGGGTTTTCAGTCCCGGGAGCACCATCTCTTCGAGCACTTTGATCCGCCTCGTGGTGCGGAGGATCTCTTCTCCAAGTCTCTTCAACTTGCTCTCATACTGCGCTATTTGAAGCATGGATTCGAGCAGTTTTTCAAAAAGCGTGGTGCCCTCTTCGAGATGGGGCGTGGTGGAGAACTCATCATATCCGCGTTTGTCCGGGTCTCTGATCGGTGCATCATGGAAAGCGATATCCTTGTAACGCAATCCCCAAATGCTCTTTTCGGTCACATCGATCTTGAATTCACGCTCCGTTGCGACAACGATCGATTCTATACTGTCCTTGCCTTCGTGTCCCAGCGAGAGCGCAAGTTCGCGCAGCGCCTTGCCGTATGCCTGCCTGATATCCTCCCGAGACCTGAGGAACGGCAGGGTGGCGGCAAGAAATTCCTTGATCAAGGCCTGTTTCCTGGCTTTGAGGATCCCGATACTGTTTACCACAGACCGGGATTTTTCCTTGAGCAACAAGAGATTTGTTCGTGTAGGATGAATCATATCATCGTGCCTTTAGTCCGCGGCTATCTCCGGCCGTAGCCTCCTCGTTACGGTGATGGCGACCCATGACACGATGAGCACAGCGCCGAGGAGAACCACCGCGGCAAGGACATTGTTGAGGAGCGCTGGGTTGATGATCAAGACCATGCCGAGCGACAGCATCATGAGCCCGGATACAAGCTTCAGTTTGCGGCCCTGCCATTCGGTCAGCTTCCGCGCCCCCAGAGTGACGGTAATGGCGACCACGATCGTCGCCAGCGGGAGAACATAGACAACGTTGTACAGAACAAGGAATAGGTAGTATTGCGCTGTGGTAAGCTTATGCAGAGTCAATACCCTCGTGTATATCATGGGAAATCCGGCAGTGCAGAGCAATTCATAGGCATTTGCGGTTATGGCGAGAATGACTGCCCCTCCCGCCATCGCGGGGAATGAGGGAGATCTGAGCAGGTTTCTCATCCGCTCGAAGAGCTTGGGCTTTGCCTGTTCCGGGATGACGAGCGAGATGCCCTTGTGAAAGAAAAAGAAGTCCTTGATATTGATCACTGCCGTGGCAAGCGCGATCAGGCCCGCTGTAAACGTGATCGCCGTCAGCTGGCCGATGATGAGAAAGATATTCAGCCACGCGGCCATGAAAATGAAATAGATAATGCCGGAGAACAGGACAAAGATGCCCCCGATAATGAGCATTTTCTGCCGGGAACGGACGTGTATCAGCATGCTGAGCAGAAAGAGAAGGACAAAGAATGCACATGGATTGAAGCTGTCCAGGCCGCCGATGATCATGGTGAACAACGGAAGGGATATCTTCGTCGGGTCAACCTCCCCGAAAAGCGGAAGGGCAACGGCTTTCGGTTCTTCACGCGGAAGATCCACAGGCGGACGTGCGATAAGTTCCATGGCATCAGGGCACCCTCGTTCCCTGCAGAGCACGATCGCATCCTCAATAGCTCGGGCCGTCTGGACGTTAAAACCGATAAAAACTCTGCCGCCGATGACCGTTCCCGGCACACCCACCGACTGTCCTCCGGCTGCTTTGATTATTCTGCCGAAGAGTGAGGCGTTTTGTTTGTCGTACCAGATTTCGTACTCCTTGACTTCAAGCGTCGGATATTTCTGTTTGAGCGTCTTCAGGAACTCTATTTCCTCGCTGCAGTGGGGGCATCCCTTGCCCCAGAAGAGATAGAGCCGCACCCGCTCCGTTCTGTTCTGCTCTTGCTCCGATGCAGTAACGCCGTGTAGAGCTACGAAGAGAATAGTCAGGCTCAAGACGAGCAATACAAAAACGATCTTCAAAGAGAACCGTGCCACTGATCCCGGGCATCCCATAGATCATTTTACCTCAAGTGAGAACTTCTTCATAAGATCCAGGCCCGCATCAAGGGTTTCAAACACGGTGCGCCTGGCCATTCCCTGGCCCACGAAATCTTTCTCGAAGGCATCAGCGAAGTCGAGCATGAGGATATCTGCCTTGGTCATGCCGTCGCGCCCGACGATTGCCTCGAGCCTCCGGAGATCACGGCCTTTGGCGTAGTACTTATAGAGATGGTTCGAGACCTTGCGGTGGTCAGCGCGGGTGCGTCCTTCGCCGATGCCCTTCTGCATGAGCCGCGACAGGCTTGGGAGCACATCAATGGGCGGGAAGATGCCCTTCTGGTTCAGTTCCCGGGAGAGCACAATCTGACCTTCAGTAATGTAGCCCGTGAGGTCCGGGATCGGATGCGTAATATCGTCCTCGGGCATGGTGAGCACCGGCAGCATGGTGACTGACCCCTCGAGGCCGTAGACCCGACCGGCGCGTTCATATAACGAAGCAAGGTCGGAGTACATATACCCCGGATACCCGCGCCTCCCCGGGAGTTCTTCACGGGCCGTCGATATCTCACGCAAGGCATCGCAGTAGTTCGTCATGTCCGTGATGATCACGAGGATGTCCATACCTTTCTCGAAGGCGAGGTATTCGGCTACGGTGAGCGCAAACCGCGGGGCAAGGATCCGTTCCATCACCGGCTCGTCGGCCATGTTCACGAATGCAACAAACCCCGTCTTCATCTCCTCGAGCACCTTCAGGTAATGGGAATACTCATGGAACGTGAGACCGAGGGCAGCGAATACGACGATGAACCTTTTTGCGCTGTCCGCGAGGCGTGCGTTCTTCAGGATTGACCCGACCACCTCTTTGGACGGCAGGCCCGAGGCGGAAAACACCGGAAGCTTCTGCCCCCGGACGAGCGTATTCAGACCGTCGATGGTTGAGAAGCCGGTCTCGATGAAGTCCTCGGGCCGTGCGCGGGCCGACGGATTCATGGGAGCGCCGGTGATGGGTTTCCACTTCTCGGGGATGAACATGGGTATGCCGTCCTTCGGCACGAAGGAGCCGTTGAAGATTCTTCCAATGATGTCCGACGACAGGGGGACCTTCTTGATCGCGTCGGTGAAGACAACCGAGGTCCGCTCGATATCGAGCCCCTGCGTCGAGCCGTAGACCTCGACCATCACCGTGTTTCCGTCGATCTCGAGCACCTCTGCTTCCAGCTCCCTGCCATCGGGAGTGTTAACGATCACAGCCTCTCCGATCCTTGCGCTGAAAACGTTCTCCACGAACAGAAGCGGCCCTGCTACGGTTGACAACGTACGGTAGGTATGTTCTGATAGTCGCATAGAGTACCTCAGGAGTCCGGTGTCAGGAGCCAGAAAAAATCTGCCTTCTGATTTTTAAATTCGATGATCATTTCCCCTCGGCATCATCTACCCTTCAGCACCTCATCAAGGTTCGTTCCCTGCTTCAGTAGTTCTATGGCCCGGTCGTAGAAACCCAGAATGAGCTTGACCATGCCGATGGTTTTGTCTGGCGGCGAAAAGGCATCTTCGCTGTAGGCATTCTGCTGCAGGACTTCGTTCCGGAGCCGCTCCGCCACGTGCATGAGCAGGCGGTCCGTGTCCTGCAGTCCCTCTGCCCCGACGATCTCCGCCACTTCCCGGAGCGTTTCCTCTTCCTGCAGGATCTGCCGGCAACGCTGGAGCAGTTTCGCCCAATCGGGATCCACCTTCTGGTGATAATGTTCAGCAGCGTCTTTCCCGTAGAGAGAATAGCTCTGGAACCAGTTGATGGCGGGGAAGTGCCGCCCGTGCGCTAGGGATGTGTCGAGCATGAGGAAAACACCGGTCGTTCTGAGGCATGCCTGGGTGACCGGCTCGGTGAAGTCGCCGCCGGGAGGCGAAACAGACAGGAGCATGCTGAGTGATCCGATCTTGCCGTTCATCGTCTCGACCACACCAGCGCGCTCCATGAACCCGGAGAGGCGTGAGGCAAGATACGTCGGATACCCTTCCTCGCCGGGCATCTCTTCAAGGGACGCGGATATCTCCCGCAGGGCCTCTGCCCAGCGCGAAAGGCTGTCAGCAAGAAAGAGGACGTGATACCCCATGTCCCGGTAGTATTCCGCCATCGTGACCGCAGTGTAGATCGAGGCTTCGCGCGCAGCAACCGGCATGTTCGAGGTGTTGACCACGAGGACGGTCCTTTCCCGCAGCGGCCGCTTGCTCCACGGGTCCTGGAGCTCCCCGAACTCGGCGATCATGTCGGCCATCTCGTTGCCGCGTTCGCCGCACCCGACATACACGACGATGTCGACATCGGCAAACTTCGCCACAGACTGCTCAAGAATGGTCTTACCCGTCCCGAACCCCCCCGGGATGATCGCGGTGCCTCCCCGCGCCAGAGGGAACAGGAAGTCGATGCTCCGCTGCCCGGTCACCAGCGGCTCAGCCGGGGCGAACTTTCTCCGGTAAGGCCGTGCGAGCCGTACGGGCCACTCGTGGCATCCCGGGATCTCCTGGCCATCCTCAAATTCCCCGAGAGGCTCATTCAGGCTTATGTCAGAGCCGTTAACAACACGGGCAACCGTTCTTCCCGCTTCTGCTCCGCACATGATATAATGCTTGAAAGCGCCCTCATCAACGGAACCTATGATGGTCCCGAAGGACGGCGTGTCCCCTTTCTTCATGAGAGGCGTGAACTCCCACCGGCGCATGTAATCAAGGGCATAAATCTCCTTGCCCCCAGTAATGAAAGGTCCCATATCCGCCTTCAGCCGTTCAAGAGGCCGCTGAAGACCATCGAACATTCCGCCCAGGAGCCCCGGCCCGAGCCGGACCGTAAGCGGCATGCCTACACCCTTGACTGGTTCTCCCACGGCAAGGCCGCGCGTGTCTTCATAAATCTGGATCACGGTCCTATCCTGCTCGATCCGCACGACTTCACCCGTCAGCATGGCGTTGCCCACGTAAACCCGTTCATAGAGTTTAAGTCCCTTGAGGTCAACCATCACCGTCGGTCCTGATATGCCCTGTATCTTACCGCTCATGCCGCTCATAGTTTAAGCCTCACATGATATCCGATGGCCCGCCTGATAAGCCGCGAGGCATAATCTTCTACCTCGGCCGGGGGCTTCACGGGTGACGGGAGGACGAGGAGGATCCCTTGCCACCCCTGTTCAAGCTCATGCAACCGCTCCTCGGTCACGCCATTGATCATGCGCTCATCAATGATGACCAGCCCGTTATCGGGCTCGGTCATGACGTTCTTCAGCGTCTCTTCCAAGTCGTGCGGCTCCGCAACATATTGCGGGATGCCGCCCAGGCTGAATCCGTACTTTGAATCAGGAGGGGTTATGAAGGCAATCTTCTTCAATATACCAGCTCCGCTGTAACAATGTCACGTTCCAGGTCCTTTCCGTAGAACAGGACACCAAGGTTCATTGCCTCTATCGAGCAACGCCAGAGGTAATCCATGATCGGCTCGGCTCCAAAGGGGTGTTTTCCCGTCTTCCGTAAGAACTGCGTAATCCCCTTATACAGGGAACTCTCTATCAGCGTGGGGTTCGGCGTGTCAGTTTTTATTCCCGTGAGTTCCCGGATCAAGGTAGTAACAGCGAAGGTATCATCTTTTTTGATGATCTCTCGGAGCCTGGCCACGGCAATGCTGCCGCCGGGGATGAAGAGCGGCACTGCTTTGCTATCCAGTCGCTGATACTTAAACAGGCTCATGATGTTCCGCGAATCGATAATGCGCGTGAAAAGGTCGCGTATCAGAGGATGCAGGTCCGTGCCCATGGTATGAACCAGATATGCATTCGTCAGTCGCTGCTCGACCCCGCGCAAGCCCTCTTCATCCAGGAGCCCCGTAAGCCCTCCGAAATTTTGGGAAACAGCTCGAAAGATGCGCTCGATTCCTTCAATAGCGGCGGAAATGTCCTCACTCGTTGCAAGAACCGTCTTAATCTCCTCCGAGAGCAAACTGGCGGCAAGAAGCTCATCCGTCCTCCATGCGCTTTTTTCCTTCGCGTGCCGGAGACAGATAAAGATAGTCCTGAGTTCCGTGTACAGGAAGAACGGGTAGAATATGCGCCGCAACGTTCCGTTCATCTGGACATATACCCACCGATATTCCTGGACAAGAAATCTCCAGACAGCATCCGGAGATTTAATGCTTATAAGACCCCGGTACCGTGAGGAGGAAAGGGATTCAAGCGGAACGGCATCATAGACGAAGGGCCGCCAGTCCCTGATCAGCAGTCCTCTCCTGCCTTTGATCCTTGACAGAAGATAGTCGGTCGGATACCCTCTGTCTTCCGGATACTCAAGGAGGTCCATATGGCGCCTCTTCATCTGGACGACGACGCTCACGGGCTTTCCTCCACGGCATCATAGGTTTTTTTGAGCAGTTCGGGAAGCATATCCACCCACGCCCTCTCGAGCCTCTTTTCGAACGTGTTGATGACCCTGATCTTTCCTCCGTCGGTCATCGCGTCCACGCCGCCCGCGATGGTTTTGTCCGGAATGATATCGGCACCGGTAAAAATACTTTTTGCAAGTCCGGCGTCCTCGGGATTCACCCGCACTATCTTCCAGGCAAGGGGTGGAAGCTCCCGTGCCATTCTCCCGAATACCTCACGGTAATCACTGCCTCTCAAACGCGGCAGGGAGGACAGGGCGACAGAAAAAAGACGGTCCGAAAGCGCCTTTTCGGCCGTAAGGAGGCATGTCCGCGAGCGGTTCTTCGCCTCGGAAACGGCGGCCACCTGAGCAGCCGTGACCGCCAGCGACTCCGTCCGTGAACAGTTTTCACGGAGCTGTTCGAGCTTGTGGGAGACCTCTTCTCTTACCCTTTCCGCCTCGCCCTCCGTCTCCTGCCAGATCAGTTTGATCCTCTCGTCAGCTGCTCTCCGGAGCGATTCGATTAACTCTTTGCACCCCATACTATTTCACCGTGAAGAGGATCATCGTCGCAATCACGAAGCCGAGGATCACCATAGTCTCGGGAATAGCGACAAGGATAACGATGGTACCGGTCAGCTCGGGTTTTTCCGCAAGCGATCCCGCACCTGCTGACCCGATTCTCCCCTGCGCCCAGGCCGTAGCCATCGCTGTAAGACCGATTGCCAGGGCCGCACTGAATGCAATAAGTACCTTTTCGTAATTCATGTCAATTCCTCCTTTTTATATTTTATATGTTCGCTCCATATCTGCTATGTAACGTCACTATCCAAGACAACTGACCGGGCTATGATAAGCGGCGATCTGCGGACGGCCACATTCTGGCTCCTCCCTTAAGAAGCCATCGTTCATTTTTTGAGCGGCTCGAACTTTCTCCCCCCGTGCTCGATGAACTTGCTGAAAAACTCGACGTAATGGAGACGGAGCGAGTGTATGGTCGGGGAAAAGACCCCGAGGATGATATTGAGCAGATGGAGCAGTCCCGCGACCACCAGGCCGGTCACGATGTCCCCTGTCGCACCGCCGAGGCGGTTTGCAACAAAGGCAAGCAGCACGGAGGTAAGCCCGATTGCCATGATTCTGACATAGGAGATAATGTTGCCAATGGTCTTTAGAAGCTCGAGAGGGGCCAGCAGACCTCCGGTGAAGAACAGGACCGGCGTAAGGAAAAGGATCAAGATGATGATTGGACGTGCGAGCACTGACGGGAAGAGGCCGAAGAACGAGGCGAGAATGGCGATCATGCCGATAATGATGACGATGCTAAGGATCTTGTATGTAGCTTCCTTCTTCTCATGTTTCCTGAAGCCCGTTATGGCGCCGAGAAGCAATCCCAGGAAGATATGGGCGATGCCCACGGTGAGGGCGAAATAGAGCATCGGAATAACGGCCTCGCGTCGTTCGATGCAGATGGGTTTGAGATGAAAAAGCCGCTCAGGAAGGTCGCCGAAGAACTCGCCGAAGAGGACACCGAAGAAAATCGAATAGAACGAGGCGATCAACAGGATCTTGGCCCCCTCCTGGATCATGCCTGGCCGTCTGAACTTCCTCATCAGCAGGAAGGAACATATGCCGAGGAACAAACCATATCCGGCATCCCCGAGTATCATGCCGAAGAAGACGGGGAAGAATATCCCGATGAACGGCGTCGGGTCATATGATGTGTACGACGGCAGCGGCAGGAGGCTGGTGAAGAGCTCAAAGGGCTTGAAGTAGGCGGGGTTCTTCAGCATGATCGGAACCCGTTCAAGGTCCTCCTCGTGCATTTCCTTCTCCTCCAGGAATACGTCGCCGTTGAACCTTCCAGCTAGTTTATTCCTCAGATTATCCACGTCCTTGGAAGACATCCATCCGTTGATAAAAAAGCACAATCGTGTCTCGAACGTAGCCGTTGTCGCCGCGAGGAGCGACAATCGGTCGATGATCCACTCCTTTACGGTTTGATAGATCGGGATCCACCGTTGAGCAAGCCGCGTATGCTGAGTATTGATCCACTCCAACTCCACGGATACCTCTGCAATCCGTTTCTTGACGTAGGCAACCTTCTCGGAGAATGAGAGAGCGCTGAACGATGACGGAAAGACAAGCTCCGGAACGTGTTCGTCGCTCAGCGATTTCTTAACCTTATCGGAAAGGTCCTTTTCCACGGTTATGAGCCCCACGAGAGTACCGTCCTCTGCGATCTCGGTCATGAGTTCGAATTTCCAGTCAGTGATACGGGAGATGGCCTCCCGTAAATGCTCGACCATTTCCGGCTCCCGTATGGTGAGCCCGATGAAATCGAGGTCCGGTGTCTCGTGGGTGCTCTCAACGAGCGAAGCGAGCGTGCCGAGGAAGATCGCATATCGGTCAAGGTCGGTCCGCTCCTTCCGGAGCGCATCCCGCCGATCAAACAGTTCCTTGGCGTTCGCGACATGCCGCTCCAGAGTTTTTGCGATGGTATCGATGATCGACTGGGGTTCGAGATAGCTTTTCCGCACTGGCTGTTTCGGAAGATAGGAAAAAAGCTCATCAATCTTCTGGAGAAGGTTCTCGAGGAAAAGCCGTTCGACCATCTCTTTTTGGTCGGGCATAAAGGACCGGATATCCTGCTCACGCCCCGCCTCGATAAATCCTACCGTGGCCGGCTCGATCTGGAATATACCTAGTTCTCGGAGCAGGGAAAGCACATCCTGAAGCAGACCTTTCGCCCCGACAATCTCGACCTTTGACATCCTGACTATCATGGTATTTAGCCCGGCAGGATTCTGATGATTTGTTTCCCGATAATGCCCACCAAGGTCCCATCATTCAGTTTTGCAAGACGTTCGGCCCTGGCTTCGGTCTGTTTCACGATCTCCGCAGATTTCAGTTCGGCTTCTTTCTTCGCCATCTCGATGGATTTGTTCAGAGACTCTTTGATGTTCCTCTCTTCCCGCACCAGTTCTTCCTCAGATTCTTTCTTCACCTTCTCGAGCCAGTCGTGGGATTTCGCCTTCTCGACCTCAAGACACTTCTGAATCTCTTTCTCAACTTCTATCACTTCGCTCAGGATGTCCTTTTCCATAGTTATATTTTAGCAAAAAATACATGCACATAATATTATTTTTTAAATTTTATATTTATTCTCCACAAGAGGAGTCCGCCAGTTCTGCAGAGAAGAGCAAACACTTAGGCAAATAGAAAGGTTCGTGCTGTCCTAGGTTTTTATATCAAAACATTACAAGCAGTTACCCTAGACCGGGCGTTAGCACTGAGCTCACCCTTTTGTGGCGGGAAGGCTCGCTGAATCGGTGCCACTGTGCGGCCGCTGCGAAACTGGCCCCCGGGTCTCTCGAAA
>Ga0316628_100004780_pt1 | contig 10719 bp, 12 predicted proteins | sample OWC_Aug_M2_C1_D5_FD_207648 | JGI IMG/M metagenome (GOLD analysis project Ga0316628, IMG submission 207648) | Wetland soil microbial communities from Old Woman Creek delta, Ohio, United States - OWC_Aug_M2_C1_D5_C | ecosystem: Environmental > Terrestrial > Soil > Wetlands | place: USA: Ohio... | reverse complement strand
TCCTTCAGGCGCGCGGCGGGTAGTCCTTCAGAGATAGTCGTAAAGTTGCGCACGTCGCTAAACAGCACCGTCATCTCACGGCTCTCCCCTTCAAAGCCGAAGTTGTCCGGATTGAGGCTCATCTCCTCCACCAGTTCAGGGGGAACATATTGACCGAACATGTCCTTCAGCTGACGGCGGCTGTGCGACTCAGTGAGGAAGCCATAGGCGACGTTGAATGCGTTGAGCGAGGCGATCAATGCCAGTGGCATTGCCAGCGCGAGAATGATGCCCTGTGATTCCCATGCCCAGAAATTGCCCATGATGAGCAGCAGGGCGATGACAATACTCGCTATTAGCATCGCCAGAGAGGAGAGCGAGGGAAGAATTATCGCCAGACCAATCCCTAGCGCAAGCAACAACGTGACATTTGCGCCCCTTGTCCAGGAGGGCTCTGCAGGAAATCGATTATCGAGTATCGCTGCAATGATATTGGCATGCACCTCAACCCCTGGGTATACCGCCTCTACAGGCGTTGAGCGCAGATCAAAAAGCCCGGATGCCGTGGTTCCGATCAGAACAATGGCTCCTTCCAGCTGCGTTATTGTGTGTGGGTTCGAGAGTACATCCGTCGCAGATATGTAGGGAAAACTTCGCTGCTTGCCGCGGTATGGCACCACTACCCGGCCCTTTCTGTCGGTGGGTACAACGAGATCACCAAGACGCAGCGCTTCCAGCAGCCGCTGGTCCCTCTCCATAGCCGATACGGGTTCGACCTTGTCAAGGAGCAGAAACATGCGCACCGTCTCCAGCGCGAGTGATGGATAGACAGCGCCATCATGACGCATCAGCAGTGGCACGCGGCGGATGATTCCATCGGGATCAGGATCCATGTCCAGCGAGAAGAAACCACCATGCTGCGCCGTACTTTGCAGCGTTGCGTTGTTGGCCACATAGCCGTCTGCCGTAATGAGCATGATCTCGTCCATATGCGAGTCAGCATCGAATGAAAGCGGTGCCGGAAGAACACCGCTGCGGATTTCCCGTTTGTCCTGCAGTGTAAACCCGAGCACGGTGTCGTGTTGGCTTAGGGTTGCAGCGAGTATGGCATCGTTATCGAATCTTGATGACTGTGCACGTAACAACTGTATTACATCTGGACCGACGCGCCCCTCAAGCCGCTGGGCAACTTCCACGGCATGATTTATTTCACTCTCGGGGAAAAAGACATCGAAGGCGACTACTGCCGCGCCTGCAGAAAAAAGGTTATCCGTCAGATGAGCGATCTTGTCGCGCGGCCAGGGCCATTGGCCCTCTTTCTTCAAGCTCTTCTCATCGATATCGATGATAACAATGCGCGGATCGACAGAATGGGGTGGCAGGGTGAGCCTGAGACGGGCGTCATAAGTGATTGCCTCGGCGCGAATCACCAGCTGTTTCACTTGCGTGAGTTCGGTCGTCATCCCCCAGAAAAACAGCAGTGTCACGCCCAAACCGATCAGACGCGGTAACCACTTTCCCTTGGGCATTGTCATATCGATCCGCTCCCTGTATCGATCAAGGCTTCATCGTTATAGCCGGAACAACCGTCTGAAGTTGTTGGTGGTCTGTTCCGAGAGAAGTTCGACGGAGACCCCGCGCAGCTTCGCGACAAACTCCGCTACATCACGCACATAGGCCGGCTCATTGGGTTTGCCGCGATGGGGTATCGGTGCAAGATAGGGGGCATCGGTCTCCACCAGCAACTTGTCTGCCGGGATATGCCGTGCTACGTCCTGTAACGTAGCCGCATTACGGAAAGTGACGATGCCGGAAAAGGAGATGAGAAATCCCAGGGCCATGGCGCGCTCCGCTGTTGCCATGTCTTCCACGAAGCAGTGCATGATGCCCCCCACTTCGTCCGCCCTCTCCTCTTCCAGTATGCGCATGGTCTCTTCACGCGCTTCGCGTGAGTGGACAATGAGGGGTTTGCCGGTTTTTTTCGCGGCGGCGATGTGGCGGCGGAAACGGTCGCGCTGCCATTCAAGATCCCCTTCACTGCGGAAGTAATCGAGCCCAGTCTCACCGATGGCAATCACCTTGGGGTGATCGGCCAGCTCAACCAGTTCATCGAGAGAGGGATCATGCCCTTCTGTTTCGTTAGGGTGAACACCAACCGAAGCGTAGACTTCGTCATAACGCTCGGCGATGGCGCGAACCTCAGGAAAGTTTTCCATATTGATGCTGACGCAGAGCATCAGCTCCACGCCGCGTTGGTGCGCATGTGCTATGGCACCGTCGAGATTGCCACCGTATGGAGTCAGTTCGAGTCTATCCAGATGGCAGTGAGAGTCGATAAGCATTTGGACTCCAGAAAAACAAAGGCCGCGACCAGGTGGCCCGGGCGCGGCACTGTTATTGCGCGATATTCCAGTTACATCGTATGGGTCTGACGATCGGACTTGAGAGCGCCAGCCAGATAGGTCTCGATCTTGCTGCGTGCGGCGCCACCATCCTGTTCACTGAATTGGACACCGATGCCAGCAGCGCGGTTACCCTGCGAACCCTTAGGAGTGATCCAGATGATTTTGCCCGCAACCGGGAGCTTCTCTGTTTCCTCCATCAGTGTCAGCAACATGAACACCTCATCGCCCAACTTGTACTCCTTGGTGGTAGGGATGAAGAGCCCTCCATTTTTGACGAAGGGCATGTAGGCGGCGTACAGCGCTCCCTTATCCTTGATACTGAGTGAAAGGATGCCCTGTCTCGGATTCATGGCAGCTGGATTCATGGATACGGTACCCTCCGGTCCTGGACTAACGGTTCATCGGCCCCGGCCATCCTACCAGGAGCTCCTCGAGCAATAACTGTGGATTGGCTTGCCCCTTCACCTGAGCAAGTGCCTGGTGAAGTTTTTCGATTAAGTGGTGCAAGGATACCAAATCCATGCCTCCTGCCAAGCGTTCAAGTAGCGCCTTTTGATCAGGATTGCGCAGAAAGTCACTTGTACCTGCAGCGATTCTGGCCGTATCGAGCAATAGATGATAGAGCCACCACAGACACTCTGCGGCTCCCTGCTGGTGCCAGCGCCCGGCAATCGTCACAACATTGCCACTTCTGGAAGTGAGTGCGCCGAGGTCACTGAGCACCATTTCCCGGCTCTTGAGGCTCCCCTCTTCCGCCAGTGCCAGCGCCTTGAGCGGCAATCCTCCCGAGAGGGAGTACAGGAGCTGAGCACGGGGGCGATCACCTAACTGATGCTCCAGCCAGGGCAAGGCAATCGCCTCTGGTACCGGCGTAAAGAGCTGTTTCTGACAACGGCTGCGGATGGTTGCCAGCAGAGAGGCCGGCTGATCGCTGCAGAGGATCAGGAAACTGCCTGGCGTGGGCTCTTCCAGGGTTTTCAACAGTGCGTTGGCGGCAGCGGCTGTCATCATGTCAGCGGGTTCGAGTACCACCACTTTATGCGTGCCGTAGTGGCTCTTCAGGGAGAAGAACGAGGCCAGATCGCGGATCTGATCGACGCCGATGGTGCGCTTGTCCTCTTCCGGGCGCAGGTGCAGGTAGTCGGGGTGGTTGCCCGATGTAAACAGATGGCACGCTTGGCACTTGCCGCAGGCCAAACCATCAGCTGCGCGATGCACACACAAAAGCGCCGCTGCCAGGGTGTCGGCCAAGTGGCGCTTGCCAAGCCCTTCGGGACCGGCAAACAGCAGCGCATGGGGCAATCGCGCCTCTGCCAGCCGCGCAGAGAGGCTGTGCCAGAGGGCCTGTTGCCAGGGATAGGGAGTGAGGAATGAATCAGCCATGAACGGCTTCTGTCAAAACGTCATGCAACACGCTTTCAATCTGCAACTGCACCTGCTCAAGCGGAAAAGAGGCATCGATCACGCGGTAACGTTGCGGGGCTTGCCGGGCCTGCGCCAGATAGCCCTCGCGCACCCGCTCGAAGAATTCGAGCCTTTCGCGCTCGAAACGATCCGGCTCACCGCGGTTGCTGGCTCGCTCCAGGCCGAGCGAGACCGGTACATCGAGGAAGAGTGTCAAATCCGGGCGCAGCTCTCCTTGCACCCACTGTTCCAATAACGCGATTCGCTCGTGAGCGATGCCGCGACCGTAACCCTGATAGGCGTAGGTGGCATCGGTGAAGCGATCGCATAACACCCATTTGCCTGCATCCAGGGCGGGCAGGATCACTTCGGCAAGATGCTGGGCTCGGGCGGCAAACATTAGCAGCAGTTCGGTATCGCTGCACATGGACGTGTTGCGGTGGTCGAGCAGCAGGCCGCGAATGGCTTCTCCAAGCGTGGTCCCCCCCGGCTCGCGAGTGACGATCAGGTCGATGCCTTGCTCGACCAGCCGATCGCGGATGTAAGCAAGATTGGTGCTTTTGCCGCTTCCCTCACTGCCTTCGAGGGTAATGAACTTTCCACGCATTCACTGTTGCCCTGTTCTTCTGGAACGGGCCATGCTACCGGAAGGGTGATGTCATCAGCAAACGGTACGGCTATTCGCCACGGTTGCCGCGTGATTCGGCCTGCGCCTCTTCGCCGTCAGTCTCCTCACGGCTGGCCAGCAGCGGTTCGATGCCGCGCTTGAGGGTCTTGACCAGTTCCGGGGCTTCCACCTCCATCACCTGCTCTTTGACCCACTTGTTTTGAACGCCGCCCATCAGCGCTTCAACCTGATCACCGAGATAGCGCAGCATAGGATAGCTGGGATTGCCCTCGACCAATGAAAACTCCGAGTAGCTGTCGAGGCGTTGATTGAGCGTGTCGATGAAAGCCTGCTGATAATCTCCGGGCCCCAGCTCCTCGATGCGGTTTTCCACCATGGTGCCGATCAGATGGCGGGCAACGAGTGAGGTGAACTCCTGGCGATCTGCCTCGTCCAATCGTTCATAAGCCACGCGATCAGCCAACTGCAGCAGGAAGATGACATACTCGCCGATGACGTCCAGCAACTGGCCATTGTCACGGAAATTGAAGCCGTCGTTATACATCTTGTTGGCGGTGGTAGAGGCCATTTTCCAGATGTTAAACCCCATGGCGCTGGCGATCTGCTCCAGCGATTTAGGACGGGACTTGTCGTGCCAACGGCTCTTGATACGCACTTGATACCTCAAAAAGATTTAGGCCGGCGGCCTGTCACTAAACGATTCCGTTCTCACCAAATATTGACTATTCTACTCAACATCCCTTGCTCCCACAAACAATGATAGGGGCGACGATGACGAATACAAGAGAGGCCTGGGTGGCTGGGCTACTGGCCGATGTGCAGCACAACTGTCACATCTCCGATGCGCTCCATGCACGCAACTATTCCCTCTGCATCTATCTGCTCAAGATGCGCGAGTTCTACCGCTGGGAGCAAGGCTTCCCATTCCGCGCACCGTTACCCAAGGAACCGCTCGGAGCCTGGCTCAGCGAGCGCGAGTCGCTCTGGGAGCAGCTGGAGTCCTCAGAGTTCTCTCCGTTGCGTTTTACAGCCGGCGAGGAGCACTCCCCTTTCGACAACAGTGCCATCAATCAGCACCTGGAGGGGGCGGGACTTGTCTATAGCGGAGGTTATGTGGGTGCAAAACCACACTTTTTTCTCGGTGAACTGGAACGGGTGGAGAGGCGCCACGGCACCACCATCTATATCTCCGGGCGTGAGCTGGCGCGCGAATTGACCGCACCTCCCGCCATGAGCCTGGAAAAAACTATTTATCTGCGCCGCGAATCGTTGCGCCGCATGATTTGGGAGAAGCTCGAAGAGTGGGGCTGGCACGACCCCAACCGCGCCATTGCTCGCAGCGCGGCCTTCTACGATTTTAAATACAACTTCGACACTGCCCTGGATAGCATGACCAACAACGAACTCGACACCTTGCTTCAGCATGAACTAGGTGAGATCGAGGTCGGTGTTGAGCTGGGCCCGCAATGGGAAGAGATGTTATCCCTGTTGCCTCGCTCACGCGCCGAATATCTGCTGCGTGCCATCCGTGATCACTGGGTTGATTGTCAGTACACGTTGCCGTGGTTACTTGAAGAGGGGCGCGAATCATCACTGCACTTCTTCATGGCCAACTTCACTACTTTGCGGCGTGAGATATTTCCAGAACTGGAGCAAGCCTATCATCACTGGCTAAACGGCCATGGGACAAAGGCGCTGACTGATACGGCACATGCCGGCGCAGAACGGTGGCACGCCAAGGCCGAGCACGCACTGAAGCTCTTCAGACAATACGGCGACGATACGAACGCTCTTCTCGATTACTTCTCGGGACGTGTAGCAACTACTCCTTGAGAGTGTTCTGCTGTTGGCAGCACCTCGATTTCCTGATCGATTTTCTTCCTAATCTGTTCGGACTTCATCAAAAAGTCGTCGACCGGCTCGCTTTTGACTATCTGGAAGGCGGGAGGCTTCAGGTTCGTCGGATAGAGGGGACTGCGGTGAAATTCCTGGCTGTCGAGGTAATCATTGATTTGCACCAAACTTACAAACACAACAGCAAACGCCGAAGCACCCATCATCAAGCGGCTGCGACTTTGATCGGAGCATAGGCGCAAGTGCCAGAACAGCAACAAGGCGATAGCCACCATTGATAATCCAATACTGATGACCTCGAAAGGCCCTTGGCTGGCGAAGCCGAACTTCAAAAAATCGAGAAGATAATCACTCATCGTGATCGCCAACAGGATCGACACCAGTATCGTGGCATGGCGGAAAAACGAGAATCGATGTGCGGTGACACGTGAGATGATCGACCAGACGGCGGCCCAACCGGCCACAGCCAGCAGAGCGGGTATCTGCTGGCTGAAGAAATAGCGCCAATATTCGAACATATTGTAACTGCCGAGATATTCTTTAGCAGTCATCACCAGGGCACCCAGCAACAGCACTGCGATATTGAAGGACAACAAACGCGGTGGCCATTCACCCTTTTGATGTAATGGCGTGTGATCAAAGCGTGTTGCCTCTACCGCCTGGTCCGGGAGTTTGAAATGCAACATTGTATGACCAATGCGTAATCGGCTATCGGCATCTACTGGGAATTGTCCGGAGCGACTGCCATCTGCCATGGCATAAGTTCCATTGACGCTCGACAGATCGTTGACGACTATCTCCCCTGCCTCATTGAGCACCACCTCACAATGGTGGGGACAAACATAGGGGTCGTCGACAATCAAGTCATTGTCATAGGCGCGCCCAATCCTGATCGGTAACTTTGGAGTTCTGTAGCGCTCAACAATTTTTCCATGCTGATCACTTACCTCGATAATAATTATTGCTTCCATGAAATGGCCTTCAGGTATTTTCTGGCGAATTTCTGGGCATTCTCATAGCTGACTCCGGTAAGCAGCAGAGATGTCTGCATCCCTGAGTTATTCTTCTGTAATGAAACTGCCACCAGAGTCATATCGAACAGGCCGTGCACTTTTTTGTGGCCACGCAGACAGAGGGATATTTTCATATTCACGCTGCCGTTATCGACAAAATCGTCATTGCAGCGGAAATTGGTGTGGTACTCCTCATCACCGTCCGTGGGTAGACGATCAGAGAGAGTAGCCTCATAGAGCGATGAAAATCGCAATGCATTCAACTGACCGGATTTGATGTACTTGTGCCGGTAGAAGATTTGTCCAGTCGAATAGTCTTCATCTATGAAAACATCTTGCCTGCTGGAGCAGACACGGGTAACGACTTCATACATATCCTTTTTATCCTTGTCGGAGTCCCCCCAACAGTGCATAAAGGGGGCGATCCTGTCTGGCAGCATATACTCACCCAGGGGAGAAACTGGTATCTCCCCTGTCAGCAGGGTGCCCATGAACCGTTCCTGATTGAGCCAGAGCTGTTTCTGGATATTTTCCATGACCCCCTCGGCTTTTTGGTCATGTCGAGTCTTGTCGATGAGCTGTACGCCAAATTTTGCTGGCACCAGGAAACCGACACCATTGCCCGAAGTGGCGACATTAATGCCTATGACCTTGCCGTATTCGTCTATTGCAGGACCGCCGCTCATCCCCTGGTTGATGGTTCCTGAAAAATGGATACGCTCGTACAACGAGTTTTCGAGATTGCCGCTATAGGAGCCGTTGACGAGGGTCATTCCCAGGTCGTTAGGGTTACCCAGCGAAAGAATGCGGGCTCCTTTGCGCAACGGTTCGATCGCCAAGCTGAATGGATTGACAGGTTTTGTCTCTGTCCGCAGCAGTGCCAGATCATTGATGATGTCGAAATTGACGATGTCCGGCTTCTCTTTGCTGCCGTCGCGGTGAATGATCTCCACGCGATAGTTATCGGGTTTCTGTACGACTAGTGAAACCACATGGTAGTTGGTGACTACGAGCCCGTCGTTGGAGACATAGAATCCTGTGCCGAGCGCGGAACGCTCCCCTGAGAGCTTATTGGTGATCTGCACCTGAATGATGGAGTCACGGTAACGTTCGAACAATTCCTGTGCCGAATTACTGGAAGATGCAGCGATGGCATGGCTGGAGATGAGCGCGAGTAAAACGCAGAGTGCAATACGTATCATGGTAGTCATGTGAACCTTCCCGGTTCTTATGAGCATAAAACAAAAAGCCCGCATTCGCGGGCTTTTTGTTTGAATCGCATGCCGAGGTGCTCTGGGGGTATTAATAACCGCCCTTGCGACGGCTCTCCGGCAGGCCACCGATCTTCGCAGCCTGCTTGGAGGGCTGCATCGGGAACAGCTCATAGAGATCCTTGGACTGCACATTGCCGCCCCACTTCTCGGACATCGCCTTGAGGATGTTGCGATCGTTGGGCTGGTTTTGGGCGTTGTTGATGTATTCGTCGCGCAGGAAGTTGATCAGGTCCCAGGACTTCTCGCTCAGGGCCACACCCTCGGCAGCGGCGATGACCTTGGCCACTTCCTCATTCCAGTCTTCGATGTTGACCAGATAACCGTTCTTGTCGGCTTCGACAGTCTTGCCATTCACTTCGTAGGACATCAATTGCTCCTTAAGGGTTTCTATAAGTTTGATAATAAGACCAATAAAAATCTCAGGGGGCGGATTTTAGACGCTTTTGTGCGGTATAAACAAGCCGCAGCCCAGCTTGCGATGACTGCCCAGCCCCGACTCCTGCAAGGCGATGGCGTCCTCCGATTTGAGATCGCCGACCATCAGGCTGCGGGTGACAAGCGGCCCGTCATGGGTGGCGACCACATTCTCCTTACCGGCGATGACCTTTTTGAATTTGAGGCCGAGCTCACGCATCTCCTGCACAACACGCCTCAAAAACACCTCTTCACTCTCCCCTGCCGGGCTACTCATAAAGCGCGCATAGAGAGTGGAGGTATTGCTGAGCAATTTCACCTTGCCCTCGCCTACCCTGAGGCTATTGCCCGCCACCATCAGGGTATGGCCGGTCAACTTGAGTGCATCGGCTACCCGCTCCTTGGGCAGCCGCAGGGTCATCTTGGTACGTCGTGACAGGTAGAGTGTGTCTCCGGCGTCATCCGGGCGCATCCACCCATTGCCCGACTCCGCCACATGGATAGCGTGCATGCCCGACTCGGGCTCGTCTACAAACCAGGGGAGAACGTCCATTATGGCATCGGAAAGCGCCTGGGCGTGATCGACCGGCAGTGTCTTGCAATCGATAGAGAAGACCAGATCGACGATGCGATCGGGCACCACGAAGTGTTCCGGGTTCTCTTCTTCTTGCCAGAACATCTCAATCTACCGGTATTTTGTTGCGCAGTTCGTCACGGTCGAACCACCACTCGTTGGCAGGCACGACCACGTCAAGGATCTTGCCCAGACGCGGAATGAACAGTGCCGGGTCATTCAACTGCATGCGTTCCACCCAAAAATCGAACAGATCCTGGGTATCCACCCGGCTGTGACGTCGGGCTATCTGACCCAGCATCTGGGAGGTAAAAAACTGCAGATCACTGCGCTGTTTGCCTTCTGCACGCATGTCGACCACATAGCAGGCTACCGCGGCTGCCACCGCGCCGCCATCGGAGTTATCCGGAGTTTCTTCCGTGAGGTGGTGCAACATCGCCACGGAAAGTTCGGGATCGATGGGAAAAGTGACGCCGAGCCAAATGCCATGGACCATAGCCTTGAGCGATTCATCCTGTTCGGCCTGATACATCACGTCACACGCTTCGACGGCCTGATTCCATGCCTCCCGTGGTAATGCCAGCTCAAACGCCTGCTTCGCCACCTGCCACGCCTCGGCCTTGCGGTCGAGATCGATGAGAATATAACCCATGTCGAGCAGGGCCTTGGCCTGCTCCGTGACACTCAACGTATTACCCTGCTCAGCAAGGAGCTGCTTCAGCTCATTGAGGCGCAACTCCAGCAATTGGCTGGATTTGACCGCATCATTGGAGCATTCCGCTTCATTGAGTTGCTCTGTCTGGAGATATTTCACGTTATTGAATCCTGACTCGATAATGTGGACATGAAGCCATTTCAGGAGAATGCGGCTTCCAGCCGATCTTCCCAGTTTTCCGGGGTATCGGGATAGGGAGGTTTGACGTCGATACGGAAAAAACGCTCCCGCTTCTTCAATAGCCCAATCAGCTCAATCAGTTCATCGAACGACTGGAGCTGGGGGTTCTGAATGAGTACCTCGCTCAGGTATAACATTCCAAGTCCTTCATATAATGGTTGTCATGTATTGCTCCAGGACGGGAGCGCATTGGTATTAAGTATGGGTATTGGATCGCCATCTCAAGCCGGCCAATACCAAAGCGTTGTAGTTAAGTATTATTGAACCCAATCATGGGGA
>Ga0316628_100004779_pt1 | contig 10720 bp, 7 predicted proteins | sample OWC_Aug_M2_C1_D5_FD_207648 | JGI IMG/M metagenome (GOLD analysis project Ga0316628, IMG submission 207648) | Wetland soil microbial communities from Old Woman Creek delta, Ohio, United States - OWC_Aug_M2_C1_D5_C | ecosystem: Environmental > Terrestrial > Soil > Wetlands | place: USA: Ohio... | reverse complement strand
GCCGTGGAATCTGCCGGGACCACGGTCGGCCTTGCCGAAAGCGAATGCGAGCAGATCGGATTCAGGATCATGCACTCGTGGACGGGCACCACGATGGGGCCCGACGCGGAAAGGGAATAGGCGGTGGATCCCGTGGGCGTGGCCACGATCAGACCGTCGGAGTGGAAGGTGTTGAGGAACCTGCCGTTCACGTCCACCCGGATCCGGATGATGCGCGGACTGCCTCCGCGGTCGATCACCACGTCGTTCAGCGCGTGGTAAATGTCCACGGAGTCTCCGTCCCTGACCTTCGCCTCGAGCACCATCCGCTTCTCGATGCGGGCCGATCCGTCGAGGGCCTTCTCCATGCGCGGATACAGGTCGTCGACCGAAACTTCGGCGAGAAAGCCGAGGCTGCCCAAATTGACTCCGAGCAGGGGCGTCTCCCTTGCCCCGATTATCCGCGCGGCCGAAAGCATGGTCCCGTCCCCGCCCATGGCCACGACGAGGTCGCACTCCGAGGCGAAGACCTCGGGCGGCACCGCGCTGACGTTGGGGGAGGAAGGCGCGAGAAAGCGGTGCAGTTCCCCGGTCATGAGAACGCGGATGCCCTTCTTCCCGAGCCATTCGAGAAAAGGCCCGATGATGTCGGGCAGCCTGGCCTTTTTCGTGTTGGCGTAAATGCCGACCGTCATGAAACCCCCTCGAGGATGATGCGGGCTACGGAATCGGGGTCGAGTCCGGTCATGATGAACAGGTCCTTCAGTCCTCCGTGGGGCACGAACCGGTCCGGCAGCCCGATGTGGCGCACTCGTATGCCGCAGCACCCCAGCTGGTTCAGGGCTTCGGAAATCCCGCTCCCGAATCCGGCCACGACCGTGTTGTTCTCCAGTGTGAAAATCGTCCTGACGTCCCGGACCGTTTCTTCGAGCAGGCGCACGTCGAGCGGTTTGACGAAACGGGCGTTGACCACCTTCAGGGAAAGGCCCCGGGCCCCCAGAATTTCCGCGGCCCGCAGTGCGATGGCGGCCATGTCACCCACGGCGAAAATAGCCGCGTCCTTCCCCTCCCGCAGGACCTCCGCCTGTCCGATGGGAATGGAGCGGAGACCGTTTCGCAGCGGGGCGCCGTTCGTCTCGGAACGGGGATAACGGACCGCGATCGGTCCCCCTGAATGCCGGGACGCCGTGAACAGCATGTCGCGGAACTCGTTCTCGTCCCTGGGCGCCATGACGACCAGGTTGGGGATCATCCGCAGGTAGGACAGGTCGAAGCTGCCGTGGTGCGTGGGGCCGTCCTCCCCGACCAGCCCGCCCCGGTCCACCGCGAAAATCACGGGGAGGGACTGGAGCGCCACGTCGTGGATGATCTGGTCGAGGGCCCGCTGCAGGAACGTGGAATAAATCGCGACCACCGGCTTCATGCCCTGCCTGGCCAAACCCGCCGCGAACGTAACAGCGTGCGCCTCGGCGATGCCCACGTCGAAGAACCGTTCGGGAAAACGTTTCGCGAATTCGACGAGGCCCGTTCCGTCGGTCATGGCCGCGGTGATGGCCACCAGCTTCGGGTCGTTGCCCGCCAGCTCGACCAGAGTGCGGCCGAAAATTTCCGTGAACGTCGGATTCGGCTTTGGTGCGGACGCCCCGGTTTCCAGGCAGAACGACCCGACGCCGTGGAACCGGGTTGCGTCCTCTTCGGCGTACTTGTATCCCTTTCCCTTGGTCGTGATCACGTGCACCAGGATGGGGCCGTGAAGTTTCCGGACTTCCTTGAAAAGCCGCAGAAGCTGCGGCAGGTTGTGGCCGTCCATCGGGCCGAAATACCGGAATCCGAGCCGCTCGAACAGGACGCTGGGGAGCAGGACGGATTTAAGGAGTTTCTCGAACCTCTGCACGCCCTTCCGGAGGAAGCCCGATCCCCCGGCCGGCCTGCCGGTCAGGATCCAGATGAAGTTTCTCATCCGGTTGTAGAGTGGAGTCGAGATCAGGAGGGTCAGATACCGCGAAAGCGCGCCGACGTTGCGTGAAATGGACATCTGGTTGTCGTTGAGGACCACGATGAGGTCGCGCTTCAAGGCCCCGGAGTTGTTCATCCCCTCGAAAGCCAGGCCCCCGGTCAGCGCGCCGTCCCCGACGACGGCCACGACGCGGAAGTCCTCGCCGCTGAGGTCCCTGGCCGTCGCGATTCCCAGGGCGGCCGAAATCGCGGTGGACGCGTGCCCCGCGCCGAACGCGTCGTATTCGCTTTCCGTGATCTTGGGGAATCCGCTGATGCCGCCGATCTGTCTCAGCGTGTGAAACCGGTCTCTGCGGCCCGTGAGGATTTTATGGACGTACGCCTGGTGGCCGACGTCCCAGACGATTCTGTCCCTCGGCGCGTCGAATGCGGTGTGCAGGGCGAGGGTGAGTTCCACGACTCCGAGATTGGGGGCGAGGTGCCCGCCCGTCCTGGCCACGGTGCTCGTGACGAATTCGCGGAGTTCGGAGGCGAGGTCGGCGAGCTGGGACGCGCTCAGCGTTTTCAGATCCTGAGGGGAATTCAGTGTGTCGAGAATACGGCCCATTCTTATTGCATCAATTCCAGCTGAAAGGAGCCGTCTTCTCCCTTGACCAGTTTCTGGAGCCTCAATTCCGCGTCCTCGAGTTTCCCGGCGCAGAATTTGGCGAGTTCCATTCCCTCTTCGAAGGCCTTTAGGGATTCCTCCAAAGTGGATTCGCCCCGTTCAAGCCCTGCCACGAGGGCTTCGAGTTTCTGGAAGGCCTGTTCAAAAGTCATTTCTTTGGATTTGGACGGCGTCATGATTCGATTTCTTCCACAAGCCCCCTGACCGACCCGGCAGCGAACCGGATGCGGAGGCTATCGTCTTTTTGAAGGTCCGCGGACCGCGTGACGATGCTGCCGTCGCGCATCCGCGTGGTGATGCTGTAGCCGCGGGAAAGCACCGCGTTCGGATTCAGCGCGGCCAGTTTTTCCCGGATGGACGCATACCTGAAGCGCAGGTCATTGATCCGCCGGCCTGCCACGGTCTCCAGCCCCCGGACCGCATCGTCCAGCCTCTGGCGGCGTTCGCGGATGCCCTCTCCGGGCCGGCGCAGGCCGTAGCTTTTCCGCAGACCCGAAATCCGCTCGGCGTGGAGTGCGATCCGGCTTTTCAGATGCCGGACCATCCTTCTCGCGAGGGTCCGGATCTGCTCCGACAGTTCCGCCCCGTCCATCACCACGAGTTCGGCGGCCGCAGAAGGCGTCGGCGCCCTCAGGTCAGCCGTGAAATCGCTGATCGAAAAATCGACCTCGTGCCCCACTGCGGACACGACCGGTATCTTCGACCTGGCGATGGCGCGGGCCACGGCTTCTTCATTGAACGCCCAGAGGTCCTCTGGGGATCCTCCCCCCCGGCCGACGATCAGCACGTCCGCGCCGCCGTATTCGTTGAATTCGTCTATGGCCCGCGAGATGTCTTCGGCTGCCCCTTCCCCCTGCACGCGTGCCGGCCGCAGGATCAGCTGAACCCACGGGGCGCGGCGGGAAATGACGCTCACAATGTCCCGGAGCGCGGCGCCGGTTTCGGACGTGACCACCCCGATGCGGGAGGGGAAGGCCGGAACCGGCTTTTTGCGGTCTGCGTCGAACAGCCCCTCCGAGGCCAGCCTTTTTTTCAGGGCCTCGAATGCCAGCTGCAATTCTCCGGCGCCGATCGGCCTGAGCCACATCACGTCAAGCTGGTACTTCCCCTGGCGCTCGTACACTGAAAGGCTGCCGAAGGCCAGGACCTTCGCGCCGTCCTGCGGCTGGAACAGCAGGTTCTGGCTCCTCCCGCGCCACAGGACGCACGCGATCTGGGCTTCGGCGTCTTTCAGGGAAAAATAGAGATGCCCGGAAGAATGCCGCTTGAAATTGGAGATCTCGCCTTCCACGGCAAGGGGGGCGAAACCCTCTTCGATGTTCCGCCTGATCTCCCGCGTGATTTCACTGACAGTATAAACCCTCCAATCGGAGGGTTTAGTCAAAACCGGGAAATCGTCTTCCGGACCTGTGCCGATCATCTCAACTTCTTTTTATGTCTGTTCTTGCGCAGACGTTTCTTCCGTTTATGGGTTGCAATCTTATGGCGTTTGCGTTTACGGCCGCAGGGCACCGGTCATCCCTCCTTTCCTGTGTTGAATTCATCCACCACATATCGATCCAATTCTGAGAACAATTCCGTTTGGGTTTGGGACATGTCCGCCATCGGTTTTTCCGTGTCCTTCAATCCCTGAGTCACGGCGGCTTTCAGGTGCGGCGAAGGCTTGAAGTCCGGACAGATCCTGTCCGGGATCTGCATCACCACTCCGGTTTTTGGATTGGCGACGACTTTTTTCCGCCTCCTGCGGAGGCAGAACGTCCCGAAACCCCTCAGTTCGATTCGCTCGCCGCTCTGCAGGGCGTAGGTGATCATCGCGAGAAAACCGTCCACCACCGCGGCGGTCTCCTTGCGCGTCAGGCCTGTGCCCTTGGCGATGCGGTCGACGATGTCGGCTTTGGTCATGGATTTCCTCCCCAGGCTTCGGGAAATCCGGTGCAACCCCTTCATGGCATCCGGTAGAACAGTCGCGCGCCGTTCAGCTGGCGGAACATCCCCTCCGCATCCTGAAACAGCAGGTCGAACAGCGTGATTCTGCGGGAATGCCACCGGATCAGCTCCGGTTCCCCCTTGATTTTACCCATCTTGCCGGCGAGACGTATGGCGGCTCTGTAGTCGCCGAGCGTGTCCACGAGCCCAAGGGCTTTGGCCTGCTGGCCGGTGAAAGCGCGCCCGTCGGCCAGTTTGAGCACTTCGGCCCTGCTGAGGCGCCGCTCGGTGGACACCACTCCGACGAACTGGTCGAATGCGTCGTTGATCCATGCCTGCAGATAGGACTTGTCGTCGTCCGTGAGTTCCCGGTGAGGGGAGCCGGTGTCCTTGAACTTCCCGCTCTTCACGGTCTCGAACCGGACGCCGATTTTTTCCATCAGTTTCTGGAAGTTGAGAAATTCCGCCACCACTCCGATGCTGCCCGTGGTCGTGCCGGGATTGGCCATGATCGTGTCCGCGCCGCAGGCCACGTAATAGCCGCCCGAGGCGGCGACGCTTCCCATGGAGACGACAACCGGTTTCCCGCTGTCGCGGACGCGTTTCACAGCCTCGTATATTTCCTGCGACGGGGCCACGAGCCCTCCCGGACTTTCGATCCTGAATACGATGGCCTTGATGGACTTCTGCTCCCCGAAAGATTCGAACTGGCGGACGATCCGTTCTGAATCATAGATCGTTCCCAGGAGCTCGACGATTCCGACGTTTCCTCCGCTCGGCGAGAAACGAACCGTTTCCGAGGATCTGCTTTTCGATGCCATGCCGGCCATCCAGAGTATCGCCATGATCGTCACGAGGGCGATGATCAATCCGATGAACCAGTGGTGACGGTTTTCAGTCAAATCTGGATCCCTTGTTTTGTCGGGTTATTCGGAATTTTTCTGTTCTAACTTAGTATTTTAAACAAATTTATTGTAAAAGTCAATTAAAATACAACCCCGAAGTCCGAGCGACCCCGGGGTCATGCTTTCTCATATAACTATTCGTAATTTTTATAGATTACGCCAGGAACTGATAAGGATGCGCTGTCCACCGGATACCGGAAGTGAAGGAAATAATATCCTGTTTATATTGGCAATAAAAGACCCCGGGGTCAGCACTCTTAAACGATCACCTGCTGGTTCCCGCCGCCTGCTGTCGCCGAATCTGCGGACCCCATATCCGCAGGCGGAGAGCCGGATGCCCCTTCGATAGGTATCCTCAGCCGCACCACCACTCCAGTTTCTGGATTCTCGATCTCCAGTTTCCACTTCAGCGGCGTCGTGATCCGGTTCAGGACGTTGATTCCCCGCTGCGTTTCCTTGGACTCCTCCCGCGTCACTGAGGGATCAACGGCCCTGGACAGGTGGAAGTCGAAATTCATCGATGATGCGGCCTGTAACTGCACCACGGCCGCGCTCTCCTCCAGCCTGCTCGAAATGGAAAATTCCTTCTTCGCTGCGTTGGGCAGCGACTCGTGCACGGCCCTGAGCAGGATCTCGAGAACCATCGCAAGGTCCCGGCCGGATGTGTAGAGCAGCGGAATTTCCTTGGCCAGGGTCACCTGTTTGGGCATCTCATCCGATCCCGTAACCAGGATCAGGTTGTAAATTTCCTGCCGCAGGACCTCGTTGAGGTTCCAGGTGGAGAATTTCGATTCCGTGCTCCGGACGCTCCTGGCGATCAGCGTCTGCAGGATCTTCTTCACCTTCTCCCATTCCATGAAAAAAGGCGAGAATTTCGCGTCCTCGGCCGGAAGATTTTTAAGATCCCGATTCACCGCGTCCATTGTCTTGTTCATCGGGACGAAAAACTTCCTGTACAGGGTCTGTGTGGCATTGGAAACATCGGTAAGGCGGATTTTGCCGAAATCCGCCAATTCCGCCGCGCGCTTCTCCTCGAGAATGTCCTTGCGGTGCTCGGTGTTCCGCGCCACGTGCAGGATGCACTGCATCTTGGAAATTTTGAGCCACTTGGCGTTGATGTCTAGATTGAGGGTCTGTCCGACCTTGTTCATCCACTTCTCCTCGTAACGGCAGATGCCGTTGTCGAGCCAGGCCCTTGCATGGCTCTGCGACGATTCCCCTTCAACCTGGATCTGTTCAAGGGTCATCTTCTTCAATTCTTCGCGTGAATAGCCGCTGAGAAGACAGGTCGACTCGTTGAAGAACAGAAATTTCCCCTTGTCCGTTGTGAGATAAATGGCGTCAGTGATGTTCTCGAAAAGGAGCCGGTATCTGCCTTCGGATTGACGGAGCATGTTATTGATCTTGTCATAGTCCTCCTCGAGCAGGACTTTCTCCTCTTTCAGCTGTTCGTATCTTTCCCTTTCCTTTCCGCTTAAAAAGCCGAGAATCGCGCCGATCAGGATGAAAATGGCAAAGACAACCGTCGATGCGCCGAACCGCTGGAAAAAGAATTTGACGATATAGCCGCAGAAACCGCCGGCAAACAGACCGACGATCAGGTTTTGATAACTTCCTTTTAAATTATTGATTTTACTTGAAATGGAATCTTGCATGATTCTTCTCCCCTAAGATATAATAAAAAATCAGCAAAAAAATATGTGCAATTTCTATACCTAAATCTAAATCTTTTTGTCATGTTATATGGTTTTTTTTCTTGACATTTTGTCTTTTTGAGCTTAGTATGCAAAAATCTGCGAATTGGAGGACTCTTTTTGATCTCAATTCTGTACATACGAAAAATCAGCGAAGATCCTGAGGCGGATATCCTGCTGAAAAGACTTCACTTGGAAGGATTTCACAAAATCAGGAGTCTGGTTATAGAAAGGGTTTATCGGCTGGAAGGGATAACTCAAGAAATGGCAGACCGCCTGAAGCCGCTGTTCTGCCATCCGGGATTTGAAACCGCTTCATCTCATTCCACTTTGAAAAACTCTGATGGTCCTGTGGTCGAAATCGGTTATCAGCGGGCCGTGACCGACCCGGAATTGCCGTCCATTCTGCGTTCAGCCGAGGCTCTCGGCGTCCATGGCCTGGTTTGGGCGAGGATTTTCCACAGGATCCAGTTTTCAGGCATCGATGCAGGCCTTGCCGGCAGGATAGCGGACCGGTACCTGTACAATCCCCAGGTCCAGGTCATCCTCGGTGAAAACGAGTCATGGGACACCCTGCGGCCGCACGGACACACGGGACCCGTCGAACACATCGAATTGAAAAACCTGTCGGGCCCGGAACTTCTCCGGCTGAGCCACGAACGTCGGCTCTTTCTGGAAGAACCGCAGATGCGGGCCCTTCAGAAAATCTCGGCGGCTATGCGCCGCCCATTCACGGACGCCGAGCTCGAGATGTTCGCACAGACCTGGTCGGACCATTGCTTCCACACGACCTGGAAGAGCCTCGGCCTGCTTCAGGCCCTTTCCGAGGTTACCGCGGACATCAGCCATCCGCTGGTGCTTTCCTCGTTCGAGGACAATGCCGGTGTCATGGATTTTTATGAAGACTGGGCCCTCACCATCAAGGGCGAAACCCACAATTCCCCGACCGCCGTCTCCCCGTACGGCGGCATCATGACCAAGCACGGAGGCGTGATCCGCGACACTCTGGGCTGCGGCCTCGGCGCATGGCCAATCGGAGGCAGCACGGTCATGGGGCTCGGCGATCCGAATCTGCCGTGGAAAAAGGTCCCCAGAGGCGCGCTTCATCCGAAGACCATCCTCATCCAGTCCATACGCGGCACTGCGGATTACACCAATCCCATGGGCATTCCCATGATGTTTCCGGTCTACCGGTTTCACCCCGGTTACACGGGCAAATGCTTCGCGCTGGGCCATTCGGTCGGACTGATCCCGCGGGACAAGGCGGCGAAGGGCGCGCCCCTGCCCGGCGATCTGGCCGTGCTGATCGGCGGCCTGACTGGAAGGGACGGCCTCCACGGCGCCACGGTCAGCTCGTCGTCGATGACGCACGAGACCGCGGACGTGGACGCGGCCCACGTTCAGATCGGCCATCCCATCGAGGAGCGCAAGTTCATGGAGGCGATCCCGGTGCTCCGCGACTCCGGCTGCCTCAGGGCCGTCACCGATCTCGGCGCCGCGGGGCTTTCCTCGGCCGCCGGCGAGATGGGGTCCGCGACCGGAGTGTGGATCAACCTCGCCTGGGTTCCGCTCAAAACCGAAGGTCTCATGCCCTGGGAGATATGGATATCGGAAAGCCAGGAACGCATGCTCGCGGCCGTGCCGCCTGAAAAATGGGAGGAAGCCGGCCGGATTCTGGAGCGCTACGAAGTCCGCGCCGCGTTGATCGGACAGTTCAGCCGGACAAACCGGTGCCGCGTGGTCTTCGAGCCTTCGATCCGGCAGGATGCGTCCGGGCTCGACTCGGCGATTCACGGGGTCTCGGCCTTCGTAGTGGACCTGGACTTTGAGGACCTGCGCCGGGCCTGCCCGCTTCCGTCGATAACGGTGAAGGAACGGGCAGGAAAGCCGGAATCCTCCGGAATCCATGCCCCGAAGAGCGCGGAAGCCTGGGCCGCTGCCGTGCAGAACGTGCTCGGACACCTGAACTGCTGCGACCAGTCCGCCGCCGGAATCCAGTTCGACTCCACGGTTCAGGGAATCACGGTCGAGGGGCCGTACGGCGGCCTCGGCGGCCGGATGCCGAACGACGTCTGGATCTCCACGCCGCTCCGGGGCAAGCCGTACGGTGCCGCCGCGTCCCTCGCGTTCAGCCCCTTTTACGGGGAAGTGGACCCGGCCGGCGCGGTGAAGCTCTCCATGGCCGAGGCGATCACCAAGCTCGCCGCCTCCGGAGTGGACGCCTCCGACGTTGTGCTGTGCGATAATTTCTACACGCCGAGGATCACGCCCGCCACCGCCTGGGACCTGACGCGGATGGTGGACGCGTGCTGCAGGCTCTCGAGGACGTTCGGCACCCCGTTCATTTCCGGAAAGGACAGCTCGAGCGGGGCCTTCGTGGGCGAGACCGGGGAACGCATCGAAGTGCCCCCCACGCTCTGCGTGTTCGGGCTCGGCCGCATGCCGGACGTCCGGAAGCGCGTCCCCAAACCTTTTCAGAGGGCCGGAAGCGCGCTTCTGCTCATCGGGCCGCTTTCGTCCGAACTGGGCGGATCGGTTTACCTGGACACTCTGGGGCAGCGCGGCGGCCGCCTGCCTGACCCGGACGAAACCGAACTGATGCGGACGTGGAAGGCGTTGAAGGCGTTGCGGGAGGAGGGCTCCGTTCTCGCGGCCTCCGCGGTCGCCGAGGGCGGCCTCGTCCGCAGGCTTTTCGAGATGTCCCTGGGAAGCGGCCTCGGCTGCAGAATGGAAACGGCCGCGCTGTCCAGGGCTCTCAGGGCCGGGGCACCCGGGGCCGCGCTTTTCGCTGAAATGGTCGGCGCCGTGATCATCGAAACGCCTCAGGACCGCGCGGCTGATATTTGTAAAAGGACCGGAGCCGTCGCGTTCGGCAGTACCGATGCGGATCCGGAACTGACCATCCAGGTTGAATCGCTGGAGCTGAAACTGCCCATGGCGGACCTGGCCGCAGTCTGGGAAAAGCCGTTCAAGGAGGTCGCGCTTTGAGCCGTCCGAAAGTGAAGGTGCTGTATTCTCCGGGGACCAACTGCCATTTCGAGACGGTCGAGGCCTTCCGGCTCGCCGGGGCCGACGCCTCGGTCACATTGCTCACCGCGGACCTGCTCGCTGGAGGGCAGTCCCTTGCCGGATGCGACCTGCTCGCCCTGCCGGGCGGATTCTCCTTCGGGGACCACATCGCAGCAGGCCGGATCTTCGCGCTCGATCTCGTGCACAGGCTGAGGGACCAGGTCCTTGAAGTGCGAAGAAGGCGCATCCCGGTCATCGGCATCTGCAACGGATTTCAGGTACTGGTGAATACCGGCCTGCTCCCTGGCACGGCCGACATCGGCCTGCCGAACGCCCTTCTGGACCGCAACCGCGTCGCGACATTCGTGTCGCGGTGGGTCACTCTGGTCGCGCAGAAGGACACCGGCTGCGTCTGGACCGCGGGGCTCGAAGGACGGTCTTTCCGCATGCCCACCGCCCATGGGGAAGGCCGCCTTCTGCTTCCGGATTCGTTCGATGAAAAACAGACCGTGTTCCGGTACGGCACCGGGGCCGGCACCGAGGAATTCCCGGCCAATCCCGCCGGCTCGCCTGCGGGCCGCGCC
>Ga0316628_100004778_pt1 | contig 10721 bp, 9 predicted proteins | sample OWC_Aug_M2_C1_D5_FD_207648 | JGI IMG/M metagenome (GOLD analysis project Ga0316628, IMG submission 207648) | Wetland soil microbial communities from Old Woman Creek delta, Ohio, United States - OWC_Aug_M2_C1_D5_C | ecosystem: Environmental > Terrestrial > Soil > Wetlands | place: USA: Ohio... | reverse complement strand
ATATGTTCCTGAAATTGTGTGGCTCACCACGATTGGTGCGCCACAGTGTGAAAATTTGCGCTTTCATCAATGGTGGGGATCTACGGGTAATAGAATCCTGCAAAATTTCCGGGTGCCAGCAAAGAAACGGCACCGGTAGGAACATCCATTTTTACCACCCAGGAATTGCTCCAATCCTCACTGCGCACCTCCAGGACGAGCGTCAGTTCATCAAGCCAGCCGGCCGGCACGACCCATTGGACATCCACGCCCAGCTGTGTACTGAAATGGGAGTCGGGGTAATCGCTGTAAAGCGAGCCGTCCGTCAATCCGATGCGGATGGTCGGGTGGAAGTCTGGCACTTCGGCCATCGTCCAGCCGCTGCCCTCCATCCAGGCGACGTATTGATTGGCGGGGGAGAACACAGCATAACCCGCGCCGCGGTCACTCGTTGAGAGCAGGCTGAAAGTGGAGTATTGACCGCTGTACAGATTGTAGACGGTCAGTTCCCCGTTGCCGGGTTCTCCGGTGGACACACCGATCCAGGTCAGATCCGGTGACATCGACACAGAACGCGCCTCGCGAGAGGAATATTCAACGCTTGAGCCATCAACCAGGTTGAAGAACCACAACCCCTGGGTGGGATCGAAGACGATGTCCCCGCCGATGCCATACGGGCGCTGCGTATACCAGATCCCCGTTGCAGAGTCATTCTCCACCTGGATGCCCACCGGTATGATGGCCATCACGTCGCCACCTGCCAGGTTGACCGCCGGAGAGGCGCTAGCGATGGTCTGCAGGGTCCCAGTGTAAAGATTGCTCATCAATCCGTTCTGTATGTAGTCCGCCGTACTGTAGGCCAGGATGGGTTTACCCGGAGCGCCATGCAGGCTGGCATAGTTGGGTAGAGAGACCAGTTGGGAGACCTGCCCGTTTTGGTTGAGCAGGATCTGTCCGCCGTTCTCAAAGCTGTAATAAGCCACCGGAGGGAGAGCCTGATTGCATGATATCCCCGTGCAGAAACCGCCGGCGATGTGGACGTTTTCAGGATTGGCATAGTCCAGGCCGGGCGTGTTCAATTGGCCGGTGACCGTCCCGCTCGTGGAGACGAAGACCAGGACGCTGTCGAATTGCTGGACACCGGGTGTGTTTTCATCCTGTCCGACGACGACCCCGGCGGGGATGTTCGATGCCGTGATTTCAGGTGTCGCAACAACCTCCGTGTCCGTTGCCGGAGGCTGGGTCTGAAACGAACCTCCTTCCGACGTTCCAGTCGCCGGGGAGATTGAAATACTCGGCAGTCTGCAAGCCAGCACCATGCTGAGCAGTGAAGCGGTCGTTAAAAAGATCCGTTTTGTGATCATGTGTCTCCTTTTTCTATAGACGCGCCTGGTTCTGATCAAAAGGATAAATCCAACGTGCCTTGAGGTCACTGGGTGTAGTTCTGATGATATATTTTACCCATTTAATCCCTGTGGAACGAAGCAGAAGATACTCATTGCCACAGCAGGGACGGAAGGCACCACCGGCGATATGCGGAATGGAATAATCTTCAGCACAACGGGTGCGATATAATCGCATCTACTTCTCTTTGCGAGGTGGACATGCACATCCTGGTCACCAACGACGATGGCGTGCTGGCGCCCGGTTTATTTACCCTGGTCAGGGAATTGCGCCTGATCGGCGAGGTCACCGTCTGCGCACCCGATCGCAGCTGGTCTGCCTCGGGACACGTCAAGACTTTGCATCGACCGTTACGGGTGCACGAAGTGATCCTGTCGGACGGAACGCCCGCCTATGCATCGGACGGCGCGCCGTCCGATTGCGTTGCCCTGTCCCTTATGGGATTCATAGAACAAAAGATCGACCTGGTGGTGGCGGGGATAAATCCCAACGCCAACATCGGGTACGACGTGACCTACTCAGGCACGGTGACGGCGGCCATGGAGGCCGTCATCACGGGAGGTGTGCCCGGTATTGCCGTCTCGCTGGACGCCCCTGAGCATTACAGCGGTGCGCTGGATTTCAATCCGGCCGCCAGGATCGCCCGTCAAGTGGTAGAGCGGGCCGTGGAAAGAGGCATCCCGCAGGGTGTGCTGTTGAACGTGAATGTGCCCCACCTGCCCGAAGAACAGATCAAAGGCTGCATGCTCACACGCCAGGGACTGCGGCTCTATCGGGATGTGCTGGAAAAGCGCCTCGATCCGCGCGGGAGGCCGTACTACTGGATCGGCGGCGAAGCCCCTTCGGGTGTGGATGAACCCGGCACGGACTTCGGCGCGCTGCGCGCCGGTTATGTTTCCATTACTCCTCTGCAGTTGGATCTGACTGCTCGAGACGCACTGGCGGTCATGGAGGACTGGGAGTGGTGTGCCTGATTTCACCTTGCCGGTGACCCGTGGCACGTTGACGTTTCGTTGACTCTTCTTTACACGGATCATCCAGCGGAAGGATAACGTTTATATTTAGGTGGGCGGTTCTTATATCTTAAGAATTTTTGAATGTATAATGCCTGGTCAGGAAGGAGATTAACATGGCATCTCGGTTCACATCCCCATCGGATCCGAACGATTTCAACACCCGGGTATGGATTCTTGTCCGGCAGATACCGGCCGGGAAGGTCGCCACCTACGGGCAGGTTGCCGCATTGATCACACCCCCCGCAGGGTTAAACCTCAAATCTTACCTGGCATTTGGAGCACGCTGGGTAGGTGGGGCGATGGCCAATTGCCCGCAGGGTGTACCCTGGTGGCGGGTGATCAACGCCAAGGGGGAGGTCAGCCTGCGAGGCGGGGCACAAGAGCAGCGCGACCGGCTGCAGGTCGAAGGAGTGACCTTTGACGAACGTGGCCGCGTGGATCTTAAACACTTCAGATGGGAAGGGCCTTTAAAATAGTGGACCAGGGGTAGGTGGCTCCGGTTTTGAGGCCGGATGTGATCCGGGCAGATCATACGTCTTGCCGATTTACCCCCTGCCGTACTTGCTTCCCAGTCAGGCTGATCCAACCTGTTCTGCAATTGACCGGTCTCCGGGCGGTCATGCCCTGACCAGTCCTGCGACCAGGATTTCAAGCGCCAGTTCCAGCGTGATCCGGCCGGTTTTTACCTCCACATCAATCTCCAGCAGCCTGTGATGGATCGACTCCAGCGCGGCCATCGAAAAGCGTTGCGCCTGGGGGAAGATTTTCTTGGCGACGAATTCATGCACGCCGAGCGCTTTTTGTACACCGGGCACATCGCCGCCCGACTCGATGACCTCGCGTGCCAGGATCAGCAAACGGAACTGCCGGATGACCATCCCCCACAGCATGAACGGGTCTTCCTCTTCAAGAAGTCGGCGCAGGAGAGCCTGTGCCTGTTTCCCGTTGCCGGTTGCCAGGGCGTCCACCATGGCGAAGACGTTGGCCTGCGACGTGACCAGGCTGACCTTCTCAACGTCTGCCAGCCTGATCGGGCGTTCATAGTTGGTATAGGTCAGCAGTTTGGTGATCTCCTGCGCTGCCTGGCGAGGGTTCTCGCCGGACATCTCGGCCAGGCGGGAAGCAGCGTCCCGGGCGATCTCTCCTCCCTGGGATTTTGCCTCCTTGACAATCCAATCTATCATTTCCCACTGATGCGGGCTCATGAAGCGTTCTTTACGCATCTTCCCTTTGGCAGCCTGTTTGACCAGCCAGTGGTCTTTTTCTTCTCTTGGATCTACATGCTCGTGCAGGACGAGCAGTGTGGTTGTAGGCAGTCCGGCGATCAGAGCCGACAGCTTCTTGCGGGCATCGGGAGAGTTGTAGCGTGAGGACGGGTTGGCCAGGAAAACGAGGCGTTTCTCTGCAATGAACGGCGCTGCGTTCACGGCGTTGCTCAGGTCGTCCTCGCTGACCGTGCGCGCCTCCAGGCGCGCTGTGTTCATTCCCTCCTTATCCACAACCTTCTGCAGTTCGTTCATCCGCCTGGCGATGGCGTATTCGTCATTCCCGTAAAGGAAGAGGATGTCTGTGGAATCGGGCATGGTCAATGCGGTTCCATGTTACGGTTGCGTGAGGACGCGGTGCAGCGCCAGCTTTCCATAGCGGAGCGGGAAGACGTTTTTCACCGACATTTCCTCCATGTTGCCGGACGTTGTTATGCGTTGCTGAACTTTCGGTCCGAGAGGCTGGCTGAGAATGAATCCGATCACATTTAAAAGGATCACAAGAGGCAGGCGTCCCACTTTCTCACGGGTGGTCTTTGCTCCGATCATCCCCGCCCAGCTAAGAAGGCCGGCCACGAATCCCGAAACGACAACGTTTGTCCCGCAACCGCTGTGTATTGCCAGGTTCTTTTGACCTGCGCTCAAGCGGGAGAGTGCTTCATGCACAGCCTGGCGTACCTGGTCGGTGGACACATCACCCAGGATGTAGAATCCGTTTGGGTCGGAAAAACCACCCAGACGCCTGTACGGGGAGCGCCGCGAGAGTATATTGATGGTGGCATGTTCAAGTCCGTGGTTGCGCCGGATGCGGGAGAAAATGGAAGTGTCTAGGATGCTCATTTCCTGCTCCTTTATAAGAAGGGATTATACTTGAAATGAGTGTCGGAGATGCACGCCCGTGTGCGCAGGATGAAAATCACTGGATTCAGGATGTATATTGTGGTTAAATAGCACAACTTTATCCATAAAAGGAGCAACCCATGTCCAAGACGATTGAAAACTTGATGACAGCTTTTGCCGGTGAATCCCAGGCAAACCGCAAGTATCTGGCGTTTGCCAGGAAAGCCGACCAGGAGGGACACAGGCAGGCGGCAAAATTGTTCCGCGCCGCGGCTCACGCCGAGACCATTCACGCCCTGAATCACCTGAAGGCTGCGGGGGAGATCAAGTCGACCACTGAGAATCTACAGGCGGCGATCGGTGGCGAGAACTACGAGGCAAACGCCATGTACCCGCCCATGCTGGCTGAAGCCAACGCCTCCGGGGAAAAAGTGGCTGCGCGTTCCTTCGAGTGGGCGCTGGAGGTGGAGAAGATCCACGAAGCGCTTTATAGGAAAGCCGCAGAGACGATTGGCAAGGAAACCCCTGACGTGGACTACTATGTCTGCCCGGTCTGCGGTTTCACGCACGAGGGACCGCTGGTAGGTAAATGTCCCGTTTGTGGCGCCCCCGGCGAGAAGTTTGAACGGGTTGAATGACCCCGGGAGAGGCCGTGGGTAGTAGGAGTTGAACACAAGGGTGGTGGAGTTGATTGAGACGTTGGAGGTAGCACGCCGGTAATCATCGCCGGGTGATGTCGTGAGCCGGCTTCGACGAGCGCCATCACCCCTCGCTATCGACTCTGCACAGGTGGCTTGTTAAAACCAGCAATGGTAGAATCCAATCACCCTGAAGGAAGTGGATGCCTTAAGCAAACCATGAGCATGGATATTAGAGCACAGAAGATCAAGCAATTCCTGTTCTCAGACAGGCTGGTTCCGTTCCTCTTCCTGGCCGTTCTGATCCTGACATTTGGTGTTTTTATCCATCAGTGGGGATTCTATTTTGACGACTGGCCGATGATCTACCTGATCTCCAACCATGGGGACATCCAGGCCTACTACCAGATCGACCGCCCCTTCCTGGCGTGGACCGATATTGTATTAAAAACAATCCTGGGGGTCAGCCCGCTGGCATGGCAGGCCGCCTGTTTCCTGGCCCGCTGGGCAACGGTGGTCGCTTTCTGGCTGGTCTTGAGGCTTGTCTGGCCCAAAGCCAGGTATCAAGCTCTTGGCGCAGCCATGCTGTTCGCCGTCTATCCGGTCTTTTTCCAGCAGCCGATTGCGGTCATCTATACCCACGCGTTCATCTCCTATGCTGCTTACCTCCTGTCCGTGGCGCTGATGGTCGCAGCGGTCAGGCGACCTCACCGGTTTGCCCTTTTTACCTTGCCGGCCATGCTGCTGGCCGGATTCCATGTGCTGTCCATTGAGTATTACTGGGGACTGGAGTTGTTGAGGCCGTTATTGCTGTGGGTGGTCGTTTCGGAGGAAAGAAAAGACAGGCGTTCGCGTATAAGGAAGGCGTTTTTGCATTGGTCCCCCTATCTGGTCATCCTGGCGGGCATAGCCATCTGGCGTTTCGCATTCGTGCCTCTGGATGCAGAAGCCAATTCGCCGGCGATGCTCATCGCCCTGGCAGGATCACCTCTCACAGCCATCCGGGAGTTGCTCCAGACACTTTTGCGGGACGTCTCTTATGTCGTGGCTGGCACGTGGGCGCAGACCATCGATCCTGAGGCGATCGATTTGGACGTCAACTTCTTTTACGTTTCTTGCGGCCTGGCCGTGTTGACCGCAGTCATCGTGGGTTCTTATTGTTATTATCGGGATGAGAGCACATCGGATGCCGGGGATGGTCCTTCAACCTCCTGGATGCGCCAGGCGCTCCTGGTCGGCCTGGCGGCGATCATCTTGAGCATGCTGCCGGCGTGGGCGGCCGGTCGGCAGGTCACCCAGGGTTACTATTCCGACCGTTTTGCGCTGCCTGCCATGGTCGGGGCAAGCCTGGTGGTGTTCTGCCTGATTCATTTGTTGACCCGTACCCGCCTGCAGGCGGTGGTCATTTTCGCGATGCTGATCGGTCTTTCTGCAGGCACCCACGTCCGACTGGGGAACGTCTACCGCTGGGAGTGGACGCACCAGCAGCGCTTTTTGTGGCAGCTTTACTGGCGCGCCCCGGCGATCCAACCGCAGACGGCCCTTCTCAGCGAGGAGAGCATTTTTGACCACACCGTGCGGTACTCCATTGCGACGGCCATCAACACGCTCTACCCGGTTCCCGAAGGGACGAGCGAGTTGCCCTATTGGGTGTTTGAGTTGGACGATCTGGCGATCGAGGAAAGCGAGGACCCGGAGGCTATCGTGCTCCAGGACGATGTTCGGACGCTCTCTTTCACCTCCCCCATCGGCAACAGCCTGGTGGTCTCCTACCAGACCGAGAATCCGCACTGCCTGTGGGTGCTGAGCGAGGCGGACGCGATTAACACACTTTTACCGCCCCACACACAGTCGGCGCTCAGCCTCTCTGACCTGGACCGGATCGAGCCTGAACCTGCGGACCTTTCCTATCCCGATCCGGTGATCTTCGGACCCGAACCGGCTCACGGCTGGTGCTATTTCTACGAAAAAGCCGACCTCGCCCGCCAGCTGGGAGACTGGGAGACCGTGAGTGCGCTGGGTGATGAAGCCTTCAGGGCAGGTCTCTGGGCGCACACGCCGTACGAGCTGTTCCCCTTCATCGAGGGGTATATTCACACCCGGGACTGGGATCCGGCAGAAGACCTGTCTCTGGCGGTGTTCCGGACAAGTGTAAAACTTCAACCGGCGCTGTGCGCACTCTGGGCTCGATCTGTTGATCTTTCCACGCTCTCGCCGGCTGATTACAACGATTTGGAGACCATCCAGGCGACCATAAACTGTACTGCTCCTTAGGCGTAAAAGTTAAACAAATGTGAGACTCCCCGCATCATCCCCGCGGGGGCAGATCAGGTACTGCGGGATGATTTTTATTGAATGGCATGTGTCACTACTCACAGCTGTTGTCGTCACCCGCGAGGGTGAAAGAGAGACAGTGACACTGGATGGATTGTTCCTGCTCTCATGCCTCGTACTCTGGCGGGAGGACTTTCTCGCTTCTATACAGCACCGGGTAGCGATGCATTCACGCGTGACTGGTTTATATTGCCAGGACTCTATCCATCGGTTGATGCAGCGGCTTTTTCAATGATCGTGAGTTCCTCCGCTTGTTTCTTGAAAGTGGTCACACTGATGTACTTCAACATGAGCACGGCCGCCAGCAGCATGACGGCTTCAATAGCGAAGACACTCACGTAACCCAGGATCGCGCTCCCGGAAAGATGGGTCACCAGATCGCGCACTGCGCCAGCCAATAAGGCGCCGGTCAATCGCGAGAGGGCGTTGGACATCCCCCATGCGCCGATGAACAAGCCAACCTGCTGGGCGATGGTCATGTCCAGCATCAGCGAGAGGTTCGCCACGGTGGAAAGCCCCGTCCCCGCACCGAGCAGGAGCACGCCGCCAAAAAACAGCCCCCTGCTGGAGGTCAACCCGCTGAACGTGATCAATACGAATCCCGCCAGCGCACCCAGGTTCCCGCTCTGGGCGACGATACGCTTGTTTACCCGCACCTCGAGGATGCCGGCGACGATCAATGCGAGCAGCGTCGCACCTCCCCAGATGGCCGTGATCAACGTGGTCGCCTCAACCGGCATGTCAAACGCTTCACCGCCGAAGGGCTCGAGCAGGATGTCCTGACCCAGCAGGGCTGCCAGTAGCAGGAGGAGATAGACAAAGAACAATCTTGCCTGGCGATTGCCAACTATGGTACGGATCATCTGCCCCCACGTCGTGCCAGTCTCACCTCCAGAAAAGTCAATGACACGCGGCTCCAGGCGTACGAGAGCGACCAGACCCAGTCCGAGGGCGATCAATCCCACGATCCAGAATGCCGACTGCATGGCAACAGGTGAGTAAGGATCCACCATGCGGCTGATGCCGATGGCGGTCAGGATGATGCCGATGATCATCATGAACCACATTGCCGCGATCGTGCGCCCGCGTTCCTTTTCACCCGAAATCTCGGAGGCCATTGCCAGGTAGGAGACGCTGGCCAGGTTGAATCCCATCCCCCAAGCCCCGAACGCCAGCAGACCGGCACAAATACCCAGCCAGTGGTTCTCGGCCATGAGGAAAACTACCTGCGGCGAGACGATCACCCCTGCGACACACAACAGCAGTCCCAGGGCAACATATGGCGTGCGGCGCAGGCCGCCGACAGGGTGGCGGTCGGAGTAGGAGCCGATCCACACCTGGATGGGGGAGAACAGGTATGGCAGAGAAGCCAGGAATGCGACCAGGGTCGCCGAGATGGCCAGCTCCTTGATCATCACGCGGTTGAGCGTGCTGTTGATGGGCACGAGGGTCATGGCCACGGCCACGTGGACCAGGCCGAGTTGGATGCGTTTAAGGAACATGTATCTCCCGCTCAAATCATTACCTGAGCCTCTTGGCTTGAGTTCTTATAATAATCATACCCGCATAAAATGATGTCAGGCTGAATGTCCGCTGAAAATCAGGTTAGAAAAGATTCTCGTGCCGGGAAAAAATCATTTCGAAGGTAATGATCTGCGGGGCATTTGTCAATCGCTCTTCGTGCCCCTGCGCCCTTTTGGAGGCGCACTTTCACCCAGCAGCGCAGACTCCAACGCCTGGTGCACCGAGCGCGCTTCGATCGTCTGGATGTCCTTCGGCCATGGCTCTCCCCTGCGCAGCCGCGTCGGGATGATGGCGGTCTTGAATCCCAGTTTTGCCGCCTCGCGCAAGCGCACCGGCATTTGCCCGGGCATGCGCAGTTCACCCGCCAGGCCGATCTCGCCGATCAACACTGCCTCTGCCCTGATGGAGATGTCGCGCATCGAGGAGGCCACCGCCGCGGCGATCGCCAGGTCGGCGGCGGGCTCGTCAATTTTCAGGCCGCCCACCACGTTGACGAGCACGTCTGCCTCGGCCAGTCTCAGACCCAGGCGGCGGGTCAGCACGGCGACGATCATCAGAAGGCGGTTGTAGTCCACCCCGTTCGGGTTGCGGCGCGCATTTCCGAACTGGGCCGGGGAGGTCAATCCCTGCACCTCGACCAGCAGAGGGCGCGTCCCCTCCATGGTCACGGCAATGGCTGAACCCGGGGCGTTGACCATCCGCTCGGCGAGAAAAGCCTCCGACGGATTGCTAACCTCGACCATGCCGCCTTCGGTCATCTCGAAGACGCCCACCTCCGCTGTGGCCCCGAAGCGGTTCTTGACCGAGCGCAGCAAGCGGTAGGCCTGGAAGCGGTCGCCCTCCAGGTAGAGCACGGTGTCCACGATGTGCTCGAGCACCCGCGGACCGGCGATCGTGCCTTCCTTGGTGACATGTCCGATGACAAAGATGGTCAGCCCTGAGGATTTGGCCAGTTCGCGCAGGCGGTTGGCGCTCTCGCGTACCTGCGACACCGAGCCTGCGGCGGATTCAAGCTCCGGCAGGTAGACGGTCTGGATCGAATCAACGATCAGCACATCCGGCTTGAGTGAGGTAACGTGGTCGAGGATGGCCTCCAGGTTCGTCTCAGTGATCAGGAACAGGTCCTCGGGCAGGCTGGATTCATCCCCTACCAGGCGGACGGCGCGCATCTTGATCTGCCGCTCGGATTCTTCACCCGAGACATACAGCACCTTCAGGCTGCCCGCTGTTTTAAGTGCCAGCTGCAGCATCAACGTGGACTTGCCGATGCCAGGATCCCCGCTGACCAGCACGATCGAACCGGGGACTATGCCGCCGCCGAGCACGCGGGCGAACTCGCTGATCGGCAGGGGTATGCGCTGCTCTGCCTCCCCGCCGATCTCGGTCAGCCGCCGGGGGGCGGCACGCCCGCTCAGGCCGCGGGAGGCTCTCTTTCCTGTCGTTTCTACGCTGATGATCTCTTCAACCATCGTGTTAAATTCACCGCATTGCGGGCAGCGCCCCATGAAGGCGGCAGAGATGCGCCCGCACTGCTGGCAGACGAAGCGGGTCTGGATCTTTGGCATGCGGTTATTATACTCTCTGGTCAGACGAACCGAATCTTTCACTGCTTTAAGAAGCAATATGAAGCTGCCAATCCAGGCGAATGCGGAGTAACCTTTAACTGGATCGTGTGTTTGCATCTATACATGGTTAACCAAAGACATTACATGGTCAGGAGG
>Ga0316628_100004777_pt1 | contig 10721 bp, 8 predicted proteins | sample OWC_Aug_M2_C1_D5_FD_207648 | JGI IMG/M metagenome (GOLD analysis project Ga0316628, IMG submission 207648) | Wetland soil microbial communities from Old Woman Creek delta, Ohio, United States - OWC_Aug_M2_C1_D5_C | ecosystem: Environmental > Terrestrial > Soil > Wetlands | place: USA: Ohio... | reverse complement strand
ATCCGACCGGCGTCTACCAGTTCTTCAAGGAACTGGGCGCGCGTCACCTCACCTTTCTCCCGCTGGTCGAACCCGCGCAGGATGGGAGCGGAGGCGCCAGCGCCCGCAGCGTGCCGGCGGAGGCGTACGGAACGTTTCTGTGCACGATCTTCGACCAGTGGATACGCGAGGACATGGGCCGCCTGGGCGTGCAGATCTTCGAGGAAACGGCCAGGGCCGTGCGAGGGTACGAACAGGCGCTGTGCGTCTTCCGTCAGGCGTGCGGGGACGTGCCGGTGGTCGAGCACAACGGCGACGTCTACTGCTGCGACCACTTCGTGGACCCGGGACATCGCCTGGGCAACATCCAGCAGGTGCCGTTCGTGGAGCTGCTCGAGAGCCCGGCGCAGCGCGAGTTTGGGCAGGCGAAGCTGGACACGCTGCCGCGTTGTTGCCGGGTGTGTGAGGTTCGCAGGCTCTGTAACGGTGGATGTCCGAAGGACCGGCTGCTGCGGATGCCGGGCGAGAAGGAGAGTCTCAACTACCTGTGCGTCGGCCTGAAACGCTTCTTCATCCACAGCCTCCGGCTGCTGGCGCAGTACGACAGCGCCACCTGAATACGAGCGACGCGCTCGATCACAGGAACGGAACCTCGATGGCGACGAACGCCGCGAAAAAGATCAGGCCGAACACGAGCCCGAGCTTCCAGAAATCCCTGCGCGAGAGATAGCCCGAGCCGAAGTACACGGGCGCAGGCCCGCAGGCGAACGGCGTGATGACGCCCATGATCCCGAGCGAGTAGCAGAGAAGCATCGCAAACCTGGTGATCGGGATCCCCGGTACGGCCGCGCCAGCCGCGAGCACAACCGGCAATACGGCGGTCGTGTGGGCCGAGAGGCTCGCGAACAGGTAGTGGACGAAGAAGAAGATCGTCAGTAGCGCGACGGTCACCAATCCCGGCGGAAGCCCGGAGAGCTGGGCCGATGCGGCCCTGGTGAACCAGGCGATGAAACCGACGCGGTTCAGACCCTCCGCCAGGGTGATCAGGGTGGCGAACCAGACGAGGACATTCCACGCCGGCTTGTGGGCGAGCGCCTCATCCCAGGTCACGACACGACAGATCACCATCAGGAGGACGACGACGACGGCAACGGTGGTGGCATCGACGAAGTCGCGCCCGAAGATCCACGACCCGAGGGCCATCAGCGAAAGCGCCGCCATCGCAATCTCGCGCCGCGTCAGCCGGCCCATCGCGCTGAGCTCCCCGGCGGCCCAGTGCACGACCTCCGGGCTCGCTTTCACTTCCGGCGGATAGAGAAAGAACACGAGCAGGGGGAGGACGGCGACGAGCAGCAGACCGACGGGGAGGAAACCGAGCGCCCACTGCCTCCAGCCGATCGAGATGCCAACCGTCCTGCGGACGATGTCGGCAGCGAGCAGGTTGGGCGCGAGGGAGGTCAGGAACATCGAGCTGGTCACGCACGTGGTCGCGAACGCCGTCCACATGAGGTACGCGCCCATGCGTCGTCGCGTGGGGCCCGGCTCGGATCCATAAAGAGGTGGGATCGCGCGGATCACCGGGAAGATCACGCCGCCGCTGCGTGCGGTGTTCGAGGGCGTGAACGGCGCAAGCACGAGGTCGGCGAGCGCCACCGCGTAACCGAGGCCCAGCGTGCGCCGTCCGAGCCGCTTCACCAACACCAGCGCGAGGCGCCGGCCGAGACCGGTCCGCTCGTACCCCAGCGCGAACATGAAGGCTGCGAAGATGAGCCAGACGGTGGTGTTCGAAAAGCCGGCGAGCGCCCATCTGATCGACTCGGAGGACCCGTCGAAGCCGGCCGCAGCAAGCGCTTCGGGCGGAAACGGGAGCTGCAGTGCCGCCGCCGTGGCGACTCCGGCCAGACCCACCACTGCGGCCGGCAGCGGCTCGAACACGAGGGCCACCATGACTGCTGCGAAGAGCGCGAAGTAGTGCCACGGGCGTGGGCCCAACCCGGCAGGGGCAGGGACAAGCGCAATTGCGAGGCCGACCGCCAGAGCGAGCGCCGCGCTCCGGGGAAACCTGCGCAGCATCCGATCAGGCGCGATCTTCCGTGGTTGCGAAGCCGTCACGCCGAGCATCGGAGACCTCCCGTGCAGCGGCGCCAGCGTACGTGCGCACGGGCGGCCCGTCAAGCAGCTGCCGGGCGCTTCGCGTCCAGACGAAGCGTCGCGAGCGGACGGGGGGAAATGGGTCAAGGCGCCCCCTTTTTCCTTTCCTGCGTCAACCGAACATGCGCTATCGTCTCGGGCGGAGAGGCCGATGGACATTCTCAACGCCATTGGAAACACGTCGTTGGTTCAACTTCGCAACGTCGTTCCACGCAATTGCGCGGACATCTTCGTGAAGCTCGAGTGGGAAAACCCCACCGGCAGCCTCAAGGACCGGATGGCGCTGGCCGTGATTTCGCGGGGGGAGGAGGACGGTCGACTGAAGCCGGGAGATACGGTCGTCGAGTACACGGGGGGCAGCACGGGGACGTCGCTTGCGCTCGTCTGCGCCGCCAGGGGCTACCGTCTCCGGATCGTCACCTCGGATGCATTCAGCCGCGAGAAGCGGGATCACATGGCGGCCCTGGGTGCGGAGCTGACGATCGTCGCAAGCGAGGGAGGCCTCACCACCAAGAAACTGATCCTCGACATGATCGAGGTGGCGCGCAAGTTGAGCGGGGAACCGCACACCTACTGGACCGATCAGCTCAACAACCACGACGCCATCGCGGGCTACTATTCGCTGGGCGAAGAAATCTGGAGTCAAACGAAAGGGGAGATCGATGCCTTCGTCCAGTGCGTAGGTACGGCGGCTTCGCTGCGCGGAGTCGCCACGGTGCTGAAGCGACACAAACCGGGTATCAAGATCGTCGTCGTCGAGCCCGCCGAATCCCCGGTGTTGCAGGGAGGACAGCCCGGGCCTCACAAGATCGAAGGAGTCGGGATTGGCTACATTCCTCCGCTCTGGGACCCGACTCTCGTGGATGAGATCCTGCCGGTCGAAACAGACGACGCGAAAGACATGGCCCGGCGCATTGCGCGCGAGGAGGCCCTTTTCGCGGGGACGTCGTCCGGAGCAAATGTCGTTGCCGCGATCCAGCTAGCAAGGCGGTTGGGACACGGTGCAACGGTGGTCACCTTGATGGCCGACTCGGGGCTGAAGTACCTGAGCACCGACGTGTACGGGAGCAGATAACTCCGCTCCAGGCAGCTTGCCGGCGCCGAGGTGTGTCGTGGCGCGCCGCATCGCGGCGGCGCCGTCGGGCTTCTACCGCCGGGTGCCGACGGCGAGGCGCAGCGTGCGCAGGCGGAGATCGAGTTCCTCGGGGCTGAGGGTCGCGTACTTGGCTGGAAGCAGCCGGCGGCTGGACGCCTCGAAGACAGCCAGCAGCTCCATGTACTCGAGGAGTTCGACGTCGCGGCTGGGGAAATAGTCGTTCACCGCGGCAATCAGGTGCTGTTCGGTGACCGGGGCGTCGCCGCCCGCCTCGCGGGCCGCGTTGTCGTTCGCCAGCAGGATGACCGCCTCCACGTCGGCGTTGCTGTAGCCCACGAGCTTCTGCGAGAACGCCTCGCGGATCGAGGCCAAGTCGACCTTCGTCTGCACGCGGTTCTTGCGCACCGACGCGCGCGCCACCTCCTCGACTTCCTCTGGCGTCTGCGAGTAGAGGAACGGGATCTTGCGATCCAGGCGGCCGGCGCGCTTCAGGTCGACGTCGAGCCTGTCGGGCCGGTTCGTCATCACCAGGAACAGGATGCGTCCCCGGTTCGACGTGTCCGACATGAACTCCTTGATGCGCGCGATGACCCGGGACGAGGTGCCGCCGTCGCTTTCGCCTTCGCCGGCGCCAAACGCGCGGTCGCCTTCGTCGATGATCACCACCACCTGGCCGATCGCGCGGATGACGCCGAGGATCTTCTCGAGGTTTCCCTCGGTTGCGCCCACCCACTTCGATCGGAAATTCTTCAGCTTGATCGTCGTCAGGCCGCACTCCTTGGCGAACGCCTCGGCGACGAACGTCTTGCCGGTCCCCATCGGCCCGGTGAAGAGGATCCCCATCGGGACGCGGCTGGCGCGTCCCTCTCGAATGTTCTCGGCCACGACGGCCAGGTCCTTTTTCACCTCGTCCATGCCGCCAACGACCTCGAAGCCGTGATCCGGTTCGACGAACTCCACCAGCCCGAAGCACTCGCGCTCGAGGATTTCCCGCTTGCGGCGCGCGATCAGCCGGTCCGCTTCGAGCCGGCCGCGTTCGGCCGGTGATACGGTGGCGACGGCAACATCGGGCGCCCCGGGCGCCAGCAGCTTCCGCACCTCTTCGTGTCCGAGCCCCGTCGTCAACGCCGCCAGCTTGTGCGCCCGCTCCGCCGTGTCCGGGCCGGGCCCGAGGATTCCCTGGATGAATGCCTCGCGCTCGGCGGCGTCTTCGACCGACGCGGGCGGCGGCGCGAGGATCGTCGAAATCTGGATCGCTTTCAGTCCCGCCGTGATCTCCGCGTAGCGGTCCACTTCCTTGTCGGTGAGCCGCGGATCGGCCAGCTGCGCCGCCGAGCGTCGCGTCTCGCGGTCCGGCATCGGTACCTCGACCACGCCGACGCGCGGGTTCGAGACGATCTTCGAGGCGATCTCGCTCAGGTTCTCGGCCAGCAGCAGCACCAGGTTGTCGCCCTTGTCGATGGCGGGCAGGAACGACCAGCGGTGCAAGGTGACGATGGCCGCGCGATCCGCGTCGGCCTGGAATGTCGGGTCTCCGGCCGGCGCCACCGCTTCCGCGTACTCGACGATCAGCGCCGCGCGCGTCGAACCGATCAGGAACCGTTCGAGCGCCGGAAGCGCGCGCTGTTTCTCGGTGCCCAGCAGCACGTCCTCGACGCCCGCGGTCCCCGGCGCGCGCCTCGTGAATCGAGAGCCGGTCGACAGGTTGTAGACAGCGATGGCGTCGCGCGAGTCCTTCAACAGCACTTCCGTGAGGAAATCGACGAGCGACCAGGTGCGGCCGTCGCAGACGACGACGTCGAAGACGTTGCCGTGGAGCAGGAACATCGAGGCCTCGCCGCGCAGGTAGCGGCGGCGCAGGTCGTCGGCCCACGCAGGCAGCAGGCGTGCCCGGCTCATGTCGTGCTCCCGATACCCATCGAGTTCAGCATCTGCTCGGTGTCGATCGTCGCCTGGCGAATCGACTCCACGCCGTCGAGCAGCTCGTCCAGCTGCGTGGACAGCTGCTGCGGCGACTGCATCGTCACGATCTGGTCGGCAATCAACTGGAAGGAGTTCTCGATGAGATCGAGCTGCCCCTGCGCGACCGTGAGGTAACGCTTGATCTCCTTCATCTTCTCCTGCCGCCGGAGGATGACGGCCAGGTTTCTCTTCGCGATGTCCGCCTGCGGATCGTTGTCGGCGGCGGCCTTGATCGTGCGCTCCCAGCGGGCGCGATCGGCGTCGAGCCCGTCGAGATCGACCGACTGCAGGTAGGCCTCGTAGCGGGCGCACGTGATCGCCATGTCGATGAACGCGTCCACCAGGCGATCGGTCTTGACCAGTTCGCCGCGCAGCAGGTCGCCGGTGAACGACGGGTTGTTGGCGGCCAGGCGGCGGATTTCCTGCTGCCGCGCGACGAGGGTGTTCACGCGTTCGCGTTCCTCGTCGCCGAGGCCCTGCATCCGCTTCTGCCGCTCGTCGGCTTCGATCGCCGCGCGCAGCCTCTCGAAGCGCGGATCCCACAACAGGTGGCGCAGGCGCCTGGAATCCGGGGCGTGCAGCAGCCACAACACCTCGCCGCCGATCGCCACCAGGCCGAGGATCGGATTCAGCGTCAGCAGGGAGGCGGCGAGGGTGCCGACAAACAGCGACAGGTTGTAGGGGTTGACGAAGGCGAACTTCAGGTACGGCCGCTTCTCGAGGAGCGAGTCGCGCAGGAGCGCCTTCGCGCCGTCCATGGCGGCGGCCGCCATCTCGGTGCTCACGCGCGGCGCCGGCTTCTGGGCCTGCACGGGGAAACCCTGCGGCCCCGCCGCCTGCCCGGCCCGTGTCCCGGGCGCGGTCTTCGTGGGATCCGGCCTTGGCCGGATTGTCGGTCCCGGGGAGTCCGGCGCTTTGTCAGGTGGGCCCGGTTTCTGGGTCGCGGCCATGGCTCACATTCTACGCGAGCGGCGCGCCTGGCGCGTACAGCAGATCGAGGAGCTGCTTTTCGACCGCCCGGAACTCCGCCGAGGATTTCAGAGCGATGTCGCGCACGGCGAAGAAGGGCACGTCCACCCGGTGCAGGATGCGGGCCGGGCGCGCCGACAACACGTACACGGTGTCGGCCACGTACACCGCCTCGGACACGTCGTGCGTCACGAAGACAATGGTGTTGTCCTCGCTGCGCGACACATCGAGCATCATCCCCTGCATGCCCCAGCGCGTCTGCGGATCGAGCGCCCCGAACGGTTCGTCCATCAGCACGAGGCGCGGCTTGTTGATCAGCGTGCGCGCCAGCGCCACGCGCTGCTTCATCCCGCCGGACAGGTCCTTCGGATAGCGGTCGGCGAACTCCGACAATCCGACGGCGGCCAGGTACTTGTCCGACAGCTGGCGCCGCTCCGCCTTCGGCATCCGCCTGAGCCGCAGGCCGTATTCGACGTTGTTGCGAACCGTCAGCCATGCGAACGACGTGTAGGCCTGGAAAACCATCCCGCGGTCGCGGCTGACGCCGGTCACCGGCTGGCCATCGACGAGGATCTCGCCCTTGGTGGGGGGCAGCAGGCCCGCCACCGCCTTGAGGATCGTGGACTTGCCGCACCCCGAGGGCCCGAGGAACACGACGATCTCGCCGACACCCGGCTTGTCGGCGACGTCGAGCGAGACGTCGCGCACCGCCTCGGTTTCGCGGCCGTAGCGATCGACGTAGGTAATGGACACGTCGTTGATGCGCAGCTTCGGCGCGGCGCCGGCGAGATCCGCGCGGTAGGTCGGCGGCGAGGTCTCCTTGCGACCGGTGACCGTGACGGCGACGCTGCCCGGTTCCCCGGGGTGAGGCGTCCCCTTCGATGCTCCCTTGTTCTCACTCATGCCACGGTCTCCCGCCAGCGGAAGAGCACCCTCGAGATCCCGCGGATCAACCCGTCGGTGATCAAGCCGATGCCGCCGATGACGAGCAGCCCCGCGAAGGACCACGAGGCCTTCTGGTGACCACGGGCGAGTTCGACCATGTACCCAAGACCGCCCTCGGCGTTCACGGCTTCCGCCAGGATCACGTAGGTCCAGGAGATCGCGTTCATCACGCGGAACGAGTCGAAGATCTCCGGCAGCGCCGCCGGCAGCAGCACCGTGCGAATCACCTGCAGGCGGCTGGCGCCCAGCGTCAGCGATGTCTGCACCAGTTCCTCGGGTATCGCGCGGATGGCCGATACGACGACCGGCAGCAGGTAGACGAAGACGCCCAGGAAGAGAAACGCGACCTTCTCCTGCTCGTAGATGCCGAACCACAGGATCAGCAGCGGGATGAACGCCGAGATCGGCATGTAGCGCAGCGGCGAGACGATCGGCTCGAAGATGCGGTTGATCGGCTCGAACGCGCCCATCAGCACGCCGAGCGGCAGCGCCACCGCCGATGCCAGCAGGAACGCCAGCGCGATGCGCTTGGTCGAAATGAGGATGGCGGAGGTCAGGTCGTACTGGAGGAACAGCTGCAGCGTGCCGCGAACGACTTCGGTTGGCGAGGGCAGGAAGTCGGGCGGGGCCCAGCCGCCGTAGGTCATCGCACACCAGGCGCCCAGCACCACCGCCGGCGCGACGAACCCGAGGACGAACCCGACCTTGCGCGGCAGCGGCTCGCGCAACGCGAACAGGGACGCTTTGCGGTGATTAGCCATTTGTGCGGCAGCTGTCGTCGTAGGGCGACCCTTCAGGGTCGCCGTAAGCCGGGGGCTTGAGCCCCCGGCTCCACGGCGGGGCTGAAGCCCCGCCCTACTTGCCGGTCGCGAGCACCACCTTGATGTCCGTCCGCCGATTCAGCTGGCGGCCCGTTTCGGTCGTGTTCGGCGCCACCGGGTTCATCTGGCCCCGGCCGATCGTCTGGAAGCGCGGCGCCTGGATGTTCGGGAAGTTCTGCAGGATGTAGTTTTTCACCGCCAGGGCGCGGCGCTCGGACAGCGTCATGTTCGAGGTGGGCGAGCCGGTCGAATCCGTGTTGCCTTCGACACGCAGGTACGTGTTCCCGAACGAGGTCATCGTCTCGCCAAGCGCGTCCAGCACGATGAAGGAGCCCGGCATAATCTCGTCGGAGCCAGGCGTGAAGTGGATCTGGATCTGCTTGTTGATGATCGCGCGGTCGCGCGAGGAGGGCGCACGGGCGGCGAGCTTCGGCTCCTCGACCTTCGCGCCCGGGTAGGCGGCAGCCAGCGAGGTGAGGAAGCGCGTGTCGGCCCAGTCCTTCGCCTCGACCGCGCGCGTCACGAGCCCCTTCTTGCGCCAGATCACGAACGCCGTGTCGAACAGCGTTTCGTAGTGCGGCTTGCCTCCGGTGAGACCGTAGAACTGCGCGTTGTCGGCGTAGGGCGTCAGTTTCAGTCCCGACAGCATGCCCGACACGGTGTCGGCGTCGAGCTTCAGAGCCTTGCCCACCAGCGCATAGGCGGTGGCCGGGTCGCTCTTGATCATGTCGATTCCGTCGAACCAGCCCTGCACGAAGTCGCGCACGGTCTGCGGGGTCTGGTCGATCAGATCCTGCCTGGCCACGAGCGTGTCCGCGATGATGTTGGTGGCCGCGGTGGTCGATACGAGGATGTGGGCCTCGTCGCCGCGCGCGGTGACGGCGCCCGACAGATCCGGCTCCCAGGTGACCGCCGCGTCCACCTGCTTCGCCTTGAACATCGCGGCCGCCGCCGGCGCGTCGGTCGTGAAGATGATGTTCTTCTCGACCGCAGCGCGCTCCTCGGGCGTCAGGCCGGATTGTGCCAGCAGGTAGAGCAGCAGGAAGTGCGACGGCGTGTACTGGGTACAGGAGATCTTGCGGCCGCGCAGCTCCTCGATCGTGTTGATCGAGGCCAGCGACACGACGCCGTCGCCGCCTCGCGACCAGTCCTGCATGATGACCGACTTCGCCTTCTGGTTGTTCTCGGCCAGGATGGAGGCCTCACGGGCCCAGTTGTCCACGGTGTTCCACATGATGTCGACGTCGCCCTTGCGGAACGCCGCCAGCTTCGCCGCCGGATCCTCGAGCAGCACGAACTTCACATCGAGGCCGAAGCGTTTCCGGTAGTTCGACGCCGCGCTCGGGTCGAGGCCGCCGTTGAAGACAACGCCCGGCGCGTGGCCCGCCCACGTGTTGATGCCGACGACGAGCGGACGCGTCAACCGGCCCCCGCCGCCCCACGTGGTTGGCGTGACGCCCGTGGACCCGGCGTTACGCGTCGGGTCGGCCGGCGCCGTACGCAGCGGGTCGAAGTCGCTGGGCGACACCGCCGAGGCTGCGGGCGCGGCCTCCTTCTCGCCGACCGCCCACTTCCGGATGTCCGCCCCCTTCGCGTGCCACACCGCGTAGCCGACGACGGCAAGGATCACGACCGTGATGAAGAGCTTCGCGAACGGTGTCAGCTTCATGATGGCTGTCTCCCCTTACATCGTCTTCTGACCCTGGGCGGCCTGCTGCGCGGCTTTCTTCGCCTTCAGTTCGGCCAGCTGTTGGCGCGCCTGCACTTCGCCCGCCTGGCTCTTGAGCGCCTCGAGCCGCGCGTCGAGCGACGACTCGGAGAGCTCGCGTCCGAGGTTGGCCTGCGCGATCGTCGCCTTGATGTGCTCGCGCACGTTGTCGAGCGCCTTCACCTCGGCGTCCACCGACAGGCCGTCGAGCTGCTCCTGGATCCGCATGCGCGCGTCGGCCGACCGGAACTTGGCCAGCATCGAGTCGCGCTCGGCCTTCAGGTTGCGGATTTCGCTCTGCACGTTCAGCAGCGACGACTTGGCCGAGTCGGCGTCCTTGTGCGCGGTGTCCAGCTCTCCCTGCAGTTCGGTGAGATCCTGCGCCAGCTGGTTCTTCTTCTGGATGAGGAGCACCGACAGGTCGTCCTGGTTCGACTCTACGGCGGCCGCCAGCTGCCCGTCCACCTGCTTCAGCTCGCGCGTGGCCGCTTGGTAACGCCCGTCGATTTCCTCGCGCCGGGCGATGATCGCGCCGGTCGCGGCCTTCAGCTTGGCGTACTTCTCCACCATCGAGTTGATCGCGTTCTCGTACGCGATCTCGGGATGCGCCTTCTCGACGTCGGCGATCCACAACGACAGGAACCCGCGCCAGAGGTTGGCGAGACGCGCGAAGACCCCTTGTGCCATCGTTCTGATCCTTTGTTATGTGGTCGAGGGCGTGCCGCTCGGGTCGTGCAGCTTCGGCGATTCCCTGACCACGCGCGCCACCGCGTCCTGGCCGAAGAATTCGAGAATCTGCTGGACCGCCAGCTTCTTGTCGTTGCAGGCTTTCACGACCGCGTGCTGCTCCTGGACGCGCTGATCCATCACGGTTCTGATCTGCTTGATCTGGTCTTCGTACTGCTGGATGCGCTGCGCCGATTCCTGCAGCAGCCTCTGCGTGTCGGCGGCGCCGGCGCGGATGTAGCCTTCGAGCGCCTGGATCTCGCCGACGCCGGCCTCGATGATCTTGTCGATCGGCACGCCGAAGGCTTTCAGCGAGGCTTCGACGATTTGCTTGCGGACGCCGACCGGCGTCTCGGCGGGAAGG
>Ga0316628_100004776_pt1 | contig 10722 bp, 12 predicted proteins | sample OWC_Aug_M2_C1_D5_FD_207648 | JGI IMG/M metagenome (GOLD analysis project Ga0316628, IMG submission 207648) | Wetland soil microbial communities from Old Woman Creek delta, Ohio, United States - OWC_Aug_M2_C1_D5_C | ecosystem: Environmental > Terrestrial > Soil > Wetlands | place: USA: Ohio... | reverse complement strand
TGTGGACCGGGCACTTACGGAATTCGACCCTCGATTCTGGTCGGCGCTGTGTTTGCGCCTGAAGTAAAAATGTCAGTTGAGTGTTCGATTTCGACAGCAGTTCCTGGAACGGTGCTTGTGGCTGTTCCGAGTTGAATTCAAGCTCCAGCTCGGTCGGCGCCCGTAACGGTCAACGGATCGCTGGAGCAACAACGGTTGGACCGCGCCTGAAGGAAAACGGCATCGAACCGCCACGGTCGATATGGAGCGCCACGGCGCCATCGGTCGCTTCCGCGTGCGCGCTGGATTAATGCTCTGTCGTGATGCGGCAAAGTGCGGCTTCGTGGTGATCGACGGCAAGAAAATAATGGCACCGGGCGCCAAGCGCCGCGTGCCTCGGCGCGTTACAGCTTAATTCAACTTTCCCGCCGCCCGCTTGTAGCCCCCAGGACATCTTGAATCGGCGTTTCCCCATCGTGGGGTGCGGTGTTTGGGTAACGTCGTGTGAGTTAAAAGGCGCAACGACCTGTCTGTAATCTGCCGATGTAACCGGTCAGCTTGATCGGCTTGTTGGGCGGCCTCCCGGAATGAACGCGTGTCTTCAGCCCTTGGGCGTAATCTTGCCGGTGAATGACTGAACCACGATCTTGCCATCCCGCACGACGAACGTGTCCGTGCCCACCTCGTACACGTTGTCGGCAGTCTCTGCGGTCCACAGAATGTACGCATAGTCGCCCTCGACGGACTGCTGCTTCATGCTGAACACCGCGCCAGGTTTCCCAAACTCCGCAATCATCGCCTGGAACAGCGGCCTGATCGCGTCGGCTCCCCTGAGCGGTCCGTCCGGCGTGAACAGGACGGCACCCGGCGCATAGTCAGATAGGATACCCTTGAGGTCGCCGTCGTCAAAACACTTTAAGTGGTGGTCTAGAACGTCTTTCGTCGAAGCCATTTCTCGATCCTCCTTTAGCGCATCTTCACTTGGTACTGGCTCGTCGATCTCTACGTAACCGGCCCGCATAGGCCGAATGCCGGGGCGTGCCCGGAGTAGGGTCAAATCTTGACTTATGTACTTAGTCTGGCATGGAGATCGTGAAACCACTTTCGGATCCTCGGCTCAGTCTCGATCTTTTCCCGTATCACCCTGCGATCCCGGCTCACCAACCCTTCATCCAAACCTCCGAACCGCTCACCGATCATCCGCTGCTTAAGCCCACTGTGTCGATGCAATAGCTCCATCACCAGCGCTCGCTGTTGCCGATGCTGCCCCCGTTTCTTGGTAAGCTCGGTTTCAGTTAGCCTGAAATAATCCGCCGCTTCCTTTAGTACTGCTTCCACTTCCACGCTTTGGATCATTCGATACGACGGCTGATCTTTGGCGCTGCCCTTGATCACGGCATTCTTCATTCCTTTTAGCTTTTCCACAAAATTTCGGTCCCCCAAAATCATCTGAGCTAAAAGATCGTCCCACAGGGTGCCGAAACCCCGGCGGATGCCTTCTTGAACAAATGCCGCGTATTTCTGCCGCGATCCTCCCAGGTAACCGAGTACGGCCTCATAGGTGATCCAGGACTCTTTCCTTTTTCGGTCCACGTATCCGGACAAGCTGCTCCACCGATACTGACTTATCTCCCGAATACGCTCGGTCTCCGGCCGTTGGGCTTTCGCTTTGATCCGTATAGGATTTAAGTGGACGTAGCGGCTCAACTCCAATAAATAACTGTCTTGGTCCACCACAATGGCTTTGAATCGTCCCTGGTACAAATGTCCGATCCGGTGGTGCCGGCGATTATAATAGCCCGTATAGGAAATATTGAATTGCCTCATGAACTCCGACAGGTTGGCTTTGGGGGTCTCGACAATTAGGTGAAAATGGTTGCTCATCAGGACGTAGGCGTGCACTCGGACGCTGAAGATCTCTAACGCGCTCCTCAGTCGCTCCACAAAACGCGTCCGGTCATGATCGTCATGGAAAATCGCGCGCCGGTCGTTGCCACGGCAGGTGACGTGATAAAAAGCGTTCGGGTACGAGATCCTCAATGGCCGCGCCATAGCCTATTTCCTCTACTACAAACACTTACTAAGTACCAGAGTCAAGATTTGACCCTAAATCCCAATCCCGCCCGCAGCGCCTTATACCATCATCCAGCGTCTGCGAGCAAATTCGCCGGACATTGCCCGTTGGCCGCCTGTTGTTTGTGCGTCCGTGTGCCGTCCGCAAGCGTTTTTTACGTTTTGCCTCTTTGCTTGATCCTCTGATTCAGTGATTGCAGCACCCCGGCATCCACGGCGGCGATGACATCGATCGCCGCATCCAACTCTTCCTCGGTCATTCCCGCTTTCCTTGCGTCCGCAAGGCGGCGTTCCACTCACGGATCGCAGAGCCGCATCATCGCCACCGTGAGGCCGATGAGCATCTTCTCGCGTTCGCTCAGGCATTCGACCGCGTGAGCATAACGGTAGAAGGTTCGAAAGTCGGCTTTCTTCACATCCTCGCTCCTTGGTTACCGCAAGGGAATAATGGAGCATTGGAATAGTGGAATACTGGGCTCTGAATGCATCATTCCAATACTCCATTACTCCAGTATTCCAGTCTCTTTATTCATTCCGGCTTCACGGCGCAGATCAGAGCGTAAGAGAAACTTCCCTTGACGTGCACATGATCGTCGTGTCTGTGCCAGGTGAAATAGTTTTTCTTCAAGCGTTCCGCCAATTCCGGCGACTCCGTCTCCAGCTCTTCCGCCGCTTCCAGCCAGTGACGGCCGGTGGGGACGCCGTCCATTCCTTCTTGATTGAAGGAGAAGGAAACCAGATTGGTGCGCGGGATGCGGTAACCGGCTTTGCTAAGCATACGCTGGATGCTGGCGGCGGTGTGAAAGCGAAAATCGTCGCCGTGCGTGCGCCGGAACACCTGATTGATCTTTGTTTCGAGAGCAACGTCCACGGCGTCTTTCGCCTCCTCGATGACCGGATCGAGGACGACGAACCTGGCCCCGTTTTTCAACACGCGCAGCACCTCCTGGACCACGCCCGCGGGGTTGCGGAAATGGTGCAGGCTAAACGAGACAAAGCCGCGGTCGAAGGAGTTGGATTTGAACGGCAAAGCATCGGCCTCGCCAGCGCTTTGAAAATAGTGCGGAATCGAATCTTCGTGCTGGTGGCCAACATCGAGCATCGCGAGAGCCTGATCGACGCCGATGACCCGACCGGTTTTCAGGCGCTTCGCCACCGGCCGCGCCACACGGCCCGTGCCCGTCGCCAAGTCAAGAATCTGCTCATCCCCTTGCAACGCGAGCATATCGATCAACTTCTCAGCCAGATCAGCGCGAACCTGCGAGACGCGCCGGTCAAATTCGGCCGCGTGCTGCGGGTCGTTGAAGCGTCCTCTACCGGCGTGCTCGTGTTTGTGGCCGTGTCCATGGTGATGGCCATGATCGTGATCGTGCCCGTGGCCGTATCCGTGACTTTCTTCGTGATCGTGCCCGTGGCCGTGATCGTGTTTGTGTTCGTTTGCCATTGTTTTTTCAACTCCTCGATCGGCCGATGTGGCCTTCTGTGGCTACTCTCAGGTTCGCCAGCCGAGCATGCGCCGGCCCTCTTCGCTGATCATGTCTTCATGCCAAGGCGGGTCATAAACCAACGCCACTTCAACCTCTTTCACGCCCTCCAGCCTTCCTATAGCCCGTTTTGCCTGCGCGACAATAAAATTGCCGACCGGACAACCGGAGGCTGTCGTCGTCATCTTGACCGCGATCCGGTCGCCTTCAACCAAAACCTCGTAGACAAGCCCGAGGTTGACAACATCCACCGGGATTTCGGGATCGTAAACCCGCTTGAGCGCATCAAAAACTTGTTCCTTGTTAACTGACACTACCGACCTCCTTGGCTTTGTATCCGATCCTCACTGCGCAAATATTATTCGCTAAAAAAACCAGGATTGCCACACCATTCAACAGACCTCCCCACATCCGCGCCGGCGCCGATTCCGCAAGATCGCCGCCGATACGCAGAAATAACGAAAGGTGAAGCAAAATCAAATGGGCATAAAAGAAATTCTGAAACGGCATGGAGACATCCATCACCGAAGGCAGAATAACGGGAGCGTGGGCAAAGATCATCACCACGACAAACCCTAAGAAAATAGCATGAAGCATCGCATCGTAGTGAGGTCCGGCGATAAAGTCTGCTGCATAGATAATCCAGAAAACGCCTGCCGCAAGAAGCCAGACATACCCCGAGAGCAAGGACACCGCCATAAATCTCGGCAGGCCGGCAAGCCGAATGGTGCGCCAGGCGATGTCCCATCGCAGGAGCCACAAAGCAATCGCGATCAGGCCCGCGCCCGCAACCCGACTCCCGGGCTCCTCAATAGACGTGCGAGAAAGCCCGAATATGCAAACCGCGATGGCAAGAAAAAGCAGCAGGCGACTGATGTTTGACAAGCGCCTCAGCCGCGAGAGTTCCAAGCGCTCGCCGGTGATGGTGAGAATCAAAAAACCAGCCCACCAGCCGGCCGAGCTAAAGGAAGGATAGTCCCCCAACCAGAGTGAATTGCCGACGAGCCACAAGAGCGCGCCCAGGCCAATGATCACCAGATAACTCTCGTGCCGATGCCACCAAAGAAAGCAAAAAATCGCCACCAGGATCGCGGAAGATATGACCGAGAAGGTTTGGCTCCACGGTGCCGGCAACGCGGACAACTGCGCAATCGCGCTCAGCACAGCAAATAGCGGCGCTCCGTAAGCCCAGGGCTTGTTCAAGGCGACTGCCCGCTCCAATCCGATAACCGTCCCGAGGAATCCGACGATCATGAGCGGTCCATGACTTTCAGGAAACCTGAGGTTGGGAACGGCGAAGTTCCAATCCATCCGAACCAGCCCGGCCCAGATCGCCGCAAGCAGCGACAACCCGCCCAACGCCATCAACGGAAATCGCAGAGGTTTAAGCGAGGTCATGCCTCAAAGCCCCGTGCGCGCGAGCGCCCGCCCGGCTTGCGGAAACCCGCCGGACTCAGATCACAGGCGCGCACTGGAAAAGCTCCTTTGCATTCATTTGGGTTTGCGGAAAACGGAACGTTAGGAGAACAACGGCGTGGGCGATACGATATCACGCGTCTTCGCCGAAGAGCTTAACTCCGCCCGATACAGCAGTGCCTCTTCTCGTGTAACGAGCGGTGAGAGAGCCGTCAAGAATCTACGAAACGGTTTTTACCAGAGCTTCAGGGCGACCGCGTAGCCCGTGAGCAGCCCGTGAAAAAAAGCTTGTCTTTCTTTCTGGCCCGAATCCTCATAGTGCTTAGAAGCTTCGTCCAAGGCCTTCAAGAGTTTTTCCCGTCGCCGTTGTCGTGTTCCGCCAGCCAGCATTTTGTTAAGAAGCACTTCAACGGCCTCATTGTCCGCGATGGAATACTTGTGATTGTGTGGCATAGGTCACAACCTCCAAGGCTGCAAAGCACCTTTTATTCGTGTCGCGTTGATAACAACAAATAATCCACCATCAGACTATCACTATCTGTCGCTACTTTGAACCATAAAGCTGCTGGACAAAGCCCGCGCCGTCGAGTTCTTTCAAAATCCTCATATCGACAAAGCTCGACGGTTTTAGATCTTTCCATCCGGGAATGGTATCCGACATTTGCTCGAAGACCATCTTCATTCCCTCGTCCGTCACGTAAGGCAATCGGTCAAAGGCATCTTTGCTGTAATAGTCATAGGTATCGCTCAAAATCTTGGCGTCTTTCTCACGCGTGTATTTGCTGATCACCTTGACGGTGAAATCCTTATCCGTCCTGGTGCGATGGATTCCTTCGATATAAGCCTTGACGAACTTCCTCGTGGCATCGTAATTAGCTTCCACAAATTTTCTTCTCGTCACCATGACGTTGGCCGGGTACTGGGGAGATATTTTTCGGATGTCCAGCAATTCGTTCATTCCTTTTTCCAGCGCCTTCTGGAGGAAAGGAGGCGAAATGACGCCCGAGTGGATCTTGCGCGTCATCAAACCGGCGAATAATTCCGCCTGGCCGCCGATCTGCAGCAGGGCCACGTCTTTTCCGGCTTTCAGCCCGAAATGGTTCAAGGCATACCTCGCCTCGAAATCAGTGTAGGAGCCGAAACGGGTCACGCCGAGGGTTTTCCCCTTCAAGTCCGAGAACTCTTTGATCTCAGGCAAACTGATAATCGAATTGACCATCCGGTTTACCTGACCGGCAATGATCACGAGATCCGCTCCACCCTGGTTGGCTTGAACAACCGAGCTGGTATTGGAAGTAAGAAACTGAATATCGCCGGCCAACATCGCCTGGATAGCCTTCGAGGAGCTGGCAACGTAAATAAAGTCTGCGTCCAGCCCGTTTTTTTCCAGGTATCCACCCTCTTTCGTAACCCATGTAGAGATCATGACCCCGCCGAGACCGGTATAGCCGACGGTTACTTTGCTCGGCTTGTTCTGCGCGACGGTCGGCAAAGAACAAAAAAGCACCGCCGCGACAGCACACACTATTTGGGCGAGAGTGAACTCCCAAGCAGCAATTCTTCGCATCCACATATATTTTCTCCTGCCCGCTTATAGAACTTCACGCTCGCGGGCGTCAAACGTTTCTTTGCGGCTATGTTTTACCGTCGTCACACAGCGGGCGGAGCCGCAACCAATCACGAAAGATATTGTTCACACCAAGATCTACCAAGAAAGTTTGTAGGGTGCGCCCGGCGCACCGCTTCGTCCGATGGTGCGCAAGTGCCCCCTACACGACTTCACTTCGCCTACAGGCGAGCGATTTCAACCATCCCCGAGAGAGCCATTAAAAACAATGATCGTTCATAGTTAATCCGACTATCTGCTTTGACTTGAACGGGGGGTTCTTTTGGGCTAGATTCGCGCCAAATTCGCGATCATGTAGGCACGTCCCCCGCAGTGAAGAATTCGCTTCACGCGCAAGAGGGCGGCACCGGCTGGTTACGGGTCGTACTTTCCCGGTCGAAAAATTGGCTCCCGCTTCATTGAAAGGCGGGGAACTAGAGTCCGCACAACAGAAGGAGGCCAACCATGGCTCGCAAGCGATTTACGCGACGCGATTTCATCAAGACAGCCGGCGCCAGCGCGCTGGCCGCGGGGATAGGCGTGCCTTTTATTGTCCCAAAACGGTCCTATGGTGCTGGCGCCAAAAAGAGCCTCAAGATTCTCCAGTGGGTGCATTTCGTACCCGCCTTCGATAAATGGTTCAATGAGACATACGTCAAGGAGTGGGGCCAGAAAAACGATACTGAGGTGATCGTCGACAACATCGGTCTCCCCGGGCTAGGAGCCCGCGCGGCAGCCGAGGTCTCTGCCCAGAAAGGTCACGATCTCTTCCTCTTCGAGTGGCCGCCGCCGTTCTACGAGGAGCAGGTGGTGGACATGAAGGATGTCTATGCGGAGTGCGAGAAGAAGTTCGGCAAACCCATCGACCTGGCCATCAAGAGCACCTACAACCCCAAAACCAAGAAGTATTTCGGCTTTTCTGCTTCCTTCACGCCGGACCCCATTAACTGGCGCAAAGACCTATGGGATGATGTAGGGGTAGTTCCCGACAGTTGGGATAAGATCCTCGACGGCGGCCGCAAGATCAAACGGAAACATAATATCCCGGTGGGCATCGGCCTGGCGCAAGAACTGGATACGGCAATGGCGATGCGTACGATCATGTATGCCCACGGGGCTCACGAGCAGGACGCCGCCGGTTATCTGACGCTGAATTCCAAAAACACCATCGAGGCAGTGAAATACGTTAAGGCGCTCTTTCAAGAGACCATGACCCCCGAGGTATTCACATGGGACGCTTCTTCCAACAACCGGGCCATGCTGGCGGGAACTATTTCACTGGCCCTCAACGCAATCTCCATTACCCGGCAGGGCGAGAAGGACAATCCATCTTTCACTGAGAAGATCCACCTCGCCAAGGCGGCGGCGGGCCCTGTGCGCCGGATCGGCCTCGAGCATGTGATGGGCGTTCACGTGATCTGGAAATTCGCTGAAAATATTCAGGGCGCGAAGAAGTTTCTCGTCGACTACGTGACGAACTTCCGCCAGGCGTTTGTGAACGGCGAGTTTTACGATTTCCCGTGCTTCCAGCGTACTGTGCCGGACTTGGCGAAACTACTCAACAAGGACAGCAAGGCGCAGCCGGCGGACAAGTACAAGGTCTTAGAAGATGTGCTGAAATGGGCGACCAATATCGGTTATCCGGGGTACGCCAACGCGGCCATCGACGAGGTCTACCAGAAATGGATCATCAACGTTATGTTCGCCAAGGCGGCCCAGGGTGTGCTGAGCCCCGAGGATGCCGTCAAAGAGGCGGAGTTCGAATGCCGGCGCATCTGGGAGAAGTGGCGCGAGCGGAAATTGATGTAGGTGCGGAGCACCGCGGCGCTCAACGTGGCCACGGAAAGCTAAGAAACTCATGGCCACAGTAGAAACACGCGGCATCAAAAAATATTACGGCGATGTCCTCGCCGTGAACGGCATTGATCTGCTGACTCAGGATGGCGAGTTTCTCGTGTTGCTCGGGCCGTCGGGTTGCGGGAAAACCACTCTTTTGCGGATGATCGCCGGATTTGAAACTCCGAGCGAGGGCGAGCTTTTGATCGGCGGCGAAGTGGTTAACGATTTACCGCCCCGGGCGCGGAAAATCGCCATGGTGTTTCAGAGCTACGCTCTCTATCCCCATATGACGGTGTATAAGAACATCGCCTTTCCCCTCAAAGCTCAGCGAGTGGCCAAATCAGCCATCCCGCAAAAAGTCGAGTGGGCCGCTTCCCTGTTCGGCATTGGCCACCTGTTGCAACGCAAGCCGCGCGAGCTGTCCGGCGGCGAGCGGCAACGGGTTGCGCTGGCGCGCGCTTTGGTGCGCGAGCCGTCCGTTTTCCTGCTTGACGAGCCGCTCTCGAACCTGGACGCACAACTGCGCGCTTCGGCCAGGGATGAATTGCAGCAATTTCAGCGGCGCATCGGCACGACGACCATTTACGTAACCCACGATCAGGTGGAGGCGATGGGGTTAGGGGACCGCGTCGTGGTGATGAAGGCAGGTACGGTGCGCCAGATCGGCACGCCGCAGGTCATTTACCATGAGCCCGCCGATACTTTTGTCGCTCGCTTCGTTGGCTCCCCGCCAATGAATCTAGTCCAGCATCGGGACTACATCCTGGGCTTTCGCCCCGAGCACTTTCTTCCCAAAGGAAGTCAAAATGGCGCTGCTAAACCGGTGCCATTTTCATTCCGGGTTACTCGGGTGGAGTATCTTGGCGCCGACCGCTTGCTCTATGGAACCCTACCCGGGGCTTTTGCGGATCAGAAAGTCATCTCGCGGCTGCCCTCGACTGTGACCGTCAACATCGAGCCCGAGAAAACTTACGACTTCACGGTGGACGAGAAAGAATTGAAATTTTTCGATGGCACCACGGAGCTGCGTATTTCCGCCCGTCCCGTCTGAGCATGCAGCGCCCAAACCCCACCTCGCCGATTTTGCCCGCGGCAGCCAATCTGTCCCGCAGTCCACGACCGGCTAGCTCTATTTTTGATAGTGAGCGCTGGTTGGGGTCCCTTTTGATCGGCCCAGCCGTTCTCTACATCGTGTTATTGGTAGGGGTGCCGTTTTTCATGGCGCTCTACTACAGCGTCAGCGACACCACCACCGGCGGCCAGACATTGCGCTTCGTGGGTTTGCGCAATTTTGCCAACGTAATCGGCACGCCCAAGTTTCAGACCGCTCTGAAGAATACGTTTGTGTTCGCTCTGCTGTCTCAGACCGTGATCTTACTGCTGAGCAATGCTCTAGCGCTTGTGCTGCAAAACGACTTCCGCGGCAAACGGCTGATTCGTTTTTTGATCCTGCTCCCCTGGGTGGCGCCGATCTCTATCGGAACCATTGCCTGGCTATGGATCTTCGATTCAACCTACAGCGTTTTGAACTGGACCTTGCGCATGATCGGGGCGATTCACGGACAGGGCTTCATGTGGCTGGGGGTGCCGCACCTGGCCATGGGCTCGATCATCGCCGTCCATGCGTGGCGCCAGCTGCCGTTGGCCACGGTGATTCTGCTCGCCGGGCTCAGCTCGATCCCCAAAGACATTCACGATGCAGCCAGCGTGGACGGCGCCGGTTTCTGGCGCCATTATTTTCAAGTGACTTTGCCATTGATCCTGCCCATTAGTCTGGTGGTCCTGCTCTTCGGTTTGGTGTTCACGTTCACCGACATGATTATCATTTATAATCTCACCCGGGGCGGACCCTACGATACGACTCAAGTACTCGCCAGCCTGGCGTTCTATACCGGAATCGCCGGAGGCGACTTGGCCGAAGGCGCCGCCATCTCGCTGTTTCTCTTTCCATTGCTCTTGGCCGTGGCTTTGGCCTTTTTGCGTCTCGCCCGCCGCACCGAGGTAACCTGAGATGACCGGGCAGAGCATCAGAAACTGGGGCGCGCGGGCGGCATGCTGGAGCATTCTCGGCTCTCTCACGTTCTTCCTCGCCTTTCCCTTCGCGTGGATGCTGATCACCGCGTTCAAGCAAACGGGCGACTTGTACGATCTCAAACACAACCCATTCCTCTTCTATCAGCCACCGACGCTCGAGCACATCGATCGGTTGTTTACCGATACGCTCTACGGCCAGTGGATTATCAATACTGCCTTCGTGGGCGTTGCGGTGGTCGCGATTACATTAGTCCTTGCCGTACCCGCGGGGTACGCCCTGGCACGGCTCAC
>Ga0316628_100004775_pt1 | contig 10723 bp, 10 predicted proteins | sample OWC_Aug_M2_C1_D5_FD_207648 | JGI IMG/M metagenome (GOLD analysis project Ga0316628, IMG submission 207648) | Wetland soil microbial communities from Old Woman Creek delta, Ohio, United States - OWC_Aug_M2_C1_D5_C | ecosystem: Environmental > Terrestrial > Soil > Wetlands | place: USA: Ohio... | reverse complement strand
AGCAGCCATACACAAAGTGGGCGGCGTTGTAACCCCTTTCGATGTCTGTTCGGCTGGTTCTAAACCTGAAACGCACTACCCTTTGATCGGACCTACCACAAACCATCCGTACTGCCCGTCCCTCAGGAAGAGGCTTGGAGAAGGTTCCATGATTCCCGACGGGGCGCGATACATTCCAGAGGTGGTTATCAACGGTATTTCCCTCGAAACCGTCAGAGAAGCAATGAAGGCTGGAATTGAAGCAACCCGGAATGTAGATGGCGTTTTGCGGATTTCAGCTGGGAATTATGGCGGAAAACTGGGCGAATTCAAGATTAACTTGCGAGAGTTGGTTACATGACGCGGTTTGATGTCGTTGGCTTCGGAGCCCTCAACGTGGACATGCTTTTCAAGGTGAACAACATCGCGGGGAAGGAAGAAGAAAGTTTCATTGATGACCACAACGAAGCTTGCGGTGGCTCAGCTGCAAACACGGTTGTTGGCTTGGCACGGCTAGGCTGTAAAGTCGGCTTCATCGGCCAAGTCGCCAAAGATAGGGAAGGCGCCTTGCTGCTCGATGATTTTCGCAAAGAGGGGGTGGACGTCGCAGGAGTAATCCGCACAAAGCAAGGAGAAAGCGGCAAGGTCATGGGTTTCGTGGACAAGAGAGGTGAACGCGCTTTGTACATTGATTCAGGCGTGAACGACACGATTGCGTTTGAAGGGATAGGGATCGATTATGTTTCGGGAGCACGGTTCCTGCATCTGACTTCTTTCGTTGGTGAAAAATCTTTTCAGACTCAAAAACAACTCTTGAAATCACTTCCTGAAGACGTTCGGGTGAGTTTCGACCCAGGAGCTTTGTACGCAAGGAAAGGCTTTGTCCAGTTGGAGCCAATTCTAAGGCGGAGTTATGTTTTGATGCCGAACGCTAATGAGTTAAAACTCATCACAGGCGAGGCGGATTATTGCAGAGGTGCAGACTTCCTTATTGGCTTGGGAGTTCGAGTAGTAGGGGTCAAACTCGGTGCAGATGGCTGTTACGTCACCAACGGACGCGAGCGGCATCTGATTGAAGCTTTCGGAGTGGACGCTGTTGATACGACAGGGGCGGGGGATGCTTTTTGCGCTGGCTTCCTCTACGGTCTTCTAAAAGACAAAAGCCTCTATGATAGCGGCAGGCTTGGCAATTTCGTGGCTTCGCGGTGCGTCCTAAGAATGGGCGCGAGGGAAGGTCTTCCTTACGCTAAGGATTTAACGCTTCTTAACTAGATAATCCACTACACTTTCGAAGATCAGTTTTCCGTCGCCATACTTTGGCTTAGGGTCTTGTTTTGTCCAATCAGGTTGCTGCCAGAAGCACAAGGCGCGTTCGGGATGCGGCATTAATCCGAAAATCGTGCCTTCCCTATTGCAGATTCCTGCGATGTCGTGGAAGGAACCGTTTGGGTTCGTTGGATATGTGCCATCTGCATAGCCTCCGTTTTTGTGGCAGTAGCGGAAGACCAGCATGTCTTCAGAAATTAGTCTTTTGAGAAGTTTTTCTTCTTTTTCTTTCGGAAAAAGGAACCTCCCCTCCGAATGTGCGACGGGTATCTTAAGCACTTCGCCTTCTGGGATCTTGTTCGTGAACAAGCATTTGCCATGGTTCTCCTGCTTCAGGTACACCCAGCGGCAATTGTAGCCTTGTGGGATGTTTGCGGCAAGGGTAACTTCGGGAAAAGGGCTTGAACCTTCGAACCCTGGTAGCAAGCCATATTCAACGAGGACTTGGAAGCCGTTACAGATGCCGAGGATTAACCGGTCATCGTTAATGAAGGCTTTGAGTTCTCTGCCAAGCTTTGCTCTAAGCCATTGAGCCCAAATTACTCCTGCACGAACGTAATCGCCGAATGAGAAGCCTCCCGGAAAAACCAGCACTTGGTAATCCAAAAGGTTTCTATCCTTCAGCAACTGGTTCAAGTGCAGCGTTTCCGCTCGAACACCCAGTTCCTGGAAGGCGCGTTGGGTTTCTGAATCACAGTTGGTTCCGCCTACACGCAAGACGCATACTTTGATGTCTTCCAGTTTCATGGTTCCTGCACTCCGCTGCTCAAGGTAGCCTTCCAGCTTTTCCGAAGGTCAGCTAATGAGGCGTCCACCGAGACCGTTCCTGTCAAGCTGTGAACGGTGAGTTTAGAGTCTTTGGTTACGTTTCCGATTTCGGCACACACTTTTCCCTTCATTAACTTTTCAAACCGAGGTTTAGCCCTTTCAGGAATTTCCAAGAGAAATCGGCTGTTCGACTCGGAGAACAAAATGAAGTCGTCTCGGTCGGCACAGTTTCTAGGTACTTTTCTCAAGTCCAACTCGATGCCGAGACCTCCCGCCAGAGCCATCTCCGCTGCTGCAACGGCTAACCCTCCCTCTGAAAGGTCGTGGCAGGCCTTCACCAAACCTATGTCAATTGCCTTGGTTATTGCGTTGAAAGTTTCTGAGGCTCGGGTCCCGTGAACTTTCGGAACATTTTTTCCGGTGTATCCCATTAGTTTGTAGTATTCTGACCCTCCCAGCTCGTTGAGGGTTTCGCCAACTGCATAGATCAGATCGTTAGGGTTCTTGGTTTCCATCGACACTGTTGAGCGAATGTCGGGAACTATACCTACTGCTGTGATTAGCAGTGTAGGTGTCACTGGACCCATCGGTGACTCGTTGTACAAGCTATCTTTGCCTGAGATGAAAGGTGCATGGAAAGCTATTGCGTAGTCACAGCATGCTTCGCAAGCCCTAACGAGCGAGCCTAACCGTTCTGGTTTTTCTGGGTTACCCCACGTAAAATTGTCCAAGAGCGCAATACGGCGCCCGCCGACCGCGATATTGTTTCTCAATGATTCGTCGATGGCTGAAGCGGCCATCCAGTAGGCATCGATTTTACCGTAGTTTGGGTTCATTCCACATGAAATCGCCAAACCCTTCCAAGAGTTCTCAAGGGGCTTTATGACTGCTGCGTCGTTTGGTCCTGCGTGCTCGCCTTGCAGAGGTTTCAACGCCGTGTTTCCTTTGACTTCGTGATCGTATGTCCGTATTACTCTTTCTTTGCTGGCTATGTTTGGTGCAGCCATAAGTTGCAGCAGGGTAAGCGTGAGCTCGTTAGGCTTTGGAAAAGTAGGTTCTTCCAAAGTCGCTTCTTCAAACACTGCAGTTTTCATGCTGGATGGCGCCGTGAACAAGAAATCCATCTCCAAATCTGCAACTTTGATGCCTTGATAATTGAGGACGAGGTGGTTTTCCTGCGTGAGTTTTCCGACAACGTTAGCCTCAACATCTTCCTTCGAGAAGACTTCCAAAACGTCTTCTAGGTTTTCTGGCGGAAGCGTTAGGAGCATTCGTTCTTGAGATTCTGAGATATAGATTTCCCAGGGTGCCAATCCCGAGTACTTTAGGGGCACATTTTCAAGGTCGATTATAGCGCCGCAACCGAATTTCTTGGCGGTTTCGCCCACTGCGGACGACAATCCTCCGCCCCCTAGATCTGTGACTGAAGAGCCTAACTCGCGGTCTCGGATTTCGACTATTGCTCGTTTCAGTTTTTCTTCCTCTATGGGGTCGGCGATTTGCACCGCGGGGCGCGAGATTTCTTCCGATTTCTCCGTGAGTTCTGCGCTTGCGAAAGTTACGCCGTGGATGCCGTCACGTCCCGTTTTTCCGCCTGCCAACAAAATTAGATGACCTGACTCCGCGTTTTTCCTGAATCTTTTTAGAGGTAATAGTCCTATGCAGCCGCAGTAGACGGTGACGTTTCCAGTGTAGCTTTCATCGAAGTATATGGCGCCGTTCACTGTTGGGATGCCCATGTTGTTGCCGTAGGTACCGATTCCTGCTGTTACTCCCATGTATACGTATTTTGGGTGTTTGACCCCTGCTGGGAGTTTGCGGTAATCATAGTCTAGAGGTCCGAAGCCAAGCACGTCGGTGCATGCGATTGGGTCTGCCCACACGCCGAGAACGTCGCGGATTACGCCGCCAACGCCTGTAGCTGCTCCGCCGAAGGGCTCAACCGCCGAGGGATGATTGTGAGTTTCGACTTTGGCTGCGATTCCGTATCCTTTGTCGAATGTGATTATGCCCGCGTTTTCTTCGAAGACGCTGAAGCACCATCGCGGGTTCATTTTCTTTGTTGGTTTGGCGATGAAAGTCTTGAATAGGCTGTCGATTTCCTTGTCGCCGACTTTTATTCGGCCCTTGAAGGTTTTGTGATAACAGTGTTCCGACCATGTTTGTCCGATTGTTTGAAGTTCCACGTCAGTTGGTTTTATTCTTTTCCGCTTGAAGTAGGCTTGAACGGTTTTCATCTCTGCCAGGTTTAAGGCTAAGCCAAGTTCATCGCTTATCTCCATGAGTTGCCTGTCAGAAGCTCCTTGCGTGTTTACTTCGAGGAGGGAAGAAATAGTCTTTGAGCGAATAAACAAGTCAACGACGTTCATCGTTGCTCCTCAACAGCTATTGTGTAGTTGTCCTTCGTTGGGTTTGCCAGAAGACGTTTGCTCATTTCTTCTGCTTTGACTCGGGCTTCTTTTAGATCTCGGGCGTTAAGACTGATGATGTAAACTTTGCTCACGTTCACTGATTCAACTTTGTAGCCGAGTTCCTTGAGCAAGCGTGATACTGTTTCCCCTTCTGGATCGCTGTGTCCTGGTTTTAGGGCTACTTCGATTTTGGCGCGGTATTTCATGGGTGTAAATGTTGGATGTGTGGATTTAAACGCTTTCGTCAGTAACGCTGCAAAAATTTACGATAGCGCAAGCTTGTTGCCTTCATGTTGGATTTCTATTTTTTGTTTGTTAGTCACTTTCCCTATCTGCTCAGCGTTTGAATCAGTCTTTTTTAGGATGTTCAGAGTTTTTGTTGTGTCTTTTTGGTCAATGATTATTGCGAAGCCCCAGCCCATGTTGAAGGTTCGGAACATCTCCTCATCCGTGATCGTTAGACCGAGTTCGCTGGCTGTTTCTTGGACAACGCGGAATATGGGTTGGGGTTTGAAGTTCGTGAACTCGAAGCCTATTCCTGGCGAGAAGCGGGCTAGGTTTCTGAATTTCAGGTATGCATCGCCCGTGATGTGGACTGCTGCCTTGATGGCGAGCTCCTCGGCGGTTTTCAGGATCGGTTTGACGTAAATTTTAGTTGGTTCCAACGCTTCCAATACGAGTTCTCTGTCCAGCCCGTCTATCTTGACGTTTGGGTCATGTTTGCCACCCCACTGCTTGAAGAGAATCTTTCTAGCCAGCGTGATGCCGTTACTGTGCAAACCACTGCTGCGCAAGCCAATTATTGCATCTCCGGGCTTGATGCTTTTGCCCGTGACCAGTTTTTCCTTAGCGACCTGCCCAATAGAAGCGACGACCATGTCGAAGCCAGCGCCATCGGTTATGCCTTGTATGATTTCGGCTACGTCGCCGATTTCTCCGCTTACGATTGGGCACTCTGCTTCCTTGGCGCCTTGGGCGACGCCTTCAAGCCAGGCTCTTACTAGGCGTGGGTTGCTGGCTTGAGCGTGAATGTTGTCTGAGATGGCGAGTGGTGTAGCGCCTGAGCGGATGACGTCGTTCACAGCCATTGCAACAGCGTCCACGCCAATGGTGTCGTAGCGTTCGGCGAGTTGAGCCAGCAGGACTTTTGTACCGACTCCTTCGATGACAAGGTCTAGGTAGGTGTTTTCGTTCAGTTGGAAAACGTTGCCGTATGGTAGCTGCACAACGGGTCCGAAGTGGCTGTGCTTATAGGTTTGTTCGAGGATTCTTAAGGCTTTCTTGGATTCCGCGCGTTGTTCGCGGTTTACGCCTGCGTCGGTGTATGTGAAGTTCTTGGGCATGAGTTTGCTTTCTCCTTTTCTCTATGCTCTTCTGCTGTTGGAAGAGATAACGGTTTTGTCGCATTCAACTTGATGATGTTTGCGCTGATCTATTCAGCCATTTCAAAAAGGGTGGAGTTAACGAGAATTAATGGGCCTTTCAGCTATTTCTTTCTGAGAATAGCTTTTTGCCTAGCTTTCTTTCTCCTCATTGAAACCCACACGGCTAAAGCGACTATCAAGAGAGCCACCAGCACAATGATTGCGACTATGACTGGCAAGGAGAAAAGCGGGTCAGGTGGCAATGATCCTGTGCTTGATTCAGTCCATGCGTTCGTTTCGGCAAGCTTCCACTTGATTGTAGTGGTGAACGTTGGGTTTTGGTAGTTGGTTTCGTCGTTGAGCTCGAGGAGCATGCCTGTTTGTCTGTCAAAGTAAGTGTCGGTGTGTTCGATCTTGGTGGCTTGTGTGACGTTATTTTGATAGGCAAACTCTAGCTGCAAGCGGTTGGTCTCGCGTGTATAGTTCATGTAGGGCCACTTTGTGGTTGCGTTAATTGTACTGCGGTCTGGACCATAAAACGGGTGAATTTTGGCACCGCTGCTGAGGTTGGCGGAGATGATTGCCCAAAAAGGTCCTGTGCTGCCTGTGGTTTGAATGTTTAGCATGCTAGAATTTGTCATCGATGTTCCATTCTTAAACTGCCAAATCCACGTGTAGTAAATCTCTGGGCTTGTCACATTGTCGATTGTTACTTTGAAGAAGTCGGTTATTTCTGCGTTAAGCACATCTTCTGGAATCTCGGAGACTGGGGCACTAGGAGAGTAGGAACCTGCCACGCTATAGGTGAACACGTCGCCTGGCTTTACTCCTACTAGTATATCTTGTGCTGCGACAGAGTGGAGTATCCCTGAGATTAAAAGCGCTGCCAGGAGTATTGTTATGTATGGTCTTTTATTCATGTGAATCAAAGTTGATACTGGCTTGATGTTTTTATTATTTGCGGAAAACCCTCGTTGGTTCTTGCTGGATTGCCTTCGACCTATTATTCCCTGAATTTGGCTGCTACAAGATTCTAATCATTTCTTATGTGTGCGACTTCTTGCGTCAGTTGACCTGGGATAAAATGTGACGCGCAATAGGAACCTTCTTTTGGAGTCACATTGATGCGGTGAAGGCGGATAACGACTGCGCGGGCTGTTAGGAGACCCGTTTTTTTCTTTCCCAGTCTCTTTCGCAATTCAGTGAAATTCTCTTCTCAAAAAACGTTAAGTGCTCACATACCAGTATGGGGTTTGAAGGGTGAAGGAAAGTGGTGCTTGCCACAGTCTTTTTGTCCCACCTTTCTCTCAGTGGCAGGCATTACCTCTCCACCTCTTCCTTGTTTTTGTCGAGGGTAGTTTAGGCTGCCTCGGAATGTGGCGATGGGCACCTGAGTGCTAGCAAAGTCCAGAAACAGATTTTTCTCATTAGTGTAAAACTGCGCGGTGCTAGACATTTAAAAAGAGAGACAGCGCTACTATTCTGATCGGGTTGAGTGTCTTGCTTTCAGGACTGAAAAGTTTGGATGTAATGCGGAAACATTTTCCGGACTGTCCAATCTGTGGATCTAAGAAAGGGTATGGTGGCTCGCCTTTCTTTTCCAGGGTTCAATGTAACGAGTGTAAGGGAGAATGGCTTGTTTACGATGATGGGTTAGAACTCAAAGAAGTTTCAACTTCAAGGTGGGATGGAGAGCTACTGAACAAGAAATTCTCTTTCAAGTTCTGGGGAGAAATAAGAGAGCCGCCTGAAGAAATGCCTCAGGCATCTAAGATTAACGTTGTGGGAGAACGAACGTTTTTTCCCATAGTCTATGTGGATGGGCACCCTAATTACAAAAGTGGGGAAATGGGCTACATTGTTCTCAAGCCGGGAAACATAGCTTTCAAACCACTTACAAGTTCACAGAACAAAAAGGACATGGATGTCCCAGTCGAACAAGTCAGAGATATCGCGCTGAGAGACGGAGAATATTTAGAAATAACTTACGAACATTCTGCATGTGCTTTAGGTGTTTTGCTATTCAAGCTTGAAGGCGCTGCAAGAAAGAAGCTTCACGACATAGAAAGCCTATTGAAGCCCCTCGTGTCGGAAGCAACCTTAAGCAGGATGATTAGGATACGGATGCTACAAGCCGGCGCCAGGCTGAAATAGGCGCGCCTTTGTGCCGTATGCTGGCAAAAAAGAAAAAGTAGAACCAGCACTTTCAGCTGACTGTCATTCGGTCGTCTTTTCTATTTGTGTTTCTTCTTGTTTCTGAGTTTTAGGATGTAAGCTGCTTATTGAAAGGAGATTGAGACAGCGGGGCACTTCATGCTGTGCAGGTTTTCTTGTCTTCTTTTGATTGGCATTGGTCGCATAGGTCGGAAAGCGGTCTGTTGAAGCGCTTTTTGAGGACGACTAGGGGGTATTGAGTGCAATTCTTGCACCAGTGCCACCTGTCCGGTTCAGCGCCCTTAACATATTCCGCCAATTCTTATCTTCCCAAAATGCCGACTATATCACAACTAATATTTCTCAGTTTTGCTAGCATTTGATGCCTTGTTTGTTAGTTTTCTTGTTTCGCGTACTAGGGGACAGGTTTAGTATTCTCTATCTCTTTTCCAGACATTGCATGGGCATCGCCTCCCACGGTAACGGCTTCATATACAATTACATCTCTGCGCTTCTGGCAAGTCGAAATATCTGCGTTTACTCAAAAAGCTTCTTCATATCTGGAAAGTGCTGAATGGATTTCTGTCTTTCTATAAACGTAAAAGTCTCGATCTTTCTATTTCTTCTCTTGCTCAGGTCTTGACATGGCGAGGTATGTCACAACTATAGCAGCTAGAACTAGCAGTCCCACGGGGAGGAACACACCGAACAAAACGTCCCCAATCTTGTCGGCGAATAGCCACATATAAACGGAAGATATTACGGCAACAGCTAACCAGCAACTTGCTACGATAGCAGCTCTGTAGTCCATATTTTTCCTCGTCCTCTGCTTGATTAGAATGCTTAAGCTTGAACTCGCCATTTAAGTTTTTGTGACTGTGTAAACAGTCACAGCAACAGAAAATCATGCTTTGACTTCTTCTAGAAGAACAGGCCTTTGCTTACAAGGGCTGGGTAGGTTAATCGTTAAATAAGTCAAATCAATTTAGAGCTTTTTGCGCCAAGATCTGGCACGGGGAGTCCAGACTTTTGAAGTATTGGGATACAAAATCTAGTCCCTCAAGCGAAGAAGCGGCATTTTTCTTGACTTGTTTTCGAAGCAAGCTTTTTTCCCAGAACCTTCTTACTCCGTAAGATACGGGAGCGTTTCTGAGTGAAGACAGACGAGGCCAAGGCGTTAGCCAAAGCGGTCAAGGAAATGAGCGAGGACCACGTGGATATGATTAATTCTTTGAGTGCCGCAGTTAGCAGCACCGCAGCTGCCAAGAAACTGTGGAAGAGCGAAAACAAATCGCTCCTGATAAAAGCTGGAGTAGCCCTTTTGGTGTTTCCCGAGCCTATTGTTAGCGACATGCTGGGCACTGCGCTGATCGCGGCTGGGGCTGTTCAGCAGGGCATTAGACGGCAGTCAATCTATCTTGACGATTTGCCAAAGGCATTCAAGAGTGTAATGAGGAGTCTAAATTCCTCAAGGGAGCTGCTTTAGCGCAGATCTATGCTTATCAGTTCCTGCTGAGATTTCTCGGATTTTTGAGCAAGCTTGCGCAGGTTTGGTATTTATAGTTCTGCGAACCTAGAATGTTGCGGGGAAAAGGATGACTCATTGTAGGAATTGCGGAGCCGAATTAGAGGAGAACGCGAATTTCTGTCCGAGGTGCGGAACCCCGGTCGCTGGGCAAGCTGTTGGGCGAAACTGAAAGGAGCCAACGCGCGCGAAGGCCTATGAGTCCTTTTACGATTGCGGGTATTGTTGTTTTGGTATTTGTTGTTGTTCTGGCTTTGATTGCTGTTCCGTTGTTGCTTGGAGGGATTATTCCTGTTGGTCGCGTGGTTGGTTCAGGGAATGTGCGCACGCAAGAGGAAAATTATCGTGATTTCTTGATTGTTGAGGTTGGTAGCGGATTCAAGGTGCAAATTACTCAAGCATACTCTTACAGCATCCGAGTAACAGCGGATGACAATTTGTTTAGCTACATCTAGGTGACCATGACGGGAAAAACACTAGTGATTAGGTTGGAGTCGGGTCTCAGTTTTCAGACTTCAACCTTGAAGGCTGAGACTACTATGCCTAACCTTCAGAGATTACAGTTCTCCGGGGGAGTGAACGGAACCGCTTCGGGGTTTGTTTCGTCACACGCTTTCAGCATTGAGTTATCTGGAGGAAGCGCCCTTGAGGCGGAAGGCGAAGCCCGCGACCTATTGGCCGTAGGTTCAGGCGGGAGCAATCTTGACCTGTCTGATTTTGCAGTTAGCAACGCTGAGGTCGAGTTCAGCGGAGGAAGCCAGGGAACCATAAACGTTAGCGCAAGATTAGATGCTAACTTAACCGGGGGCTCGCGACTGTTCTACATTGGCGATCCGACGTTAGGGAATGTAAACACTTCTGGCGGTTCAACCGTTTCTAAAAAGTAGCGCTTTGGCTTTGTTGTGTGTGCTTGAATTGTTTTCCTTCGTTTTATTGCCCTTGGGGCTTTCAGAAATTGCCAGCTGCAGCTGGAGAATCTTGTTAATGTGAAGCGTTTGAAGTGATTTTGTAGTTTTGCTGATGGAGAGGGTTACTCAGAGATTATTACTTTGTCGGCTTTCTTGCCGGTCATGAAGTCGATGTCTATTCTTCCGATTTTCACTTTCTGAATGGATTGTGGCTGAAGTTGCTTTGCCATTAGTTTCTCTGGGTTATCATCTAGCGAACGAATCATAACTTCTAATGCATGTTTCTTT
>Ga0316628_100004774_pt1 | contig 10723 bp, 2 predicted proteins | sample OWC_Aug_M2_C1_D5_FD_207648 | JGI IMG/M metagenome (GOLD analysis project Ga0316628, IMG submission 207648) | Wetland soil microbial communities from Old Woman Creek delta, Ohio, United States - OWC_Aug_M2_C1_D5_C | ecosystem: Environmental > Terrestrial > Soil > Wetlands | place: USA: Ohio... | reverse complement strand
TGGGCGTGGACGTCACGAGCGAGGTCCTCGCCCGCCTGAGGGCCGAGGAATCCTCTAGGATGCTCAAGGAGGCCAACGAGCGGCTGGCGTTCCAGTCGGACCTGCTGGCCAGCGTGCACGACGCGATCTTCGCCACCGACACGGACACGAGGATCACGTTCTGGAACCACGCGGCGGAGGAGATCTACGGCTGGAGGGCCGACGAGGTGCTGGGCCGGTCCAGCGGGGAGGTCCTCCGACCCGAATATTCGGAGAGGACGCGCAAGGAGATCCTCGACACGATAATGAGGACCGGGCGGTGGAGCGGTGAGGCCGTCCACATGTGCAAGGATGGCACAAAAGTCGACATCGAGACCAACGCGATGACCCTCAAGGACGCCGAGGGAAGGGTCACTGGCATGGCGACAGTGAACCGCGACATCACGGGGCGCAAGGGGGTCAAGAGGCGAAGGTAGGGGGTCGGACCCGCTCCCTCCCTACCCTCGATGGCCCGAATGCGTTGACCATTTCGAAGCTTGTCTGGGAAAATATTTAACCGCCACCAGCCTAATCGGCTGCCCGTGACCACCCCCGCCCCCTGGACCGCGAGGAGCGCGCTCGCCATCGCCATGGCCGCCCTCATGATGGTCCCAGCGGGGATCGCCGTCGCCTCCCCCCCCGCCCCTGCGAACGCCCCCGGCACGGGCACGCGCGCGTCCTTCTCGGTCGAGCCGGGCCTTGAGTACGTGGCCATCGCGCCCAGCTCGCTAGCGAGGTACATCGGCCCGCTCATCGACTGGAAGATGGACCGCGGCGTGCCCTCCCAGATCTTCACCCTCGAGGGCGTGCTCGCCAAGTACGGGGGCCGCGATGACGCGGAGAGGGTGCACAACTTCCTGCAGGACCTCTACTACAACGTCACGGACGGCACGCCCCGGTGGCTGCTCATCGGGGGCGACTCGGACCAGTTCCCCGTCAGGTACCTCTGGGCCAACCGCGACCACTCGGGCAAGACCAAGGTCGCCCAGAACCTCTACGCGGGCGACATGTACTTCTCGGGGCTAGGCTCCGACTGGGACGTCGACGGCGATGGCGTGTGGGGCGAGCCAGGCGAGGAGGACGCCACGCCCGAGCTCTACGTGGGCCGCATCCCCGCCTCCCTGCCCACCGAGATGGATGCGGCCGTGAAGAAGGACCTCGACTACGAGCTAGCCCCGCCGGGCGGCGACTGGTTCACGAACGCGTTCGTGGCGGGCGCGCTCATGGACGAGCCGAACTACCTCGCCGACCCCTACGCCCTCCCCACGGACAACTTCTGGGCGGGGACGGGCTTCAACCCCTTCGGTGACAACGCGTGGGAGGTCGCGCAGAAGGTCAAGGAAATCCTCGAGGGGCGCTGGGAGGTCCTCGAGCTCGCGGACTACCCGCAGTTCGCGGGCGGGGGCTACACCCCTCGCGTGGACAACCTGAGCCACTACAACGCCGAGAAGGCCTGGGACCGCGGCAACTCGATGGTGTTCTGGGCCGCCCACGGCTACGAGTCCGAGGGCGCCCTGGCGGACTACGCCGGTGACGGGTGGCAGAACATCTTCGAGGTCGCTGAGAAGTTCATCACCTACTTGGACATGACCGACCCGGTGACGGGCGGCCAGCTCCCGCTGGTCTACGCCAGCGCCTGCTACGTGGGGCAGTTCGACAAGGACGACACGAAGTCCTTCGAGGGCGCCATCACGTCGCCCCAGGGAGGGGCCATCGGCATCATCGCTGGCGACGGCGACACCTTCCGCATGGAGAACATCACCGCGGAGGGCTTCGGCAACTGGTGGCTCTCCCAGAGGTTCTTCGAGCTTGTCGTCAGGGGCGGCATCGACCGGCCCGGGCAGGCCCTCGGGGAGCTCAAGCGGCAGTACCACGAGTACTACATGACCCAGGGGCCGTCCGCTGCCGACACCACCGACATGGACTACTTCTACTCCAACTTGTACGCCTACAACCTGCTCGGCGACCCCGAGGTCCCAGTGTGGCTCGGCACGCCTGGCCACCTCGCCCTCGAGGTGGTCAGGGGCGCGGTCGCCAACTCCTCGGGCGTCCTCGTTAGGGTGACGGACGCCGGCACGGGCGCGCCCGTCGCGGGCGCGACGGTCCACGCGAGGGGCGCAGGCACCAGCGGGCTCGTCGAGGCGACCACCGGCGCGGACGGCATCGCCGTCATCGCACCCGGCCCCTCCGAGCTCGGGGGCATGCTGAGGCTCGCCGCGACGGGCCGGGGGTGGGTGGCGGCGCGCTCGCAGCTCCAGGTGGGGCTCGGGCTCCGTGACCTCGCCATCGCTGCCTCGGACATCGCGGGCCCGAGGTACCTCGAGCGCCTCGGGGACATCCTCACTTACAACGCCACGGTCCACAACGAGGGCGACTTCTCGGCGAGCTCCATCACGGTCAGCTTCGACTCCGGCGACACGGGCGCGACGGGCACTGGAGGGTCCGACGCGAGGTACTCCACGAGGCTCGTCGACATCGCCCCAGGCGGCTCGGCCACCGTGGCCTTCTCCCACAGGTACATCACTGCGGCCCAGTACATCGTACGCGTCGTCGTCGACCCGAACGACGACTACGCGGAGGCCGACGAGGGCGACAACGCGGCCTCGGTCCAGCTCATCTACCGCCCGCTGCCGTCGATGCCCGAGCAGATCGGTCCCTTCCACCTGGTCGCGGGGCTGATCCACGACGAGCCCATCGACCTGGACGCGTACGTCGCGCTCCCTAACGGGTTCCCGAGGGACGTCTCGTTCGAGCTAGGGGACGTCACCGCGGGCGTGGGCGCCCATATCGACACGGAGCATAGCCTGCAACTGCGGCCAGGCGCGGGCGTCCTGGGCTCCGCCACGGTCACGGTCCGCCTGCTAGTCGACGGCAAGCGCGCGGACGAGATGCGCGTGCTGCTCGAGGTCGCCGCGACGAACCTCCCGCCATGGGTGTCGCTACCGCCACGGGTGGTCGTCTGGGTCGACGACGTCCTCGACCAGTTCGTCAACGCCTCCGACCCCGAGGGGCAGCCGCTCACGCTGACGACGGACCTTGGCGGGGCGACCTTGAATGGCCGCGCGCTCCGATGGAGGCCCACGGACGCCGACATCGGCTCCCACCCCGTGACCGTCACGGTGACCGACCCCGAGGGCGCGTCCGCGACGGCCTACATGGAGGTCGTCGTCAAGGCGCCCAACGGGGCGCCCGAGTTCATCGGGGCGGGCCAACAGGTCTCCGCCAAGGTCGAGAAGGGCGGGACCATCGACTTGCCAGTGGCCGCACAGGACCCCGACCGCGACATCGTCAGCTACTACCTCCTGGACCCGGACCTGGGCTTCACCGTCGACCACCGCACCGGCCTCGTTACGTTCGACTCCAGCGGGCTCGGCTCGGGGACCTACTGGGCCATCGTCGTGGCCTCGGACGGGACCGCGTCCTCGGAGCGCTCCGTGAGCGTCGAGGTCAAGGGGCTCAGGGGCGCGCCCGCCGTCGCACTCCTCGCCGCGGGGATGATCCTCCTCGTCGCGGCGGGCGCGATGGTGCTCTTCAAGAAGCGGTGAGGGACGGAAGGGATGGCCGGGACCAGGGCCGGGGGCCGGCCTACCCGAGAACGAGGTCCTCGTAGGCCCCGAGCGTCGCGTCGTCGAGCCCTACGAGCGGGAACATCGCCACAGGCGGCTCGCCGCGGTCGAGGGGCATGTCAGGGACCTCGGGCCCCCGCACGCCGACGACGATGGCGGAGCACCTCCCTCGGCCGAGCTCGCGGTAGAGCGCGGGCCAGCCCCACACCTCCCGCGGGAGCGTCCGCACCCGGAGGCCTGGTGCCCAGCCGGCGAGGGCGTCCGCGAGCCCCCTCGCCACAGCGTCGCCCTCGGGGACGACGACGATGGCATCGCACCCCCTCCGCATCAGGAGCCATGAGGCCACCGCGTCATGGCGTTCCCTCACGGGGCAGAGCACGCGTCCCTGGCTGCCCGGCGGCAGACCGCCCACGCCCTGCACGCGCTCGTGGTAGATGTAGGCGATGTCGGACCGCACCTCGAGCTCGAGCTCGACGTCGGGCGCGTCGAGGTCCACGGTGACCCCGTCCCCGAAGGCCCGCCTCACCGCGTCGCCCGCCGCGATGGCCGCGTCGCGGCTCGTGTAGGTGTGGCTGCCCACGCGGCGGGATCTGATTGCGAAGCTCTGTCCCGGTCGCAGCGCGCCCTTCGCGTAGCTCGCGACGGCCTCGGCCAACGCGCCCTTGTCAGCCGCCTTGGCGACCGCGACGGGCGAGACCGATACGACGCCGAAGACGCGCGCGAGCCGCGCGGCCGCGGCGGTGAGGTCGTCGCTGTGGACGTAGATGTGGCCGCCGTCCTCCTCGACGACGCAGGAAGACCCGGCCGCCTGGAAGGATTCCACGATGGCCCCCTTGAGCCGCTCGAGGAACCTGCGACGCACCCTGGGGGACTTGAGCCCCAGCTCGCCCCACCTCACGAGGATGCGGTCCGTCCGGAGGGGTCCACTGGTCTCCACGTGGTACTGAAGGTCACCATCGGTGAAAAGGTTTGCCGTCCGTCGTTCCTGGATGGACGGTCAGGCCGCGATGTGCCGGGCTGGGCAGGAGGGCCGAGGGCACGGAGGCATCGGTGAACCGTCGGAGTCGCATCGGACTCGGTACGGTTTTGTAATTGACCGATATCTGATTTGCGAATGATTTGCATAAAACGATTAAAATACCGAAAGTCTTGACCGGGGCAGCAAAATCGGAGGAGGCAGGATGCATCATTTGCTGCGTGCGAGGGAGCATGTCGGAATGAAGGTCATGACCGTGCTGATGGCCGGGGTCATAGTGATCCCGTCGGGGCTCATCGTCCTGATGGCAGGGAACGGTGGCGGGCCCGCGGGACCAGGAGCGGTGGGATATGTCCCCCCGATGCCGATGGCGGGGTACGGAACGATGCACCCGGGCACGCTCCCGCACTACTTCGGCCCCTACGGGAACTGGGCCAACAGCCCGGTCCCGACGGGTTCGGTGACGTCCCTCACCCTCACCAGCGGGGGCTCGGGATATACCAGCCCGACGGTCAGCATCGTCGACGCCTGGGGCACAGGCTCCGGCGCCACCGCCAGCGCGACGGTCATCGACGGGGTCATCATGGGCCTCACGCTAACGAACGGAGGCACCGAGTACAGCGCGCCCGTCGTCTTCTTCAGCGACGCGACCGGCTCCGGCGCGGCCGCCACGGTCGACATCGGTGGCACGCTCTCGGGCGGCATCCACAAGTTCGTCGACTCGCTCCCCGGAGTGACCCCGGCCGGCGCGAACAACCTCGGCAACTACATCCCCGTCGCGGTCGCGGACACGACGACGTTCCCGGGCTGCGACTACTACGAGATCGCCCTCGTCAGGTTCACGCAGAAGTTGCACACCGACCTGCCAGCCACGCTGCTCCAGGGCTACGTGCAGCTCGAGACCGGCTCGAACTACGCCGTGAGCAAGCACGTGGCGCTCAAGAACCCCGACGGGACGGCCGTAAAGCTCTCCAACGGGACCCAGGCCATGGCCGTGGACAACCCGCTCTACCTGGGCCCGATGATCGTCTCGCAGCGCGACAGGCCGGTGCGCGTCACATTCCACAACCTGCTCCCCACAGGCACCGGCGGCGACCTCTTCCTGCCCGTCGACACGACCGTGATGGGCGCGGGCATGGGCCCGCTCGACATGGTGGGCATGCCCGGCATGAAGGAGAACTACACCCAGAACCGCGCGACGCTCCACCTGCACGGCGGCGCGACGCCGTGGATCAGCGACGGCACCCCAGAGCAGTGGACGACCCCCGCGGGCGAGACCACCCAGTACCCCAAGGGCGTGTCCGTCCAGTACGTCCCGGACATGTGGTTCGTGAAGGGCGCCGTCGTATCGAACACTGTCGGCAAGGTCACGCCGCCGGTCGCTGGCGCCGTCAACAACCCCGGCAACGGCTCCCTGACCTTCTACTACACCAACAACCAGAGCGCCCGGCTCATGTTCTACCACGACCACTCGTTCGGCATCACGCGCCTCAACGTCTACACCGGGGAGGTCGCCCCGTACCTGCTCACCGACAGCGTCGAGAAGGAGCTCATCTCCATGGGCCTGCTGCCCAACCTGGGCGGCGTGTACGAGTTCGGGATACCGCTCGTCATCCAGGACAAGGCCTTCGTGGACGCGTCGACCATTGCCTACCAGGACCCGACCTGGGCCTGGGGCTCGACCCCCGCGACAGGCCCGCACACCGGCGACTTGTGGATGCCCCACGTCTACATGCCGAACCAGAACCCCTACGACCCGAGCGGCGGCAATGCCTTCGGCCGCTGGGACTACGGGCCCTGGTTCTTCCCTCCGACCACGGACATCCTCCAGCCCCCTACCACCAATCCCTACTACGATCCCGTGAACGCCCCGTGGGAGCCCCCGGTCATCCCCGACGTCCCCGACGTCTCGATGGCCATGGAGGCGTTCGTGGACACCCCGGTGGTCAACGGCGTCGCCTACCCCTACCTCGATGTGAACCCGACGGCCTACCGGTTCAGGATACTGAACGGGGCCAACGACAGGATGTTCAATCTCCAGTTCTTCGTGGCGGACCCGAGCGTGGTGACCCCTGACGGCAGGAGGAACACCGAGGTCAACATGGTGGACGCCGTCGCCACGCCGGGCTTCCCGGCCCTGTGGCCCGTCGACGGCCGGGCCGGCGGCGTGCCGAACCCGGCCTACGCAGGCCCCGACTTCATCCAGATCGCGAACGAGGGCGGCTTCCTGCCCGCGCCGGCGATCATCCCTGCTCAGCCAGTGACCTGGAACTACAACCAGAGGACGTTCCACTTCGGCGACGTGCAGGACCACTCCCTGCTCCTCGGCTCAGCCGAGAGGGCGGACGTGGTCGTCGACTTCTCGCAGTTCGCGGGCAAGACGCTCATCATGTACAACGACGCGCCCGCGCCGCTCCCCGCCTACGACCTGAGGAACGACTACTACACCGGCGACGGCGACAACACCGACTCCGGCGGCGCCCCCAACACACAGCCCGGCTTCGGGCCGAACACGAGGACGATCATGCAGATCCGCGTCGCCGCCGCCAACCCCTCGGCGCCGTACGACGTCAACGCGCTCAAGGCCGCGTTCGCCTCCACCCCCCAGAAGGCGGGAGTGTTCGCACGCGACCAGGAGCCCATCATCGTCCCCCAGGAAACCTACGACTCGGCCTACGGGCAGACCTTCCCGGCGACCCAGTACGCCGGCATCGCGGACTACACGATGACCTTCCAGAACCTCGAGGGCACCTCGGTCAAGGTCGACTTCCAGGCCAAGGGCATCCACGAGGAGATGGGCGGGGCGTACAACGCCGTCGACGGACGGTCCACGGCGATCCTCGGGCTCGAGATCCCGTTCGCGAACGCCGTCGGCCAGCAGTTCATAGGCTTCCCGTACCTCAGCCCGCCCATCGAGATACTCGACGACGCGACGATGGTGAGGAGCGCGGTGACGGGCGACGGGACGCAGATATGGAAGATAACCCACAACGGCGTGGACACCCACACCATACACTGGCACCTGTTCTCCGTCCAGCTCGTCAATCGGGTCGCATGGGACAACACGATGATCTACCCGGACGCCAACGAGCTCGGCTGGAAGGAGACGCTACGGGTCAACCCGCTCATGGACACGATAGTCGCGCTCCGACCCGTGACGCCCTCGCTGCCGTTCGAGGTCCCCGACAACCACAGGGAGATAGACACCACGATGCCCGACGGGGCGAGCCTTTTGGGCACGGGCGGCGGGTGGATGGACATCGCCGGCAACCCCATCACGATGAACAACCACGTGGTCAACTTCGGCTGGGAGTACGTCTACCACTGCCACATCCTCGGCCACGAGGAGATGGACATGATGCACGGCGTCGTGCTGGCGGTGCCCCCGGTGGCGCCCACCAACCTCGGCGCGACCGCCAAGCAGAACAAGCATGCCCTCAGCTGGACGGACAACTCCATAACCGAGCAGGAGTTCATCGTCCAGAGGGCCACATCCAGCACGGGGCCCTGGACGACCCTCACGACGATCGCGTCTCCCACCCCGGGCACCGGCCCGTCGAAGGGGACCGTGTTCACCTATACGGACCAGCTGAAGCCAAAGGACACGACGATATACTACTACAGGGTGCTCGCCCACAAGGTCGTGGGCGACACGCTGGTGCCCAGCACTGGCGTGCCGTTCCCGACGACGTCGGTGAACTCCACCCCGCCGTACGTCCTCAAGATCTCCGGCACCACGGTGACGAAGATCACGATCACGCAGCCCACGTATGCGCTGCCGGCGGGAACGACGTTCGGGTTCACCCAGGTCGAGACCAAGCTCAAGACGCTGCCGTCGTACGCGCCGCCGGGCGGCCCGTACACTGCCCACGCCCCGATCAGGATCGATTCCAACGCCGACTTCAACGCGGCGCACGGGGTGTCCGCGGGCGACGGGACCGTGGGGAACCCCTGGGTCATCCAGGGCATGGACATCAACGGCACCGAGTTCAGCTACTGCATCTACGTCGGCAACACGACCAACTACTTCGTGATCAAGAACAACTACCTGCACGGCGCGTCCGACGGCACGTTCGACTGGAGCTACAGGCCCGACTCGGCCGTCGTGCTCAACAACGTCCAGAACGGCCTGGTGTACAACAACGTCCTCTACTCGAACGGCTGGGCCGGCGTCTTCTCCAAGAGCTCGAAGAGCTTCACCGTCCAGGGAAACACCATCCTGTGCTCCAACTACGGGGTCTACCTGTCCTCGACGAGCAGCGCCTCGATACTGGGCAACACCATCACGGGCAACACGGTGGGCATGTGGATGGACCCCTCCAACGGCAACACCGTGGACGGCAACACCGTGACCAATGGCACGCTGGGCATCGCGCTCGTCTCCTCGAGCGGCAGCACGTTGACGAACAACAACGTGCTCAGCAACAACCGCGGGTTCTTCCTGACGGGCACGAGCACGAACACGCTGCACCACAACAACGTGATGAACAACGGGGCCCAGGCCTACGACGACGGCACGGACACGTGGGACAGCGGCTCGGTCGGCAACTACTGGAGCGACTACAACGGCACGGACGCCAACCACGACGGCATCGGCGATTCGGCCTACACCAAGGCCACGGGCCAGGGGATCGCGGGCGGCGCCAACAAGGACCGCTACCCGCTCATGCTCGCGGTCGACCACGTGGCGCCGACGGCGAGCGTGGACACCATCGTCCCCTATTGGCAGAACACGGGCCCGGTCAACATCGGCGTGACAGCGACGGACATGCTCAGCGGCGTGCGCGACGTGACGCTTGCCTACAGCTACTCCTCGGACAACGTCACCCTCGGCGCGTGGACGGACTTCCTGACCCTCTTCTCGTCGCCATGGCAGTTCTCGTTCACGTTCCCGAGCGGTGAGGGCTACTACCAGTTCAGGGCGAACGCCTCGGACAAGGCCGGCAACCTCGGGGCGCAGCCGAGCCTGGCCCAGGCCGTGTGCGGGTTCGACGCGACGCTTCCCACGAGCAGCGTGGACGCGCTCTCGCCCTCCTGGAACAGCAACCTCGCGATGCCGGTCTCCGCCACGGCGGCCGACTCCCTGAGCGGGGTGGGCAGCGTGGCCCTGTACTACGCGTACAGCGCTGACAACGTGACATGGGCCGCCATCTCGGGCTACACGCTCCACTCGCAGCTGCTCTCGGGGCCATGGTCCTGGAGCTTCACATTCCCGGACGGCACGGGCTACTACCGGTTCTACTCGGTGGCCGTCGACAACGCGGGGAACGTCGAGGCCCTGCCGCTGAACAACGACACGGGCATGTCCGACCTGTTCATGGTCCTCGACCACGTGACGGTGCTCCCGTCGACCATAGAGATGATCGTCAGCAACTCGGCCCAGTTCACGGCCCAGGCCCTGGACGCGTACAACAACCTGATACCCGGGCAGACCTTCACCTGGACCGCGACCATCGGGACCATCACCAGCGCGGGCCTGTTCAAGGCCCCTGCCACGGCGAACGTGACAGGCTACGTGAACGCGACGACGGGCGGGAAGACGGGCTCCGCGACGGTGTCGGTCATCAACGCGCCGACGCTCGTGTACATCCTGATCACGCCAGGGACGGCCAACGTCACTGCGGGGACGTCGCAGGCCTTCACGGCCACGGGCTACAACCAGTACAACGGCACCGTCTCAGGGCTGACGTTCACGTGGAGCGCGAGCATCGGCGCGATGGCGGGCGCCACGCTGACGGCGCAGACGACGGCAGGCGCCGCGGGCTACGTGAAGGCGACGGTGGGGGTCGTCTCGGGCTACGCGTGGATCAACGTCGTGCCTGGGGCCCTCAACTCCATATATGTGAAGCCTACGAACCAGACGGTCCTCGCAGGGTCGCAGTACCAGTACGAGGCCTTCGGCAAGGACGCGTACAACAACACCATCCCCGGGGTGACCTTCAACTGGGCGACGACCGTCGGCAACATCACCAGCGCGGGCCTGCTGACGGCGCAGCTCACGAACGCCACCGGCTACGTGAACGCGACCAACGGGACCTTCACCGGCTCCGTCCCGGTCACGGTCACGACGGTCCAGTTCCATATGGTCGCGGGCAAGTACGGGACGATGGGCGATGCCGTGGCACCAGGCTCGAAGGACCCAGCGACGGACCGCGACGACAGC
>Ga0316628_100004773_pt1 | contig 10724 bp, 2 predicted proteins | sample OWC_Aug_M2_C1_D5_FD_207648 | JGI IMG/M metagenome (GOLD analysis project Ga0316628, IMG submission 207648) | Wetland soil microbial communities from Old Woman Creek delta, Ohio, United States - OWC_Aug_M2_C1_D5_C | ecosystem: Environmental > Terrestrial > Soil > Wetlands | place: USA: Ohio... | reverse complement strand
CCGCGATGGAACATGCGGGCAGCAGCTTCCTGTCAATTCTGACTGATTCTCCTCCAGGGCCCTATTGCGCCGTGCCGGAGAGTGTTGATGTCTGGGTGCCGGCCGCATCGGTGACTGATACCGTTGCGGTCTTGAGCCCGGTCGTTTGGGAGGTCAGTGGCCGGAACTGAACCGTGACTGCGCAAGCTGCTCCCGGAGCCAGCGTTGTTTGACCCAACAACTGGCCGTTACCTGCCGGACCGCAGGTCGATAGGAGTCGGACGATGGTGAACTCAGTTGGGTTGGTTCCTCCCAATACTCCTTGGGTGATACCAGTCAGCGGCACGGTCCCCGTATTCGTGAGCAGGAAGGCCTGGACTGGACCAGTGAGACTGCCCCTGGTTACATTTCCGAAGTTGCGCGTCGTCGGGGTAAGAGTCGCACTCGTCACACCTGCCACTCCCGTACCGCTGAGCGATACCGGCGACCCGGTTACGGAAACACTGGCTGCGACAGCAAGCGATCCGGACGCGGCGCCCGCCGCTGTCGGCGAGAAGACGACCTTGATCGTGCAGTTGCCTGCCGCAGCCAAGGTTGTACCGCAGTTAGGCGCTCCTGCCGGAAATGCTCCCGTCGTGATCCGCGAGAACGGACCCGTGAATGTGAGAGCGATGCCCGTGAGCGTCGCGGTTCCGGTATTGTGCAGCGTAAGGTTCTGCGACGCGCTGGTGGTGCCGACCGTGACGCTGCCGAACGCCAGCGGTCCGCCCGTCACACTGGCAACCGCCGCTCCGCCGCCGCCACCACCGGTACCGGTGAACTCTACTGCTCCGGCATCGACGGAGTTGTTGGTCTTCCTCAGAGTTCCGAAGAAGTCGTCCGCCGGCGCCGCCGCGTAAGTCGTGCTTGAATTAGCCGGCGTAATGTAAGCGATGGCCGGCGAACCCGCTGCCAGCGAGTAATTGCTGAGCGGTGCCTCTGTGGCCGGATTGGTCTCCGTGGTCGGGTTGATCAGTGACAACGGGCCCCAGCTGATGTTGACCCAGTTGTTGCCTTCGTCCACGGTCGCACCCGCCAAAAGGTTGAAGACGGGGAAGGGCACGTTCCCTTCGTTGGTACCCGGGGGAACCGAGAACCAGCATGGAACGGGATTCCCAAATCCGTCTTTGCAGGCCGCTTCCGGTGGCGTTTTCGAACCGTTGCAATACTGCTGGACAACGCCCGGGCTGAAGCTGGCGGTGTTCGCTCGGAAGCCTGCTCCTGCCGAACCGTAGCCGGCGACGCTGGTCAGCACCGACGCCTGCGGCTGGAACGTGAAGCCTGAGCTATGGTCGGTCGGCCCATGGTCGCCGCGCAGCCCGATATCCCAATAGCTGAGAGCGCTTGGCGGAGCGACGCACGCGCCCGTGGTTGGTTGATTCAGCGCGGGAACCAGCGTGACCGTAGCCTGTTGGGCTCCTGATCCCGCGGCCGGCTGTGTCACCACGATGTTGAAGGCACGGTTCTGCCACATCACATCGTTGTACAGAAGCGGGAACGAGACGGCCCTGCAAGCGCCGTTGACGACCCCGACACTGGGATTCGCAGTGTTGATGGGATGGCCCGGAGGGCAGGTGATGCTCGCCGGGAGCGAAGCCAGGAACTCAGCCGTATGTCCGGCACTCGAGAGTCCGGCGGGCTGGGGATCCGAAAGCGGCACGCAGGGGATGTTGGCGCCCTGGGCGTCGCGTGGGCACGGCGTTGGGGCGCTTGCCTGGGTGGCGAAGAAGGCACCGAACAGCGTCCCCGACGACGCGGTGGAATCGTTGGATACGATCGTGTTGTTGATCAGGTTCACCCCTATCGAGTCCTGCAACGACACGCCGCCGCCGTCCCAACCGGCAACGTTATTGGTGATGATGTTGTTCGTGACGTTGACGGAATACCATCGCTCCGGATTATTGGGGAACGTGGACACCTCAACGCCATTGACGCCCTGGAACCGTATGCCGCCGCCGCCGCCGGCTTCCGCGGCATTGCCCATGATCAGGTTGGCATTGATCAGCAGGCCGCGACCGATGCCGTCGCCTACCGTGCCAAAGGCATGGTTGCAATCCGCATCAGGCTCCCCGGGACACGTAGGATCCGTATCCGGAGCGCTCATGATGAGGATGCCGCCTCCGTTGCTTGGCGTGGTCGGGTTGGTTGCCTGGTTGAACAGGATCGTGTTGTGCTCGATGCTGCCATCCCAGATAAACCCAAGATGGGAGAACCCAGCGCCGTCGCCGGTGCTCAGGTTTCCGCACACCCAGTTGTTGTCGAACTGGTAGTTGTCCGCGCCTGAAGCGATGGCAACGCCGCCTGCACCCGAGGGAGTGGCCGAGAACAATTCGTCACCCTCCGCAGCGTTCAACGAGACCGCGTTGTTGTGGATGTTCACGAAGCGGTCAAAACAGTACGGCAGCTGAGTATTCGCCGGAAGACCGGTGTCACTCTGGCAGGAGCCCGGGGCTGCGTTGACAGCTCCAGCTCCCGCGAGGTATGCGCCCGGATGTTCCCCCTGGCCGACCGAGATGCCGCCCGCCAGCGTACCCTGGTTGTTGTTGACGCGATTGTTGGAGATTTCCAGGTTATGGGCCCATCCGTGCACGAAGATGCCTCCGCCGCCCTGGGAACTGTTGGTGACTGACAAACCGTCAATGCGCGACGGGTTGCACTGGAAGCTGCTTGGGAACGGATTCGCATTGCCGCCGCTCCCGGACCCAGTCCCGCAATCCTGGTTACTGCTCGTCAGAAGCGTTGTGCCGACCGGGAAGCCGCCCGGCTCAGCGCCGTCGGTAAACGGATTCGATCCAGCCGGGAATCTTACTCCCTTCGAGAGCACGGTGATTCCCGCGCCTTCATACGCTCCCAGGAGGGTTGGTTCCTGCAACTGTTCCGCCAGGTTGCCGTTCAGCGTGGCATCCCAGCCGACCGTCGCCTCCAGCGGCAACCGGTCCACCTGCGGATTGGAGGCCGATGGAGAGAAGAAATTCCAGCCAGCTCCGCAGGCAGGATCATATCCGGCAGGCACGCCATTGGGCGCAATCCCGAACAGACACACCACCCGGAGGCGCCAGTCATTCAGCAGAAGGCCGGCAGGATGAGTATTGGCGTCGATGATCGTGGTGGCAGCTCCGACGCCTTGCAGCCGGACCGGCTTCCACATCAGCAACAGTTCATGGTACTTGCCCTGAGGCACAATGATCAGGTCGCCCGGCGAAGCGGCGTCAATCGCCGACTGAATCGTCTGACCGGGCGTCAGCCTTGTGGGAGCTTTGCCGCCAACCGTTACCGTCACGGTGTCGACGGATCTCTTGCCGTTGCCGGCCGTGATGACCAGCTCCCCGCAGCGCGCGCCATTAGCGACACCGGTGGGGCCTCCGAATTGCTGCTGTTGCTGCACGGCACACAGCGGCACCTGACTGCCCGGAGCGGTCGGCAAATTGACAACGATCGTGCTGTCACTCCAACTCACTACGTTCGCGGTTACGCCACCGATGGTTACACTACCGGTTCCCCGCGTGGCGCCAAAGCCATAGTGGCGTGTAACGGTCTTCTGGTTCCACGGAGCCGTCGTGGCATCGGGACCGGAGTACGCGTAGCTGATCACTGCCTGGTCGCCCAGTGCATGGATCGTGATGGGATGGCTGGCGCCGGGAGCGGCAACCCAGGGTCCAACTCCGTCACCATCCACCTCGCTGATCGCCGGCGTGGCATTCGGGTAATCGCAGTCAGGATGGTTGTAGTTCGGCGCGAAGGCGGCCGTGGGTATCACCGGAGTATCCAGGTACGAGGTCTGGCCCGGCATGTAGGACCATTCATAGCAGAACTGGCTGTAGCCTGGCTGATACAGAGGATCCGCAGCCGTGCCACTGCCCCGGTCGTTCATGCACATGATCATCATCTGGGGTATATATCCGCTCGGGTCGGGCGGATTCACCGAGAAGCTCGAGTAGGTCAGACCGTTGAAGATTCCAAACGCATCGGAATAGACGCGGGAGATTTCGTTTCCGGCCCAATCTTTGACGGATACCGGCAGGTTGGGCGGCGAAAACTTCTCCCCGAACGACGGCGAGAAGGGGTCGAATTCCGAGGTGAAATCGTCCGTGATGATGCCGGTAAACTTGGCGGCGACGTGGGTCGAGGTGAACACGTAGAACTTCGCCAGTACCGACATCTGGTCTTCCAGGAGCACCTCTTTGCGATCGCAGAGAGGACGGGTAGCCCCGGCAAACGGAGCGTTCTGCCCCGATCCCGGGAAGAGGCTCATGTAGTCGGGAATGACACGCATGGCGCCGACGCATGGCCAGAAAACTTCCACGCTTCCGGTGTCCCCCTCATGGCGCGGAGCGCCAAAATTGGTCGTGGGAATCAGCGGATTGTTGGCGTTGTAAAACTCCGCAACCGAGGCCTGGTCGGGCATGATGAAAATGTTTCCGAAGCCGGCAAACTGCGAGGTCACCGGCGCGGTGTAAGTGTCGCCGAGCAGGATGTTCTTGTCTTCTTCCTTCACCAGTTCGTAGCCCGGCGGAACAATCATTTCCACTACGTACTTACCGGGCGGCAGTATCGGTTGGCCGTAATTCCAATCCGTTGGGTCTGCCGCGGTGTTCGCTTGGCAAATGGTGCAGTTCGTGCCGGTCGGCTTCCCGGTCGTCGGATTGGTGCCGGTGACGCTCGGGAACTGGTACATGCCGTCGTAAGGAGCCGGCTGGAGCTGGTTCCAGTTGTGCATGCCGTCGTAGCACTTGTACTGGGAGTTGTTCGGGAGCGCGCGCGCGGCAGGCCCGCCGTGCTGCGAGTTGTACCAATCCAGGTAATTGGGCTGATTGAACAGCGTGACAGTGTAGAACGGGTCGGCAGTCCCCTGGCCCGGGCAGTTCATGTTCGGTATGCCATCGGACCGGAAGCCCTGCGCCCAATCGTCCCAACTGCTGGTCGTGGTAGTGTCCACCAACTTGAGGGTTGGGGTTACTCCATCCGCCGCGAAATCCTCTTTGTAAAGGTTGATCGTGACGTGAGGAACCTGAGGTTCCCAAGTGAGCTGGAGGAGCATTGCCGGATCGTCAAACGGGCGGGTCGAGGCATACACGACATGACCCCGGATGCCGCCGTTCTCGCCGGAATTGAAGGGTTTCTTGCCGAATTCCAAGAATTGGTTTTGACCCATATAGCTCTGCCAGCCGTAACTGGTAGCAGAGGGCGGATCGATTCGACCGGTGCTTCCGCCCGGACCGCCACCGGCAGGAGGAGCTGCAATCGAGAAACCGTTGCAGTCCGCGTTGTCGCAATAGACCGCGCCCGGAACGCGCAGGTTCGTGGGCAGAGGGAAGTCCTCGACGGTCCTGGCCAGGTGCGCCATGAGGGTGGAGTTTCCGCATGTCGGGAAGCCATTCCCGCAAGCGGTCGAGCCGTCGACCGGCCCGCCCGCGTCGTTGACCACGTGAACCCCGGTGCCCTTGTAACGGGTCGAATCGGTTTCCAATACGTACCAGTTGAAGATCGGGAAGACCTCGTTAAAGCCGGCGAAACCTTCCAGGTCGGTGCTGTTGAGGTTGGAGATACTGCCGTCGCGGTACCGGATGTTGGTCGGCACCAGCGCGAGCCCCGGCTCTTCGCTCTGGGAGACGCCGTCACCGTTGGCGTCAAAGAAGGTCCGCGTGTAAAGGTTATTCTTCCACGCGAAAACCCCTATGTCTCCCATATCGCAGGTCGTGCCGGAGGTATTCGGCCCATGGCACAATGTGGCATTTGTGGCGCTGCCCACGCGGACAGGTGTCGAAATCCCGTCTACGATCTGATCGTTCCACTGGTCAAAGATGGTAAGTCTCCAATCACCAGCGGGGATCCCCGGCAGGCTGAACGTCCCATCGCTCGCGCACTTTGCAAACGCGATGTCTGCTCCGTCCGCGCTCCCCAGGCTGGCGTAGCACTGGGTGTAGCTGAAGGTATCGTTCGTGCCCGAGCTGTACAGTCTCTGATCAGGGGTCCGGCTCATGCGCGCGCCCGTGACCTTGCCTGTCACGGTCTGGGTGCACGGTGGGGCGCCCGCGCCGGTGCAGAGTGCGTGTCCGATGTCATTGATCCACTTCGGATTGGCGAAGCCGATGGAAACGTGGAAACTCGCCGGACCGAACTCCTGGAAGTAGGACGGTTCGTTGATCCGGATGAAGGCTTCGTGGTCCTTGCCGCCATCCAGAGTGTTGGTTTGCAGCCACTCCTCACCGCGCGCAATCCGGTCGGCCGCAGGCGTGGCTACGACGCCGTACCTTCCGGGCGGCACGTTCAGAATGATCGCCTGGCCCGCGAGTGGGGACAGAGTCGTTCCGTCCGACTCGTACTTCGGGCAGACGGGAATCACGCCCGTGAGGCCCGCGGGGCTATCGGTCCCGTCAAATCCTTTCCTCGGATTCTTTGAAATCGCGCAAGCGTCCAATCCCGTAACGGGATCAACGGTTCCCGCGAGCGAGTTCGACAAAGGCTGGTTGAACTCGTCGTAGGTCATCTGTCCGGCAGGGTCGCCCGACATGCCCACCAGGTCGAGGATGGTGATGTTGAACCCTCCCAGGCCGGCCTCGTTGGGCGACAATGTGTCGATTCCGCCACTGGCATCGTGCTCACCGTTGAGCGGATGGTCGTCCTCGAACACAAACACCGAGAGTTTAGCCGCCTCCTGCAATTGAGGCTCGACAATAACATTCACCGCGGTCTGCCCGGGGGCGATCGACGCACCGCCCATGGCATGCCCCGGGTCTATCGCGTCACCCGGCAGGACCGAGATGTAGTAGCGCTTGGTCGGATCCAGAGTGACGTCGCCGGGAAGCACCTGCGTTTTCTGGGCAGCCGCTGCACACTCGCCATTGCCGATCTCGCATGCCGCCGGCACGTGAGTCCCGGTGGTCGGATCCAGGATGGTCTGGCCCGATTCGCAAGACAACGGTCCGGTGCAGCCCTGCGCCACGACCGGCATGTAGCTCGTGTGGAAATTCGTTCCAAAGATCGCGGGCGAGTTTTGTGGAGTTGCCGTAGGACAGCCCGCCGGCAGGGGGTTCGTCTGGCAATTGGGGTCGACATAGAAGGAACGGTCTTCCTCAATGATCCAGCGGTAGTCTTGAGGGCTGGCGAGTGGTGTTTTTGTGGTGCCCTCGATAAGGTTCACGGACAGATTGCTCGGCGCCCCGAAGGTCAGCGACACGGTCGCGGTGGTGGCACTGAGCGTCCCTTGTGAATTCCTGGCCCGGTAGGTAAAACTGGGATTGACCACGCCGGTGTGCGAAGAGACGGTGGCGAGGAAGCTGCCGTCCGGATTCAAGGTTACCGTCACGCCTGACGTTCCGACTAATTCGGCTGTAAGGGGATAGCCCGCCGCGTCGGTGTCGTTCGCAAGAACCCCGGGAGGCTTGATGCTCATCCGTGTGGACAGATTCGAGGGGTTTGCGGCGTTCGGGTAAGAGTCGTTGTTAACCGTGATGCCGCCGGCCGATTCGATATTCGCCGCACCAAGTGTCACCGTCGTGCAGGCCGGCCCCGAAGTCGCGCCGTTGCCGCAATACTGGAACGAGCCTGATCCGGCGGTCGCGACGAATGTAAAGGTACCGTTCGTTTTGAGCGTGAGCGTACCTCCGGTCACGGATCCCGCCACGACTTGAACACCATAGATATTGGAGTCATTCGAGATGACGCCCTTGGCCGGATCGGACACAACGAGCGTATGGCCTGCAATCACGGCGTTATAAACATCAGGAGCCGCTGTCGCAACGACCGAGAATCCTGGAACGCTTGGCAGGCCGGCGCCGTTGACGCTGATGTAGGCGCTCATGCCGGCATCCTGCGCGGTTGCGCTGCCTGAGCCGCTCCCTGAGCGGTCAAAGACCGGAAGGGCCGTTCCTCCAGCGGCGGGCACATTGACCATCACATCGTAGGTCTTGCCCGCGGCCATAAACACTTCGCTCTGCACTCGGGGAGTACCGGGGAGTGGGTTGCCATCTTCCGCAATCAGCGAGAATCCTGAGACCGCCGGGCTTCCTGTCTGCGCTCCGACGACCGAAGGCACGTGCATGCGCAAGCCGGCATTTACGAACCGGAGCAGCACTGTCCCGGTAGCCCCGGTGGCAGGGGAACTCGCAAACAGCGACGTTGAGGCGGCAGTCCTGTTGAATGCGGCTCCGTTGACAAGGTGGTACAGCGGCGTGTAGTTCACCGCCGGCGGATAGCAGGTGTTGACCACCCCGACCGGCGAGCTGGGATTGCCGCATTGGCCCGACTGACCGGACCACACCTTGGTCTCCTGGAAACCAGCGGTATTGACTGCTGTGCTTACCGCGTTGTTCTGAACCGGGTCGATTTCGCTGAAAAGCAGCGGGATTTCCGCGCCGTAGGTCACGGCGGGATAAGCGGTTCCGGTTGCAGCGTCCGTGACCACCACCATTCCGTACAGACCCATGGGACCCTGGATGGAAGGGTGCGTGCCCGACTCAAGCAGGTATGTGCCGGCGCGAGGCGTTGTCCACGTGAGACTTGTCATCGTTCCCGCCTGAACTTCCGTGGAGAACGACTGCACGCGCGCCCCCTGGGGCGGCGGCAGATTCAACGTGGTGGGATCGGCAACAGGCCACGTGGCCCCCTGGGGAGCGTGGGTGGGACTAGAAGTGGTGGTCCTCTGCCCCGCGTCACCAAGGCCGCCGCCTACCTGGCCTACAATCGTCAACGAAGTAGGTATGTTGTTGCCGCCGAAGGTCAGAGCGTTGGTGAGATTGACCTGCAGGCTTTGTCCTGTGGGCACCGTAATCACCACTGGTGACCAGCCGGTTGCCGCCGGATTCAACTTGGCGCAGGTCGCGGTGGAGCCTGCCGGCTGGGTCGCGTCGCAACTGTATCCCCACATCGGCACCACTGTGCCATCGGGCAGGGTTACGGTCGACGGTCCCGCGGTCAGGTTGACCTGCTGCTGGCCGAAGGAGAGCCCAACGGCAAGGAGGAAAATGCTCAAGCCTAATACGGCTGTCCTAAGGGTGGTTTTGAAATCGTTCTTCGTTCGCATCAATATTCTCCTCGTCAATTGGACTCGTCGATGACAAATTCCCGGGAATCGACCAGCATCATCATGAGCATGCCGCCGGGGAAAATGTTGTTGGTGGTAATTTCGCGCTCGTTGTGCGAATGCCACATGAACGCGAAACCGGCCTCATCCGTGGGCGAATTCGCGATCGTGCCGGAGGGCGGAGTAGTACCCGTCGCACCCACCGCGCGTCCGGTCGCATTCGGCCCAAGATAGGGACTGCCGCCGAACCAGGGGCCGTTCGCGAAGATGTTCGGATCGGGCAGAGTTACGGGACCGCCGCTCCCGACATCGCCGAATGGAGCAGCTTGAACCGGTTTGTTGTGGTCTTGGCACCACTCGAAATAGTTGATTGCAGTCGGTGCTCCGGTGTTGTAGCCGTTGGCATCCGGAGTGCAGGGCAGCTTGGCCAGAGGATCCGAAGAAGCAGGATTGTGACCGTAGGGATCCCAGTTCAAACCCTTGCCTGTCCAGTAGTAGATCCCGTCCATGGCCTGACCCGGGGTCGTGGTGGTGGTGAAAAGCAGAGGCCCCGCGAGACTGTTCGGATCGGTTGCACTGGTAATCAAGTTCCCGTCGCGAGCCAGGACACGCACGTGGTTGCCGTGTTCGTGGAACGGATGCTGCCACCGGCCCTGGCCAATGATGCGCAGCAGTACAAGCTCACCCGGATGCATGTGGGGATTGCCGTTGTAAGGCTGGTGCGGATACTGAATCGCATAGTTCGGATCCATGTCATCGGGCATCGAGCGCCCGTTGATCATGAAATAGGCCGGGTGGTAGGGCTCCGTCGGGACGCTCATGCAGCCCGAGCAGGTTCTGGACGCCTGTTCTTCCGCCAGCCGGTGGATGACCGGATCAATCTCGGAGAACTGGAAAAGGTATTCCCGGTCGTAGCAGGCGCCGGCATGGTTGTATGCGGCGGGCGCCAACCGGAAATCCGTCTCACCCCAGTGGGCTTGCGCCGTCAGGTTGCTGGTGTGCAATCCCGATGTGCAGGGCGCCGGGATGGTCGAGGGCAGCACGATGATCGCCCCATACAAGCCCATCTCAATCTGCAGGTCGCCTTTCGTTCCACTGTAATAGGAGCGTGTCCCCGGCGTCGAGGCCGTGAATGTGTAAGTCACGGTCCCGCCTGGCGTCGCCTCCTGCGTGAGAACTCCTCTTTCGGTTCCCGCACCCGTCGACGAAGTCACGTCAAAGCCGGGAAACAGGATCGATGTGTTGCCGGCCGCTGCGGGAAGACTATTCGTCAGATTTACGGTGACCGATTGTCCTTGGGTGACGATCAGCGTGGGGCCGGGTACTTGCATCGTGGGACATTTCACGTTGGGATTGGTAGTGGGGGTGATTGCAGAGGGCGCAAACCCGCTCGGCGCGACGCTGCACCCGTACCCCCAGGAGTAAACCGCCGACCCGTCCGGCTGGGTAATGAAAGCAGGCGTTGCCGTCAGGTTGAAGGTCGGGCCCGTGATGCCGGGAGTCGCGGCAAAAGCTGTAGCCGTGAGCAGGAGGGTCAGCCCCACCAATAACGTTGGAAGAAGTCTTGTCATAGGGTTCGCTCTTTTCATAGTTGAATGGTTCATGGCTGCTCTCCTAGTTGATCCGAACTTCGGTCATCAACCCCCCGAAGTTCTCGGCATCGTTCGACAAGTGGTCGAGGTTC
>Ga0316628_100004772_pt1 | contig 10724 bp, 1 predicted proteins | sample OWC_Aug_M2_C1_D5_FD_207648 | JGI IMG/M metagenome (GOLD analysis project Ga0316628, IMG submission 207648) | Wetland soil microbial communities from Old Woman Creek delta, Ohio, United States - OWC_Aug_M2_C1_D5_C | ecosystem: Environmental > Terrestrial > Soil > Wetlands | place: USA: Ohio... | reverse complement strand
AAGGGGGCTTGCCCCCTTGTCTAATCGACAATATCAATTAATTTTATTATCCGCTAAAACCGAATCGGCCCTGGATAAAATGACCGAAAATCTAACCGAATATCTTAAAAATAATCTTTTAAATCCCGGTAATCCCGCAAATCCCACGAATCCTGGTCCAGTCCTGGCCGATGCCGCATATACACTCCAGGTGGGGAGGCGGGCCCTGCCATACCGGCGAATGACGGTAAGCCCGGATGTGGACGGCGCCATCGCTGCACTCTCTGCCACGGGAACCGGCAAAGTTAGAACTTCTCACGTAAAAGACGAAAAGATATCGGTAATATTTATGTTTCCCGGTCTGGGTGCCGAGTATGTCGGCATGGGATTGGGACTGTATCGAACCGAACCGGTATTCCGGGAAGAAATGAACCATTGCTTCGAAATATTAAATGGCATCCTGGGTTATGATCTAAAAGAAATCCTTTATCCCGCTTTTATGTCTGACCGGTCCGACCTAAACCAACCCGAAATCCTCCAGCCCGTGATCTTTGCCATCGAATATGCGCTGGCGAAATTGTTAATGGCGTGGGGAATCAAACCCCAGGCCATGATCGGGTATAGTTTCGGAGAATATACCGCCGCCTGTTTATCCGGTGTTTTTACCCTGGAAGATGCAATAAAAGTAATCGTGACCAGGGGAAAACTCATCGGCAAATTACCCCCGGGAACCATGATGAGCGTCCCTCTCTCAAAGGAAGACTTAAAACCCTATCTAACCGCTGAATTGTCCATAGCCATAGATAATGGGCCCTCTTGCATTGTCACCGGACCGGTGGGGGCATTGGCGGCAATCCAGGAAGAATTAAAAAAGCAGCGCTGTATATGCGTTCCCATGCCCAACACCCATGCCATACATTCACCGATGATGAAACCCATAGTAAAGGAATTTGAAACCTACCTGGAAAAAATCTTATTTAATAAACCCCAAATTCCCTATATCTCCAATTTAACCGGCGATTGGATTACCCCCGGAGAAGCAGCCGCACCCCGCTATTGGACCACGCACCTAACGGAAATGGTCCGGTATGCCGAAGGAATCCAACGGTTGATGAAAGAACCCAATCCCCTATTCATCGAAATCGGACCCGGGCGGGATTTAAATACATTATTGGCACGCTATAAGCAAGGAGACGATCGAACCGGCCCCCGGGCCGTCGACCTGATCAAATCGGCCCGCAATAAAACCCCGGATGATTATTATTTTATAAATAGATTGGGGCAGTTGTGGACAAATGGAGTGGAAATCCATTGGAACGAATTTTATAAAGGAGAGCAAAGAAAACGCATCCCTTTACCGCTTTATCCCTTCGAGGGCAAAAGGTATTGGAACGATATTGACCCGATCAAGGCAGGGGAGACCATAGCGGGAACTTCGTTAACCGTGAAAAAACCGGACCGGGCGGATTGGTTTTATACCCAGCAGTGGCAGCGAACGACACTTGCAGCCGGGGAAGAAGGTAGGCCGACACCGGGCACCTGGTTGTTGTTTATCGACGAAACACCCCTGGCAAACCGATTGGTAAAACGCCTGGAAAACGAAAATCACCGGGTGGTTGCGGTTAAACCCGGGGAAAGTTTCAATGAAATTAAATCGGATGAATATAAAACGGATGAGTATACCATAAATCCCGGTAACCCCGGGGAATATGACATACTCTTCAAAAGGTTGGCGGAAGCAGGAAAGATACCGGAAAATATTGTCCATATGTGGGGTGTAACCGGGGGCCGGGAGCATAAACCGGGACAGGAGAACCTTGACCGGGAATTGGACCGGGGACTCTACAGCCTCCTGTCCACGGCCGGGGCCATCGGCAGCGCCAATATTTCCCAAAAAATACAACTGGGAGTGATAACCGCCAATATGCAGTATGTAACCGGGGAAGAAGAATTGTACCCGGAAAGAGCCACCATACTGGGACCGGTAAAGATCATACCCCTCGAGTATACCAATATCTCCTGCCGGAGTATCGACATCATCGAACCCGGGGAAGATAGAGGGAAGATAGAATTCATTATCGAAAACCTGATCAGGGAATTTTCCAGGGGCTTTAGAGATCAACCGGTCATCGCCTTTCGCGGCTCCAGCCGATGGCAGGAAACCTTTGAACCCGTTAAATTGGAATTGAACCAAACCACCCCCCGGCAGCCCCGGTTAAAAGAGAAGGGGGTATACCTGGTCACCGGCGGGTTCGGCGGGATGGGATTTGTACTGGCCGAACACCTGGTAAAAACCTTAAACGCCAGACTGGTATTGGTGGATATATTAACCCCTCCCAGTGGTGAAAAATTGGATAAGTGGTTGTACAGCGATGAGAGAAAAAAGGAAATCCAGGAAAAAAGAGAAAAAATAAAGGAATGGGAAACCCAGGGCGCGGAAATCCAGGTACATGATATGGATGTTTCTAATTACCAGGGGATGAAAGAGGTTATATCGCAAGCAGAAGAGCGGTATGGAAGAATAAACGGGTTGATACACACCGCCGGGCTCATCGATTATGCGGGGGTTATCCAGAGGCGAACGCGGGAAATGACAGGAGAGCTCCTGGCAGCCAAAATAAAGGGAACCCTGGTGCTGGATGAATTGCTGGGCCATCATCAATTGGATTTTATGGTTCTTTTCTCATCCATCGGGAATGTGTTATATAAGATAAAATTTGGCCAGGTGGGATACAATGCGGGGAATGAGTTCCTGGATGTGTTTTCTTATTATAAGCAGCATCAGGGCCGGAATACCATCGTCATTGATTGGAATGATTGGACGGAGGTGGGAATGGCGGTACGGGCCACCCAAAGACATCATACCGGCAGCCGCGGTTCCATTGGTGACCGGGCCGGGAAAGAGGATATATTGTCTATATCCCCGGCAGAGGGGATCGATGTATTTCGACGTATCGTAGAAAACAATATAAACCGGGTGGTGGTCGCCCATCATGATTTACATCGATTAATGGAGGTGATGAGCAATGCGGCCCGGGAAGGAGCACAAACCGGTACATTTGACCAAACCGGGGAGAAAACCGCGGTGTTACATGAACGGCCGGCAATAAGCACCGATTATGAACCGCCCACCAATGAACTGGAAGAATTTATATTAGACATCTGGGAAAAAATATTGGGAATTAAGAAAATCGGGATCATGGATGATTGGTTTGAACTGGGGGGGGATTCGTTAACCCTAACCCAGCTCATAGTCAGGGTCAGGGAGGTATATCCCGTGGAAATTTTAGCGAATACGTTTTTTGAAAACCCCACCATTGCCGGGTTAGCCGGAATAATCACGGAATTGTTGTATGAAAAAGTCCGGGGGCTATCCGAAGAAGAATTGGATGCGCTGGTGGAACATGATATTATAAACAATTAATGATAACAAAAAAAAGGAGAAGGAAATGAAACTACAAAATGGAATATCGAATGATAAACCCGGGCTGTCGGCAAAGCAGCAGGCGGTACTGGAGCGGTTGTTAAAAGGAAAAGTCCCCCAGGATTTTAAATTAAAATCGATACCTAAAAGAAAGGTATTTTCTCCTGCGCCTTTATCTTTTTCCCAGAAGCGGTTATGGGTGTTGGATCGTCTGCTCCAGGGCAGCCCGGTATATAATGTACCCACAGCCTACCATATAAAGGGAGTGCTTGATATACCGGTATTTGAGCGGTCTATTAATGAATTGATCCGCCGTCACGAAACGCTGCGGACTATATTTAAAATGGAGAACGAGGAACCGGTGCAGGTGATACTGCCGGAACTGCAAATAAAGATAAATAAAGCCGATCTCAGTCATCTGCCCGAGCCGGAAAAGGAGAAAGAGGTATACCGGCACACGATGGAGAACTTCAAAAAACCGTTTGACCTGGAGCATGGTCCTTTGCTGCGGATTTCCCTGTTGGCCCTGGGAATCTATACCAATATTCTCATATACACCATGCATCATATTATATCGGACACCTGGTCAACGGAATTATTCAAAAAGGAGTTGATGATCGTATATGATGCTTTTTTAACCGGGAACCCCTCCCCATTACCGGAGCCCGCCATTCAATATGCGGATTTTGCCCTTTGGCAGAGAGAGGGGCTCCAGGGAGAGGCAATGCAGAAGCAGCTTTCATATTGGAAGACCATATTAAGCGGGGACATCCCCATACTGGAATTGCCAGCCGACCGCCAGCGACCGGCGATTGCTTCATACCGGGGGGGACAACAATTCGTTGAAATATCGGGGAGCCTGGTGGAACGCCTTACCCTACTGACTCGCCAGCAAGGGTGCAGTATGTTTATGATACTATTAACCGTCTTTAATGTGCTGCTTTACCGGTATTCCGGCCAGGACGATATCGTCATTGGAACACCCATCGCCAACCGGAAAAAACCGGAGCTGGAAGAAGTAATTGGGTTCTTTTCCAATACCCTGGTGATCCGCATCGATCTGACCGGCAATCCCACCTTCAGCCAACTGCTGGAACGGGTTCGGAAAATTACCTCCGCTGCCTATGATAACCAGGATTTGCCCTTTGAAAAATTGGTGGAGGAATTACAGCCGGAGCGGTATATGAATCTTAATCCTCTATTCCAGGCAATGATGGTCATGCAAAATGTGCCCAAACAAAGCCCCGGGATAGGGAAAAAAGACATCGAAGTTAGTTTTTTTACCGATTTTTCCGGGTTCGTCAGGTTTGATTTATGGTTAAGCGTTTCCCAATTAGAAAAAGGAATTCGTTGTTCTCTCGAATACACCGGTGATTTATTCGATGATGATACAATAATTAGGCTGTTGGGTCATTACAAAAATTTGCTAGAGACCGTGACCGCGGACCCAGGACAGCCCATCGACGATATCCGGTACATATCGGACCAAGAAAAAGAGCAATTATTAACCCGATGGAACGACACCGGGAGAGTATATGATATTCGGCCCCTCCATCATATGTTCGAAGCACAAGCCGGGAAGACCCCGGATCAAATCGCCGCAATCGACACCACAGTGCAAATCTCATACAGGCAATTGCACGAAGAATCCGGCCGGTTGGCTTCAATATTAATAGAAAAGGGCGTTGAGTCCGATACCATTGTGGGAATTCAGATCGAACGTTCCGTGGAAATGGTGGTGGGATTAATGGGAATAATAAAAGCCGGGGCCGCATATATGCCCATCGACCCGGATTACCCGCAAGAACGTATCGATTACATGCTGACCGACAGTAAAGCTATAATGTTGATAACCAACCATGATATTTACCCTCTAGATAAGTGTGACCGCGATGCGGACAGGGTGTTTTCCCCTCTTGAGAGGGGTGGCCGAAGGCCGGGGTGTGTAAATCTAGCCTACGTCATCTACACTTCCGGCTCCACCGGGAAACCCAAGGGGGTCATGATCGCGCATGAAGGTATATCCAACCGTTTGCAGTGGATGCAGGAGGCGTATGGGTTGACCTCTGACGACCGTATTTTACAAAAAACCCCTTATAATTTCGATGTATCGGTCTGGGAATTTTTCTGGACGCTGTTATATGGGGCAGCGCTGGTGATGGCAAAGCCCGGCGGGCATAAAGACAGAGCATACCTGGTGGAAGTAATAAACCAGGAGAAAATCACCACAATTCATTTTGTACCCACCATGTTGAACGTATTCCTGGAAGATCAAGGCATAGGTACGATACACTCTTTGAAAAGGGTGATATGCAGTGGAGAAGCCTTACCAATAGAGTACCAGGAAAAGTTTTTCAAACGATTAGACCCGTTAGTGGAATTACATAACTTATATGGACCCACCGAGGCATCGGTGGACGTAACCCACTGGACCTGCGAGCGAAATTCCCACCGTCATTCGGTACCTATCGGAAATCCTGTAGCCAATACTCAAATATATATATTGGATCGAAACCTTGACCTCGTTCCCATCGGGATCCGAGGGGAACTGTACATCGGCGGTGTCCAGTTGGCCCGCGGGTACCTCAACCGCCCCGAATTAACCGCCGAGAAGTTTATTATGCTAGATTGGTCCGACCAGTCCGACAGCTCTGATCAGTATAATAGGTCCTATAGGTCCAATAGGACCTATACCTCAAAAAAACTCTACAAAACCGGCGACCTGGCCCGTTGGCTCCCAAACGGGGCCATCGAATTCCTGGGCCGGTTGGACTTCCAGGTCAAGGTGCGGGGGTTTCGCATCGAATTGGGGGAGATCGAAACCAATTTACGGGAAAACGAAAACGTAGCGGACGCCGTGGTGTTGGTCAAGGAAAGTTCACCGGGAGAGAAAGACAAAAAACTGGTGGCCTATGTGGTGCCCGACCCCCGGCATTGGAAGGATGACCGGCCGGGAGAAACCGGTACGCAAGATTTATCCGCCGAACAGATCGCAGATTGGCAGGATGTATTCAATAATGCCTATACAAATTCAATCACAATGGACACCCACCAGGTTGATCCCACTTTCAATATCGCCGGTTGGAACAGCAGTTATACCGGGGCCCCCATACCAGCAGCAGAAATGCGCATTTGGGTCGAACAAACCGTCCAACGGATATTCTCGTACCGACCTGGAAACGTCATGGAAATCGGGTGTGGAACCGGGCTGTTTCTATTCCGGTTAATCCCGCACTGCCGCAGGTACCTGGGAACCGATATTGCCCAAGAAGGATTGAATTATATCGAAAGCCGGTTGGAACAAATCAAGCAGCCCGGGTGGGCAGAGGTACGGTTGCAGGAGTGCAGTGCCGATAATTTCGGCGGTATTGAGCCGGGGGAACTGGACATGGTCATCCTCAATTCCGTTATACAATATTTCCCTACCGTGGATTACCTGGAAGAAGTATTGGAAAAAGCAATCCAAAAAATCAAGCCCGGGGGGCATATATTTATCGGTGATGTGCGCAGTCTTCCATTATTGGAAGCGTTACATGCCTCTATCGAATTATCGAAAGCCGAACCCAGCACCCCCAAAGAAACCATCCTGCGCCGCGTATTGAATAAAGTAGCCCGGGAGCAGGAATTGGCAATCGATCCGTTGTTTTTTGACGCAGTGAAAAAACGAAATCCCCGGATCAAACACGTGGAACCATTGATAAAATATGGACGTTATGCCAATGAACTCTCGAAATTCCGTTATGACGTCATTCTTCATATCGGGGCCGAAGATCGGGAAATACCGTCGATACAGCCTGATCTTGTCATGGAATGGAACAGGGAGAAACCCGGTCTGGAGGAAATCAAGGATATATTATCGGGAAAGGCCAATCAAGGAAGCGAACCAGGCTGCATAATCATAGCCGCAGTCCCCAATGCCCGGGTCCAAGGGGACATCAGGGCGTTGAAACGTCTCATGGGCAGGGAAAAGCCGGGAACTGCCCCGGGGATCGAACCTAATGATATCCTGGAACTGGAAAAAGAATATCCTTATTATATAAACCTCCAGGTATCACTGCAGTCCGAGGAAGAGGGGGCCTTTGATGCGATATTTATCCATCGCGATATGGAAGCCAAAGCGCCCGGTGTGGTAGTCCACCGTATCCATCCTGCGCTGCCAATGGCAGGAACATCCGACAGGAAAGCCCACACCAACAATCCGCTCCTGGTAAGAACTGCCGCGAAGCTGGTACCCGAATTGCGAAATTTCTTAAAGGAACGTCTCCCGGAATATATGGTCCCAGCTTATTTTGTATTATTGGACCGATTCCCCGTGACCTCCAACGGTAAATTGGACCGCGGGATGCTGCCGGAACCCGTCCGGGATGAACAAACCAAAGATTTCGCGGCACCCACCACCGAAACCGAAAAATTTTTAGCCCAACTATGGAAGGAAATACTCAATCTTGAGCAAGTCGGGGTAAACCAAAATTTCTTCGAATTGGGCGGTGATTCCGTGAACGCCATCCAGTTGGCATCGAGAGCCAACAAACAGGGAGTGGAAATAAGCGTCCAGTTATTGTTCCGGAATCAGACCATCGCGGAGTTGGCTGGCGCCCTGGAAAAAAGTCGGCCGCGATTCATAAAGGTGACGGAGAAAAGTTATAAAGAATTCATGGATTCCCTGGATATGGAAGCCATATTAGAACAGCTTCCCGCCGGGGTCGAGATAGAAGATATCTACCCGGCCACATCGCTCCAACTGCACCAGGTTAAGGTCATGGAGGCCCGCCACCCGGAAGACCCACCGGTATTTCTTTACCAGAAAAGGGAGATACTCATGAATTCTCCGATGCACATAGATAAATTGGAGAAGGTGCTGCAAATCGTTTCCCAACGTCACCGCATGCTGCGAACGCTGCTCATATGGAAAAACTTAAAAAAACCGGTGCAGGTGATATGCAAAAAATTGAAATTCGATTTCACTTATCATGATATAACGTCAATACCACCGGCAAAAAAAATCTCGGAGGTATACGAATTATTGAAACAGGACTGGAATAAAACCTTTGAACGCAATAATTCTTCGCCGCTGCGCCTCGGTTTTATTAAACTGCAAGAGAATCAATACCATTATTATTTTACCGGTGATTACATGAGAATGGAGGGATGGAGTACCAGTGAGTTTTCCCGTGAAGTACTTTATTTTTATTGGCTGCTTGCGTCTGGAACCGACATACCCCAACTGCCGCCGCCTGTCAATTGCTATAAAGAATACGTACACACCATCTGGGTATTGAGGACACAAGACGAAAATCCAGCCAGGCGATATTGGCGATGGGTATTAAAAGATTTCATGCAAATGAAACCGGTGACATCGATACCGGGTAATCAAATAAGCCAGGGAAGGGGATTTGGCGTTAACCATTTTTACCTGCCCCCCGGGATAATCGCACGAATGGAGCAATTTTTAATGCGGCACCGGTTGAGTCTCAGTGCATTAATCCAGGGAACCTGGGCCGTACTCCTGGGAATTTATCTCCAGCAGGACCAGGTTATATACGGGATGGTGACCACGGGAAGGTCACAGCCAATAGCCGGGATCGAGAATATGATCGGACATTCCATCAACATACTACCCGTGCCGGTACATATATCAAAAGAAAAACTGCTCCAGGATTATTTCAGGGAAATCCTGGAATTCCAGACGGAATGGACCCGGCATGAATATACACAATTGGAACAGATCTATGAATGGCTCGATTTACCGGACAGCCGCCCCCTGTTCGATCATTATGTGGTCATCCAGAATGTGGACAGCGCCAGGGGTGATATCCGGGGGAAGGAAAGAGACAAAGAAAATTGGAAGAAAAGCGCGAATGAGGTGTTTGCTAAAATGGAGTATCCCCTGAGGTTCGATATTTTTCCCGGTTATGAGTATTGTTTTCTTTGCGAGTATCAACTCCGTTTTTTAACGACACCTGTTGTGATGGGATTATTGGATAATTTTAGAACCCTACTGGAAAGCATCATCGAAAACCCCCGGCAAACTGTGGAAGAACTGACCCGATTGGTGGAACCCGGTAAATATAAAGACCATGAAAATACTCACCCCGACGAATTTGTTCAACTTTAATCGATACAAATAGAACCTGTCCGGGTAAGCTCGGAAAGATGAAAACACAAAAAATAAACCTCTTTACCCTCCCGGGTCAGTGTGGTATACTATATAGCCCGACTGGTTAAAGTCTGAGGTTTTATCGTTATCCAGGAATTACCCTAAATTCACCTTCAAAGACGGTGACCTGGAAAAAACTTAAAAAAGGAGTAAAAAAGCCAATGAAAATGGTAAATGAAATCAAAAAAATGAATGTAGTGAAGGTAGTAATGATTTTGTGGTTGTTATCTTTGGCCCTCCCGGTATGGGCCCTGGATGTATTTGCCGGTGAAACAGCGGAACCGGGTCAGGAGAAGCAGCACCGGATCCCGAAGTTAAACCGGGGGATAAAAGTAGACGGGGTCCTGGATGATGAAGCCTGGCAACAAGCCTTGAAATTGGAACTCCGGTATGAGACCTGGCCGGGAGAAAACCTACCGGCCCTGGTCAGGACAGAGGTATTTATCTATCACACCAAAGCTTATTTTTATTTGGGGGTTCATGCCTATGACCCTGATCCCTCTGCCATTCGTGCCACTTACACAGACCGGGACAACATCTGGAATGAAGACTTTATAGCCATTACTATGGATACCTTCAATGATCCGCGGCGGCGCTTCAGCTTTTTTTGTAATGCCCTGGGGATACAGGCGGATTTGATTGAAACCATCGATGGCGGTATTATATTCTGGGATAGTATCTGGGATTCAGCTGGCCGAATCGGGGACAACGGCTATATCGTGGAAATTGCCATCCCTTTTAGCTCCCTGCGCTTCCAACGCACCAAAGAGGAACAAACCTGGAGATTCGACGTCGTCCGGATGTATCCGCGGGATGTAAAACATTATTTTACTCTTTTTACCCGCAGTCGCAACAATCCCTGTTATATGTGCCAGGCAGACCACCTGATCGGTTTTAAAGGTGCCAAACCGGGAAAGAACCTGGAATTTGATCCTGCCATAACCGCAATTTTGACCCAGGAAAGAGAAAATTTTCCCAGCGGGAAATTCGTGAAAAAGGAAAGTAAATTGGACCCCGGGATCACGACTTCCTGGGGCTTTACCCCCAATATGACCCTCAGTGTCGCAATAAACCCGGATTTTTCCAATGTTGAATCCGATGCCGCCCAGTTGGATATCAACACCCAGTATGCTTTGTACTACCCGGAGCAGCGTCCCTTTTTCC
>Ga0316628_100004771_pt1 | contig 10724 bp, 8 predicted proteins | sample OWC_Aug_M2_C1_D5_FD_207648 | JGI IMG/M metagenome (GOLD analysis project Ga0316628, IMG submission 207648) | Wetland soil microbial communities from Old Woman Creek delta, Ohio, United States - OWC_Aug_M2_C1_D5_C | ecosystem: Environmental > Terrestrial > Soil > Wetlands | place: USA: Ohio... | reverse complement strand
ATCCCAGGTCGCCGAGCACCACCGCGTCGGCACCGCTCGCGGCGATGTTCGCGCACTTGGCCTCGGCGATCGCGGCCGAGATCTCGCCGAACTTGATCGAGAACGTGCCGCCGAAGCCGCAGCACTCTTCGCAGCGGCTCATTTCCTTGAGGGTCACACCGGGCAGCAACGCCAGAAGCCGGCGCGGCTGCTCCTTGATGCCGACCTCGCGCAGGCCGGAGCAGGAATCGTGGTAGGTGACGGTGCCGCGGTACGTGCCGGGCGGGCTCTCGAAGCGCGCGACGTTGACCAGGAAATCGGTCAGCTCCCAGGTCTTGGCAGCGAGCGCCTCCGCGCGCGCGAGCCACGCCCCCTCTCCCGGAAACAGCTCCGCGTAGTGGGTCTTGATCATGCCGACGCAGGAGCCCGAGGGCGCGACGACGAAGTCACACGCCTCGAATTCGGCGATCATCTTCTCGGCCAGCGCACGTGCCGAGGCGCGCTCGCCCGAGTTCCAGCCCGGCTGCCCGCAACAAGTCTGGGTCGAGGGCACCTGCACCTCGAAGCCGGCACGCTCCAGCAGCTTGAGCGCGGCGAATCCGATGCGCGGCCGCATCATGTCGACGAGGCAGGTGACGAACAGACCGACGCGACGCCCGGCGCTCATGCAGGGATGGGAATTTGTTCTTCGAGGCGACTGCCAACGGGCGAAAAGAATACCACACCCCCTCGCCCCATTTCACATCGTGGGATAGAATCCGCGCCTTCCTTGAACTCCCTGCGCAGCGATTCCGTGGCTACCGCAAAGGCCGACCAGAAAAGCCCGATCCAGGTGATCGACCGCATGATGCGGCTGCTCGACGTGCTCGCCGAGCACCCCGAGCCGCTCGGCCTCAAGCAGGTCGCCCAGTACACGGGGTTGCACCCGTCTACTGCGCACCGCATCCTTTCGGCGATGGCGGCCGATCGGCTGGTGGATCGCATCGAGCCGGGCAGCTACCGTCTCGGCATGCGTCTGCTCGAGCTCGGCAACCTGGTGAAGTCGCGCATCAGCGTGCGCGAGCTGGCGCTGCCGGTGATGCGCGAGCTGCACGCGCAGACGGGCGAAACGGCCAACCTTTCGGTGCGCCACGACGACGAGATCGTGTACGTCGAGCGTACCTCGGCCGGGCGCGCCGCGATGCGCGTGGTGCACGCCATCGGCACGCGCGCGCCGCTGCACGTCACCGCGGCGGGAAAGCTGTTCCTGCTCGAGGAAGGCTTCACCAAGCTGCGCGACTATGCCAAGCGCACCGGGCTCTCGCCGCACACCAAGAACACGCTGAGCAACCTCGCGCTGCTCGAGCGCGACCTGGAGCGCATTCAGCGCCAGGGCTACGCCATCGACAACGAGGAGGCCGAGATCGGCGTGCGCTGCGTCGCGGCCGGGGTGCGCGACGACGGCGGGCACCTGATCGCCGCGCTGTCGCTGTCGACGCCCGCGGACCGCATGAAGGCGACCTGGGGTCCGCTGGTGAAGGAGGCCGCGGAGCGCATCTCGCGCGCCATCGGGCACCGTCCCGCTGCGCGCATCGGCGCGGCCTAGGGACGCATCAGTCCGCGCTCAGGCCGTGCAACGAGAACAGGCCGCGGCGGTCGCGCCACAGCTTCGCGCTGCGAAATCCGGCCTGCACCGCGAGCGAGCGAAACTCCTCGACTGAATACTTGCACGAGTTCTCGGTGTGGATCGTCTCGCCGACCTCGAACTCGAAGCGGTTGCGTCCGATGCGCACCGCCTGCTTGACGAGCGACACGAGGTGCATCTCGACGCGCCCCTGTGACGCGTTGTAGAACGCGTAGTGGCGGAAGCGGCGCAGATCGAAGTCCCCGTCGAGCTCGCGGTTTATGCGCGCCAGCAGGTTCAGGTTGAAGGCGGCGGTGACCCCGCGCGCGTCGTTGTAGGCCGCATGCAGCACGTTGGCATCCTTCTTCAGGTCGACGCCCACCAGCATCGCCCCGCGCGCGCCCACCTGACCGCGCGTCATGCGCAGGAACGCCTCGGCTTCCTCGGCGGAAAGGTTGCCGATGGTCGAGCCCGGAAAGTAGGCAACGCGTCGCCGCCGGCGGCCGCCGCCGTGCGGCGGCAGCTTGAGCGGTCGCGAAAAATCGCCCACCACGCCGGCGATCGCGAGCCATGGGAACTCGCGCGCCAGGCGCCACGCCGCCTCGCGCAGCGCCGCCTCGGAGATGTCCACCGGGATGTAGCGCGCGGGCCGCAGACGCTCGATCAGCAGCCGCGTCTTGACGCTCTCGCCGCTGCCGTACTCGATCAGCTCGCAGCCCTCGCCCGCGAAGCGCGCGATCTCGCCGAGATGCTGCCGGGTGAGCGACAGCTCGGCGCGCGTCGGATAGTACTCGCGCAGTCGGCAGATGCGCTCGAACAGGCGGCTGCCCTCGGCATCGTAGAAGTACTTGGGCGGCAGCGCCTTTTGCGGCAGCGACAGTCCCGCGATGACGTCGTCGAGGAAGTTGTCGGCCGTGATGGTCGCGCCGAAGATGCGGACCGCGCCCGCCGCGCCGTGCGGCTTCAGCCGCGGGTTTCGAGGTACGCGCTGCTTTCGAGCCACTTGCGGATGCGGTTGGCGTCGCCGAGTCGCGAGTACTTGCCCCACGAATCGAGCAGCACGACGATGAGGTCCTTGGAGGCGACCCTCACGCGCATCACAAGACAACGGCCGGCTTCGCTGATGTAGCCGGTCTTGGAAAGATCGATGTCCCAGCGCGGGTTGCGCACCAGGCGGTTCGTGTTCGCGTACGAGAGCTTGCGCCCGCGGGCCGTGACCTGGGCGCCCTCGCGGGTCGTGTATTCCCGGATCAGGGGATAACTGGTCGCCGCCTTGACCAGTTTCGCGAGGTCGCGCGCGCTGGATACGTTGCCCGAGTCCAGGCCCGTGGGGTCGACGTAGTGGGTGTCTTCCATGCCGAGCGCGCGCGCCTTGCGATTCATCGCGGCGACGAATTCCTCGGTGCCCCCGGGGTAGGTTCGCCCAAGGGCGGCGGCGGCGCGGTTTTCCGAGGCCATGAGCGCGATCAGCAGCAGCTCGTTGCGGGTGAGCCGCGATCCGGGGCGCAGTCGCGAGCGCGTGCCCTTCAGCCTGTCGATGTCCTCGCGGCTCACGACGACCTCCTCCTGCAGGTCGAGCCCGCGATCGAGGATCACCATCGCGGTCATGAGCTTGGTGATCGAGGCGATCGGCAGAACCGCGTCCGAGTTCTTCGCCAGGATCGTCTCGCCGCTGTCGGCATCCTGTACCAGCGCGACCGAGGAGCGCAGGAAAACCTTCTTGTGGTGATCGAGGTCGCCGGCCTGCGCGAAGCCTACCGTCAGCGCGAGCACCGCGAGCAGCGCGCACGCCGCTACGATCTTCTCCAGGTGGTGCAGTTTTCGTTCTGGCATGGCTGCGGAGATCGGTTTTGGGTTTTGCGGAAGTGTATAGCAGGGTTCTTCGAAAACGCAAGGAAAAATAAGGGACTACCCCAAATTCCTCGAAAGCGCGTGAATTATTTCCGGAGGCCTAGGCGGCTTTTACCCGCTCCAGCGTCGCCTCGGCCGCCGCAGCCTGCTGCTGCAGGGCCCACATGCGCGCGTACTCCGCGCCGGCGGCAAGCAGTTCCCGGTGCGTGCCGCGCTCGATGACGCGGCCCTGGGCGAGCACCAGGATCTGGTCGGCATCCATCACGGTCGACAGGCGGTGCGCGATCACCAGCGTGGTGCGGCCCTGCGAGATGCGCTCCAGCTCGGCCTGGATCGCCTTCTCCGCCTTCGAGTCGAGCGCCGAGGTCGCCTCGTCGAAGATCAGGATGCGCGGGTTCTTCAGCAACGCGCGCGCGATGGCCACGCGCTGCTTCTCGCCGCCCGAGAGCTTCAGCCCGCGCTCGCCGACCATGGTCTCGTACTTGGCCGGCAGCGACTCGATGAAGTCGTGGATGTGCGCCGCGCGCGCCGCCTCCATCACCTCGGCATCGCGGGCGTCGGGCCGGCCATAGCGGATGTTGTACCGGATGGTGTCGTTGAACAGCACCGTGTCCTGCGGGACGATGCCGATCGCCGCGCGCAGCGAATGCTGCTGTGCCTCGCGAATATCGACGCCGTTGACCAGCATCGCGCCGCCGCCGACGTCGTAGAAGCGGTACAGCAGGCGCGCGAGCGTCGATTTGCCCGATCCCGAATGGCCGACCACCGCGACGCGCTGGCCCGCCGGAATGATGAAGCTCACCCGGTGCAGGATCTGGCGCGCCGGCTCGTAGGCGAAATCCACGTCGCGGAACTCGACCGTCGCGGGACCCGGCGGCAGCTCCGGCGCGCCGGGCCGGTCCTCGACCTCGCGATGTTCGGTGAGCAGCCTGAACATGCGGTCCATGTCGATCAACGCCTGCTTGATCTCGCGGTACACCATGCCGAGAAAGTTGAGCGGGATGTAGAGCTGAATCAGCAGGCCGTTCACCAGCACCAGGTCGCCGAGCGTAAACGCGTGCCGCACCACGCCGTCGGCAGCCAGATACATCAGCGCCGTCACCGCGAAAGCGATGATGAACGCCTGGCCGATGTTGAGCAGCCCGAGCGAGGCCTCGTTCTGCACCGCCGCGTTCTCGTACTTGACCAGGTTCTCGTCGTAGCGGCGCGCCTCGAACTCCTCGGCGCCGAAGTACTTCACCGTCTCGTAGTTGAGCAGGCTATCGATGGCGCGCGTGTTGGCTCTCGAGTCGAGCTCGTTGGCTCGGCGCCGGATGTCCATGCGCCACTCGGTCACGGCAACCGTGAAGCCGAGGTAGACCACCACGGCGACGAACGTGACGGCGGCGAAGCGCCAGTCGAATTTCTTGAGCAGCACCGCAGCGACCAGCGCGAACTCGAGGATCACCGGAATGATCGAGAACAGCAGGTACGACAGCAGCGTCGAGATGCCGCGCGTGCCGCGCTCGATATCGCGCGTCATGCCCCCGGTCTGGCGCTCGAGGTGGAACCTAAGCGACAGGGCATGCAGATGGCGGAACACGCCGAGCGCGACGCGGCGGATGGCGCGCTGCGTGACGCGCACGAATACCACGTCGCGCAGCTCCGCGAACAGCGTGGTCGAGAAGCGCAGGATGCCGTAGATCGCGAGCAGCGCCACGGGCACGGCGAGCACCGCGGTGCGCGGGTCCAGCCCGTCGATCACCTCCTTCATCACCAGCGGCACGCCGACATTGGCGACCTTGGCGCTGGCGAGGAACGTCAGCGCCGCGACGACGCGCCACTTGTACTCGAGCAGGTACGGAACCAGCAGCCGCAGCGCGCGCCACTCGGTTCCGGAAAGCGGCTGCGTGGGGGCTGACTGGTGCGCGCGTCGGGCCATGGCAAGCCCGGCATTCTAAGCGCTAGGCGTCGGGCCCCTTGTTTCCGGCGCGGCGCGTGAAGCCGAGCAGCGCAAGCAACAGGCCTCCCGCGCAGTACACGTCGAGCACCAGCGGCAGCAGGATCCACAGCCAGGGCCAGCGCAGGGGGTAGCCCTGCTTGAGCGCCCAGCCGACGGAAAAGAACGCAGCGAGCGAGCCGACGATGCCGGGCAGGAACGGTATTCCCGAAGGCGGGCGCGCGCCGTGCCGGACCCGCCGCGCGGCGCGCCAGACCTGGAAATTCAGGGTCGCGCCGCCGATGAAGAACAGCCATGCCATCGACAGCAGCATCATTCCGAGCAGCGAAACGCCGGTCACCGGCCGATCTCCCGAGGGTGCGCGGTGGGCGAAGGTTCGCATAGCCATCTGCCGGCTGCCAGCGGTTGACGGCAGCAGATCGCACTCATATCATTCAAACGTTCGTTTGAAATCGACCCGATCCCCATGCCCCTGCTCTCCGTAAAGCCCCCGCACGAAACGCGCACGCGCATCCTCGATGTCGCCGAGGAGCTGTTCATGCAGCATGGATTCGAGGCGACCTCGATGCGCTTGCTCACCTCGACCGCGGGCGTCAACCTCGCGGCCGTCAATTACCACTTCGGCTCCAAGGACGCGCTCATCGAAGCCTTGTTCCGGCGACGCCTCGACCCGATGAACGCCGAGCGCCTCGAGGCGCTCGACCGGCTGGAACGCGAAGCCGGGCGCGAGCCGCTTGCGCCCGAACGGATCATCCGCGCGTTCGTCGGTTCCGGCCTGCGCATGATCGAGGACGCGAGCGGCGGCGGGCGCAACTTCATCCGCTTGCTCGGTCGCGCCTACACCGAGCCGGCAGCGCCGATCCGCGCGCTGATCGGCCAGCTGTACGCGCCGACCATGGAGCGCTTCAAGCAGGCGTTCCTGAGGGCGTTGCCCGAGCTGCCGCGCGACGAGCTCGTGTGGCGCATGCACTTCATGTTCGGCACGCTGTCCTACACGCTCGCGGCGACCGACACGGTGCAGCTGATCGCCGGCTGCAAGCCCGAGGATCGCTACGACGCGCAACTGCTGGAGGACCGCCTCGCCGCGTTCCTCACCGCGGGACTGGTGGCGCCGCTCCCGCAACGCCGTAACGTCAAGAAAGCCGCCTAGAGAACGGGGGATCATCATGCTTGGATTCGTGCTCGCGGTCATCGTCGTCTTCCTGGTATTCGGCTATCTGCAGCTTGCGCTCCTGTGGTGGACGATCGCCGGCGGCCTGCTCGCCGTCTGGCTTTCGGCGGCCGCAGGCTTCGGCGCCACGGCCGACTCCGCGCTTGCGATCGCGTACCTCGCTGTTGCGGCGCTGCTCAACGTCGCGCCGCTGCGCCGCGCGCTGATCAGCAACCCGATCCTCGGAATGTTCCGGCGCATCCTGCCGGACATGTCGCAGACCGAGAGGGAGGCGATCGATGCCGGCACGGTGTGGTGGGACGCCGATCTGTTTTCCGGCAGGCCGCGTTGGGACAAGCTGCTCGCCACGCGCGAGCCCAGGCTCACGCCGGAAGAACAGGCCTTTCTCGACGGCCCCTGCGAAGAGCTGTGCGCGATGTGCGACGACTGGGAAGTGACCCACGAGCGCCAGGACCTGGCGCCGCACGTCTGGCAGTACATCAAGGACCGGGGCTTCCTCGGGATGATCATTCCCAAGAAATACGGCGGGCTCGAATTCTCCGCGCTGGCGCACTCGGCGGTGGTGATGAAGCTCTCGACGCGCTGCAACGCCGCCGCGGTGACGGTGATGGTGCCCAATTCGCTCGGGCCGGCCGAGCTGCTGCTGCACTACGGCACCGAGGAGCAGAAGAATCACTACCTGCCGCGCCTTGCGAAGGGACTCGAGATCCCATGCTTCGCCCTCACCAGCCCCGAGGCGGGGTCCGATGCGGCCGCGATTCCCGATTACGGCGTCGTATGCAGGGGCACCTACCAGGGCGTCGAGGTGCTCGGCATGCGCGTCACCTGGGACAAGCGCTACATCACCCTAGGACCCGTGGCCACCGTTCTCGGGCTTGCGTTCCGGCTGTACGACCCGGACAGGCTGCTCGGCGGCGCACCGGACCTGGGCATCACCTGCGCGCTGGTGCCCACCGATCATCCCGGCGTGAATATCGGCCGCCGCCATCTGCCGCTCAACGCGGTGTTCCAGAACGGTCCGAACTCGGGCAAGGACGTGTTCATGCCGCTCGACTGGATCATCGGCGGCAGGGAGTACGCCGGCAAGGGCTGGATGATGCTGATGAACAGCCTCGCCGCGGGCCGCTCGATCTCGCTGCCGTCCTCGTCGGTGGGCGGCGCGAAGGCGATGGCGCGCTACACCGGCGCCTACGCGCGCGTGCGCAGCCAGTTCAAGACGCCGATCGGCAAGCTCGAAGGCGTCGAGGAGGCGCTCGGGCGCATCGCCGCCAACTGCTACATGATGGAAGCGACGCGCATCATGACCGCGGGCGCAGTCGACGCGGGAGAAAAACCGGCCGTGATCTCGGCGATCGCCAAGTACCACATGACGGAGCGGGTGCGAAAGGTGATCGACGATGCGATGGACATCCATGGCGGCAAGGGCATCTGCCTCGGCCCCAACAACTGGGTCGGGCGGGGCTACCAGGTCGTTCCTGTGGGCATCACGGTGGAGGGAGCGAACATCCTCACCAGGAGCCTGATCATCTTCGGACAGGGCGCGATCCGCTGCCATCCCTACGTTCTGCGCGAGATGCGCGCCGCGAAGGAACTGACCGGCGACGAGGCGTCGCGCGAGTTCGACGACGCGTTCACCTCGCACGTCGGGCACGTGATCTCCAACGGCGCGCGCGCCTTCGTGCACGGCCTGACCGGTGCACGGCTCGCCGCGGTCCCGGCTGCGGCCTCGCCGGAGACTGCCCGCTACTACCAGCGTCTGGCCCATCTCTCCGCAGCCTTCGCCTTCCTCGCCGACATGTCGATGGTGGCGCTCGGCGGCGCGCTGAAGCGCAAGGAGAAGCTCTCGGCGCGGCTCGGGGACGTGCTGTCGATGATGTATCTCGTTTCGGCGACGCTGAAGCACTACGAGGACCAGGGCCGCCAGAGGGAAGACCTGCCGCTGCTGCACTGGTCGGTACGCGACGCGCTGTGGCAGTCGCAGCAAGCGATCGACGCGGTATATGCCAACTTCCCGGTAAAGCCGCTGCGCTGGCTGCTGCGCTGGGTCGTGTTCCCGGTAGGCACGCCGTTCCGGCCGCCGAAGGACACGCACAACCACGAATGCGCGAGGCTGGTGCTGGAACCCGGCGCGGCGCGCGATCGCCTCACCCAAGGAATGTACGTGCCGAAGGACCAGTCCGACGCCAGCGGCATTCTGGAAGCGGCATTTCGCACCACGATTGCCTGCGAGCCGATCGACAAGAAGATCCGCGAAGCCGTCAAGAGCGGCAAGCTGCAGCCGTGCGCCGGCGCCGACAGCGCAGCGCTGGCGCGCGACGGCGGGCTGATCAGCGCCGACGAGCATGCGCTATGGCAGGCCAAGGAGGTGCTGCGCAAGGAAGTGATCAAGGTGGACGACTTCCCACAGGACTTCGGCCGCGCCGAGGCCCTGCAGAAGCTGTCGCGCGACAAACCGCTCAAGGCGAAGGCGGCCTGACCATGTACGCGAAATCCGTTTACGTCATAGACGGCGCGCGCTCGCCGTTTCTGAAAGCCAAGAACCGGCCCGGACCGTTCGCGGCGAGCGACCTCGCCACGCAGGCCGGGCGCGCCTTGTTGATTCGCCAGAAATTCGAGCCGACCCAGCTCGACGAGGTGATCCTCGGCTGCGCCGCGCCCTCGGTCGACGAGGTGAATATCGGCCGCGTGGTCGCGCTGCGCATGGGCTGCGGGCAGAAAGTGCCGGGCTGGACGGTGATGCGCAATTGCGCCTCGGGCATGCAGGCGCTCGACTCGGGCATCAACAACATCCTCGCCGGACGATCCAACCTCGTGCTCGCGGGCGGCGTCGATGCCCTGTCGCGCGCGCCGCTGCTCTACGCCGACGCGGCGGTGCTCTGGTTCGCCGACATGGCCGCGGCGAAATCCGTCGGCCGGAAGGCCGCGCTGTTCGCCAGGCTGCCGCTGAAGTCGCTGCTCGCGCCGGTCATCGGCATCATGAAGGGGCTCACCGACCCGATGGTCGGGCTGCTGATGGGCCAGACCGCGGAGAACCTCGCCTACCGCTTTGGCATCACGCGCGAGCAGATGGATGCATTCTCGGCGAGGAGCCACGAGCGCGTCGCGAAAGCGCAGGACGCGGGACACCTCGCCGCGGGCGGCGGCGAGGTCGAAGCGCTCTACGACCGCGACGGCGAGGTTTACGCCCTCGACGACGGCGTGCGGCGCGATGCATCGCTCGAGAAGCTCGCCAAGCTGAAGCCGTTCTTCGACCGCAAATACGGCAACGTGACGCCCGGCAACAGCTCCCAGATTACCGACGGCGCGGCGTGGCTGATCCTCGCCTCGGAGCAAGCCGTAAAGCAGCACGGTCTCGAGCCGATCGGGCGCATCGTCGATTCCGAGTGGGCGGGGCTCGACCCGGCGCAGATGGGGCTCGGGCCGGTGCACGCGGCAACGCCGATTCTCAAGCGCCACGGCCTCGGCCTGAACGATCTGGACTACTGGGAGATCAACGAGGCGTTCGCCGCCCAGGTGCTCGGCTGCCTTGCCGCCTGGAAGGATGAGAGTTACTGCCGCGAGATGCTCGGGCTGGACGGCGCCATGGGCGCCCTCGACGAGGCGAAGCTCAACGTCGACGGTGGCGCGGTGGCGCTCGGCCACCCGGTTGGCGCCTCGGGCGCGAGGATCGTGCTGCACCTGCTCAAGACGCTCAAGCGCAACAACGCGAGGCGCGGCATTGCCTCGATCTGCATCGGCGGTGGCCTCGGCGGCGCGATGCTGGTAGAGGCGCTCTGATGAAGCACTTCCGCTGGGACAAGGACCGGCAAGGCCTCGCCTGGCTCACTTTCGACAAGCAGCGCGAATCGACCAATACGTTCTCCCGCGAGGCGCTCGAGGAGCTCGACGCTGCGCTCGAGGAAATTGCGGCGGCACGCCCCACGGGGCTGATCATCCGTTCGGCGAAGGACAATTTCATCGCCGGGGCGGACGTCAACGAGTTCGTCAACTTCAAGACGACCGACGAGGCGATCGCATTCACCCGTCTTGGGTGGGACATGACGCAAAGGCTGCGCGCCCTGCCTTTCCCCACCACTGCGATGATCAATGGCTATTGCATGGGCGGCGGCCTGGAGATGGCGCTCGCCTGCCGCTACCGGGTCGCGCTGGACGATCCGAAGACGCGCTTCGCGTTCCCGGAA
>Ga0316628_100004770_pt1 | contig 10725 bp, 9 predicted proteins | sample OWC_Aug_M2_C1_D5_FD_207648 | JGI IMG/M metagenome (GOLD analysis project Ga0316628, IMG submission 207648) | Wetland soil microbial communities from Old Woman Creek delta, Ohio, United States - OWC_Aug_M2_C1_D5_C | ecosystem: Environmental > Terrestrial > Soil > Wetlands | place: USA: Ohio... | reverse complement strand
AGGCACAGCTGGCCCGCCCGCATTTGCGGCCCCGCTCGTAGACGGAGCCCCGCATCAGATTGGGGAGCGCGTGCAGCCTCGCCAAGAGGGCATCGCGCTGCTGCTCGAGCCGGCGACGTTGCGCGTCAGTCATGGACGTTATGTATCACAGGTCCATGATACCTGTCAAGCCTCACCTGCTGGGTGGGAACATTTTTTGTGTTGGCAAGCAGTTACCGGGTTACCTCCGGATCACGGTCGAACCCTAATCCGGCGGCAAGAATCTTGCTGTCCTGGGTTGGATCGACTCGGGTGGCCGTGGCGCCGGTCCAACAGGCGCGCGAGGCCCGGCGGCGACCGGAACCGCGGGCGGGCGGCGGGGGCGAGGGGCGACCGGAGCGCGGGGACGCACGGCCGGAGGAGGCCGCGGAGGGTGGGAGACAGACGTCCCCCGAGCCCGTAGCGGGGGCCGCGGGGACAGCGGCACAGGCTCGAGCGGGCGCCGAGGTTACCCGGCGGGGAGCGCCTGGGCGAGCAAGGCGAGCCGGGTGCGCGCCACGATCAGACCGGCGAGCGTTTCCGCCGCGCGACTCACCCGGAGGCGGAGTTGCCCAGCGTGCGTGACGAGCCGGCCCGCCAGCGTGAAGAGCGTGAAACGGAGCCGCTTCGGCCGGGCCGTACTCAGGGCCGGCGGGAGGGCGAGGGACTGCAGCGCGCTGAGGACATTGTAGGTGAGGAGGCTCAGCCGGTACCAGGCGGCGTTGGCGCCGAAGCGCCCGCAGGGGGGCACGGCCGCGCCCAGCTCATTCTTGGTGATATCGTGCACGAGCTCGATCGTCCCCGCCTTCTGCCAGTGCCAGCGCAGGAGGGCCGCGGGGGCCAACTCCCAGCGGTTGCTCACGATCGCCAGGTACTTGGTCTCGGCCCCCGACGCGAAGAGCTGGCCCTGCTTCTTCCGGATACGCAGCGCCACATAACGGAGGGGCTGGGCGTCCTTCTTCCAGTCGCCGGGGGTGAACTCCACTTCGGTACAGTGGACGGTCTCGTCGGGGCGGTCCTCGCAGCGCTGCCAGGCGGCCTCGGGGACGACGGCGCAGACCTTGTGCAGGTCCGTGGTCATGTCGGCGCCGATGGTGAAGCCGATGGGGCCCGCGGGGCCGGCCGGCCGCCGGGGGTCGGCCAGCCATTTGAGCGTGGGCGCGTTGTAACAGGCGGTGTCGGCGCGAAAGCAGTAGCTGGTCACGGTCGCGGGCAGGCTGGCGAAGGCGCGCTGGATCACGGGCAGTGTCTGCATCCCCGCGCCCACGTTGCCATCCCGGGACCTCGTCCGCGACGACGAGGTCCTGCTCGACCCAGTAGACCGCGGTGGGCTGGTAGCCCCGGCCGCCTTGATAGTGCGGGCGCGCTTCCCGCTTGTGGCTCTCCTGGATCGTGGCGTCGTGGTCCAGGGTGGCCGTGGTGCCCTGGCCCTGGGCGGCCACCTGGTGCACGCGGGCGGTGTTGACGCGGGCCAGTCCCTGCAGCGCCGCATTCTCGGCCGGGATGTAGGCCACCTGGCCGGCGGGCCGCTGGGCTTGGGCCGCGGCGATCAACTGGTCGTCATGAAACGCGTAGAGGAAGTGCCGAAGCCGATCGGCGGACGGGGACCGCCGGCCGAGGCGGCGGCCGAGCCCGCCATCGGCCTGGAGCACCGCGATGTCCTCGAGGCAGTCCCCGCCGGCGGCGAGCCGGAGGACCAGGGTCTCGATCTTCTCGGTCTCGGTGTAGCCGCTCTGCCGCTCGCGGAGGTGGATGTGCTCCCGGATCGCCCGGGGCAGGCCCAGCGCGCGCAGCGTCTCGAGGACGAGGGGCAGGCCGGCCCGGCTGGTCAGTCCGTCCCCGTCCGCGACCGTCTCCACCGTGTACGGCAGGAGGCCCTGGCTCATCGCGGGGCCGGCTGCGCGGCGGGCTGCCGCGCCCGGGGGGGCGCGCTATGCAGGAGCGCGAGGTTCACGGCCGTGAGCTCATTGACGATCGTCCAGAGCTCCTGGTAGCTCGCGATCAGGGCTTGCACCTCCGCCCACTCCTCCAGGCGGATGTAGCGCGAGCGGGTGGTCCCCTCGAGGCTCACCAGGAGCTGCCGGGTGGGGTGCTTGGGGCCGCCCTGCGCACAGGCGCAGCTGGCGCGCCCGCATTTGCGGCCCCGCTCGTACAGGGAGCCCCGCATCAGGTTGGGCAGCGCGTGCAGCCGGGCCACGAGGGCGTCGCGCTGCCGTTCGAGTCGGCGCCGTTGCGCGTCAGTCATGGACGTTATGTATCACACGCCCATCCCGCCTGTCAAGCATCACCTACTGGGTGCGAGCATTTTTCGTATTGGCAGATAGTTACCGCGTTAGCGCGGGATCAGGGACGAGGCGGGAGGCGAGCCGGATGCGACTCCGGGCGAGAAAGGGTGGGAACCATCGGGAAGCGGGCGCGGAACGAGTGAGAACCGGGGGGCCGGCGCGATGCGGGTCAGCGGGTTGGCGAAAGACCCCTCCTCCCCCAGGCTGCTCAGTAAGGTCCAGATACAAGGCGCCGTCACCCATCCTGCGGATGGGTACCCGGTGCGGGGTACCCACCGAAGGTGGGTCGGCGGCGTGCTCAGCACGTTCGTCGCAGCGCCGCACCCATCAGAATGGGTACCCGGCAGATGGGCCTTTTTCAGCGCCGGTTACGCGTCGTCTTCCCCCTGGTCCGCCAGGACGCGGTCCAGCAGAAGCTCGACGACGTACAGCTCGATCACGCCCTGCCCTTGGCCCTCCAGGTCCAGGAACTGAACACCCATGCCGGCGGGCAGGCCTTGCGGAGTGTCCGTGGGGCTGCTCCACGTGACGCGCCCCACGGCCTTGAAGGGCCGCGCGACCCCGGGAAGGCTGAACCGGACGAGGACCTCCTCCCCCACGGGGTAGACCTGGCTGGTACGAAGGAACATCCCGCGGGCCGAGACGTCCAGGCTGCGAGCCGCCTTGAAGTCCTTCAGGCTGATGAACTCGACCGGGACCTGGACGCCCAGGCGGGGAGAAGCGCGCTTGGCGGCGACGCCGTGTTCGAGCATTCCCAATTTCACGAAGCGCGCCAGGTGGGTCAAGGCCGTCCATTCATCGAGCGTGCTGGCCTCCAGCAGCTGCGACAGGCCGTGCGTGCCGTCGCACAGCTTGACGAGCTGGTGAAACCCGCTCGGAAGCGTGCGGCGCAGCAACCCCTCGCGGAACACCGCGAACATCCGGATGGGGCCGTCCGGGGAGCCGATGGCTTTCCGCAGACCAGGAAGCTCGTCCAGCCGCCGCATGCCTTCCACCAGCAGCGACTGGTTGGATCGCACGATCTGCGCGCTGACGGGGCCGCTCCCCGAGGTCTGCTCCAGTTCGAAGTCGCCGGTGTCCCAGGCCAGCATCCGATATACCGCCGCTTCCCCCTGACGGTCCCCTTCCACGGCGTAGGCGACCCTCCCCTCCAAAAACAAGATCTCCCCGCGGCGGCCGTCGTGCGTCAAGCGCAGGGTACCCGTCCGGCGCTCCGTTTCCAGGACCTGGACGATGTTGGGCAAACCCATGACCTCCAGGCGGCCGCGCATGAGAGAGGATTCCGGAGGGGCTGTCGCGCGGCGGGATTCGAGCCGCCGGAGAACGTTCCGCACCCGCGCCAGCATCTCCTCCCGCCGGACGGGTTTGATGAGGTAGTCCTCGGCGCCCAACTCCAAGCCGCGGATCTTGTCCTCGACCCGCCCCCGCGCCGTCAGGAAAATGATGGGGATGTCCTGGGTCTCCGGGTTGGCCTTCAAGGCCGCAGCCACCTCGAACCCGTCCAGTTCTGGCATCATGCAGTCGAGCAAGATCAAGTCGGGACGGCTCGCGCCCGCCAAGAGCAGCGCCTCGCGGCCGTCGTGGGCGACGCTCACCTCGATCTGCATCTCGGTGAGCATGTCCGCCATCATCTGGGCCATGAGCGCCTCGTCCTCGGCCAGCACCACCCGCCAGGCGGTCATGATGCGTCCCCGCTCATTCCGTCGGCGGCCCGCAATTCGGCGAAGCCGGGAGCTCTCATTGCGCCTCCGCGTCCGCGCCGAGCTGCGAGGCCACCAGATTCGCCAGGTGGCGCTCGATCGCGTCGCGCTGCTCGGTGCTCAGTTCGAGGAACTGGATCCCCATTCCCGTTCCGCCCCACTTCCCCGGATCGGTGTTCGACCACACCACGCGTCCCATGGCGCGGATCGGTTGGCTCTGCTCCGGCAGCCGAAAACGCAGGATGACGTTCTCGCCGGGCGCGAAAGGCGTCGCCGTGCGGATGAAGACTCCCCACGACGACAGGTTGAACGTGGCGCTCTCTTGCCACAGCCCCAGGCTCTGGTACTCGATCGGGACCCCCACCTTCAGTCGCAGCCCCCCGCGGCGCTCGGAATCCGGAGCGGCCGTATCCAGCGCCCCGATCGTCAGCAGTCGCAGCAAAGTCTTCAGCGTTCCCCACGCGTCGAAGGGGCTGTGCGCCAAGACCTGGTCCAGCGCTCGCGCCCCGTCCAAGAGCGCCACGAGCGCGGCCATGGGGCGCGCTGACTGCCGGGCGACCGCGTCCCGCACCGCGTCCGGTACCCGCAGAGGCCCCTTCACGACGGCCAGGCGCGCCTTCAGGCCGGCCACCTGCTCCTGCCGCCGCGCGGCCTCCAGCAGCAGCCCCTGATTGGGCGCCGCCACCTCGCCGCCGACCTGCTGCGCCGGATCCACGGCCGCCATCTGAAACGATCCCTCCTGCCAGGAGAGGAGGTCATAGACGGCGGCCTCGCCTTGCCGCGGGCCCTGCGTGGCTCGCGTGATGTGGCCGTCGACGAAGACGATCTCGCCCCGCTCGTCGCCGCGGGCAAGCAGGAGCCGGGTAGTCCGCCGTTCGGCCTCCAAGATGCCGACGAGCGAGGCGAGGTTCACCGCCTGTAACTGCCCGCTGCCGGGGAGCGACGGCCGCTTCGACGGCCGGTTGCGTCGCAGGATCGTCCGGACCCTGGCCTTCAACTCCTCCGCGTCGATCGGCTTGGTCACGTAATCGTCCGCCCCCAGCTCCAGCCCGCGGACCTTTTCGCTGGGCGCCCCGAGCGCGCTGAAGAAGACGAGCGGGATGCCCGCCGTTGCCGGGTCCTTTTTCAGCGCCGTGGCGACTTGGAATCCGTCCAGTCCAGGCATCTTCACATCCAGGAGGATCAGATCCGGCCGCTCCGCCCGCGCTAACCGGAGCGCCTCTTCCCCGTCATGTGCCGTCAAGACACTGGCGGGCAATCCCTCCAGAACTTCCGAAATCGCCAGAACGACATACGGCTCGTCGTCCGCCACCAGAACGCGCCAGTCTGCCATAGCCACCGCCTGTGCGAGGAGGACGCTCGTGCGTCCTGGCCTCAACGAGAAGCGCCCGGCTGCGCCGCAAGGTCCTCGAAGTGGACGAGGCGCTTGAATGTCGCGAAGCGGGCCTCGATCTCCGGCATGGTCAGCGTGCGCAATCGATCCAGCGAGAAAGCCTCGACGTTGAAGGACGCCAGGACCGAGCCCATGATCATTGCCTGCCGGAGGCTGCCGGCGTCGAAACGCATCTGCCTCGCCAGGTAGCCCACGGCGCCCCCGGCGAAGCAGTCTCCCGCCCCCGTGGGATCCTGCACCGACTCCAGCGGAAGGGCCGCAGCGGAGAACCACTCACCTTCGGCGAAGAGCAGCGCGCCGTACTCGCCCCGCTTGATGATGAGAATGCGCGGTCCCCACGACTGGATGGTGCGCGCCGCGCGCACCAGATTGGGCTCGTTCGCCAATTGGCGGGTCTCGGCGTCGTTGATGATCAGGGCGTCGACGAGTTCCAGGGTGCGCCGCAACGAATCTCGTTTCCGCGCGATCCAATAGTTCATGGTATCCGCGGCCACCAGGGTGGGCCGCCGGACCTGCCGGAGGACCTCGCGCTGCAGATCCGGGTCGATGTTGGCCAGGAACACCACCTCGGAATCCTGGTAATCTTGTGGAATCGTCGGCGCGAAGTCAGCGAAAACGTTGAGCTGAGTATCCAGGGTCTTCGCCTCGTTGAAGTCGAATCCGTACTCGCCAACCCATCGGAATGTCTTCCCCGGCACTCGCTGAAGACCGCGCAGGTCCACCCCGCGGCTGCGGAGGAACGCCAGATGCTGTTCCGGAAAGTCTTCCCCCACCACGGCGACCAGGCGAACGTCCGTGAAGAAACTTGCGGCCACGGCGAAATAGTTCGCCGAACCGCCCACAACCTCCGTCGCCAACCCGAAGGGAGTCCGGATCGTGTCGAACGCCACCGAGCCCACAACCAGAACACTCACCGTTCGCGTTCCTTTCTCGAAAGGACCTCCCCCTTCGGGAATGCTCGCTTCAGCAGGCCGGCCTCGACGGCGACCGGTCCTTCGCCGCCGACCCGCTCACGCTTTCAGGTATTTCCCCACGATCGGCGCCAGGTCCCGCTTGACCTTCTCCGGGATGCTCTCCCGTGCGGTGATGATGGCATCGCGGAGCGCGTGCGCGCAGGCGCAGGTCCGGTCCCCGGGGATCCTCGTCACGGCCGCGCGCAGGATGGCACGGGCGGTGGCGGCGTTCTGCCGCAGGATCGCCACCACCGACTCGACGTTCACATCCTCCTCGGTTTCGTGCCAGACGTCGTAGTCCGTGACGAGGGCCATGGTCGCGTAGCAGATCTCCGCTTCGCGCGCCAGCTTCGCCTCCTGCAGGTTCGTCATGCCGATGACGTCCACACCCCAGTTCCGGTAGATGCGCGATTCCGCCCGCGTTGAGAACTGGGGCCCCTCGATGCAGAGGTACGTGCCCCCCTTGTGCATGGTGGCCCCGACCTGCCGGCCGGCCAAGTAGAGAATATCGCCCAAGACGTGGCAGGTCGGATCCGCCATGCTCACGTGGGCGATGAGGCCGTTCCCGAAGAATGTCCCGACCCGACCGTTTGTGCGGTCGAAGAACTGGTCGGGAATCAGGATATCCAGCGGCTTGACTTCTTGCTTCATGCTGCCGACCGCCGACGCGGACAAGACCCACTCCGCCCCGAGCGCCTTGAAACCGTAGATGTTGGCGCGGAAGTTGAGTTCGGACGGCATCAGGGAATGCCGCCGGCCGTGGCGTGCCAGGAACGCCACCGGGCGGCCCTCCAGCCGTCCGACGAGATACCGGTCCGAGGGCTCGCCGAAAGGCGTCTGGATGCGCTCCTCGCGCAGGACCTCTAGTCCGTCCATCTCATACAGGCCGCTACCGCCGATGATCCCCACCAATCGCTCTGGCATCAACCCTCCGACTCGCGTTCAGGTCACGGCGGCGGTCGCGGGTCGACGCCGCCTTGACAGGTCATACTTCGGGTGTTAGAAGGAGACCCCTTCGTGACAACCAGAGGAGCGCCAACGTGCCGACCATCGCCGACGCCGTCGCGAGAATCCTCGCTGTCAACGGAGTCCGCCGGGTCTTCGGCCTTCCGGGCGGCGAGATCGCCGAGATCATGGCCGCCTGCCGCCGCCTCGGCCTCGCGTTCGTCCTCACGCGGCACGAGAACGCCGCATGCATCATGGCCAGCGTGACCGGCGAGCTGACGCGCCGGCCCGGCGTCGTCCTAGCCACCGTGGGACCCGGCGCAACCAACCTGGTGAACGGCGTCGCGAACGCGTTCCTGGAGCGGGCACCACTCCTGGTCATCTCGGCCCAAGTCGCGACATCCGTGGCACCCGCCCTCCCCCATCAACGGCTCGATCTGGAGGCCTTGTTCCGCCCGATTACCAAGTGGAGCCACACGCTCACCGGCAAGGACGCCGCGTCCACGGTGCAGCGCGCCCTAGACATCGCCGTCGAGGGCCGCCCCGGACCGGTGTACCTCGCCCTGCCGGGAGACGTGGCCCGCATGGAAGAGCCCGCTCCCGACCCTCGAATCGGCCCGTACCAGTCGCTGCCGACGATCGCCCCGTCGCCGTACGACCTCGACTCCGCCGCCCGGATGATCTCCGAGGCGCGGAAGCCGCTGGCCCTGGTGGGAGTCGGCGTCGATCCGATCGCAACGCGCCCCAGTCTCCTCCGCTGGCTCGACGCCGCGCGAACCCCCGTGGCAGTCACCCCCAAGGCGAAGGGACTCATCCCGGAGGATCACCCGCTATTCATGGCCACCTGCACTGGAATGGCTGGAGACCGACTCTTCTCCGAGCTGGTCCAGGAAGCCGACCTCCTGATCGGTGTCGGTTTCGATCCCACCGAGGCGATCCGTCCTTTCTATCTGGAGCGCCCCTTTCTCTCCATGGCTGAGTACGGCGTCGCCGAGCCGGCGTTCATCCCCGCGCTGGAGCTGATCGGCAGCGTCCCCGACACCTTGGATGCGCTCACGGCCAAGCCGCAGGGCCGCCACGCCTGGTCGCCCGACGCTCTCGCCGGTTTCCGACAGCGGCTGGCGGCCTTTCTGACCCCGTCGCTCGACCACACCCGGCTTGGCCTGTCGCCCGCCCGGGTCTTCGGTCGCTTGCGTGACCTCACACCCCGCGACACGATCCTGACCGTAGACACCGGCGCCCACAAGCTGCTTGTCGGCCAGGTCTGGCGCTCATACCAGCCCCAGACCTATCTCGTCTCTCACGGCCTTTCCACCATGGGCCAAGCGCTTCCCGCCGCGCTCGCGGCCAAGCTCGCTCAGCCCGACCGCGCCGTGATCGCTGTCACGGGAGACGGCGGGTTGGCCATGGTCCTGTCGGAACTGGAGACTGCCTCCCGGTTGCGACTGTCCGTCCTCGTCGTGGTCCTCTGCGACCGCAGTCTTCACCTTATCCGACTGCATCAGGAACGCAAGGGGTTTCAACCGGCCGGCGTGGATTTCGGACCGATCGACTTTGCCGGAATCGCTCCGGGTCTTGGGTGTCACGGCGTCCGCGCTCTAACCTGGCCGGAATTTGACGCGGCCGTTGCTGCCGGGCTGACCACGGATCGCCCGACCGTGATCGAAGTGCCGGTCGACCCCGCCGATTACAATCAGATGCTCTAGCAGGCTGCTGAAAAAAGTCCATCTCCGGTGACCCACCTGCGGTGGGTGCCCCCGCGCTCGCCCGGCGCTGCGACGTGCGTATCGAGTACGCCTCGCACCTGCACCCATCCTACGGATGGGTACCCGGCGCGCCGCCTTGGATCTGGACCTTTTTGAGCAGCCTGGGCCAAAGCGGATTTTTCAGCAACCCGATAATGCGAGACACGATCCGACAGCGCATGGGCAACACCCGCGCCACCTGAAAACCTGCTTCTTCGCGCCCTCGGCCCCCCAGGCCCTGGTCCCGGGCTTCCCCGCTACCGCAGACCTGCCTCCCGGAGGACCGCCGCGACCTCGTCCTTTTGCGCGGGCGTGATGTCGAGCGTAGGGCGGCGGCAGCGGCCGCACTCGATCGTCCCCAGCTGCACCATGGCCTCTTTCAGACCCAGCGGATGCGAGCCGACGGTGAACAGCCGGCGTACCGGCGCGAGCTTGGCCTGGAGATCCCTGGCCTTCGCCAGGTCGCCCGCCAGGACGGCATCGTGAATTCCCACCGCCAGTGCCGGCGCCACGTTGGCCGTAGCGGCCACGGCCCCCGCGCACCCGTACAACAGCGCGCCGAAAATCAGGGTGTCTCGCCCCATGAAGACGCGGAAGCCAGGCGGGGAGACCCGCACAATCTCCGCCGCGTTGGTCAAGTCCCCTGTGCTGTCCTTGATGCCGGCGAAGTTCGGCACCTCCCGCGCCAGCCGGGACACTGTGGCCACGCTCAAGGCCACGCCACCTGTCCGTTCTGGAATATTGTACGCCAAGACCGGGATCTTCACCGCGGCGCAGATGGCCCGATAGTGCTCGAACAACTCCTCTTGAGACGGCTTCAGGAAGAACGGCGTCACGGCGGACACCGCGTCGCACCCGACCGCTTCCGCGTATCGCGCCAGCGCCACGGACTCCGCCGTCGTGATCGCACCGACATTGGGCATCACAAAGACGCGGCCCGCCGCCTCTTTGACCGTCAGGTCCATCAAGCGCTTCTTCTCTTCCATCGTAAGCGCGGAGAATTCACCCCCGGTGCCGGCCGGAAACAACCCGTGAACGCCTTGTTCGATCAAAAAATTCACGACCTTCCGGAATGCAGGCTCGTCCACCCGCTCGTCCGGTGTAAACGGCGTAATCACCGCAGGAATGATGCCCCGGAGTTCCTTTGCCATCCTGATTCCCCTTTGCACGCGTGCTCTGGGCAGGCTGTCCGCCGCGCTGGGGACACGCGGTTTCGCCGTTCCAGGCGATCCCGCAGAGGTCAGCCGTCCGTTGGTTTCGTGACGTTACTGCACCGTTTTTGGGCTGTCAACTGCATCCACGAAGGCATCGGGCATGACCCATGTCAGGAGTCCCGCGCGAGCGATCCGACAACGCCGCGCGCCGTCGCGGCTTCCGCACGCACATAAACGATCGCGCCCCGCAGCGCCGATTCTCCGGCAAACCACACGCGGAGATAGTTGTCGCTCAACCCCTCCAGCAGGCCCGCCGGCCCATCCCGCCGCAGGACCACCACTTCGAGAACTTCGCCCACCACACGTTGTCGGAAGGCCTGGGCTTTCCTGGCGGCGAGGCCGCGTAGGGCGCGGCTGCGCTCGATTTTCACCTCCTTGGGGATCTGGTCTGCGTACCCGGCCGCGTCGGTTCCCGGTCGCCGGGAGTAACTGAACACGTGAAGCCCGGCCAGCGGCAGGGTCTCAACGAGCC
>Ga0316628_100004769_pt1 | contig 10725 bp, 10 predicted proteins | sample OWC_Aug_M2_C1_D5_FD_207648 | JGI IMG/M metagenome (GOLD analysis project Ga0316628, IMG submission 207648) | Wetland soil microbial communities from Old Woman Creek delta, Ohio, United States - OWC_Aug_M2_C1_D5_C | ecosystem: Environmental > Terrestrial > Soil > Wetlands | place: USA: Ohio... | reverse complement strand
TTCTTCGCGCCGACCTTCCACGCCGGCCGGCTGAGTGAAGGCGAGCGCCTCGACCTTCCCGGCCTGTGCGCCGCTCTCGCCCACCGCGGCGTCGCCGCCACCGCCTGCAGGAGCGTCGACGAGGTCATCGCGCAGGCCCTCGCCGAGGTGCGCCCCGGCGATGTCCTGGTCACCATGTCCTCGGGCAGCTTCGACGGCGCCCCGCGCCGCCTGCTCGCGGCCCTGCAGGGCTGAGCCGACCTCAGCCGAGGCCGCAGCGCGCGAGCTGGTGCTCGAGCACCCGCGTCTCCGGCAGCTCGAGGCGCAGCGCGCCCGGATCGGCGGGCAGCGCGGCGCGCGGCAGAAGGCCCACCACCTCGCTCGACTCGATCATGGTCCCGGCCTCGCGGGCGAGGCGCGCCACGTGCGCATGGGCTGCGGCCATCGAGGTCACGCGGTAGTCGAGCAGGTTCAAGCTGACCTGAGCTCGTGCGCGGCTGCCGAGCCAGACGCCGATCGCCCGCACCCGCGGCAAGCCGCCGCCCTGCTCGCGAGTCCGGCGGGCGATGGCGCGCGCCAGCTCGAGGTCGGCACCGGGCGCCAGCACCAGGTTGAAGGCGATCAGGAAGAAGCGCGCGCCGATGACGGTGGCGCCAGCGGTCGGGTGCGGCGCTGGCGGTCCGAAGTCCGGCAGCCACTCGGGAAGCGCCAGCTTCGCCGCCAGGCCCTCGAAGCCGCCGCGCCGAATCTCGGGCAGCGCCCGCCGCTCGGCTCGCCGCGCCGCCTCCTCGTACAGGTAGACCGGCAGACCGAAGCGGCGCGCCACCTCCTCGCCAAGCCGCTCCGCGCACTCGACCGCGTCGTCCATGGTGGCGCCCCGGAGCGGCACGAACGGCACCACGTCGACGGCGCCGAGGCGCGGATGGACGCCGCGGTGCACCCGCAGATCGACCCGCGTCAGGGCGGCTTCGTAGAGGCGCAGCAGGCCTTCGCGCAGGTCCCCAGGCTCCCCCGCCAGGGTCAGCACCGACCGGTCGTGGTCGGCGTCGGAGTGCAGGTCGAGCAGGTGCACGCCGGGTGCCGCGACCGCTTCCGCGAGGCTACGGACGACCGCCGGTCGGCGCCCTTCGCTGAGGTTGGGGACACACTCCAGGAGCACGCCCGGAGCGTATCGCGCTCGCCGCCTCCCCGAGCCTGGCGCCGACCTTCCCGACCGCTACCGGGTTTGCTACGATTCATCGGGTTTCCTCATGAGCTATCCCGGCAACGCGTCGCTCGGTACCGAAATTCGCGAGCGCCTCCTGCGCACCTTCAGCCAGACGCTCGATCTGGCGGCCCAAGGCAGCGTGCAGGAGGCCCTCCTCGGCTGCGATTTCATCCTGCGCATGGATCCCCTGTTCGAGCCGGCGCGTACGCTGCACCAGCGCCTGACCGGTGCTCCGGGAGGCGTGGCGGTGGACGATCTGCGCGCCCTCGTCTTCCCGGCGCCAACCGCGGCGGCGCCGGTGGCCCCCGCCGCGACGGTGGCGATCCCGCAGATCACCCGGCCCGGGACCCCCGGCGCCGGCGAGACGTCGTTCGCCGATCTCGATCTCGGCAAGCCCGCGGTGGCGCCCCCACCGACCGCCTCGCCCCCGGACACCCGCGCGCTGCGGGCGGAGATGGAGCGCGCCGCGGGAGCGCGGGACTTCAAGGCGGTCCTCGCTCTCGCCGATCGCGAGCGGCGTGCAGTGGCGACCGACCCCGCCCTGCAGCAGATCGCCGAGGCGGCACGGGCGCGCAGCGAGGCGCAGCCCTACGTCGAGCGTTTCCTCGACGCGGCGCGGCAGGCGGTGCAGGCCGGGCAGGCGGACGAGGTCTCTCGCCTGCTGGACAAGGTGGCGTCGCTCGATCCCACCCATCCGGGGATCGCCGAGATCCAGGAGATGCAGCGCCAGTACAGCGACCCGAGCCGCACCATGGGCGGCCGCCGTCGCGGCATCGCCATGGAAGAGGAGGAGGCCGCCCCGCTCGAGCCGGCGGCGCCGAGCGAGGACCTGACCGGCGGCAAGACGTACGAGCTCCACGAGCTCACACTCGAGGACGAGACGCCCGGACCGACCGGCCTGTCCCTGATCGAGCCCGCGCCCACGCCGCCACCCGCCGCGGCACCGTCGCTCGACCTGTCGCTCGCCATGCCAGCCATCGCGCCGGCCATCACGCCGGCCGCTGCGCCGGGCGCCGCGCCGGCGGCGAGCGACAGCGATCCGCGCATCGCCGAGCTCCTGGACGAAGGGCAGGCCGCCTACGATCGCGGCGAGTATCAGTCGGCGATCGACGCCTGGTCGCGCGTCTTCCTCATCGATATCGACCACGGCGAGGCCGCCAAGCGCATCGAGAAGGCACGGCGCCTCAAGGCCGAGGCCGAGCGCAAGGTCGAGGAGATCTTCCAGGAAGGGGTCGCGCTGCTGGCCAACGCGCAGGCCGAGGAGGCGCGCCACTGCTTCGAGCGCGTCCTCGACATGCAGCCCAATCACCTGGCGGCGCGCGAGTACCTGCAGCAGATCGAGGCGGGCAAGGTCAAGGTGCAGCCGCGCCCGACCGCGGCCGTCAAGGCTGGCGCCGCGGTGGCCAAGACCGCCGAGAAGGCGGAGGCGAAGGCTCCCGAGCCGCTCAAGGAGGAAATCCTCGTTCCTCCCGAGCCCGGCGAGCAGCGCCCGCGGCCGTCCCGTGAAATGGCCCCGCCGCCGCTGGTGGCGGCGAAGAAGTCCTCCGCCGGCAGGCGCTTCGCCCTGCTCGGGGCGATCGTCCTCGTCATCGCGGCGGCGGTCGGCTATTTCGTGTGGCAGAACAAGGAGCGCCTGTTCCCCAACTCGCGGCCGCCGGCCGCCGCCGTGACACCGGCGCCGGACGCGATCTCCCGCGCCACTGCCCTGCACGGCCAGGGCAAGGGCGCGATCGCGATCGCCCAGCTGCGTCGCCTGCCGCCGGAAGACCCGCTCTACCCCAAGGCGCAGGCGCTGATCGCGCAGTGGGAGGCCGAGGAGCAGAAGAGCAAACCGGCGCCGGAGCTGGCGCCCGACGATGCCGCGAAACGCGACCAGCTCATCGAAGCGGCACGCCAGGCCTACGGCGAGCGCCGCTACCTGCACGCCAGCGCGCTGTTCGACCAGGCGGCGGCGGTGCGCGCCCTCGACGGGCCTGCCGCCGACCTCGCCGCCGACGCCAAGCGGCAGATCCAGCCGCTCGAGAAGTACCTCAAGCTCTACAAGGATGGCGAGTGGGAGTTCGCGCTGCGCGAGCTGTGGCGCGAGCACGAGAAGGACCCCGGCAATCGCGACGTCACCAAGCTGATGGTGGATTCCTACTACAACCTCGGCGTGCGCGACCTGCAGCGCGACGCCGCCCAGGACGGCCTCGACAAGTTCAAGGAGGCGCTGGCGCTCGATCCGCAGGACCGCGACCTTCAGCGTCTGGCGCTGTTCGTCGAGGCGTACAAGTCGCACGGCCAGGATCTGCTCTACCGGACCTTCGTCAAGTACCTGGCGTTTCGCGCCTAGATGAAGCGCCGCGAGCCCGAAAGACCCGAGCCCACGTTGTTCGACCTGCCGCTGCGCGACGCGGGCGAGCCGGAGATCGAGCTCGACGCGCCGCCGGCTTCCCGCCTGCCGGAGCGCGGCGCGCCATCGCCGGTGGCGGCGCTGGAGCCCAGCGCGCAACTGACCGAGTCGCGGCCGCACCCGCTCGCCAGCGAGCGCAGCGGCCCGGTCCTGGTGCCGTCGCCGCGCACCGTCGCCGCCGGCTTCGGCCGCCGCCTGTGGGCGGCCTTGGCCAACCTCGCGGTGGAGCTCGCGTTGCTGATCGCCGTGCTCGCCGGCTCGAGCTGGATGGTCGGGGAGCCGCGCCTCGCCTGGGCGGCGCCGCTGGTGATCTTCGGCGCGATCTTCTCCTTCGCTTACGCGGTCGTTCCCCTCGCCTTCTGGGGCCAGACTCCGGGGATGGCCTGGGCCGGGATCGTCGCCCGCACCACCAGCGGCGAGTCGCTGAGCTTCGGCCAGGCGGCGCGACGCTGGCTGGGGGGCTGGATCACCGCGCTGCTCGGCGGCGTGCCGGGCCTCCTCGCGCTGTCGGGACGCTCACTCGTCGACCGTCTCAGCGGCTCGCGCACCCTGAATGCGCCGGCCGTCGCGCATCCGCCGGCGCGCCGCGCCGCCTGAGCGCCGCTCAAGCGCTTTCGTTCGCCCGGCGCAGCCGCCAGATTCCCCAACCGATCCACCCGTTGCCGAGCGCGGTCGCGACGGCGAAGACGACGAGTGGCGGCACGCGCGGCCATAGGGCCAGCAGGCCGGCGCCCTGGTAGAGCAGCCCGCAGGCGCGGAAGGGCGGGAAGGCGAGGCCGCCCAGCATGTAGAAGGAATGCCCGAGCAGGAGCAGCCACAGGGCCGGCAGGAGCCCCGCCTGGTCGTGCCAGAGGAGCGCTGCCGAGAGCGCCGCGCCGACCAGCGACAGGTTGCCCTGCACGCGCAGCGCCCAGGTGGCGAGCAGAGTGCGGCCTTCGCGCCGCCCGCGGCGCAGCAGCGGCAGCATCTCCACCAGCCCGCCGACCAGGATCGCGCTCGACCACAGGAAGAGGACGCCCGCCGGCCCGAAGCGCGCCCAGACCGGGCCGGTTGCGAGGCTCGCGGCCGGGAGGATCGCCGCCCAGGCGAGCCAGCCGAGCGGCGAGGCGAGGAATGGCTGTCCGGCGGCGGCGAACTTCTCGCGCACCGTCTCGAAGTCCTCGACCCCGGCCGGCCCGCGCAGGGCGCCGCCGATCGGATCGTATTCGGAGCTCACGGAGAAGCAGCCTAGCAGGCTGCGTCGGAGGCGACGAGCAGCGCTCGCGGCCGGGCGCTCAGCCCGCCGCCAGGTGGAGCAGCGCGCGGGCGCGCTCGATTGAGCGCTGCTTCGCCGCCGCAGCGAGATCGTCGGGGGCGGCGAGGGCGCGCGCCGCCTCGAGCTCGCGCTCGGCGTCGGCGCGGCGCAGCTCGGCGCGCGGCTTCGCTTCCTCGGCGAGGACGGTCAGTCGATCGCCCACCATCTGCACGAAGCCGCGCGACACGAACAGCGACTCCTTGCCCTCCGGGCCCTCGAGCCGCAGCTCCCCGGAGCCCAGCCGCGCCAGGAGCGGCGCGCGGTGCGCCAGCACACCGAGCTCGCCGTCGTAAAGCGGCACGGCGACGAAGCTCGCCGCCTTCTCGAGCACGACGCGCTCGGGGGTGACGACCGAGCAGTGGAAGGTGGGGGCCGCCATGGCGTCCTAGCCCTTCGCCACGCGCTCGGCCTGCGCCGCCGCGTCCTCGATCGTGCCGACGTAGCGGAACGCGTTGTCCGGCAGGTGGTCCCACTTGCCGTCGCAGAGCTCCTCGAAGGAGCGGATGGTGTCGTCGCGCTTGACGTAGATGCCGGCGAAGCCGGTGAACTGCTCGGCGACGAAGAACGGCTGCGACAGGAAGATCTCGATCTTGCGCGCCCGGCGCACGATCACCTTGTCGTCCTCGGAGAGCTCGTCGACGCCGAGAATGGCGATGATGTCCTGCAGGTCCTTGTAGCGCTGCAGGATCTGCTGCACCCGCCGCGCCACCTTGTAGTGGCGCTCGCCGACGATCTCCGGCGCCACGATGCGGCTCGAGGAGGCGAGCGGATCGACCGCCGGGTAGATGCCCTTCTCGGCGATCGAGCGCTCCAGGTTCACGGTCGAGTCGAGGTGGGTGAAGGCGTTGGCCGGCGCCGGGTCGGTGTAGTCGTCGGCCGGCACGTAGATCGCCTGGATCGAGGTCACCGCGCCGCGCTTGGTCGAGGTGATGCGCTCCTGGAGCTCGCCCATCTCGGTGGACAGAGTCGGCTGGTAGCCGACCGCCGAAGGCATGCGGCCGAGCAGCGCCGACACCTCCGAGCCCGCCTGCGTGAAGCGGAAGATGTTGTCGATGAAGAGCAGGGTGTCGGCTCCCGTCTGGTCGCGGAAGAACTCGGCCATGGTGAGCGCCGACAGCGCGACGCGCAGCCGGGCGCCGGGCGGCTCGTTCATCTGGCCGAACACCATCACCGTCTGGTCGATGACCGACTTGCCGGTCGAGCCGATCTTCGCTTCCTGCATCTCCAGCCACAGGTCGTTGCCCTCGCGGGTGCGCTCGCCGACCCCGGCGAAGCACGAGTAGCCGGAGTGGAAGCGTGCCAGGCGGGCGATCAGCTCCTGGATGATGACCGTCTTGCCGACCCCGGCGCCGCCGAACAGCCCCGCCTTGCCGCCGCGCACCAGCGGGCAGAGCAGGTCGATGACCTTGACCCCGGTCTCGAACAGCTCGGTCTTCGACGACAGCTCGTCGAACTCGGGCGGCAGGCGGTGGATCGGGCGGGTCTCGGTGGTGGTCGAGGGCCCGCGGTCGTCGATCGGCTCGCCGACCAGGTTGAACACCCGGCCCAGGGTCTCGGTGCCGACCGGCACGCGCACCGGGCTGCCGGTGTCGACGATCTCCGAGCCGCGCTGCACGCCGTCGGTCGAACCCAGGGCGACGGCGCGCACCCGTCCGCCTCCCAGGTGCTGGGCGACCTCGCACCACAAGGTCTCGCGGGTCGTCTCGCCGAGCACCGTCCGCTCGACTTCCACCTTCAGCGCGTTGTAGAGGGCGGGCATGCTGTCCTCGGCGAAATGCGCGTCGAGGGTCGAGCCGATGACCTGGATGATCTTGCCGCTGCTGCGGCTGCCGGGAATGCTGGGGGCGTTCTGCATGGGTGATTACCTCGTCGCTCTAGGCGAGCGCGTTGGCGCCGCCGACGATGTCGAGCAGCTCCATCGTGATGTGGCTCTGGCGCGCCCGGTTGTACTGTCGGGTGAGGGTTCGGATCATGTCCTCGGCGGCCTCGGTGGCGGCCTTCATCGCCACCATGCGTGCGATCTGCTCGGACACTGCGGCGTCCATGAAGGCCTGCAGCAGTCGCACCCGGATGGTGGCCGGCAGCAGGTCGTCGAGCAGCGCCCGCGGCTCGGGCAGGAACTCGTATTCGATCGCCGGCCCGCCGTGACCTGCCGGGCGCTCCTGCTCGAGGGGCAGCAGGCGCAGCACCGCGGGGCGTTGCTGGCCGGCAGAGTGGAAACGCATGTAGACGACCGAGACCGAGCTGGTGCGACCGGCGAGGAAGTCCTCCATCAAGCGGTTGGCGATCGGCTCGATGTGCTCGAAGCGCGGCGCCTCGCCGATCGTCGTCACCTGCTCGGCCATCTCGCGCTGGCGGTAGCGGAAGTAGGCGACACCCTTCTTGCCGAAGACGTGCAGCGCGAGCGGAGCGCCGGCGCGTGCGGCGATCGCCTCGGCGGCGACCCGCAGCACGCTGGCGTTGTAGCCGCCGCACAAGCCGCGGTTGCTGGTCAAGACCAGGAGCGTCGCCGGCGCCTCGGCATTGCCAGCCGCGAGCAGCGGATGGTCGAGGGCGACGCCGGCCCCGGCGAGGTCGTCGATCAGCTCGGCGAGCTTCTGGGTGTACGGCCGGGTCGCCACCGCCCGGTTGAAGGCGGCCTGGAAGCGCGCCGTGGCGATGAGCTGCATCGTCCGCGTGATCTTGCGGACGTTCGCGACCGCCTTGCGGCGCTTGACGAGGACTCTGCGATTCGCCATCTGCGGCCCCGGACCTCGCTATGCCGCCGCGTGCTCGCGCAGGAACACCGGCTTGAAGTTGGCGATCACCGTCTTCAGCTTGTCGGCGGTCTCGCTCGCGAGGTCGCCGGTCTTGCGCATCTCGGCCAGGATCTCGGCGTGCTCGTTGCGCACGTGGGCGAGCAGCGCTGCCTCGAACGGCAGCACCTGGGCGACCTGGAGGTCGTCGAGGAAACCCTGGGTGCCGGCGAAGAGCGCCACCACCTGCTCGAAGGCCTCGTAGGGCTGGTACTGAGGCTGCTTCAAGAGCTCCACCATCCGCCGCCCGCGGTCGAGCTGGCGCTGGGTGGCGACGTCGAGGTCGGTGCCGAGCTGGGAGAAGGCCTCGAGGGCGCGGAACGCCGCCAGGTCGAGGCGCAGCGAGCCGGCTACCTTCTTCATCGCCTTGCGCTGGGCGTTGCCGCCGACGCGCGACACCGAGATGCCGACGTTGACCGCCGGGCGCACGCCGGCGAAGAACAGATCGGGTTCGAGGTAGATCTGGCCGTCGGTGATCGAGATCACGTTGGTCGGGATGTAGGCCGAGACCTCGCCCTCCAGCGTCTCGATGATCGGCAGCGCGGTCAGCGAGCCGCCGCTGTCCGGGTAGCGGTGGACGCGGTAGCGGTCCTTGTCCGGCAGGGTGGCGAGGAAGGCCTCGGCGCGGTGCCTGCCGTGGGCGCGATGGTAGAGGCCCGCCTCGTCGTCGGGCCGCAGCTCGGCGGGAGCGGCCAGCCCCTGCGGGTGCTTGACGACGAGGCCGCGGTCGCGGCTGTCCTTGGCGGTGTCCTTGGGCACCACGCCGTACTCCTCGCGCAGCTTCACCGAGCGCTCGAGCAGGCGCGAGTGGAGATAGAAGACGTCACCCGGGTAGGCCTCGCGGCCCGGCGGCCGGCGCAGCAGCAGCGACAGCTGGCGGTACGCCGCCGCCTGCTTGCTCAGGTCGTCGTAGATGCACAGCGTGGCGCGCCCCTCGCCGTACATGAAGTACTCGGCCATCGCCGCGCCGGCGTACGGCGCGATGTACTGCAGCGGCGCCGGGTCCGCGGCCGAGGCCGAGACGACGATCGTGTAGTCCATGGCGCCCTGCTCGCGCAGCCGCTCGACCAGGCCGGCGACGGTCGACTCCTTCTGGCCGATCGCGACGTACACGCAGACGACGTCGCCGCCCTTCTGATTGAGGATGGTGTCGATCGCGATCGCGGTCTTGCCGGTCTTGCGGTCGCCGATGATCAGCTCGCGCTGCCCGCGCCCGATCGGGATCATCGAGTCGATCGCCTTGATGCCGGTCTGCAGCGGCTCGTTGACCGGCTGGCGGCGCGCGATGCCCGGGGCCTTGTACTCGAGCGGACGGCGATGCGGCGTCTCGATCACGCCCAGGCCGTCGAGCGGACGGCCGAGCGGATCGACGACGCGGCCGATCATCGCCTCGCCGCACGGCACCGACAGGAGCTCGCCGGTGCGCCGCACCTCGTCGCCCTCCTTGATGCCCAGGTATTCGCCGAGGACGACGACGCCGACCGAGGTCTCCTCGAGGTTGAACACCTGTCCGAAGGCGCCGTTCGCGAAGCGCAGCTGCTCGCCGGCCATGGCGCGGGTCAGCCCGTAAACGCGGGCGATGCCGTCGCCGACCTCGAGCACCTTGCCGACTTCTCCCAGGTCGAGCTCGGTGCGGAAAGTGCGGATCTCCTCCGCGATGACCGAGCTGATCTCGTCCACTCTGAATTTCATGCGTTCACCTCGCGATGCCTCAAGATTTCGCTTCCGTATCGTGACTGCGCCCGCGCAGGATCTCCTGCGAGGCCCGCTCGACGAGATCCTGGCCCAGCCGCTCGAGTTGCCGCCGCACCGAGGCGTCGAACTTCTGGTCTCCGATCTCGATCACCAGTCCGCCGAGCAGCCGGGGATCGACGCTCTCGAGCAGGCGCGCCGTCGAGCCGGTGCGCTCGCGCGCCGCTTCCTGCAGGCTCTGGCGCTGCGCGTCGCTGAGCGGCAGCGCGCTCGTCACCTGCACGTCCACCAGCCCGTGGCGGCGCTGGTACTCCTGCCGATAAGCCTCGGCCACCGGCTCCAGCAGCTCCAGGCGATGGTTCTTGTTCATCACCTGCAGGGCGTCGAGCAGCAGATTGCTGATGCGGGCGCGGAACATGCGGTCGAGCGACTGCCGGCGCCGCGCCGCGTCGGCGAGCGGCGAGGCCAGGTTCTCGCGCTCGCCGGGATGCTGCTCGAGCCAACTCCCGAGCGCCTCGAGCTCCTCGAGCACGCGCTCCGCCTCGCCGCGCTCCTCGGCGAGGCGCAGAATCGCCTGCGCGTAGACCGCCGCGAGGCCCAGCCGCTTGTCGTCGCCCGCCATCGTCGTTCGTTCCCCGTCGGCCTAGTTCGTGCGGCCCCCGAGCTCGCGGATCGCCTCGGCGATCAGCCGCTCGTGGTCGGCCGCCTTGATCTCGCGGCCCAGCACCTTGGACGCCGCCGCCGTGGCGAGCGCCGCGCCGAGCGCGTACAGCTCCTTCTTGGCGGTCTCCGCGGCGAGCTCGATCTCGCGCCGGGCACGCTCGAGCGTCTGCTTGGCCTCGACCTGCGCCTCGTCGAGCACCTTGCGCTTGACAACCTCGGCGTCCTGGCGCGAGGCCTCGACGATCGCCATCGCCTCGGCGCGGGCGACGTTCAGCTTCTCGCTGTACTCGGCAAGCCGCGCCTCGGCCTCCTCGCGCTCGCGCTTGGCGTCCTCGAGCGACTGGCGGATGAAGCTCTCGCGCGCCTGCAGGCCCTTGAGCAGCGGGCCCCAGGCGAACTTGCCGAGCACCAGGACCACGGCGACGAAGATCACCAGGGTCCACAGCGCGTTGCCGACGTCGCCGGCGAACGGGCTGCCGCCGCCTTCCGCCTCGGCGGCGAGCGCCGGCGCGGCGAGCAGCAGGAGCCCGAGGGTAGAGAGCAGTCGCTTTCTCATCGTCACACCTTCGCCCTGGTGCGCCGCGCGGCCGCGATCGACCGCGCGGCGAACCGTGAAACGTTTAGAGAACCGCCAGGAGAGCCACCACCACCGCGAACAGCGTGGCGCCCTCGACCATGGCCGCGGTGATGATCATCGCGGTGG
>Ga0316628_100004768_pt1 | contig 10727 bp, 11 predicted proteins | sample OWC_Aug_M2_C1_D5_FD_207648 | JGI IMG/M metagenome (GOLD analysis project Ga0316628, IMG submission 207648) | Wetland soil microbial communities from Old Woman Creek delta, Ohio, United States - OWC_Aug_M2_C1_D5_C | ecosystem: Environmental > Terrestrial > Soil > Wetlands | place: USA: Ohio... | reverse complement strand
GTGGTGGGCGAGCTCGCCGGGCATGACCTGCGGGAGGACAGCCTGATGCGCGCCGACTGGCTCGCCGATCCCTCGCAGGCGCCGGTGGTGCCGCTGAGCTTCGTGCTCACGCTGCCCAGGGGGCCGAAGCCGCCCGGCGGCTGGAAGGTGGTCATCGGCGCGCACGGGGCCACCGGCCGCAACACGCTCCAGGTGGGCAACCCGGAGTCGTTCTGCATGGACTGGGCGCAGGCGCTGGCGGCGCGCGGCCTGGGCTGCATCGGCATCGACGCGCCGAACCACGGCACCCGCGGGGTGGTGACCGACTTCTTCGCGGTGCAGAGCCCGGCGGCGATCCGCGATCGCTTCCGGCAGATGAGCCTCGATCTCCTCGAGCTCGAGCGGGCGGTGCCCACCATCGACGTGGACGGCGACGGCGCGCCGGACCTCGCGCCCGAGGTGCGCTACTTCGGCAACTCGCTGGGGGCGATCATGGGGTCGCAGTTCATCCCCTTCTCGCGGCACGTGACGGCGGCGGCGCTGAACGTGCCCGGCGCGGGCCTGTCGAACGTGCTGACCAGCCCGATCATCGGCGACCTGCTCGGGCTGTTGATCTGCTCGCGCACCGGCTTGACCTTCGAGAGCCCCGAGTACCTCGCGGTGTTCCCGGTGGTGCGCGCCGCGGGGCAGGCGTTCTTCGAGACCGCCGACGCCATCAACATGGTGCACCGGGTGCCGGAGACCCGGGCGGTGCTGATCCAGGAGGGGAAGCGCGACCTCACCGTGCCCAACTACACCACCGAGGACCTGGCGCGGGCGCTGGGCGCGCCGCCGGTGGTGGACCGCGTGTCGGGCAGCGCGCCCTTGCGGGTGCTGTCTCGCGCCGACCCGGCCTGGTACCTCGGCGGCGACCAACTGGCGGGCTACAACGGGCACGACATCATGTGGGACTTCGAGCCGGTGCGGGCGCAGGTGCTGCGGTTTCTGGAGAGCGACGGGCGCGAGGTGCTGCGCGTGGCGCCTTGATTGGGGTGATGGAGGCCCCTCACCCCGGCCCTCTCCCCGGCGTTGCGGGGAGAGGGAGCGCTGGGAGCGCTACGCGCCGTCGAGCAGCGCGCCGAGCGTCACCACCTCGAGGCCGCGCGCCTCGAGCCCCTCGATCAGCGCGCCGAGGTTCCTCACCGGGTGCTCGCGCAGCGCCTCCTGGCCCGGCCGGGTGCCGTCGTGCAGCGCGAGGATGTCGCCGGCCTGCGCGCGCGCGGCCATCGCCTTCGCCCGCTCGAGGGTGAAGGCCCGCGCGCCGTCCCGCGGCGCGTCGCTCCAGGTCACCACCGGCAGGCCGACCTTCCGCGCCGCGGCGTGCACCGGCGGGTTGCGGATGCCCACCGCCGGCCGGTACCAGCGCGCCTGCTGGCCGGTCACCGCCTCGATGGTCTGCTGGCAGCGCGCCACGTCCGCCGCGAGGCGGCCGGCGAGGAACAGGTCGGTCGTCACCCCGTGGCTGAAGGTGTGGTTGCCCAGCTCGTGCCCGCGCGTGACGAGCTCCCTGGCCAGCGCCGGGTGCCGCTCCACCTCCGCGCCCACCACGAAGAAGGTGGCCTTCACCCCGTGCGCCTCGAGCACCTCCAGCACCCGCCGGGTGGTGTCCGGGTGCGGCCCGTCGTCGAAGGTGAGCGCCACCCGCGGCTTCGTCCGCGGCCCGTGCCACACGCACGGCCCGAACAGCTGCACCCGCGGGTGGAACAGGCCCACGTTGAGCACCACCAGCCCCGCCGCGAGCGCCAGCCCCACCAGCACCCAGCTCACGTGGGCTCCAGCAACTGCCACAGCGGGCCCTTCACGCCCCGCGCGCGCATGCGGTCGAACAGCCGCTGGTTGATGCCCTTCTTGAGCCCGGGCACCACCCAGTTGCGGTGCTGGCCGGCGAGCGCCTCGAGGTACGCGGGCAGGCCTTCGCGCACCGCCTCCTCCACGTGGAAGATGGGGTCCAGGCCGATCTGCTCCGCGGTCAGGTGGCCCTCGGCGATGGCCTTCTCCGCCGCCGCCACCCCGCGGTACAGCCGCACGCCCATCACCGCGATGACCGAGGTGGGCTTCGACTCCAGGGTGTTGGCCACCGTCTCCTTCACCGTGTCCCAGGTCTCGCCGGGCCCGCCGAGGATGAGCGAGTGGTTGAACATGAGGCCGACCTCCCGGCACCAGCGCGAGACGTCCAGCACGTCCTGCACGGCGAACGCCTTCCGGTAGCTCGCGAGCATCGCCGCGCTCACCGCGTCGGTGCCGAAGTCGATGCTCTGGCAGCCGCTGCGCGCCATCAGCTCCAGCAGCTCCCGGGTGCAGCCGGCCGGCGAGAGGTACGCGGTCCACGCGATGCCCGTCTTCCGGCGGATCAGCTCCTCGGCGATGGCCACCGCGTGGCTGGTGGGGGAGTTGAAGACGTTGTCCACGAAGAAGAAGAAGCCGATGCCGTGGCGCTGCTTCACCTCTTCGATCTCGTCCACCACCTGGCCGGGCTCGCGGGCGCGCACCTTGCTGCCCTCCAGCAGCGGGTAGGTGCAGTACGAGCAGCGGTACACGCAGCCGCGCTTGGTCTGCAGGTTCGCCGAGCCGCCCTCGCGGTAGTAGCGCTCGAGCTGCACCATGTCGCGCGCCGGCCGCACGTCGAAGCGGGCCAGGCCGGGGCTGGGGTACAGCACGTTGCCCCGCGTCCCCGGGGGCGGGCGCTCCAGCCGGCCGTGCCGCTCGAGCTGCGAGAGCAGCTCCACGAACAGCGCCTCCGCCTCGCCGGCCACCCCGTAGTCGGCGCCCAGGTCGGCCATGAAGGCCTCCGGGAACAGGGTGAAGGCGCTGCCGCCCATCACCAGCGTCGCCTGGGGCGCGGCGGCGCGAATGGCCGCCACCAGCGCGCGGTAGTGCGGCAGGTAGCTGGTGGCGTGCGGCCAGGCCACGTTGTCCACGTTGCGGATCGACAGGCCCACCACCCGCGGCTTGATCTCCTCGAGGCGGGCGGTCAATTCCTGGGCCGCGCGCGCGCCGGCGAAGCAGGCGTCGTAGAAGTGCACCCGGTGGCCGGCCTCCCGCGCGGCGGCGGCCACGTACATCGCTCCCAGCGGCGGCACCGGGTCGGGCAGCCGCTCCTGGTTCGCTGACACAAGTAGGACGTCGACCATCCCGGCGCTGTCGATAGCATACCGGGCTGGATCGGATTCAGGGGTTTCGTTATGGGGCTGCCCACGGTGAAGGACATCGGTATCCACGTGGCGCGCTGGGCCGCCACGCTCGAAGGCGAGGAGGTGCCAAAGCTCGAGTTCCTGGACGCGATGCAGCGTCGCAGGCTCTCTGCGCTCGCGCGCGCGACCCTCTCCGTCATCTGGCGGGTGGTGGAGCCGGGCGTGCAGCTGCCGATGATCTTCGCCTCCGAGCACGGCGAAATCGTCAGCACCCATCGAATGCTCTCCGCCATCGCGCGTCAGGAGGCCGTGTCGCCCACCGCCTTCAGCCACTCGGTGCACAACGCGCTCGCCGGGCAGGCCTCCATCCTCCGGCATGATCCGAGCCCGGTGCGCTCCATCGCCGCCGGCCTCGACTCGCTGCCCTGCGCGGTGCTGGAGGCGTCGATGCTGCTGGCCCAGGGCGCCCCGCAGGTGCTGCTGGTGGCCGCCGACGAGGAGGTGCCCGAGCCCTGGCGCCGCTTCGTGAAGACCGAGCGGCCCTACGCGCTGGCGGCGGTGCTCACCGCCGGCGAGCCCACCGTATGGCTGAGCCAGGTCGCCGCCGGCGAAGCGAGCCGGAGGGAGCCGGGGTCGGCGCGCGGGCTGCTGGCGGTGCTCCAGGGCACTTCGGCTGCGCAGGTGGAAGGCGAGCGGGGTGATTGGTCGTGGAGGACGGCGGCATGACCCTGGACCGCGCGTGGCGCACCTTCGCCACGGTGCTCAGCTTCTTCGTCTTCGGCGTCGCCTGCCTGGTGCTGCTGTCGTGGTTGCCCCTCGCGCTGGCGCTGCCCTTCTACTGGGGCCGCACGCGCCGCAACCGCCTCACCCGCCTCGCGGTGAACTGGTGGTTCCTGAAGTTCCTGCACTTCATGAAGTTCCTCGGGCTGTGCACCTGGGAGCTGAAGGGCGTGGAGAAGCTCAACCGCCCGGGGCAGATGATCATCGCCAACCACCCGATGTTTCTGGACATCATGTTCATGCTGGCGGTGCTCCCCCAGGCCACCTGCGTCATCAAGGGCAAGGTGAAGCGCAACCCGTTCCTGCTGCTGCCGGTGTGGGGCGCCGGCTACATCGTCAACGAGAACTCGGGGAGCATGATCGCCGGCGGCTGCGAGGCCCTGGAGCGCGGGGAGAACTTCATCATCTTCCCCGAGGGCACCCGCACCCGGCTGGGCAAGCCGGTCACCTTCCAGCGCGGCGCGGCCAACATCGCGGTGAAGTCGGCCCGGGCGCTGACCCCGGTGGTGATCGACTGCAAGCCACCTACTCTGACCAAGGAGATGCCGTGGTACCGCGCCCCCGAGCGCCCCTGGCACTTCACCATGGTTGTGAAGGACGATGTGCCCCTCGAGGGGTTCAGGGCGGCGGGAGAAGCGCCAGTCGCGTCACGGCGACTCAACGAGCACCTTCAGGACTATTACTCGCGAGAGCTGAAAGCCAATGGACGACCTGACCCTGCAGATGAAGCAGTTGCTGATCGAGTCCTTGAATCTTGAGGACCTCAAGCCGGCGGACATCGACACCGACGCCCCGCTCTTCGGCGAGGGCCTGGGGCTCGACTCGATCGACGCGCTCGAGATTGCCGTGGCACTGCAGAAGAAGTATGGCGTGAAAATCGACTCGACTTCGGGGGAGACCCGCAAGCACTTCCGCTCGGTGAGGACGCTCACCGAGTTCGTCACCGCGTCCAGGACCGTGTCATGAAGAAGGAAGAAATCTACGAAGCGCTGAAGAAGATCCTGGTCGAGCTCTTCGAGATCGACGCCGCCAAGGTCACGCCGCAGGCGAACCTGTACGCCGACCTGGAGATCGACAGCATCGACGCGGTGGACCTGGCGATCCAGATGCACTCCGTGACCGGCAAGCGCCTCGCGCCGGAGGACTTCAAGCAGGTCCGGACGGTGCAGGACGTGGTGGACGCGGTGCACCGCGTGCTCCACACGCCCTCCTGAGGGGCCGTCGGTGCGGTCGCCATGAGCCTCGCCACGCTCCTCGGCCAGAACCGGCCCGACGAGGCCCTGGTGGCGCGCGTCGGCGACGCGTGGCGCACCTGGCGCGACCTGAAGAGCGACGTCGCGGGGCTCACCGCGCAGCTGCTGGAGCGCCCCGAGCCGAAGCTGGGGCTGTTCTGCCAGGACGCGTACCCCTTCGCCGTCGCGCTGCTCGCCGCCTGGCGCGCGGGCAAGACGGTCTGCCTGCCGGGTCACGACGGCGCGGCGCCCGCCCTGGGCCTGGCGCTGTGGCTGGGCGACGACGGGCTGACCAGCGTGCCCAGGCAGCCGATTCCCGTGGGCGGCGCTGCTTCGCTGGCCGGCTCCCCGCTCCCTCCGCCGGTGCCGATGCCCGACGAGGCGCTGGTGGTGCTGACCTCCGGGTCCACCGGCGAGCCCAAGGCCATCGTGAAGCGCCTGGGCCAGCTCGACTCGGAGCTGGCCACCCTGGAGCGGGTCTTCGGCCCGGCGGTGGAGGGCGCGGTCTTCCTGAGCACGGTGAGCCAGCAGCACCTGTACGGCTTCCTGTTCCGCCTGGCGTGGCCGCTGCTCGCCGGCCGGCCGTTCGTCAGCGAGACGCCGCTGTTCCCCGCGCAGTGGTTCGCGCAGACCCTGCAGCACGAGCGCGCGGCGTGGGTGTCGAGCCCGGCGCTGTACAAGCGGCTGCCCGACGATTTCGGCTGGGCGCAGGTGCGCGGCCGGGTCTGCCAGGCGTTCTCCTCGGGCGGGGTGCTGCCCAAGGCGGTGGCGGTGCCCACCGCCGAGCGGCTGGGCTGCAAGGTGGCGGAGATCTTCGGCAGCTCCGAGACCGGCGGCGTGGCCTGGCGCGACGACCAGGGGCCGTGGAGGCCGCTGCCCGGGGTGGACGTGGACCGGCGGGCGGAGGACGGCGCGCTGCTCTTGCGCTCGCCGCACCTCGACCCCGGCGCCTTCCAGGCGATGGACGACGGCATCGAGCTGGTGCCGGGCGGCTTCACCGTGCTGGGGCGGCTCGACCGGGTGGTGAAGGTCGAGGAGAAGCGCGTCGCGCTGCCGGAGATCGAGGCCGCGCTGGCGGACACCGGGCTGGTGTCGCAGGTGCACGCGCTGCTGCTCGACGACCACGGCCGCCAGGCCATCGGCGCGGCGGTGGTGCTCACCGGGCGCGGCCGCGAGCTGCTCGCCGCGGGCAAGGCCGGCCTCAAGGAGGCGCTGCGCGCGGGGCTGGTGGGCCGGCTGCCGGCGGTGGCCCTGCCGCGCAGGTGGCGCTTCGTGGACGCGCTGCCCGCCGACGGGCTGGGCAAGGTGACGCGCGCCGCGGTGGCGGGGCTGTTCCGCGACGAGCCGGCGAGCTACTCCGGGCGGCAGCTGCTGCCGAAGGTGGAGGCGGTGAAGCGCGAGGAGAACGGCGTCACCCTGACGCTGCGGATGGAGCCGGAGCTGGCGGTCTTCGACGGGCACTTCGACGCGGTGAAGATCCTCGCCGGCGTGGCGCAGGTGGACTTCGCGGTGCGGCTGGGCCGCGCGCACTTCACGCTGCCCCGCGAGTTCTCGCGGCTGGAGGTGATCAAGTTCCAGCGCGTCATCCAGCCCGGCGACGTGGTGGACCTCAAGCTGACCTGGGACGAGGCGAAGAAGAAGCTGTACTTCACCTACAGCAGCCCCAAGGGCGTGCACGCCTCGGGCAGGGTCCTCCTCGCCCGTGGAGCCTGACGTGTCCCCGGCGCAGTCGTCCCCTCTCCCTGCGGAGCGGGGTGAGGGTCAGGGTGAGGGGCGTTTGGACCCCACGCCGCAGCCCGTCGCCCCGCGCACCCACTGGGCCCGCCTCGGCGAGCGGGGCAACGTCTTCGGCATCAAGGCGATGCTCTTCGCGGCGCGCTACCTGGGCCGCTGGTTCTTCAGCCTGCTGCTCTACCCGGTGATGGGGTACTTCTTCCTCTTCGCGAAGGCCGCGCGGCAGGCGTCGCTCGAGTACCTCGCCCACCTGAGCGCCGCGGTGCCGGGCGTGAAGGTGCGCCCCACCGGGTGGACCAGCTACCGGCACTTCCTCTCGATGGGCCACATCATGCTCGACAAGGCGATGGCCTACGCCGGCGTGATCCGCCTCGAGCACTGCGTGCTGCACGACCACGAGGTGATGAACGACCTGGTGCAGCAGGGCGTGGGCGGGGTGGTGCTCGCCGCGCACCTGGGCAACCTGGAGGCGATCCAGGCGATCAGCGACGAGAACTCGAAGCTCCGGCTCAACGTGCTGGTGCACCACCGCAACGCCGAGAACTTCAACCGCATCCTCCAGCAGGTGAAGCCGGACCTGCGGGTGCGGCTGGTCGAGGTGGCGGACTTCGGGCCGGACACGATGATGGACCTCACCGAGCGGGTGAAGTGCGGGGAGTGGATCGTCATCTCCGCCGATCGCGTGCCGGTGAAGAGCGACCGCACGGTGGAGGTGGACTTCCTCGGCGGCAGGGCGCCGCTGCCGGTGGGGCCGTTCGTGCTGGCCGGGCTGCTCGACTGCCCGGTGATGTTCCTGGCGTGCCTCAAGCTCGACGACGGCCGCTACCACTTCTTCTACGAGCGCTTCGCCGAGAAGCTGAGCTGGACCCGCGCCACCCGCAACGAGGTGGTGCAGCGCAGCGCGCAGCGCTATGCGGACCGCGTGGCGCACTACTGCGCCCTCGCACCCCTGCAGTGGTTCAACTTCTTTCCCTTCTGGAAGAGCTCATGAGCGGCGACATCCTGCGAATCGGCCTGGGCCCGGTCACCATCGAGGACGTGGTGGCGGTGGCGGAGCGGCGGCGGCAGGTCGCGCTGGCCACCGAGCCGGCCTTCAAGGCCCGCATCGACAAGGGCGCGGCGTTCCTCGAGCGGCTGCTCGCGGAGCACGGCGTCATCTACGGCGTCACCACCGGCTTCGGCGACTCGGTGACCACCGGCATCCCCGCCGCGCTGGTGGGCGAGGTCTCGCACCAGCTGTTCACCTACCACGGCTGCGGCCTGGGGGCGGTGCTCTCGCCGGAGGCGACCCGGGCGGTGCTGGTGGCCCGGCTCACCTCGCTGTCGCTGGGCCTGTCCGGCGTGCGCTGGGCGCTGCTCGAGCAGCTGGCGATGCTGCTGCGCGAGGACCTGCTGCCGGTGATCCCCGAGGAGGGCTCGGTGGGGGCCAGCGGCGACCTGACGCCGCTCTCCTACGTGGCGGCGGTGCTGTGCGGCGAGCGCGAGGTGTGGGTCGACGGCCAGCGCCGGCCGACGGCGGCGGTGTTCAAGGAGCGCGGCCTCACCGCGCTGCGGCTGACGCCCAAGGAGGGCCTGGCGCTGATGAACGGCACCGCGGTGATGACCGCGCTGGCCTGCCTGGCCTTCACCCGCGCCCGGTACCTGGTGCAGCTCTCCTCGCGGCTGACGGCGATGACCTCGCTGGCCACCCGGGGCAACGGGGCGCACTTCGACGACGGCATCTTCGCCGCCAAGCCGCACCCCGGGCAGCGCCAGGTGGCGGCGGCGATTCGCGCCGACCTGCCCGGCGAGTCGGCCAAGGAGGGCGTGCGCCTGCAGGACCGCTACTCGCTGCGCTGCGCGCCGCACGTCATCGGGGTGGTGGCCGACAGCCTGCCGTGGCTGCGGCAGTTCATCGAGACCGAGCTCAACAGCGCCAACGACAACCCGCTGTTCGACGCCGACGCGCAGCAGGTGCTGCACGGCGGCAACTTCTACGGCGGGCACATCGCCTTCGCGATGGACTCGCTCAAGGCGGCGGTGGCCAGCGTGGGCGACCTGATGGACCGGCAGCTGGCGCTGGTGGTGGACGCGCGCTTCAACCACGGCCTGCCGATGAACCTCACCGGCGCGCAGGGCGAGCGGGCCACCGTCAACCACGGCTTCAAGGCGGTGCAGATCGGCGCCAGCTCGTGGGCGGCGGAGGCGCTGCGGCTCACCATGCCGGCGGCGTCCTTCTCGCGCTCCACCGAGTGCCACAACCAGGACAAGGTGAGCATGGGCACCATCGCCGCGCGCGACGCCCTGCGGGTGCTGGAGCTCACCGAGCAGGTGGCGGCGGCGCTGCTGCTGGCCTCGGCGCAGGGCGTGGAGCTGCGCCAGCGGCAGGGCCAGCTGCCGGCGCTGTCCAAGGGCGTGGCGACGCTGTTCGACGAGGTGCGCGCCTTCTCGCCCTTCCTCGGCGAAGACCGGGCGCTGGAGGGCGACCTGCGGACGGCGTTGGCCCGCATCCGCGAGCGGCGGCTGTCGGGGGCGGCGTGAGCGCGCCCATCCGCGAGGCGACGGTGGAGGTGGTGGCGGCGTTCTACGACGTCGACCCGCTGAAGGTGGTCTGGCACGGCCACTACGTGAAGTACTTCGAGCTGGCGCGCTGCGCGCTGCTGGACGAGCTCCGGTACAACTACGCCGAGATGGAGGCGTCGGGCTACGCGTGGCCGGTGACGGACCTGCGCATCCGCTACTCGAGGCCGGCGCGGCTGAAGCAGCGGCTGGCGGTGACCGCCTCGCTCCTCGAGTACGAGCACCGGCTGCGCATCAGCTACAAGATCCGCGACGCGGCGACCGGCGAGCTGCTGACCAAGGCCGAGACCACGCAGGTGGCGGTGAGCATCGCGAAGATGGAGATGTGCTTCGTGTCGCCGCCGATCCTCTTCGAGAAGCTCGGCCTGAAGCCGCCCTGAGCGGCGCGCCCATGTCCCAAGCCTCTCCACCCGAAGGGACCGTCGAGCGCTGGGCGTGGGACTTCGTGCGCTGCACGGCGCTGGCGCAGAAGCTCGCGCCGCCGGAGCCTCCGTCGAGCTGGGACCCGGCGCCGCGGCGGTGGCCGATCGACGCGCCGGGCCGGCCGCCGGAGCTGGCGCAGCGCGAGGGGAAGAGGAAGACGCCGCGGGCCGGGGCGCTGCGCGATCCGGCGAGGCGCGCCGAGCTGCTGCACACCTTCCTGCACCACGAGCTGCAGGCCGCGGAGCTGATGGCGTGGGCCATCCTCGCGTTCCCCGAGACCCCGGAGGCCTTCCGGCGCGGGCTGCTCGGCATCTGCCGCGACGAGCTGCGGCACCTGGCGCTGTACCGCGAGCACCTCCAGCGCCTCGGGCACCCGTTCGGGTCGTTTCCCATCAATGACTGGTTCTGGAGCCACGTGCCGGCGGCGGCGCGCACCCCGGCGCACTTCGTGGCCGGGCTGGGCATCGGCTTCGAGGGCGGGAACCTCGATCACGGCGCGCGCTTCACCGCGCAGCTCGAGGCGGCCGGGGATGCGGAGGCGGCGCGGATCCAGGCGCGCATCGTGGAGGAGGAGATCGCCCACGCGGCCTTCGCGCTGCACTGGTTTCGTGCCTTCACCGGCGACGTGGACTTCGACGCCTGGCGCGCGCACCTGCCGGCGCCGCTGAGCCCGCGGATGACGAAGGGCACGCCGCTGAACCTCGAGGCGCGGCGGCGCGCGGGGTACCCGGAGCGGTTCCTCGACGCCCTCGCGGCGTGGGACGCGGGCCATGTCGAGCGGTGAGCCGGTGGCGTGGGTGCTGAACCTCGACGCCGAGGACGAGCTCGGCCACCAGGGCGCGCACACCCC
>Ga0316628_100004767_pt1 | contig 10727 bp, 8 predicted proteins | sample OWC_Aug_M2_C1_D5_FD_207648 | JGI IMG/M metagenome (GOLD analysis project Ga0316628, IMG submission 207648) | Wetland soil microbial communities from Old Woman Creek delta, Ohio, United States - OWC_Aug_M2_C1_D5_C | ecosystem: Environmental > Terrestrial > Soil > Wetlands | place: USA: Ohio... | reverse complement strand
CTGTCAATACACCTTTTTCCCGCTCTTCCCCATACAGCCATCCCAACCTGCCTTTGAACCGTCTTGTGCTCAAAAACTTGCAATACAGGGAGTAACACCGATAGCTGATCCGCCTGAGGCTAGTTTACAGCCTACAGCCAGGACCTGGTCGGTTTCCAATTTGATTATCCTGAGTCCTGGTTTTTTATATATTTTTTTATTTTTCGAATTATTTTTTTGTTTCGATTTCATTGTGTTCTCTTTCCAGGGCATACCGCCAGGAGCCTGTCCGAGAATAGACAAGGGGGCAAGCCCCCTCGTTCCCTCGTGTACTGGTAATGCCATTTTTTAGCCTCCTCTTCATCGAGTTTTAGCGTTTTATGCTATTCTCGGGCAGCATCCTGGCCCCTCATTTATTTTTTCAAAGCGCTGCTGTCCCATGGCACAGAGATATTGGGAATAAATATCTTCCGCATTATTTTCCAATTTGAAAAAAGCCGGGCAAAAGCCGCACAGTGCTCTTATTCGGCAGCGATTACACTTATAATCCTTCCCGGGTTTTTTTTCCCGGATGCGGGGCATCGCTTCCTGCCAGCCGGTAGAAAAATCGCCGGTAACAAGATCATATTCCAGGTTCGTAACCATGAGGCAGGGCTTCAGGTACCCATAGGGATCGATGTGGAAATGGGTCGACCCGGCGCCGCACTGGTAGAGGTAATCTTGATCTTGAGATGGCAGATCACGCATCTTCACGAAAAAATCTTTCCACTGCTGCCGCCGGTTTTCATCGGAAAATTCTTTTTCAATGGCTTCTTCAACAGGTACCCGTAGTAGCAGGGGACTTTTGTCGCCCTTCAACCCGGGAAATACAGCGGCGTCGAAACGAAATTTAACGCCCCATTCCCCGGCCAGCTTTTGCATATCGAAAAATTCATGGCGGTTGAGGGTCATGAGAATGGTTTTTAGAGTTACATTTATTTTTTGTCGGATAAGCTGGTTTATACCTCGCAGTGTTTTTTCATAGGAGCCTTTAACCCGGGTAATCCTTTCGTGGGTTCCCGGGCTGGCGCCATAAATCGTGATCTCTACAGCTTTTGGAGAATACTGCTGGAAAAGTTCGATTATATCATCATCGATTAACATGCCATTGGTAAAAAGAGTCACCAATAGACCGTTGGTTTTGGCATGTCGGTAAATTTCTTTAAAATCGTGTTTTAAGAGAGGTTCCCCGCCGGTAATGAGAAGATAGAGGCAGCCAGCCCGGGTAATGTCGTCGATTATCCTTTTCCACTGCCGGGTATTAAGTTCTCTATGGATATTTTCCCGGGCGCTTACTTCTTCCCCCAGGTAGCAGTGGAGGCACCTGACGCTGCAGCGGTGGGTCAGCGCCAGGTTCCCGGAAAGAGGGACACGCAGTTGGGCAACTTTTTTATTGAATTCCCGCAGGAATTCTACATTGCTAAGTTCCAGGGCTTGTGATTTGATTCCCGTACATTCCACTTCTAAGTCTCCTGTCCCGGTTTCTCTTCTTCTTCTGCTTCCACTTTCTCTTCCTCTTCGATTATACCGGCATCCACTAGTTGGGAGATGAATTCTTGCAGGTCTGAGAGTGCTTGCCGGTTTTCCACCTGGAAGTTGTCCAGGATGCCCTGGTGAATTTGTTCAAGGTTTTGTTTGCCGTCTAACTGCTGCCAGATATATTCGGCACTGGAGTGGGTTAAGGCAAAAATATTTTGCATATCCGCCACCTGGCTGCCAATAGGGACCAACAGTGTTTCACCGGCGATCTGGCGTGTCACCAGGTCTTCTTTTTTCCGATATATCTTGTTTAAATTCATTCAGAACTTAGCTCCGCAATTGGAATGTTGGGTTTGAAAGAATGGGGTAATGGGGTAATGGGGTAATGGGGGAACTGGAAAAGAGTTTTTTTGTAGAATTTTCCATACATTTACTTGATCTCCAATGCCGGGTCTCCCAGCAAGTTGTAAATTTCCAGGGTGATGGGGTCGCCGTTTAAGGCAGCAAAGCCTTTCATTGCTTTTAACAATACCTGGCCCAGGGTTTTCTCCTGGCCGCGGAATACGGCTTTAAGGAATTTCTCGGCCAGGAGTGTGTTCTGGCTATTGAAGGATGCACCCGTGGGTGCCCATACTGCCGCTGCTCCGCCATCGCCCTGCAATAACAATCTTTCAGCCAGGGTGTCATAACCCGCAATTTCAAACCGCCCCACCACACAGGTCATGGCCGTCATGATGGGAAGCCTGTCTCCATTTTGTAAGGAGGAAATATCCTCATTTCCCAGCAGCTTCTCTGTGGCCAGCCGGTCCAGGCCGGCATGACCGAGGTAGTTGACCAACCCGGCTCCCTGGTGGATCGACTCTATAGCCGCCTGCCGGGCTTGATTAACCGTGGGAAAATCAGGCAGGTAAATTTTATCTACAGCGTATCCCGGTGGGACCAGCATGGCCAGGGAGTTGCTGTCCTGGGGAAAGTTGCCGCCGTCATCCGGGTTATCCGCCAGCATGATTACCCTTTCGGTCCATTCCCCGCTGGCTTGCTCATAAGCGGAGATATTATCTATAAGTGCCTGGAGTTCCGGTCCGGTCACCACCGGCAGCCTGCCAACGGCAATCTCCGGGACCCCATCTTTTCCTTTGACATCACCCAGGCGATTGTCCGATGCAAAGAGTCCATAGGGGGTGCCGACCAGGAGAGGCGGAACCAGGTTATCGCCATATCCCAGGTTATCTTTGTAATCATAGGAACCGTCCCCCACTAATACCGCATAGGCCGGCACCTTGCCTGTCCAGTTTCGATAAGCATAGGCAAGAAACGCGCGGATGGCTTCCGGGCTGGAAATCCCAAAGTTGAACTCATCATAGATATTTTCCAGCTCCACCACCATTGTCTTAAAGCCCTTTTGCTCACGAAGGTAGACCAGGTCTTGAACCGCATCTTCCAGTCCATTCCCAACGATCATCACATAGTCGGCGCTGTTTTGTTTTTGTTTCAACCCGGAAGGTTGATCGGCCCCGGTTGAGAGCGGCGATGACACGGCGGATGTGGCCAGCGCCAGGTACAGGTTATCGGGCCCCGCCGGGATGAAACTCACTCGATTGGGTTCCTGGGTGGAAGCCCCGGTGACCAGCCCGGGCCGCAGGGGATCGGTGACATCGAATACCATAATATCAGGGTCTGTGAAGCCTTCTACCGTAATCACCGCGTTCCCGTTACCGCGGCAAAACAGCCTGTTGTTTACGGCCTGGTAATACCTCTGGTAACCCAGGTCAAAAGATTCCAGGTAAAAAATACTATAGGGTACTCCATTGTCCAGGGTCCCGCTGACTTCAACGGTGTTTTCCCCGTCATTAAGTAATGACTGGCTGAAGGACATATTAAATGAATGGGCTTTAGTCCCATTCCACTGGCCCTCACCGATGGGCGTCCCGTTCAATTTTACCTTCACATGGTGGTCGGGATTGGCAGTAGTATCAGTGGCCCCTTTGAGATGGATGGTCAGAGAGGCAGTGCCCGATGCAGCCGCACCCGGGGTGGAAAATTTGAACTCCTTGCCGGGCTGGCCGGCTAAAATATAGTCCCATAGCCAGAAATCATCCCCCGGATCATTAAATAATGCGGTCAGGGCATAGTGGTCCTCTTCGATATGAAGCGTGTCGATAAAGGTCGCACTGCCGCTGCCGGATGAAGCCATTCCGCCATAAACAGCAGCCATGCTGGCTCCTTTACCTTTCTCCAGCCAATAGATGTTTTCGTCGGTATACCGGCTGTCGATCTTTTCCCCGTAAAAATAGAGGCCGGTATTCCTGGGGGCGGGCATATATGCCACAGTTTGCCCCCGGTTAGACAGGTGAAAATTATAATTCCTGATCATTTGGGTAACCTGGACAGGGGACATGGCCAGTAACCGGGCAATCAATGCCGCATCCAGGTAGTACAGCCCCTTTTCTTTTACTGCGATTTTGATTCTGGCTGCATTTTGACTATTAGAACTTTTTGATGATATAGCTGTTTCCAGGGCCAGCTTCCTTTCCTGCAGCCGGGATTTCTTCTCGAGAGACATTTCATGGGGATTTTTGTTGTAGGTGCCTTGCATTGATTCTATCCCGGGCAGGTTTTGAAGGCTGGATACGGTAAATGGTCCATGGGTGTGCATCTGGCCGTTCGATTCAACCTCTTCCAGTTTATAGGTATAGGTTTCGCCCACCAGCGCACCCGGGTCCACAAAATGATACACACCCCCCTGGGGAGAGTTCAGCAGCCCGGTCAGTAAAGATCGATTCACCTGCTGGTACTTGCCCGTTTCCCGGTCTTTTCGAAACAGGTAAAAACCGGTTGTACCGATTTCCGAAGCGGTTTCCCAGCGGATCACCGACTGGCCGGCGTCGGCGTAGGCATCGAAGGATGAAACCGCCGCCAGGGTGGGGAACGGGTTGCCGGCTTCTGTTGCCGCCAATTCGCACAGGGGCCCGAAGGTGAAAGTGGCCCGGGCCTGGGTGGTATTGCCGGTTTCATCCACGTAGGCGGCAGTGGTGCCGTTGGCACCCGGTGAGCCGGTCACGGGAATTCTCTGTCCCGAAGAAGTTGGGGTCACATCCACCTGGTAACTGAGGGTTTCGTAATTATTGCTGCCGCTGACAGAGCCGGGGTTCCAGGTGATATTTCCTGTGCCGCCGATGGAGGGCTGGCCGGTTATGGTGCCCTGGGTAACCGAAGCACTGCCGGCATAAACCGCACCGGAACCGGGAACATTGGCAGTGATAAGGTTACTGGCAGAAAAGGTGATGGATTGCGGCGTGGGATTAAAAATGGTTACCCCAACTTTGACCCGGGTGGTACTGCCCCTGGCTGGGGGATTGGGACCGGATACATGGCTGATGTTTTGGGTAAGAAAAGGCTTTAAGGGAGCACCGCCGCCGTTGTAAGTGCGGAAATAAATCCTGAAGGTCCCGGCTTGCGGTTGGCTGGTGGGCGGCGGGTTAGCGGCATTGTAATTCCCCATGTAGAAAACAGCGGAATTAATACCTCCCCCTGCATCGGTATATGAGAGAGTGGAAGTCCATATCCCGTAATCGGAAACCAGGAAATCTGTGGTATAGCCGGATAAAGGATTGTTTAACCATACCGTACTTCCCGACCCGTTAAAAGAGGAGGAAAAATTCCCGGTTCTGCTGCTGATTGAGATGGTACACAGGGTCTGGCCCCTATTATCACCGTCCCAGTCATTGGAATCCACGGTACAGCCCGAGGTAATATAGGGATACAGGGTCGTGTTTCGCGTTGCCCCGCTGCCCAGTTCCCCTAAAGGGATGAAAGATTCGGCGTAGATATTCAGTTCTGTTCCGTTCACAGGATCGACTGCCCTAAGACCGTATCCGTTCATATCGTTGCCGCTGGTTATACTGGAAGACATGTTCACTCTAATTTCCCAGTGCCCGGCTGTCGGATTGTTTATGTTGTAAGTGAGCCAGGCATTATCTGATCCTGCAGGACCGGTACTGCTGCCTGTCACTGAGACCACTGCCGTTCCACCGGGGTTGAATAAGGTATAGTTGACGGAAGTATCAAAAGAACCCGTTCTCGAGTCATTTGCCTCACTTGCCGCCCCCAATCCTACATCTGCATCGAAAATACCAAAAGTCATTTGACTGAGACCGGGAGGTACTTCAATAAAATAGGAATAATAGGTATTCAGCCCGCCTGTGGAGCTGATATAATCACCCGAACTGGTTGCGGCCCCGGAGCCCAACTGCTTCAGTAACTCACCCGTCGGGGTGCTGGCTGCATTTACCTGGAACGGCATCAACAGCAGTGAAAGAATAATCAAACAGAATATATATGGGGCCGGTGTGAACCGATATTTAGAAAATTTATTTTTAAGAAAAAATCTCATTTTGTACCTCGCTTTATACCTGGAAATACCGTCAAAGCCTTTTACCGTAAGCAATTTCCATACCAGGCCAGCTTTTCAGGTTTAAAATCAGACACCTTAATGGCTTTGACGCTCATTCTTATAACATAATAATAAAGAAAAATCAAGACAGTATTAAAAAAAGACCAATATTTCGTTATTCCATGATCCCGGTATTCCAGTATTCCAGGTGGTAAGGGCAGTGAACCGGGTTATCATTTTTTGTTAAAAATTGACAATTTTTTGATATATCATTGACAATTTTTGGTTCAAAAGCGAATTTATTCATTATTTTGCAGCCACCCGTGGGTCTTCATGTCCTGGTGTTTTGAAGGCACTACTTTCTTTTACAACCACCTCTTTGCCGCTGAATACCACGGCTAATTTTTTGATTTTTTCGATGCCCCTTTCGATCAGTTCGGTCTCGTATTTTTTTTCTTCGATTTGCTGCAGGGCCGCTTCCGCAGCTTCGGTTACCGTTTCGTTTTCCTCCGGGTCCACCGCTTTGAACTCGATCACATACCCGGTTTGACCCTTAACCGTCCCCCCGGCCCGGGGGTCGCGGGGTATAATCATGATATCGTACCTGCCGTAACCGGACTCCCGGTTGGATTTGATTTCATGGGTATTGGACATCCATACTAACAGCCCGGTTACCAACGCATGATAAACCTTTTCCGGTTCCCCACTGAAATCATGATAACTAAAAACCGCCAGTACCACCTTGCGCAGCATTTTTTCAAAAAGCTTAATATCTCCTTCGATTAATGCCTTGAGCATGATCTCTAATTTTTCGTTTCCTATTTTGTCTGAAAAGTACCGGTCGATGATCTGGACGTAAGTCATGCGAACTTCCATATTGGGTATCCAAAGGGTATAATACATTGCGCCGGTGATTTCATCTCTTTTTTGGGGCTTTTGCTTCAAATATCCCCCCATTAAAAGAAAGCTCCACAGCAAATCCTCGCGGGTTTCGACTTGTTTTAACAGGATATTCTCTTCGATGGCTTTTTCTATCGGTTCGCCGCGGATGAGTTGTTCCAGTTCTTTCTTTAGTTCTTTTCCACCGCCGGACAGCAGAGACTCCACCACCTGGTTGTCGGAGGTATTGATCCAATAAGGTTTACATTCTTTGGCCTTGCTGCCCAGGAAGTTGATGATGGACCAGGGATTATAAATAACCTGTGTCCCGAAGCGGTAACCGTTGTACCAGTGCTGCACTTCGCCGTACCTGTCCAGGAGTTGAAAATCTCCCAGCATGGCTTCGACTTCCTTTTCGGTAAACCCGAATTTGTCTTCGAACTCTTCATCCAGCAAAGTAAAGACCCCGAGATTGTTGAGACCGGAAAAGATGGATTCTTTGGCGATCCGCATGATACCGGTTAAGATGCTTTTTTCCAGGTATTGGTCGGTATCTTTCAGCCCCCCGCAGAGGAAATTCCGGGTAAAATTGATGATCTCGTCATAATAGCCGTAAGTAAAACCGGCATGCCCGGGGGCATCGTACTCATCGATCAAAATAACGGTCCGTTGGCCGTAATACCGGTTTAAGAAAATAAGCAATTTTTCCAGGCTGTTTTCATAATCGCCTTTAGTCCCTTCCAGGCTGATAATCCTCTTAAAATAAGTCACCTCTTGTGGTTTCAGGGTTTTCCCCTCAAGAAGATAATCATGTTTTAAATACTCATCCAGGATAAGCTTTTTTATCTTATCCCAGCAGGAATCCCACTGGAGTTCCTTAATGCTCCTGAAGGATAAAAAAATAACCGGGAATTTCCCCATTTTATCCAGGTATGGTTGGCCGGCGCTGTGGATGGCTAATGAAGCGAATAAATTCCTATAAGTATTGACAGGGGGGGCCGTTACTTTCGCGGGAGCTGGGGTCCCGGGAACCGGGCCCGGGCCTCCCGGGCAGCAGTCGTAGAAATATTTCAACATGGAAAGATTCAGGGTTTTGCCGAATCTCCGGGGGCGTGGGATCAGGAGGATTTTATCGCCTTTATCTATAATTTCTTTGATAAAAAGGCTTTTATCGATGTAGTAGTAATTACCGCTTATCATATCTTTAAAATCCGAGACCCCGACAGGTAATTTTTTCATATTCATGATGGTTCACCCTTTTAAGTATATCATATCGTGGAATAATGTGCAATCAAATGGAATTTCCCTGCCTACTCTTGAAAAATAATGCTTTTTGTGTTTTAATATGAAATCCGCAAAGTACAATTTGTCAAACACTACGGAACTGTCGACGGTTAGAAGTTAAAAGTTAAAAGTTAACATTTAACAGTTGGAAATTGGGATGTTGAATAGATTTTACATTTTACAAACCCGGTATTACAAGTTTTGCCGAGATCCTGGAAATGGATTAAGGGCGGAAGTTTGGTTTAATCATGGAAATAGAAGGTTTAAAGTAAATGTACCCGTCACCAGAATTTGAGCTTTTATTGTATTGCTTGAAGTCGAGTAGTGGATGTGATATAAGGACCGGTCTACCGGGTAAAGAGAATATCGACAATATCGACTGGGAAAAATGGAAGAATCTAGTCATCGGTCATGGGGTGTTATCACAGGTTTACATCGATATAAAGAACAAGGGCACTACCATTGATTTTTTACCGGTTAAAATGATGGAAGAACTCAAAAGACTATTTTATTTAAATACCTCCAAAAATATTCGCCTGTGCAGCGAATTAAATATACTGGTAAAATCGATGCAAACATTGAAAATAGGGGTAATCGCCTTTAAAGGGCCGGTTCTGGCTGTTCAAGCCTACAATGATTATACCTTTAGATCATACCTGGACCTGGATGTACTGATCGATGAACATGATTTCAACCGGTTTTACGATAATATGAAGAGCCTGGGTTACAAGCCCTTTTACTCTTTTAATGAAAAAATGCGGGAAAAGTGGGCCCGGCTGGGCAGGGAGTACTTGTTTCTCAAGAAAAATATCTATATCGATGTTCATTTCAGGATCCAGCGGGGACCCAAATTTACCGGTTCGGAAAATCTCATGGACAGGGAAAAATACGCGGTGGTAGAAATTATAGACCAGCCGGTGAGAGCTCTAGCCCTCGAGTATTCAGTACTGGCTATATGTATTAACGCGACAAAGGATGGCTGGAACAAATTGAGTTTTGTCGTTGACCTGGCTTCCCTGGTCCGGGATAACCGGGAGTTGAAATGGGATTTTATTATCTCCCGGGCGAGATCGATGAGGGTGTACTCCATGCTTTGCACCGGTCTCCGGCTGGCCAATGAGCTGCTGGGCTTGCCCCTGCCGCCAGGGATATCCAGCGATGATATTCGAAATAAAAAGATCGATCGATTGGTCCGGGCATATAAAAAAATCCTGGCAACGGGAGAAGGAAAAGACCTGCCGGGTAATTGGGCGCAGCGACTGGAATTAAAAGCAATCGATACCGGTTGGGCCAAATCCAGGTATTTCTGCTATTACCTTTTTGTTCCTAAAATTTCAGACCTGGTAGATATTTCTGTTTTGGGTATTAATTTCCCTTTTACTGTATACCTGGTGCTGCGGCCCTTCCTGCTGGTTATCAGAATGCTGAGGGGATTTCTTTTAAGCCGGGTTAGAGTCACACGAAAGAAAAAAGAGGTCGGTGCTGGCAAATAATGCCCTTCCCTTCTGGGATTATTTTCCCAATTTCCAATTTCCAATTTCAAATTTCGGTGCCGTTTACAGTCCCATTCGGTCGATTGAAGCCCAAACATCCCGGGATCGAAAAATCCTCGATGAAAGATTTTAGCATTTCCCGGTATTTTGAAATGATTTGCATATCGAGTTCTTTTTTAAGTTTGTCACAGAACCACCTTATACATCTATAGCTCCTGCAATCCGGGGGGAGAATACAACCATCAGCCCAAAAGGAGCAAAAATTCTTTTCCATGTTCTCGAAATGAGGCATGGGTAATACAGTATCACACCTGACCAGTAAATAATCAGCAAGGCCCAAAACCCCCACACTTCCGGCAATATAAATCGATCGATCCGGGTTATATAATTTGCAGCAAAAGTTATCACAGCCAGGGCAGTTTTTTTTAATAGAAGGGAGAATCAATTCCTGGAAATCATGTACGATTTTTTTATATTCTTTGGATTTAATTTGAAGATATTTCTTTCCCTTTCCGCTTATACTCCTGTATACCTTCTCGTACCATTCAAACTTTTCCTGGGCAAATTTAATTTCTGCCGGCATTCTATCTTTTAAGTTATTTGCTTTTCTCATTGTTTATAAGATTTTTTCCCAGGTCGCTAATATTCTCGGAAGTTTGATTGGCAATTAAAGACCGGTAATAAGCATCGATTTCCAGGAGCTCCTGGTGGCCGCCCACTGCCATTAACCGGTTTTCATTTAACAACAAGACTCGTTTTGCTTTTTTAATGATCGAGGGGCGATGGGAGACGACAAAGAGGGTTTTACCCCGGACCAGGGGAGGCAAGGCGTTGAAAATGGAGTCTTCCTTCAGGCTGTCCAGGGCTGATGTGGGCTCGTCCAGCACCAGGATATCCGGGTCTTTGATCAGTGTCCTGGCAAGAGAGAGACGCTGTCTCTGACCTTCGGAAAGATTAATACCCCGTTCCCCTAGCTTTTCCCGGTAGCCATTGGGCAGGCTGGAGATAAAATCATGGATGCCTGCTGCCTTTGCTGCCCGGATCATCCTTTCATCGTCGGCTTCCGGGTTCCCGTAACACAAGTTTTCCTTGATACTGGCGGACAGCAGCAGCGGATTTTGGGAAACATAACCCATGCGTTTTCTCAGGGAACTTAACCGGTACTCTGACTGCGGCACACC
>Ga0316628_100004766_pt1 | contig 10729 bp, 13 predicted proteins | sample OWC_Aug_M2_C1_D5_FD_207648 | JGI IMG/M metagenome (GOLD analysis project Ga0316628, IMG submission 207648) | Wetland soil microbial communities from Old Woman Creek delta, Ohio, United States - OWC_Aug_M2_C1_D5_C | ecosystem: Environmental > Terrestrial > Soil > Wetlands | place: USA: Ohio... | reverse complement strand
GAGGAGAGGGAGAAGAGCATAAGGGGTCCATGACATGAGCGAATGGGTGAGGGCGAAGGGCGAGTCGGGGAAGGAGCTGAAGGAGGTTGAGAAGCGCCTCCGCAGCTACAGCTACAGGGAGCCGAAGGACGCGGAGGCCACCGACAGGGAGGTCAGGAAGGCCGTCGCGGAATCCGTCAACGGCGCCAGGGACATACTGTTCCCGTTCATCGAGGCCGCCTACACGGGCAGCGACATGGCGACTGCCGGGGCGATGGAGGAGGTCATGCAGTGGCTGGACGTCTTCCTGCTCGAGGCGGGCCTCCCGCTCGTTTGGAGCGACAAGGCTGTCTCGAAGGATTTCGCCAGGCTGATAAGGGCCGACGCCGCGCTGCTGAAAGGCTGCGCCACGCTCGGCGAGATGATAAGGAAGCTCAAGGGCGCCGCCGGGAAATCCGCCGAGAAGGAGTGCGCGAAGGCCAAGGAGTACATCACGGAGCTGCTATCCGTCTACAAGGCCAGGAGGCACGCCCTCGGTGGCTGAGATGAGCGAAAAGGCGGGGGAGATCGAGCAGGCGATCGAGGAGGAAAGGAAGTGCCTCGAGGCCGAAGCCCTCCGCAGGGAGTCCGAGGCCGGCGAGAAGCTCGACCGGATCCTCGACAGGAAGAAGATGGATTTCTGCTCCAGGTGCAGCCGCAAGCTGGGGGCGAGGGCCGACATCTCCGGGAAGTGCTGGGCCGACGGCTGCGGGAAGACGCTCTGCAGTGAGTGCTGGAGCATCCGCAGGTTCAGGTACTGCAAGGAGCACGCCAGGGGCATCCACGAGGACGCGGAGAAGCCCGGCCCCGTTGCCGGCGCGGAGCCCATCGAAGGCCTGCGCGCGATGCTGGAGGGGGACGACGGGAGCAGGAGGCAGAAGCTCGACTACCTGGCCTCCGAGTACGCCGGCTGGCTCTCCAGGAGGCTGGAGAAGCAGGGGCCGATAGACTGGACGCCGAGGAAGTACCTTCCCAAGGCGGACGTCAGGAAGGTTCGCGGGGACGGGGAGACCGCGATGACCGTCGGCGTCAGGCGCTGGTTCAGGAGGAAGGTCATGCTCTCCGTCGTGGTGGCATCGTTCGACCCGGCCGGGGAGTTCGACGCCAGCTCGATCACCGCCCTGCTGAAGAGGCTGTCGAGGAGATACGGGGGCTACAAGCTCTTCGTGCTCGTCACCGACGGCGCGAAGCTGGACGTCGTGAACTTCGCGAACGGCTTCTCGGACAGGGACTGCTCGCTCTATGTCTCCGAGCCGAGCAAGGGCAACATGTTCTACAACCTGAACGACCCGGTCACGGCCGGATACTCGGAGTGGCTCAGCCAGAAGAAGGAGCCCGGCACCTTCAGGGCCAAGCTGAAGAGGGCGTCGGACCTCGTGTCAGGCAAGCTCGTGGTCTCCCCGAAATCCGCCGCCAAGGAGTTCGGGTTCGGCGAGCGGGACGTGAACGGCATACTGAAGTCGTGCCCCTTCATCACGCCACTCAAGGGGACCGACACCTTCGTCTGGACCGAGGTCTAGAAGCCCTCGAGGAAGCCCAGGCAGAGCTCGCCGGTCTTCTCGGAATAACCGCCCTCGAGGACGGCGAACGTGGGCAGGCCCAGGCCCCCCACCATCGCGCCGATCGTGCCGTATCCGCCTGCCGTGATCCTCATGCCCCCGAGCGGGTCGCCCGCGTAGGTGTCGAAGCCCATGGAGACCGCGAGGACCTCGGGCTTGAAATGCGCGACCGATCCGAGCGCCTTGCCCAGCGCCTTCAGGTATGCGCTCTCCGCTGTCCCCGGAGGCAGGGGGAAGTTGAGGCAGTTGCCTTCGGACCTGAGGCCGGTCCCGGGGTAGTGCGGGACCTGGTGCAGCGAGACATAAAGCACCTTATCGTCGCCGAGAAAGATGTCCTGGGTCCCGTTGCCGTGGTGGACGTCCAGGTCGAGTATCGCTGTCCTCCTGCCGAGCTTCCTCACCGCGATGGCGATGTTGTTGAAGTAGCAGAACCCTCCCAGGAAATCCCTTCCCGCGTGGTGCCCGGGCGGCCTCGTCAGGGCGAATCCCAGCACCTGCGCCGCCTTGATCGCGACGCCTGCGGCAGCCAGCGGGAACCTGATGCCGAGTGGAGGTGTGTCCGGGTCCGAATACGAGCCGCTCCTGACCCTCCCGAGGTGCTCCCGCGCATGCGCGAGCAGGACGTCCTTCTCCGAAGCAGGACCCGCCGCGACGAATCCGTAGCCCGCGGCCTTCAGGGCGTCGCGGATGCGCCTGACCCTCTCCGGGCTCTCGGGATGGCCGGGGAAGGAGTATCCCAGGCATGCCGGCGAGAAGACCGCTTTCATAATATTATCATGGGAACCAATATTATATCATGTTCCCGCGCCTCAGGAGGAAGCGCACCCTCTACTGGAAGGTGAGGGAGGCGTTCTACGCCGCCGCGTCCGGGAAGAAGGCGGCGTCGAGGAAGGTCCCCGGCCCCGGCTGGTTGCTCATGTTCCTGCGCATGAAGTCCGGCAGGGCAGCGAGATCGGCGCGCTGGGCCTACGAGGACGCCTCCCGCGCAGCCGGCAGGCTGAGGCGCAACGCCGACATGCTCCTGCTCGCCATCGTCGTGTCGCTGGCGGCCGTGATGCTCGCCGGGGCCGGCAATGCAGGCTTCCTGGACTCGCTGGTCGCGCTGCTGCTTCTCGTCATGATCATGGTGATATACATGCAGCTCAGGTTCCAGAAGAGGATGCTCGACCAGTACGTACCCAGGATAGCCATGATCACCATAACAGGGTGCGCCGCCTATTCGGAAAGGATCAGGACCGTCAACATGGCCGGCCTGAGGGAGAAGGCGGGGCAGGTGAGCAGGGTCCGCTACATCAAGGTGGGATACCGCATCGTGAACGACAGCTTCTCCCCGGTGGCGGTCGACGGCGGCTCCCTGGAGGTGTGCCTCAGGAAGGGAGGCCGGATCCGCGCCGGCCCCATGACGGCAATGCTCGGCGTGGGCCCCAAGAGGTCCGGCACCGGAGGGATGGCATTCAGGCTGCCCAAGGAAGTGGATTTCGCCTCCATCGCATGGGCCGAGCTGTCCCTGGAGGGCAACTGCACTAAGACCGCCAGGGCCGAGCCGGTCCTCTTCATCAACGCCATCATCAGGGGCAAGACGCCCGAGCTGATATTCGAGCCGCTGGGCAAATTCAGGAGGAGGGCCGCGAGGCAACGAAGCCCATTAAAAGATTTATAAGCCACGAGGGACAATATAATTAACAGATTTCCATGAAAATGAAAGCACAAGCAGCAATGGAGTATTTGATGACATACGGATGGGCAATACTGATAGTGATAATAGTGGCAGCAGCGTTATACGCCCTCGGCGTATTCAATCCAGCGACATGGACAGGGACAAGGTCCACGGGCTTCGCCAACATCGGCGTGCCCCAGGACTGGCAGTACAGCAGCGACGGGAACCTTTCGGTGATTATCAGGAACGGCTTGGGAAGCGCGATAACCATAATGAATGTCAACGCGACCTGCAATACAGCTACCGCAGCGTTCGGGGTTCCGCTTATATGCGACGCACCAGAGACGATGGGGGCGGGCAATACGAAGACTTGTCATGCGAACACAACGGTAGTATGCAGCCCGCTGACCGCTGGCAGCAGTTACTCTGTACAGTTGAAAGTAGACTACCTGCCCCAAGGCCAGACGTACCCGAAGACCGATACAGGAACAATAACGGGCACGTCAATCTGAGCGTAGCGCACAATCCATCCAGTCAAAGAACACTCTTAGGTTTTTACCTTTAAATCTATTTCTTTTTTTTCTTCTGTTCCTTTCCGGAGGTATCTATGCGGACGGCAAGGTCCGGGCCCCTTTTAAGCCCTGGTGGCAATTTATCTCGTTATGTGGAAGCAGGTGATACTCGTCAGGAAAGACCTTAAGATGAGCCCGGGGAAGATGGCGGCGCAGGTCGCGCACGCGTCCCTGGAGTCCTACAAGATAACGCCGTTCGAGGTCCAGCTCGAATGGGAGGCTTGGGGGTCCAAGAAGGTCGTGCTCGAAGTGAAGGACATCAGGGAGCTCACTGGCTTGATGAAGCAGGCGAAGTCGGCGCGGATGCCCTTCGCCCTGATCAAGGACGCGGGCAGGACCGAGGTCAAGCCCGGCACGGCCACGGCGCTGGCGATAGGGCCGTGGGGCGAGGGCGAGATTGACAAGATAACCGGCCACCTCAAGATGCTCTGAGCTTCCGCTGCAATTTATATAACGGCGCCAAACAAATTACAACCGGTGATTTGATGAAGAAGGAAGCCAGCAAGGAGCTCCAGGAGAAGCTCATAGTCTACCAGGTCCTGCGCGGGCAGCTCGAGGAACTGACCAAGCAGGCCGGCACGCTTGCGGAGAACATGGGGGAGCTCGAGATGACGGAAGCATCGCTCAAGGAGCTCGAGAAATCCGAGGCCGGTGCGGACATGCTGTTCCCGGTCGGCGCAGGATGCTATGCGTACGGCAGGCTCTCCGGCCAGAAGGACAGGTTCATGGTTGACATAGGCGCCGGCCTGATGGCCGACAGGACGCTCGCCGAAACGCTGGGCATCATGGCGGCGAAGAAGAAGGAGGCGGAGGAGGTCGCGCACAAGCTTCAGGCGGAGATGGAGAAGCTGACCTCCATGATCAACGAGATAGCCGTAGGCCTCCAGAATGCGGCGAACAAAAGCAAGGCCGGGCCGGCGGAAGACAAAAAAGACGATGGCGATGACGACGCCGTCATTGTCGACGGCTAGCCGGCTCCGGCATGCGTATCTCCCTGAAGCTGACCCTGCCGCTCTCGACCTGCTCCTTCACTCGCATCTGGCCCGGGCTCATCCTCGACGAAGCTGTCTTGAATTCTATGAATACTATGCCGTCGCTGTTGAACTGGACCCCGTCTATCGGGCACCCGAGGAACCTGAAGTTCTGGCTGTCGTAGGGGTACAGGTCCATGAAGGGCATGAACTGCTCGGTCATCCTGCCGTACTTCGTGCTGAGGCTCTGCTTCTGCGAAAGGATGCAGGAAAGCCTCCCCCTCAGGCTGAGATAGGCTTTCGTGATGAAGAAAAGCGCGAAGAAAAGGATTGCCAGGGTGAGATAAAGGATCGTGGCCGGTTCCATAAGATAGAATGTTTCTGATTATTTAAAGACTCGCAGGCGTCCGTTTCAACCTTTCTCTCATTGCCTTCAATCCGTCAAGCTTTCTTTCAACGGTGGTTGTGAGAGACCATGTACAAAAAGCGTCCACTTTGCCTGGGTCCACGCTCCCGCATGTCCTGGCATATTCGGAAAGTGCTATAATCGAGCTGGTAAAATCCACGGAATCTCCCATATAAGCACGTAAAGCTCCAGCATAATCCCCTGCGTTCATCAATGCCGCAGCTTCCGTTTGTCTCCCGGATGCATCCTCGCTTGCGCTCATGTTTCAATCACCTTATGATGTCTTGCTCGGAAAGTTTTTTAACCTTTCAGCCTCTCAAGCACGCCCAGCAGGTCCCTGATGCTGCCTATCTCGAAATCCGGCCTCAGCGACTTCTCCTTGGCCTCCGTCCACTCGCCGTACTTCGCCAGCACGGTCCTTATGCCAAGCCTCTTCGCTCCCAGTATGTCCCTGTTGGGGTTGTCTCCGACGAATATGACCTCGGCGGGATTCAGCCCCAGCTTCTCGAGCGCCGACTTGTAGGGCCTCGGGTCCGGCTTGAGCTTCCCTCCGGCGTCATCCATGGTGATGACCGCGTCGAAGAAGTCTGATATGCCCATGCCGGCGAGCCTGAGCCACGCTTTCATCCTCGGCGCATCGCTGACGACCGCGAGCCTGTAGCCGCGCTCCCTCAGCCTTATCAGGGTCTGGAGGACGTACGGGTATGGCTCGGTGAAGCCCGCCTTGACCCTCCTGTACGCGATGATGCCGCTGGCGAGTATCTTGTAGTCGACCCTCCCAAGGGTCTCGAGCAGGAACTTCTGGAAGATCGTCGGATACTCTATGCCGTGCTTCTGGTAGAGCTTCCAGAGCGTGGCCATCGCCTTCTCCTTATCGAGCGGCAGGCCCGCGTCTATCATCGCGGTTATCGCCGCCTCGCAGCTCATGGTCTTCATCCTGAGGAAGTCCATGAGCGTGTTGTCCAGGTCGAAGAGCACCGCCTTCACTGCCATGAGCATATGAATCACCGCCCGCAATAAAAAAGCCCCGGAACGGCCCAGACCCGGCCCAGGAGCATGCCGAACCCGTTCCAGAAAAACCTCTTTGAAAAGGGTGGGAAAATGGAATTCCAATCCATCTGGAAAAATTTTCCAGTTTATTTTCGGCATCTGGGAACGAAAAAAGGAAAGGTTTTTTCATCAAAAGCGATATCGGGAGGGCATATATTTATATAAAGGGAGACAAATATATATTGTGGACTAATGCAGCCTCATGCAACGTGTCATATCAATAGTGCGATGCCATCTGCAGGCGCAGGAGTCTACGCATCCCTCTCATGCATCTTCGCCAAGGATTCCTGCTGATGCGGGGATGATTCTCTTCTCGGGGATGACCCGCATTTCATGTCCATTCTGCCGAAAGGCCGCTGCGGGGGGCTTATCCTGTAAGTGCAGGCTTTTCCGGCTTCAACTCCCAAACCCGGATTATGGCAGGGGGGATGGGACGAAGCTAAGCCCCAGGAGCTAAGCCCCGCAGCACTGGGCCTTCGATGCACTGAGATCATATGCGGACTCGCGCCGGCATGCGCCGGATGACACCTTGTGATGCCGCTCACTTCGCCGCGGCGCGCCCGATCTTGCCGTGGATGGCGCTCGCGAACCTCTTTATCGCATCGAGCGGGTTGGGGTCGTCCTCTATCTTCGACCCTATGTGGATGCAGTTGGCGCCGGCCTGGAGCAGCTTCCTCGCGGTGTCAGGCGTCTTGACGCCGCCGGCGATGACTATCTTGAGGCTGCAGTTCTGCCTGATCGCCGACACTATGTTCACGGGGATGGGTGACGGGGCGCCCGATCCGGACTCGAGTATGGCGAACCTCATGCCCATGTATCCGGCCGCCATCGCATAGGTGACCGGAAGGTCCGGCTTGTCCCTCGGCAGGAGCTTCGCCTCGCCGACGTAGCCCACGGTCTGGCCTGGCTCGAACACCAGGTACGCAGCGGGGATCGCCTCGATCTTGTATTTCTTGACCAGGGGCGCGCCCAGCGACTGGGCGCCCGTTATCCAGTACGGGTTCTTGGAGTTGAGCAGGCTCATGAAATACATCGAGTCCGCGTGCTTCGTGATGCTGCTGATGTTGCCGGGGAAAAGATGGAGCGGAATGGAGACGCTCTCCTTTATCATCTGGGCCATCGTGTCATATGCATCCCCCTGGGCGCCGATGGAGCCTCCCAGCATGATGACGTCGGCTCCGCCATCCTCGAGAAGCTTCGCGAGCTTGAGAGCATCCTTGGGCTTCTGCTTCTCCGGGTCTATGAGGCCCATGAACACGCCCCTGTCGGACGCGATGATGCCGTTGATGTACTTCTCGACCTTGCCAATCTTGACCTTGTACCTCTTCCTGGGGATGATTTTCGTGATGTATCTTCGTACCTTGACGCCCATCTATAGAATTGGTCAGGGGCTTTTAAATGTGCCCCATTTATCTTAATAATGCTCCTCATCACCGGCGCGGGAGGCTTCCTGGGGAGCCGCCTTGCCCGCCTGCTCGCCGGAAGGCGGGACGACGTGAGGCTCCTCTTCCATGGACCGATCCCTACCTCCCTGCCGCGGAACGCGGAGGCCATGAGGGGAGACGTCACCAGCGGCGCCGGCCTTGGCAAGGCGCTCAAGGACGTCGACACGGTAATCCATCTCGCCGGGCTCGTCTCCTATTCGAAGCCCAGGGACGAGCTCTTCAGGGTGAACGCGTGGGGGACGCAGAACCTGCTTTCCCGATGCGCAGATGTCAGCCGCTTCGTGCTCGCATCGAGCGTCGCGGTCTATGGCGAGACCAGGAAGGAAGCCGACGAGAGCCATCCCCTGCACCCCCGCAATCCGTATGGCGAGTCCAAGGCCGAGGCCGAGAGCCATGTCGGCGGCTCGGGGATACCATGCGTCATGCTCAGGATGGCCCCGGTCTACGGCGCGGGGAGCCCGAGCTGGAGGAAGAACCTGTCCTTGCTGGACAAGGGATTCCCAATCCCTTCGACCAGGAACCTCACCCATGTGGTGCACGCCGACGACGCAGTGCAGGCCCTCGCCAAGGCTGCCAGCAAGGGCAGCGGCGCCTATAACATTGCGGACTCCCGCCCTATCCCCTTCATGGAATTCGCGTCCGAGATCGTCAGGCTGCTTGGCAGGAAGCCGCGCGTGATGCCCATGCTCCTCGTCAAGATGCTGGCCGCCGCCAAGGGCATGGGTCCCTATCTTGACGTCCTCTCCATGAACCGGAGCTACGCCATCGACAAGGCCAGGAAGGAACTCGGATACAAGCCCGCGGCCGACTTGAAGGCTGAGCTGAGGCGCATGGTGGAGTGGTACAGGAGCGCCTCCTGAATGCGGTTTCCCGGGAAACCTTGCCCCTTGGTTACGATTTGTGCCACTTTTTAGTCCAAAATGAACACCATGCGTTACATTTATAAACCTCCGGGACATAGTTTAATTGAAAATTTCTACAGGAGGTAAATTATGGCAAAGGCAAAGAAATACTACGAAATGAAGATTGGCGGAACTAAGCACGTCTTCACAGGCAAGTCACCCAGACAGGCTGCGCTTAAGGCTGCCGCAAGGGGCTTCTCCGAAATCAAGCTCAGGGAGAGAGGTAGGAGAAACAAGGACGGGACCTACTCCGTGCACAAGTTCAGGGGTACCGTCAAGGTGATAAGCGCCCCGGAGAACAGGCCCACATGGCTTCCGGCGAAGGTCAAGAAGCCATCAGTCAGCAAGGTCGGCGTCGACCGGGTCAAGAAATACTGAACCCGGCGCGCACCGGTTTTATTTTTCCTTTTTCTTTGATTTTTTCAGATTCTCATTATACGCGTTCTGCCCGTTGAAAAAGCTCCCACGTTCCGAAGCCGGAAGAACAAGGCCTGGATCTGCACCTGGCGCTGCTCACAGGGCCGGGAACATCAGGGTCCACAGGCTCCCGAAGAAGAGCGTCACGACCGCCGTGAGTATGAAGACGGGAGCGAACCGCACGCCTTCCTTTATCCAGACCTCGCCTCCCTTCCGGCGCAGCCTGTCCACTTCCTTTGCGGTGAGCCCCCTCCACTTGTCCGCGATGAGGACGTCGCCGACCCTCACCTTCCCGGCCGGGACCTTCCTCTTGAACAGGTGCCCCTCCACGGCCCTGGCATAATGGAAGAAGGACATGAGGAGCAGCCCGAGCAGCGGCAGCAGGACCACCTGTGCCAATGACGCCGCCGGAAGCTGGAACTCGAACCAGATCGGGGCATACAGGGATGCCGATACGGCGAGGAGCCCGAGCACCACGAGCGCCGTGGCCCTCCGTCCTTCCCTCATGCTCCTTAGGAACACCGCGGACACCTTCGGGGACCTGACCCCCACCGCCAGCGCGTATGCGACCAGGTACCCGAGGGATATTATGAAGAAGTTGAAGAACAGCGTCAGGGGGAATGGCATCCTGCCCGGCAGGAGCTGCTGCAGCCCCGCGGGGTCCGGGAAGAGGAAGCCCAGCGCTCCCAGCAGCCAGGCGTCGCCGTCGCCCCACTGCTTCAGGTAGTAGAGCCCGAGGCCGAATGCCAGGAACCCGCAGCCCCACATGACCGACCCCGTAAGGTAGGAGAAGTCGCCGGTCACGAACGACGCCCCGCCCCGGATGAGCAGGGCCAGCGCAATCATGGAGTAGGGGAGCCAGTCCGGGAATTCCGTGGTCTTTATGTCGAGGTAGGCGCCCGCGCCGAAGCCCCCGATGCAGACCGCGAGGAGCAATGCCGCCAGTTCGAGCATATATCATAGTGGCGTGGCGAGAATATATTTCTGCCCTGCCCTGTGCGCATCCCCGGGAACGCGCCGGAAATATCTTAGAAAAAGAGATGGGGCCGCGGAGATTTCCGCGGTCTTCCCGGACTTCGCGCCGGACCGGGAGACCCTTTGAACTCCGGTTGCCAGCACCCCAAGCTGGAGTGATGACCATTGCAGAGCTCACTTCACCCGGGCATGGCCCGTCAGAAGCTTGGGCTTAGCTACACTACGGCCCCTTCTAGAGTATAAATGAGGGCCGGGATTTTAAATAGAGAATCCGGCCGGGCCGAATCGGCGCATGGGCATGCCGCGCAGATACCGGGCATCGAGCCATCATGATGGGAAATGCCCCAGCGCCCGGAACTTTGGTTTCGGGATCCCCCTCAAGAAAGCGCAATCTTGATATACTATTTCGGGGAATAGATTATCATGAAGGCTCTTACGATGCCTGCTGTGGCCGTGATCGCAACCCTAGCTGCGGTCGTATCATCCGGGTGCCTGCAGCAGGACAACCCCATCGGAGGCCAGACCGACGGGCACGGATGCCTTACCGGCGCCGGTTTCGGCTGGAACTCATCCCTTGAGAAGTGCATGAGACCATGGAGCGGCGAGGTGCAGGGGGAATCCGGCACGCTGCCTTACGAGGACGCGAAGAGGATAGCCGGTGGCAGCCCATGCTCCGATGAGGGCGGGCTGAAGGGGACGTACGCGTACAACAGCGCGACAAAGACCTACTGGTTCGACCTTGACGCGTCCAGGCCTC
>Ga0316628_100004765_pt1 | contig 10729 bp, 10 predicted proteins | sample OWC_Aug_M2_C1_D5_FD_207648 | JGI IMG/M metagenome (GOLD analysis project Ga0316628, IMG submission 207648) | Wetland soil microbial communities from Old Woman Creek delta, Ohio, United States - OWC_Aug_M2_C1_D5_C | ecosystem: Environmental > Terrestrial > Soil > Wetlands | place: USA: Ohio... | reverse complement strand
CGCCCTGACGTGGGACGCCAGCGACGAGCGGGATCTTCTGGGGTATGTCGTATACCGACAGGAGCCGCCTCAACTGGCTTTCGTCCGGCTCACGGAGCCGCCGATCCCCGGCACGACCTTTACCGATCGGACTGCTCGTCGCGGCGCCACGTATGTCTACACTGTCACCGCGGTGGATCGATCCGCGCGTCGAAACGAGAGCGTCCCTTCGGAGGAAGTTCAGGTCAGTGTGCCCTGACGTTCCGGGCCGGAGACTTGGTTCGCGTGGGCTCGAGGGCTGGCCGAGGGGGAGGCAACGTCGGGCGAGAGGGAGGCGGGGCGCATGCCAGTGGCCCAGCGGTTTGCGCAGGGAATTCGGCGGCTGCTCCGGGCCGTGCTGAGCTGGGCGTCGCTCCTGGCAATCCCGCTGGGAATCGTCGTGGGGCTGAAGGGGTATCGCACCCTCGGGGCTTTGCTGGTCTTGGGCGGAACGCTGGCCTACTTCCTCGTGGACCCCATCCTGATGATCCTCGACTTGATGCCCTCCAAGAGGGACCGGCGCCGCGCCGAGTGACACGTAGCCTTCCGTTTGGCTTCGCACTATCTCGCGTAGATCTTCTCCGCGCCCGTGCGCCAACTGCAGAGGTTGCCGGCCATAACCAGGACCCCCGCAGCGCGCGGCTCCGACACGCGAATTCGGTTCAGCTACAGGTGCCGGATACGATGGAGGTAACGCTCTAGGAGTCGCTTGTTCCAGGCGTCGCCGCCGGGGGCGTTGGCGCTGACCCACACGGGCGGATCCACGTCCGCCCGCACCAACTTCTCCACGATCCCGCAGACGAGGACGTTTAGGACGAAGACGTTGACGAGGGTGGAGATCCCGGCCACCTTGTAGGGGAAGCCGGGTACATCGACAACGGCATCGCCGGCCGGAATGAAAGTGTTGATGGCGAGGTCCACGATCTCGTGAAGGTTTTCCTTGCTGGCGTGCCGGGCGGGATGGTCCGCTGGGACGCTCGCGGGGAACTCGAAGGACGTGACGGCGATCACCCGAGTGCCGCGCGTCCGGCACTCGTGGACCGCGTCGATGGTCAGAGCGTTGATCCCGTACGAGTTCACGAGCAGCAGCAGGTCGTCTTTCCCAACCTGGTAGTAGTCCAGTACGCCCTTGGCGTAGCCGTGCATCCGCTCGATCTTGGTCGCCTTGGTGGCGCCATGAATCAGCGCCAAGCCGGGATCCAAGATCACGGCGACGCAGGCCAAGCCCCCGGCGCGCCAGAGGAGTTCCTCGGCGGAACGGTTATCATGTCCGCCGGTCCCCCAGGCATAGACTAGCTTGCCCTTGCCGATCTCCTCCGCAATGATCGCGCAGGCGCGATCCATCTCCTCCGCCTGCGTCTCCGCGATCTGCTGACACAGCGCGGTCAGTTTCCCCAGGTATTGCCCGGCAAGCTCTCTCATGGTCGTCTCCGCCCTTTTCCCTTGTCCTGCGGCGTTTCGCCGTTCCGACACGCGTGTGTGACGAATCAGAAGTCCACGAACGAATCCGCCGGCCCTCGGGACCGCCCCTCCCCCGCCTATGGCCTCGTCGAAAACCGGCCAGCCTTGCTCCGGCGCCGCCGGCCGGGTACCCAGCGATGACGCTGGGTGTGGGCGCGTCGCGCCGTGAAAGGCGCACAGGTGCAAGGTTCGATGCCTGGGAGGTCACGGCCTCCACGACCCGCTGCAACGGTAGAGCTCAACGGGTACCCCGCCGGCTGGCCGGGTACCCGGCCCCTGGCTGGGTGTGGCCCAGCGGGCTCGGGGCGGTCCCGAGGGCCTCAATTTGTCAGAGAACCTCTCATTCACCACACTAGATCCCGCGCAGGGCGTCCTCGATGATCGACACCGCCTGTTCGATGTCCGCCTCCGTGTGCTGCGACGAGAAGCCATGGTGCATGGTATGGCCGTAGTCGTGGATGTAGAGGCCGCGCTTTACGCAGCCGAGGATGAACTTGACCTCCATCTCGCGGTTGGTTTTCACCGCCTGGCGGTAGCTCGTTACCGGCTCAGTGAGGCCAAGGTACAATCCGAAGCGGGCCCCGATGCCCTGCAGGATGCCGGGGACCCCTGTGACCTTGAGGGCCTCTCGGATCCCGCCATAGAGGCGATCGGCCAGACGCGTGATGTGGGTGTAGAACTCAGGTTTGGCTAGCTCCTGCTGACACGCGATGGCCGGCATGACCGCCGTCAGGTGCCCGGTGTAGGTGCCGCTCATGATCGTGCGGCCCACGGGGTTCAGAACGGACATCACGTCCGTCTTTCCGCAGACGGCGGCGATGGGCACGCCGCCCCCCAGCGCTTTGGCCAGCGTGCAGAGATCCGGCGTGACCCCATAGTATTCTTGCGCGCCACCGCGGCACATGCGAAAGCCCGAGAGCACCTCGTCGAAGATCAGGACAAGGCCCTGCTCGGTGCAGATGCGCCGCACTCCCTTGAGGAAGTCACGATCGGCGGGGATGCAGCCCATGTTGTAAGAGATCGGCTCCAGGATCACCGCGGCCAGTTCGTGCCGGTGGGCGGCCACGGCGCGCTCGAAAACGGCCAGGTCGTTGAACGGTACGACCACGACGAGGTCGGCCATCGCGTCGGGCATCCCGTCGGAATCGGGCAGCGGAGCCACCGTCCCGTCCTCTCGGATGACGCCCACCCCGGCGGAACAGTTCCACCACAAGTAGTCGTGCATGCCATGGAAGTGACCCTCGAATTTCAGGATCTTTGGCTTCCTGGCGTAGCCCCGAGCGATTCGGATGGCGCCCATGGTGGCCTCGGTCCCGCTGTTGGCGAAGCGCACCTTCTCGGCGCAGGGCACGGCTTCGGACACGAGGCCAGCCAGCTGCGAGTGGTATTCCGTCTCGCCGTTGCAGATGACCCCGACGTCCAAGGCCTCGTGGATCGCCCGCCTGATGGCGGGGTGGTCGTGGCCGAGAAAATTGGCGCCGCTGCCGGTGAAGAAGTCGATGTACTCCTTGCCGTCCACATCCCAGAAGCGGGAGCCCTTCCCGCGGGCCAAGTAGAGCGGCCGCTTGAGAAGCGGGTGGTAACGACCACCCGCGCCCGCGCCGCCGATCAGGTGTTGCTGAGCCGATTGATAGAGCTGCTCCGACTTCATGGCGTACCCCCACTGTGTTTCCGTGCCGTTAAGCGGTCGTCTAGCAAGTCCCTGAAAAACTCGTTGTTACCCAGGCTGCTCGAAAAGGTCCAGATGCAAGGCGCCGCGCGATCCGAGGCGCGAGGCGTACTTGGTATGTACGTCGCAGCGCCGCGGGAGCGTGGCAACGCCGCAGATGGGCCTCTTTCAGCAGCCTGTTACGTGTCCTGGGCGCCGGGAAGGACAAGCTGACCCCGGCGAGCGACCAATCGCCCGTCGCGGAACACCATCTCCGGTCGACGTAGCGCTCGGATGTCTTTCAACGGATCGTCTCCCAGCAGGATCAGGTCGGCCCGTTTGCCCGCCTCCACCGTGCCGACCTCGTGGTCCAGACGGATCGCCCGCGCGGCCTCGCGCGTGGCCGCCAGGATCGCATCCATCGGCGTGAATTCGGCCCAACGGACGAGGACCTCGAGGGCGCGAGCCATCTCCTGGAAGCCCGGCCAGCACTCGGTCCCGGGCCAGAGGCCGAACGCGGCATCCGTACCGAGAAAGACCGTGACCCCGTGATCCCGCATGTAGTGCAGGAAGGGCCAGCGGACTTTCAGCATGTTGAACCACCACTCTTCGTCGGCGGTTCGGTCGCCGCCCGACTCGTCGGGAAAGAGGTATGGACGCGGAATGATCGCGTGGTCTACGCGGACGTTGTTCCGGACCATCCACTCGACGGCGATCGGGTCCGTGACCGTGGTCCGCGGGTCGGCCCCGATCCAGGAGCAGTGCTCGATCGTGTCGACACCGGCCTCGGCGGCGAGTCGGATGCTGTCGGTGGAGATGGCGTGGCTCGCGATCTGGAATCCAAGGCGGTGGGCGTCCTCGACGGCCGCGCGCACTTCCTCCAGCGTGTACTGCGAGCGGGTGATATTGGTTCCGGGCGTCGTGGTTCCACCGCTGACGATGAGCTTGATGAAGTCCACGCCTCGACCGGCCAGCGAGCGAATGGCCTTCCGGATCTCGTCGGCCGTGTCCACCCCCCAGTCGGAATAGATGTGGCCGGCGGTCGTCGTGATCGGGCGTCCGCAGGCCAGGATGCGCGGTCCCAGGAACTGGCCGGACGCAATCGCATCGCGGAGCGCGAGCACGGTAAAGTCATCGGCCCCACAATCACGGAGTGTCGTGACGCCCGCGGCCAGTGCCATCTGAGCATACTGCGCCGCCCGCACCAATTGTCGCTCGGCGTCGCGGAGCAGCAACCGCGTAGTGTAGTCTTTGGAGGAGTATGCGGTGTAGAGGGTCTTGTCCCACGTGATGTGAACATGACCGTCAATCAGACCGGGGAGGACGGTCATGCCATTCGCAGAGAGGGTCGGCACGTCCGCCGGGACAGGCACGGCCTGGCTGGGTCCGGCGGCCGCGATCCGGCCGTCGGCGCCGATCAGAACTGTGCCGGAGGAGACGGGGGTCGAGTCACTGGCCGTGATCAACTGTGCCCCGGTGATGGCGAGTCGGATGTCCATGGGGCTCCTTTCCGTGCTGCCAGGATCGCTCAAAGCGGATCGCGCTGTCAAGGGCCGGTTGGGGTGCTCCTGAAAACTGAAGGGGCGCAGCAGCGTCTGCTGCAGCGCCCCTTCGGGCTCTTCGCGTTGTGCGTCTTGCTACTTCACGTCCGGGTTCGGGAGCATGAAGTCCCGGATGAGGTTCACCAGTGCCCGAGGGCGCCCTTCAGGACGGTGAACACGATGAACGGGTTCGAAGTGGCCCCGGTGGCGCCGTGCTCGATGGCATAAGTCAATTCCGGTACCGAGCAGGAGTCGTTCCAGAACTCGGTCGGTGTGGTGGATACGGTTTGGTGGAGCGGACTCTTATACTGCAACGTGTCCTCTCCTTTCGTTGATGGTAAGAGCTGCTAGCCCATCACGAGATTCGGCAGCCAGGTAACCAGCGGTGCCCAGATCGTGATCATGAAGAGCACGACCAGCAGCGGAATGATGAACGGCCAGGTGGCCTTGACCACATCTTCGAAGGACATGTTGCCGACTTGGACCATGACGAAGAGGACGACACCGAAAGGCGGCGTCAGGAGTCCGATCATGAGATTCAGGACCATGACGACGCCGAAGTGGACCGGGTCAATGCCGACCTTGGTCACGACCTCCAGCAGGATGGGGCCGAGGATCAGCAGCGCGACGATGGTCTCGAAGAAGCAGCCCACCACGAGCAGGAACAGGTTGATGATCAACAGAAGAAAAATCGGGTCGCGGGTGAAGTTCAGCATGCCCTCGGCCATCGCGGTGGGTGCACCGGTTCGCATCAAGAGCCATCCGTAGAAGGAGGCGGCGGCCACAATGAAGCCGAGGGCCGCCGTGTCCCTGGCGCTATCCGCGAAGACCTGAACAACATCCTTCCACCCCAACTCCCGATAGATCATGGTTCCCAGCACCAGGGCATAGGCGACGGCCACGGCGGCAGCCTCGGTGGGGGTGAACCAGCCCGTCCAGATGCCACCGAGCAGGATCGCGGGTGTCAGGAGCGGCAAGAAAGCATCCACGCAAGCCTTCACGAATTGGCGAAACGTGGGAAACGGGGTCCGCGGATAGTTGCGCTTCTGCGCGTAGATCCAGACCATGGCCATCAGGGCGATGGTCATGAGTACACCTGGGACGACCCCACCGAGGAAAAGCCGACCCACGGACACCCCGCCGACCAGACCGTAGATCACCATAGGAATGCTGGGGGGAAAGATGGGGCCAATCGTAGAGGAGGCGGCGGTGACGGCCACGCTGAACTCATGGTCGTACCCCGCGTCGTCCATGGCCCTGATCTCGACCTGGCCAAGCCCTGCGGCGTCCGCCACGGCTGCGCCGGACATCCCGGCGAAGATGAGGCTTCCGACGCAGTTCGCGTGGCCGAGGCCGCCAGGCAGGAAACCGACAATCGTGGTGGCAAAATTGAACAGACGTGTGGTCACACCCGAGGTATTCATCAAGCGAGCCGAGAGAATGAAGAGCGGGACGGCCAGCAGGACGAAGTTGTTAATCCCGTACATCATCCGCTGGGCGATCATGGGGATATTCATCCGGCTTCCTTGCTCGATAAAGAACGCAATGAGACCGGTGAGCCCCAGGGACATGGCAATGGGGATGCCGAGCATGAAGAGACCAATGAGGCCTAACGTGATGATGTAAGTCATTGCCATCCCTCAGGCCCCTGGGAGGGCTGCCCCAACGTCGAGCGGGTGTCGCGAATGAGATTCCCCACCAGGTACCAGAGCATCAGGAGACCCGACAGGCAGATCGCCAGGTAGACATACCCGAAACTCAGCCAGTCGATGGTCGGCGCATATGTGGTCCAGTTGGCGCGGGTATTCGTCCACGCTCCCCAGGTCATGACCGCGACAAAGGGAACACAGAACAAATCGGTGAGGATGCGAAAGATCTTGCCGGCCCGCTGGCCCACGCGATCCGTCAGGACGGTGACCCGGATCAAGCCGTCGTCTCTGACCAGCAGAGCGGCTCCCAGGAAGACCATCACAACGTAGGTGAGGCGGGCCAGCTCCTCGGACCAGACCGAGGAGGTTTCTAAGACCACGCGGGATACCACTTGAAAGAAGGTGATGAGGAACATCAAGAACAGAATGGCGGCATTGATCTGCTCAAGACGCTTTTTCATGCCGACCTCACACTACGGGAGGACCCCTGCCCGAAGCGGACAGGGGTCCTCGTTGGCTAGGTTACGCAGATGCGTGCTACTTTATCGCCAGCACCTTCTCCAGCATACCGGGCGCCCACAGGGTCTTGTTCAGCTCCTGGAGAGCCGGCTGCACGGCCTTCTGGAAGGCGGCCACGTCCGGCTGGATCAGGGTCATGCCCTTGGCCTGCAGGTCACCGGTGAGCTTATTGTCGAAGGCGACCGCTTGTTCGTTGGCGAAAGCAGTCGCGTCCTTCCAGGCATCCAAGATGAGCTTTTGCTGATCCGGCTTCAAGGTATCGAACCACTTCTTGGAGATCTGGTACTTGCAGGCGGAAAAGACGTGCTCGGTGGCAATCAGGTACTTCTGGGCCTCATAGAACTTATAAGCCCAGATGGATTCTTTGGGATTCTCCTGCGCCTCGGCCACGCCGGTCTTGAGGGCCATGTACACTTCGGGGAAGGCCACCACGACCGGCTGCGCACCCAACGTCTTCCAGATCTCGATCCAAACCTTGTTCTCGGGCAGGCGTATTTTCAGCCCTTTGAGGTCGGCCAGGGTCTTGATCGGTTTGTTGGCGGTCAGGTAACGGGCACCGCGATAGACCACGCCCGCCGTCATGACGCCCCGCTCCTTGAGGGAGAGATCGTTGATCTCCTTACCGACCGGGCCATTCCAGAACTTCCAGAAATGATCCGAATCGCGCATCACGTAGGGAACCTCGAACACTTGGTACTTGGGGAAGAAGATCGAGGTGTCGCCGGAACCCATGGCGCCCATCTCCAAACCGCCGGAGCTCATGCCCTCGAAGACGTCGCGCTCGCCGCCCATGGCGCCGCCCACGTGGATCTGCACCTGCATGTCACCCTTGCTGCGCTGCTCCACCAACTCCTTGAACTTGACCTGGCCGAAATGGACCGGAGCGTCCGGGCCGTAGGTAGACCCGATATTGATCTTCATCCCGGCGGCCGCCGGCAGGGCCATCAGGGCCAAGCCGAACACGGCGATGCAGAGCGCCACCAACCCCTTCCGCAATTTCATGGCCGCACCTCCTGAGTTTGAGTGGGCAGCCTGCCAGTGGAAAGGGCGGAACGGCAGGCCGCGAATGCTTGACGGGCAGGATCAGAGTGCCGCAAAGCTATCCAAGGCGCGCCCCGTTGTCAAGCGGGGCGTATGAGGTCGCCAGCGCTTGCGCGGCCGGCGGTACAAGGCCAGCGCCGGCTCCGCTTTCACTGCCCCTTTTTCGTTTTGACAGGCGCGATCACCTATGGTACCCATTCCCCCGTTCCTCGCCCTAGTGGGGCGTGGCGCCAAGATAAGATTTCCCCGGGAAAGGCAGAGCCGGATGCATTACTTCCAACACCACGGCGACGATCTCTACTGCGAAGATGTTTCGGTTGCCCGCATCGCCGAAGAGGTCGGCACTCCGGTCTACATCTACAGTCACGCCACGTTGACTCGGCATTTCCAGGCGCTGGACGAGGCGTTTTCCTTCGTTCCCCACCTCATCTGCTTCGCGTTGAAGGCCAACGCAAACTTGGCGGTGTTGAAGCTCTTCGCCGATCTGGGTGGCGGTTTGGACGTCGTCTCGGGCGGCGAGCTGTATCGCGGGATCGCGGCCGGCGTACCGCCGGAGCGGATCGTCTATGCAGGCGTCGGCAAGACGCGCGACGAGATCGCGTACGCCTTGAAGTCCGGCATCCTGATGTTCAACGTGGAATCCGATCAAGAACTCCGGCGCATCAGCGAGATCGCCACGGAGCAGGGGTGCACTGCGCGCATCGCTCTTCGCGTGAATCCGGACGTGGACCCCAAGACCCACCCCTATATCGCGACCGGGCTGAAGCAGAGCAAATTCGGGATCGACATCGGGCGGGCCCTCGAGGAATACGAGGCGGCCAAGAAGTTGCCTGGCCTGGAAGTGGTGGGCATCCATCAGCACATCGGCTCCCAGATCACCAAGATCCAGCCCTTTGTGGATTCTCTGACGCGGACCGTGAGCCTGGTTCGCCAGCTGCGCGAGCAGGGAACGGATATCCGGTACATTGATATTGGTGGCGGTCTGGGGATCACGTACAACGACGAAACGCCCCCCCTGCCGCTCGAGTTCGCGCAGGCGCTGGTCAGCGTAATCCGAGATTTGAATGCGACGGTGATCCTGGAGCCGGGTCGCGTCCTCGTCGGTAACGCCGGGATCCTGGTCACCCGCGTCCTCTACACGAAGCAGTCCGCGGTCAAGAAGTTCGTGGTGGTGGACGCGGGGATGAACGACCTCGCCAGGCCAAGCCTCTACGGGTCGTATCACGCGATCTGGAGGGTGCACCGGGTGGCGGGGCGGGACGAGGTCAAGGTGGACGTGGTCGGCCCCATCTGCGAGTCGGGGGATTTTCTGGCCAAGGATCGAGTGCTGTCCCGCTTCGAACCGGGGGAGCTGATGGCCGTGATGTCGGCGGGGGCCTACGGGCACACCATGTCCTCGAACTACAACGCGCGGCCCCGCGCACCGGAGGTCATGGTACGCGGCAGCCAGTACTACGTGGTGCGGGAGCGGGAAACATACGCGGACCTGGTCCGCGGAGAGCGCACCCTGGAAGGGGTCTCTTAGCAGGCTGCGGAAAAAGGCCCATCTGCGGCGTTGCCACGCTCCCGCGACGCTGCGACGTACGCGGTAAGTACGCCTCGCGCCTCGGATCGCGCGGCGCCTTGCAGCTGGACCTTTTTGAGCAGCCCGGGCAAAACAGTTTCTCAGCAGCTTGTTGGTGTTTCGGGTCGGGTAAGCGGTCCGTGCGGTCCGCGGCCCGGATGGCTCATGATGTGGGGAGGTGCAGCGATGGCAAAGCGGACGTTCCAAGGATCGATCGTGGCGCTGGTGACTCCGTTCCGGGATGGCAAGGTGGACGAGGCGGCGCTGAAGGCCCTGGTCGAGTTTCAGGTCGCCGGGGGAACCGACGGCATCGTGCCGTGCGGAACGACCGGGGAGTCCCCCACCCTGGATCACGATGAGCACAAGCACGTCATCGACGTGGTGATCACGGCAGTGAACAAGCGAATTCCGGTGATCGCCGGGACCGGCTCCAACAGCACGGCGGAAGCCGTCAGCCTCACCAAGCACGCCAAGCAGTCGGGGGCGGACGCGGCGCTGATCGTTCTCCCGTATTACAACAAACCCACCCAGAAGGGGCTCATCGAGCACTGTCGAGCCATCGCCGACGCGGTGGATCTCCCCTTGGTGCTCTACAATATCCCCGGGCGCACGGGGGTGAACATGCTACCCGAGACGGTGGCCCAACTCGCCGACCATCCCAACATCGTCGGGATGAAGGAAGCCACCGGCAACTTGGAGCAGATGACCCAGGACATCGTCCTGTGCGGCAACAAGCTCAGCTTCCTCTCCGGCGACGACACGCTCACGCTTCCCCTGATGTCGGTGGGAGGGCGGGGGATCATCTCGGTGGTTGCCAACATCGTGCCCAAGGACGTCTCCACTATGACCCGCGCCTTCCTTAGCGGGGATTGGAAGCAGGCGCGCGAGTTGCACCTCAAGCTCTTCCCGCTGTCGCAAGCCATGTTTTACGAGACCAACCCCATTCCGGTGAAGACGGCTCTGGCGATGATGGGGAAGATCCGCGAGGAGTTCCGGCTGCCGCTCTGCCCCATGACCGACGCGAACCGGAAGAAGCTGGAGGCGGCGCTCAAGAGCTACGGGCTCCTATAGGTACGACAGCGACAGCGAAAAGGACAGCGACAGGGGATGAAGCGGCGAGGCGCTTCGCTGTCGCTGTCGGAGACCGTTGTCGCAGTAGCAGAAAGCGAAAAGACTCGCTATTGCTCAGGCTGCTCAAAAAGGCCTAGATGCACGGCGGCGTCACCCATCCTGGTCGGATGGGTACCCGGCGAGGTGCGAGGCGTACTTAGCGCGTACGTCGCAGCGC
>Ga0316628_100004764_pt1 | contig 10729 bp, 8 predicted proteins | sample OWC_Aug_M2_C1_D5_FD_207648 | JGI IMG/M metagenome (GOLD analysis project Ga0316628, IMG submission 207648) | Wetland soil microbial communities from Old Woman Creek delta, Ohio, United States - OWC_Aug_M2_C1_D5_C | ecosystem: Environmental > Terrestrial > Soil > Wetlands | place: USA: Ohio... | reverse complement strand
CCTTGCCGGAAAGACCTATCTCATTGATTTCTGGGCGGTGTGGTGCGGACCGTGCGTGGCCGAGATGGGCAATCTTCACGCCGCCTACGAGAAGTTCAAGGACAGGGGCCTGGTGATGATCAGCGTGTCGTTCGATGAAAAGGCGAGCACGGTGGCGGAGTTCCGCAAGTCCAAGTGGCCAATGCCGTGGTTCAACTGCCTTCTGTCCGGTTTCGATAGCGATACGGCAAAGGCGTTTGAGGTTGTTGGCGTGCCCAGACCGGTGCTGGTCGGGCCGGACGGTCGCATCATCGCGACGGAAGGAGAACTGCGCGGAACCAGTTTGCTGGACACGCTGGCGAAGGTGTTCAATCCGACACAGCGCTAGATGGGAACGGGACACGCCACGATTCGTTAGGAACGTGCGAGATCGTGCAAGAAGACACCTCGCAAACCGGAGGGGGCCATGAGGAAACGAGTGTGCCGTGTCGTCGGTCTGGGCGTCATGCTGCTGGCCATCGGCAGCCGTCCGGCGGCGGGTCAGGACGACCGCGCGATCTGGAAGGAATTCGTCCAGCTGGTAAAGACCAACGGCCTCACGCCCGACCGGGTGCGACCCGCCGCACCCATGACGCCCGCTTCCCAGATCGCGGCGCTTGCGAGTTTCGCCAAGGAAGCCGACTGGCGCGAGTGGGAGGCGGCACCCGAGGTGGTACGTCGCGGAAACCTCGTCTCCTTCATCGCGACGCTCGGCGCCAGTCGCAACAGCCCGTGGGCCTACACTTTCAATTTCGAGGTCGAGAACGGCCGGTGGTACTACCGGTTCCTCGAAGGCATCTGCATTCGTCTCGACTCGCTGCCGTCGCTCCCCGCCGATGCTTCCGCGTTTGCCGATCTACCCGAGGAACGGAAGTCCTGGATGCGGGAGGAGACGTATTGGTCCGAGCAGGTGCGGCTCTTCAACTTCCTGGCGAAAGAGAAGGGCAAGGACTTCGCCTTCCGCTGGGTGAAGGAAGGGATCGGCAACGGTGTCGGCTACGTGCTCGCGGCGACGGTCTGGATCCCCTTCTACCCGCCCAGGCAGGCGTTCATCCTCTTCCTGTGCTGGGAGCAGGCGAAGTTGCTCGGCAACAAGGTGACGCTCGAGAAACTCGATGACGACCAAGCGGTGGTGAGGCTCGATGACGTGCAGTACTTTGCGCTCTACGTGCGATCGTCACACCTGAAGCAGCAGATCTCGTTCGACGACTACGTGAGGATTTTCGAGACGATCTGGCAGGAGCGGGCGACGGCCGCGGGTTGGAAGCTGAAGGTGGACGGGCGGGGACGGCAAATCTACCTGCGGTTTGCGAGATAGGCGAGCACCATCCCGAGAACGGCGATGCACTTCGCGACCCGCGGCCCGAACATTCGGTACGACTCTAGAGCACCTGGCGGCTCGCTCATCGACTCACAGGCTCCAATAAGGATCGTATGACAGGACTTGTCACGGTCGAGGGCCCGGCCGTTGTGACACCAGTCGGGCGAGTGGCGTCCGTGGACTTCTTCCGCGGCGTCACCATGCTGCTCCTGGCCGGAGAAAGCACGCATCTGTATTCGCTGCTGGTAACTCCGGTCCTCGGCGGAACCCTGATTGCCGCCGTCGGCGCGCAATTCGAGCATCATCCCTGGCACGGGCTGCACTTCTGGGATCTCGTCCAGCCGTTCTTCATGTTCATCGTGGGCGTGGCGCTCGCCTTCTCCGTCGCGAGCCGCGAACGGCATGGGCAGAGCCGGGCACGGATCACGCGACACGCCCTGCGGCGTTCGGCCTTGTTGCTGCTGCTCGGCTGGGCGCTCTACTGCATTGAACCCGGCCGCATCACGTTCCGGTTTCAGAACGTGCTCGCGCAGCTCTCCATCACCTACCTGGCGGCGTTCCTGCTGATGCGGCGGTCGTTTCGCCTGCAGGTCGCCGTCACGTTCGCGCTGATGGCCCTCACCGAGGCGCTTTACCGGCTGTTCCCGGTCGCCGGTTTCAATCAGCCGTTCGTGCCGGACCACAATTTCGGGTCCTGGGTCGATCTCCTCATCTCCGGTGAGCTGTCGGGCGGCCACTGGGTGTCCTTCAACGCGGTGCCGACGATAGCGCACACCGTCTGGGGAGTGCTGGCGGGGCAGTGGCTGATGAGCGATCGGCCGGCCGCGAGAAAGGCGGCCCGACTGGCGCTCATCGGGCTGGCTGGCGTCGTTGCCGGTTTCGCTCTGGACCCGGTCGACCCCATCATCAAGCGGATCTGCACGGCCTCGTTCGTCATCGTCACTGGCGGCTGGTGCCTGCTCGCGCTGGCTGCCTGCTACTGGGCGATCGATATCCGTGGTCGGCAAACGGGCCGGGGCGCGGTTCCCGCCTGGGTGACCTTCTTCAACGTGGTCGGAATGAACTCGCTGTTCATCTACCTGTTTTTCGAGAGTGGCGGGACCGGGTGGGTGCTCAGGCTCGTCCGCCCGTTCACCATGGCTGGCGCCCCGTTGGTCGGTGAGCTGTCTGCTCGCATTGCGACCAGCATCGGTGCGTGGGCCCTGTTGTGGGTCATGTGCTACTGGCTGTACCGCCAGCGGATCGTGATCAAGATCTAGCGCCGGCCGCCCTTGCTGCAGTGTGAGCGGACGGACGCGGCGGCCGGCTCGGACGGCGCGTGTCGGAGGATTCCATCGGCGCGTGTCCCATGCAACAGCGAGCGCGTCCCGCCCTGACCATGTCCGACAGTACCTACATGTAGCCGACGCGGCGTCTGATGGACGTTTGAGCCCGCGCAGCGTCTAATGGATTCGTACGCTGCCCACCCGTGCACCTCGCCGTAGCTCGCTTGCGTCGAGAGGCGAGCGAAGGCGGCGGAGACTGCCATGCTCGACCGCCTTTCCCGCTACGTGCCCCATGCCTTGCGGCGCCTGGTCACGGCGCCCGTCTTCACCCTCGTCATCATCGTCACGCTCGCCATCGCCATCGGCGCCAACGCAGCGGTCTTCACGCTGATCGATCAGCTCCTGCTCAAGCCGCTGCCCGTGAGCCAGCCCGACACGCTCGTTCTGGTGAGTGCCCACTCGTTGCCGGTGTTCGGACTGCAGCAGAGCATCACGTCCGGCGGCCGCGGGCCTGACGGCAAGCCGATCTTCGGCATCAACTACTCGTCGTACACGACGCTCACCGAGCGGGTGCCCGTGTTCGCGCAGACGCTTGCCAGGCGCGTGTACCGCGGCACGGTGCTCGTCGGCGAGACGCCCGCGGAAGTGTGGGGCGAGATGGTGAGCGGCAGCTACTTCCAGGTGCTTGGCATCAAGCCCGCCGTCGGCCGGCTGCTCGGGGCCGACGACGATCGCCCCGGCGCGCCTGCTGCCGTGGTGCTCAGCCACGGCTACTGGCAGCGGCAGTTCGGCGGCGATCCCGCCGTCGTCGGACGGACTATCCGGATCGGCGGATTCCCGATTACCGTCGTGGGCGTATCCGCGACCGGCTTTACGGGCATGGGCGGCGCCCGCGCCTCGGACTTCTTCGTGCCGCTCGAGATGGACGACACCCTGGCGCCCCGGAAGCATCCCTACAAGCTGAAGGACCCGGGTGCGAACATCCTCGACGTGATGGCGCGCCTGCGCCCGGGGACGACGATCGAACAGACGCAGGCGGTCGCCGACCAGGTCTACCAGCAGCTGGTTGCGGACGCCCTCGGCCGTGGAGCGTTCGCCGAGAGGGACCGGGCGGTCTTCGAAACCTATCGCCTGAAGCTGTTTCCCGGAGGATCCGCCGGCAGCCAGCAGGGTGGCGTCAGCCCGCAGCTCCTCCTGGCGCTTCGACTGCTGATGATCATGGCGGTCGTGCTGCTGCTGATCTCCGCCGGCAACGTCACGAACCTGATCCTCGCCCGCGAGGTGCAGCGGCGGCGCGAGGTAGCCGTCCGCTTCGCGCTCGGCGCGAGCCGCGCCCGTCTGCTCGGTGAACGGCTGGTGGAGAGCCTCGCGCTCGCCGTCGCGTCGGGCGCCGCCAGCCTGATCGTCGCCGCGTCGCTGGCCGACGCGCTGCTCGTCATGCTTCCAGTCAGCCCCGAGCAGACCTCCGTCGTCACGACGCCCGGCCGCCAGACGCTCCTCTTCATCGCTGTGGTGTCGCTCGTCAGCGGGATCGTCGTCTGGCTGGCGTCGTCGATCCAGGCGACGCGGCGGGGCGCGCTTCCGCCCTTGAGTGATTCGAGCACCGGCGAAGGCCGCTCGCACGGCCTTGGATTCAGACGCGGCTTGCTCGTCCTCCAGTCGGCCCTTTCGCTGGCGCTGCTGTGCGGCGCCGCGATGCTGGCGCACTCCCTCTACAACCTCACGAGCGTGGACCCTGGCTTCCGCACCACCGGTCTGACGACGTTCAAGCTGCAGCCGGCAACGACGACAACGGGGGCCCAGGAGTTCGTTCAGCCGCTCGGCAACGTCGTCGATACGTTGGCCGCGACAAGCGGCGTCCAGGCCGTGGCGGCTACGACCGAGTTACCTGCGCTGGAGGGAGGAGGTGGGACCTGGGCCGTCGGCGGCAACGTGCCCGTGAACGCCGAGAAAGCGGTGCTCGTGGACGAAGTCTCTGTCACGCTCGGCTTTTTCTCGGCGATCGGCGTGCCCATCATTCGTGGCCGTGACCTGACCGCGGAAGATGCCGCCGGTGGCCAGCGCGTCGCCGTGATCAACGAATCGCTGGCAAGGGCGCTGTTCGGCGACGAGGACGCGCTCGGTCAGATGATCGGCCTGCAGTACCAGGCGCTCGACAGGCGCGTGGTCGGCGTCGTCAAGGACGCAAGGGCCGGCGTGCGCCAGCCAGCGTCGCCCGCGATGTACGAGCCGTGGGCGCAGCACCCGCTGGCGTGGGCGTCGGTCGTCGTGCGCACCCGAGACGATCGGGCGCTGGACGTCGCGACGATCCGGCGCGTTGTCGCACGCGTCGATCCGTCGATGGCGGTGACGAGGGTCTCCACGCTCGACGCGCTGATCTCCGACACGCTCGCGCGCGACCGCATGCTGGCACTGCTGTCGTCGGCCATCGGCGGCCTGGCCGCCTTCCTGTGCGGCCTCGGCCTGTTCGGCATCATGAATTACCGCGTGGCGAACCGCGCGCGGGAGATCGGGATTCGCGTCGCGCTGGGCGCGGCCGCACGATCCGTCCAATGGCTGATCGTGCGGGAAGCGATCGTCGTGATGGCGATCGGAATTCCCATCGGCCTGGCAGCGTACGTGGCGTCCAGCAAAGTCCTGGGCTCGCTCCTGTTCCAACTCTCGCCGACCGACGCAACGACGCTGGCGAGCGGCGTGTGCCTGCTCGCCATTGTCACCGTTGCCGCCGCCTTCGTGCCCGCGCGCCGTGCCACGCGGTTGGACCCGGCCGTCACGCTGCGGAGGGAATGAACGTACCGCGTGTAAAGATCGACGCGCGCAGCGCCATGGGGCTGACGTGCCTTGACATCATGATGTCTCGTCATTAGCATCAAGTCATGCGAACCACCCTGACGCTCGACGAGGATGTCGCCGCGAAGCTCAAGTCCGAAGCCCGGCGAACCGGCCGGCCGTTCCGGGCGGTTGTGAACGAAACGCTGCGGCGGGGGTTGGCCCGCCGTCCCGCGGCGGTCCGCCGTGAACCGTTCCGCGTCGCGACGCGCGATCTCGGCGAGTTGCGCGCCGGGCTCTCCCTCGACAACGTCGGCGACGTGCTCGAACAGCTCGAGGGCCCGCTCCACCGATGATCCTCGCAGACGCCAACCTGCTCTTGTACGCCTACCACGCGCGCGCGGCTCAGCATCGCGCGAGCCGCGAATGGCTCGAAGCCGTCCTGTCCGGCCCGGATCTGGTGCGCTTCGCGTGGCTCACGTTGTGGGCGTTTCTTCGAATCTCTACGAACCCGCGCGCCTTCACCCGCCCACTTTCCACGACCGAAGCGGAGGCCGCCGTCTCGGCCTGGCTCGCTCAGCCGGCCGCGGGTATCCTCGAACCGGGCGACCGGTACTGGGAGATCCTCCGCGGTCTGCTCCGTGAGGGCCAGACCGTCGGCCCGCTCGTGATGGACGCGGCGCTCGCCGCCCTCGCGATCGAACACGGTGCCGTCCTGTGCACCACCGACAGCGATTTCTCGCGATTCCCGGGCCTCACCTGGAAGAACCCGCTCGCTTAGTGGTCCATCGCCTGATGACGGCGACGTTCACTGATTCTGCGCGATCCGCAGCTCGCGTAAATCCCCTCAGTGATCGTGCCGGATCGCTCCCGGATTCGCCGGGCGCCAACCCACGATTCCAACGAACGGTCCATCCATGCCCGCCGTCGGGATCGACACGACCTGCTTCTCGCTCGCCTGCGGGAGGTTTCGAACCCAGATGACCCACGGGACGTTCTCGGTCGTGGACGTCGTCTTTGTGGCAACGACCCGGTCCCCGGAAGGCGAGACGCAGTACGCGAGCCGGATGGCAGGCCGCGCGACGGCCGCACTGCGAAAGCCGACGGCCGCTTTCCTGCCGGTAGTCGGATCGACCTTCGTGATGGACGTCGCTCCGTCGATTCCCGCGTCCTCGTAGAGGTACCCGCCGTCGGAGGCGACGCCGAGCATCCGCTGTGCGTCCTGTGGAGCCCCGGGGATCACCTGCACGCGGCGGAGGTTCCGTCCGTCCTCGTCCATGCGGTACGTGCCGACCTGCTTTTCCGAGCCGGGCGACACGGCGTCCACGTCGACGACCTCGATCGTGAAGAACACGCCGCCGCCGGGCAGCCAGCCCGCACTCGCCACCAGGCAGTCGCGGATCGTGCGCGTCAGATCGACGCGGTGAACCTCCTGGCCCGTGCCTGTGTCAACCTCCACGAACAGCTGCTGCCGGCCCCGTCGCGCGAAGTAGCCGATCAGCCGGCCATCCGGCTTCGGGAACAGATCGCCGAGGGACTCGTCACTCACAATGCCGGCGACCCTCCTGAAGCCGTTCGAACCATCTGCCCGCAACTCGTACAACGCGGCATTGCCCGGGAATGCGGGCACGCGGCCGCGTTCGACCGCGTGCGCGAAGAGACGACCGCCGGCCATGACCGGCCAGTGAAACACGTAGAGCTGCTCGATGATCCGGATCGACGCGTGCTCGTCGGAGAAGAGCAGCGTCCGCTCGCCGCTGTCGAGATCCACCGAGTCGATCTCGGTCTTCTCGGCCACGAACGTCTGACCCTTTGTTGCGACGGCGTAGACCAGCCTCTCGCCCGCGAAGGCGGTCGTGTGAGTCAGGACCGGCCCGACGCGGTTCACGAGCGGCAGTGCCGCAATCAGCGCGAGAATGGGAACAGCGGCGAGCAGGCGCAGGCATGTCTGACGCATGGGTGCCTCCGGGCGCCGCGAAGGCCTGATGATACTTGAAGTGGATTCCACGTGCCCCACATCGGCGGTTGACAACAAGAGCCCATGGAACGCAGAGTCCCGCCGAGGGAGCGAAAGGAGCACCATGCGGCATCCCGAAGATGCGCTCGACCTCTTGAATGGTTCGCTCGAATCCGCGGCGCTCGCGGCTGCGCTCGAGATGGGACTGTTCTGGATACTCGACGATCACCCGCAATCGCTCGCGAGCATCGCAGACACACTCGGCATCCCGCATCGACGATGCGGTTACTGGCTCCAACTGCTCGCCCAGGCTGGTCTCGTCGAGGAGCGAGGCGACGTCTTTCGTCCGTCACCAGCCGCACGTGCGGGGATATTGAGCCGGTTCACCCGCGACACGTGGGCGTTTCTCGCTTTTGAAGCGCGCGAGCGTTATCCGGCCGGAATCGATCTGACGCTGGCGATTCGCGCCCGGACGGCCCCGACGTCGCAGGGCAGCCGGGAAGAGCCCTACGTGACCCTCATGGCCGCGGATGCAGAGCGAGCGCGGCGTTTCACCCGGATGTTGTACGAACTGCATGGTCCACTCGCCGACGAGATCTCCAGACGGCTGGATCTGACCGGGATGACGCGCCTCCTCGACGTCGGCGGCGGGTCGGGCGTCGTTTCCCTCGCGCTGGTCCGGCGCCACCCGAGTCTGACCGCGGTTGTCGTCGACATTCCCAACGTCTGCGAAGCCGGCCGCACGATCGCCGCCGAACACGGGCTCGAGGATCGGGTGACGTACCACGCGGCGGATCTTTCATCCGACGCGTTGCCGACTGGATTCGATTTCGCAATCATGTGCGACGTCGGCACGTTCAGTCAGGCCATCTTCCGCCGAATCGGTGCGGCTCTGAACGAGGGGAGCCGCTTCGTGGTCGTGGACGACCTCGCCCCGCGTCGGGGAGTTGCGCCGGATTCCCGGGCGACGTGGGCGCTCGCCCGGTCGCTCGCCGACGCCGGCTACGAAGTACCGACGCTGGACGACGTTCAGCAAGTCTTGTCGGCGTCAGGGTTCCAAGTGCTGGGTGTCGAGCAGCTGAACGTGCCAGGCGAGCGCGACTCGTTCGTCGTCGTCGAGGCGGCAAAACAGCAGCGAGAAAAACCGCACCCGCCGCTCCGAGCGCCGCGGTGATGGCGGATGAACTCGAGACCCGGCACCGACGACGCATCGGATCATGATCGGCCGAGATCACCACGTGGAGGACGCGTGACGAGGGCTACAGCGGCACTCGCGCAACTGGAGCAGATCAGGGGGACCTTCGGCGGCGACGCCGGCCGCTACAAGCTGGAAGCGCTGCTCGCGCTCGAGCACGCTCCGCTGCAAAATGCCGGCGAGGTCCGCCGACTGCACGAGATCCTGTGCTGGATGCACGCGTACCCGGACACACCGCCTGTCCTGCGGCGGGTGCGGGCGATGCTGGCTCGTTTTGCGCGGCGCGCCGACCTGCGGCGAAACCGCGCGTCGCTGGCCGACACCGGAATCTCCGGTACGCGCATCCAGTACGTCTTCTTCTGGTTCACCGCGCAGTGGCTGGCCCGCCGGTGGCCGGATCGGCTCACCATCGACTGGAAAGCCTTCGACACCAGGCGCGAGCTCGTGCCGCTGCTTCCCCTCATGCTGCCGTACCCGGAAACGACGGCGCTCGACGAGGTGTCGCTGTCGGCGCGCCAGTGGATCGCGCGCCTGAAAGGGCCGCGCGAGACCGACGCGGCCTTCCTGGTCCGGCGGGTCGCATCGCTGCACCCGAGTCCGTTCGGCCGCGAGATGCTCTACGAGCGCCTCGGCGTGCCGCTGATTCTGTCGCCTGGCCCCGACACGCCGGCCCGCACGACGGCTCGCTGGCACACCGACGCCACGGTCTTCCAGACGCGGCCACTCGATCGATCGAGGCCGTCGCTCCGCCGCGAGGCGCGCCGGCCGCCCGTGGCCGTGCGTCCCGTCGCACCGCGCGACGGCGACCATCTGATCGACCTGGCCCGCGAGGCGATGGTGACGCGCGCCAGGGACCTGGACAACTTCATCCACGCGGATCGCCGCGATGTCAGGATGTTCGAGTTTCGCGACGGCCTTCAGTTCGCTTGCTTCGGGATGGTGCCAGCGCGCCGGCTCATGCTGGAATCGGTTTACGGCATGCTCACGCTGCACAACGGCGTTCCGATCGGGTACGTGCTGGCGAGCGCGCTGTTCGGGTCCTCGGAGGTGATGTACAACGTCTTCGACACGTACCGCGGCGGCGAGGCCGCCCGCATGTACGGGTCGGTCCTCTCGATGGTCGCTCACCTGTTCGGCGCCGACACCTTCGCGATCGATCCGTTCCAGCTCGGGCACGACAACGAGGAGGGCCAGCGGTCGGGAGCCTTCTGGTTCTACTACAAGCTGGGATTCCGCCCGCGCGACCGCCACGTGCAGGCGCTCGTCCGCCAGGAAGCCGAGTGCCTGACGCGGAATCCCGGCACGCGCTCTTCGCGGGCCACGCTGCAGAGACTCTCCGCCGCGTACGTGTTCCTGCACACGGCGCGGCCCAGGCGCGACGTGCTCGGGCAGGTGTCGCTCGGCGCCATCGGTCTTCGCGTCTCGCACTACCTGGCGGAGCACGCGGGCGCCGAGCGCGAGCGGGGCATGCGGGCCTGCGCGCACGAGGCGGGCCGCCTCCTTGGCGTGCGATCGACAGACGGGTGGAGCCCGGATGAACGGCTGGCGTGGGAACGCTGGAGTCCGCTCGTGCTGACCCTGTCCGGGGTCGATCGCTGGTCAGCCGACGACCGTCGCGCGCTCGTCGCGGTCGTCCGCGCCAAGGGCGGGCGGCGCGAGTCGGACTTCGTGCGGCTGTTCGACCGCCATCGTGCGTTGCGACGGGCCGTCCTGCAGCTGGCGGCGAGCTGACGTGGCCGCGCGCGTCAACGCCAGGCGCGGTCCGCGAGCCGCGTGGACCCGCCGACGCCGACTCCGGCACTGTCGCCAGGCCGAAGCGCCGCTTCGTCGCGAACCGGAACCGGGTTCAGACCGGAGCGCCGATGGCCACGCGGATACGGGCGATCTGCCGCAGGTGCAGCAGGTCGTGGCCGGCGTTGAGACGGATCATCTGATTGACGGACTCCTCGCCGCGTTCCGCGTGGACGCCCACGCGCTGCCGATCGGCCTCGGACATCTTCGCGAGTAGCGCCAGGTTCGCGCGGCGCAGGGCCCGGAACTGCTCGAGCGCCGAGGCCGGCTCTGCCTCGTCGTAGCGGAGGCGGCTCGCGAACAGGTCCTGGTCATAGCCCGTGATGGCGGGCCGTTCGTGCGCGAGGATCATGCGCACGCGGTAGCCCCACACGAGTTCGGCGTCTGCGAGGTGCTGCAGCACCTGCGCGATC
>Ga0316628_100004763_pt1 | contig 10729 bp, 5 predicted proteins | sample OWC_Aug_M2_C1_D5_FD_207648 | JGI IMG/M metagenome (GOLD analysis project Ga0316628, IMG submission 207648) | Wetland soil microbial communities from Old Woman Creek delta, Ohio, United States - OWC_Aug_M2_C1_D5_C | ecosystem: Environmental > Terrestrial > Soil > Wetlands | place: USA: Ohio... | reverse complement strand
GAGGCGTTGCACCGCCGCGCTATGCCCGCCGCCCGCCGCCAACAGCAATGGCGTGTTGCCTTGCGAGGTGGGACGATCGACGTCGCCGCCGTATTGCAGCAAGGCATCCACCACGGCGGCGCGGCCTTGCTGAGCGGCGCGCGACAACGGCGTATAACCCTCGCGATCGGCAAGCGCCCAATTGGCGTGACGCGAGGTCAATGCCTTCACGGTGTCCAGGTCGCCGTTATCGGCCGCATACCACAAGGCGGTGCGGCCCGCGGCATCCGCCGCGTCAAGACGCGCGCCGTGCTCCAGCAATGTCTCCGACAACGGCGCTTCGCCGCGTTGCGCCGCCAGCATCAGCGGGGTCAGGCCATCGCGGCGCGCCGCATTGACATCGGCGCCGGCGGCCAACAAGGCGCCGACCACCGGCTCGTGACCGCCCGCCGCCGCATACGATAGCGCCGTCTCGCCGCCGTCCTGCCGCAAGGCCGCGTCCGCGCCGCCGGCCAACAGAGCGCGCACCGCGTCCAAACGACCGTGCTGCGCCGCCCACATCAGCGCGGTCTTGCCGTTGGCCTGCTTGTCATTGGGGTTTGCGCCTTTTTTCAAGAGCGCAGCGATGATGGCGCCGTCACCGCGCCATGCCGCCCGGGTCAAGGCAGTGTGTCCTTCTTCATCGCGCACGGCCAGATCCGCGCCCTTGGTTAACAGGGCCTGCACCACATCTTCCTGGCCGCGCCATACCGCAATCATGAGCGGCGACCAGCCTTGATAAGGAAGCCGGCCGTCCGCCAAAACCGGCTCGGGTTCGGCCGCGGCTACCGCTTGAGCCTGCGCCCGTTGTTCCGTCTTTTCCGGCGCCGCCCCATGGACGATCAGGCTTGCGGCGATCTCCTTATAACCGCGCGACTGTGCGTAGCGCAGCGCCGTCCAGCCCCGTTTATTCCGCACATTGACGTTGGGCCGAGCCTTGAACAGGATGGCGACGAGCTCCTCGTCGCCTTGGGTAACGGCGAGCAACAGCGGCGTGCTACCATTGGCGTCGGCGGCGTTGATATCGGCTCCGGCCGCCAACAGGCGCTTGGCGATATTTTTATGTTCCTCGCGCACGGCGAGGATCAGGGCGCTGTCTTCATAACGATCCTTGCCGTTGGGCTTTGCCCCGGCCCGCAGCAGCATATCCACCACGGCATCATGGCCCGCCTCCGCCGCTTCCATCAGCGCGGTGCGGCCGTACTTGTCCGTTGCGTTGATGTCGGCGCCGTGCGCGATCAAGGCAGGTACCTCGCCTGCTTCGCCCTTGCGCGCGGCATCGAGCAATGCCCCGGGCGCTACAATCTCACCCGCCGTATCGCGCAGCTTGGCCTTGGCCATGTCATAGCCTCGATCGGCCGCCTTGCGAAACCACTGCTCGGCCATGATCGGATCCGCGGGGATCCCCCAGCCGTTTTCGTACATCACGCCGAGATTGTATTGCGCCTTGACGTAACCTTGCTCCGCAGCGCGCCGCAACCAATGCACCGCCGTTTCGTGATTCTTTTCCACCCCGGTGCCCATCCGATAGAAACCCGCCAAGCGGTACTGGGCCTCGGGATCGCCTTGCTCGGCCAAGGGCCGCAACAACTGCGCGGCCCGCGCGTAATCCTTGACGCGCACGGCCATATCCACGTCCTGCAAGCCCGCGCCAGCGGACATGGCGGTTGCCGCCAGGCACACACTCAACATATAAATCGCGATTATTCCGCCGCGCCGAATCCGCATTGTTGACCGGTTATCCGTCACCATGACTATGCCGTCCCGAATTTCGTTTCAACCTCGATCCCGATGGTTTTCAAAAACGCGGTAGGCAGGATGCCGCCGGCGCACACGATCACGGCGTCATTGGGCAACTCCGCGCGTTGGCCCTTGTGATCCAGTCTCACGCCGTCGGGGGTGATTTCCTTCACCTCCGATTGCAGCAAGACCCGCAAGCGTCCCGCGGCCTCAGCCTCCTGCACCTTGCGGCGATTCTTCTCCTTGCAGCGGGAAAACGCCTCGGCGCGGTAAGACAGGGTCACAGTGGAACCCGCTTCATCAGCGATACTGGTAGCGGCCTCCAAGGCGCTGTCGCCTCCGCCCACCACCAACACATACCGGCCGCGATATTGTTCGGGATCGAGCAAACGGTAGACTACCTTGGGCAACTCCTCGCCCGGCACACCCAGTTTGCGCGGCGTGCCGCGCCGGCCGATGGCGAGCAGCACCGCACGCGTCTCGTAGCCTCCGCGGCAGGTCTTGACTAAAAATCCCTGGTCCTTTTTGTGAATCTCCTCGACGCGCTCGCCTTCATTGATCTTAAGGCCGGTCTTGCGCTGCACCTCCTGCCATAATTCCAGCAAGGCTTCCTTGCGGGTCTCGTTGATCTTTACCTTGCCCACCAACGGCAAATTCATCGGTGTGGTCATCACCACCTTGCCGCGCGGAAAATGAGCCACCGTTCCGCCCAGCGTATCCTGCTCCAAGGTGACGAAGCGCAATTTGCGTTCCATGGCCGCCAGCGACGCGGCGAATCCTGCGGGTCCCGCGCCCACGATCACGACGTCCAAATCCCGGCCCTGTCCGATGCCTTTCAGTTTGGCGACGGATTCCATGGCCTGCCGGCCTTGCTCCACGCTGTTGCGAATGAGGCCCATGCCACCCAGTTCGCCGGCGATGAACATCCCGGGAACATTTGTCTCGAAATTAGTATTCACCAGAGGGATGTCCACGCCGCGCTTTTCGGTGCCGAACACCAATGTGATAGCGTCTTCCGGACACGCGGCCTTGCAGGCGCCATGTCCCACGCAATAGGTCGGATTCACTAATTCAGCCTTGTGATCGATGAGGCCCAACACCGTGCGCTCCGGACAAGCGCTTACGCAAGAACCGCAACCGATGCAACGCAGCGGATCTATGACGGGGTGCAAGGAAGCGGGTTCAGTGAGTCCGTCGCGCCGCGCCGCATCGCGTATGTCGATCGCCGCCTGTTGGCGCTTGCCGTGGCGACGCAGATATATCGCCCAGATGATCAACATCGGCGCGAAATACATTACAAGCTTGTAATCGAGCTGGCTCAGCATCGCAATAACTTAATACCTGTCGTTCAATTGCATGTGCGAATCACATCACGCCCGCGGCAAATTTGTTACGACATTATAGCGCCAGCCTACGGCGGACCATGAGCTGTCGCCGGTCAACGACACTGCGGTCGTTGTCGGGTGACAGATTGCACACAACAAAAATACAGGGAAAATCGCGCGTGTTTCTCAGCCAGCAAAAATATGGTTCGCATACTAAAGACATCGAACACTGATCCGCTAAGCGGGAAGTGATTTACAAGCACACCGATGCAAACGCGTTTTAAGCAATGATTAAGAAACAGGATGTATAACCAATCCGCCATGAACAATGCAGCGCTTACTCTAAAACAACAACAGGCCATCTCGCAAAAAGACGCACGGCACGGTCGCCGCAAAACCTCCTTCGGTTCGCGACTGGAGCGATTCGGCGCGATGCTTTTTTTCAGCGGGGTCATGATCACTCTTTATCGTGGTTGGTTGGACAGGGATGATTTGAGCCGCACCGCCGAAAGCGGGCTGGGTTATGTGCTGGGGATCATAGGCGGCGTGCTCATGCTGTTACTGTTGCTGTATCCCGCACGCAAGCGCGTTCGCTTTATGCAACGCCTCGGTCCGGTCAAATGGTGGTTTCGCAGCCATATGTTCCTGGGCATCGCAGGTCCGATGTGCATTCTATTTCATTGCAACTTCCACTTGGGGGCGCTGAACAGCAACGTATCGCTGCTGTGTATGGTTCTGGTCGCGAGCAGCGGTCTGGTCGGCCGCTATTTCTACAGCAAAATTCACTACGGCCTTTACGGACGCAAGGCGACCTTGCAGGAACTGCTTCAGGACAGTTCCTTCTTCAAAGAACGGTTGATCGCCGCCTTGGCGCTGGCACCGCGATACCGCGAGCGCCTGCAAACCGTGGAGAGCGCAGCGCTGTCGCCGCAACTCGGCATCCTGCGGGCGCTGCCGCGCGTCGCGCTGTTCAACATCCATAGCTACTGGATCGAATTCTCCCTTCGAGGCCTGCTGAAGCGGGTGCTCGTCGAAGACTTGCGCGAACGCGGCGGTGATCGGCGGGACATGAAGCAACGTCTCCGCAATGAAAAGCAACAATTGGGGGAATATTTGAGCACCTTGCGGAGGATCAACCAGCTGGCGTTTTATGAACGGCTCTTTTCCTGGTGGCATGTACTGCACGTACCGCTTTTTCTGATGCTGTTGCTGTCCGGCATCGTTCATGTGGTTGCGGTGCATCTGTATTGATAATCGCGGCTAAATGACAACTTCGCAAAAGGCACACCTTGCGGCGGCCTTGACGGCACTAATAATGTCTGCATTTTCATCATCGCCTTCCGCATCCAGCCTCGAAACCCTGATCATGCCGGGACAGGTGGTAAACGCCCATGCCAAATATGAAACGGCCTGCGGCAAATGCCACGAGCCCTTCAGCAAGACCACGCAAAAACACCTGTGTTTCGATTGCCATAAGAAGGTGGCGGCGGACATCGACGATCAACGCGGTTTTCACGGCCGCATCAATAATATTAAACAATTGACCTGCAAGACCTGCCACACGGATCACATCGGCCGCGATGCCGATATCGTGCATTTGGATACCGACACCTTCGACCATCGTCTGACCGATTTCCCTCTGGAAGGCGCGCATCTAGGGCTCGCCTGTGCGACCTGTCACAAACAAGGCGCCAAACACCGCGACGCGCCCGGCGCGTGCAATGATTGCCATCACAAGGATGATCCGCATAAAGAACGGCTGGGTACGGCCTGCGACAAGTGTCATAGCGTCAAGGCCTGGAAGACCAGCCGTTTCGATCATGACAAGACCAAGTTCCCCTTGCACGGAAAGCATAAAGAGGCGACGTGCAACAGTTGCCACCCCAATGAACGTTACAAAGATTTGGCCAGGGAGTGCGTCGCCTGCCATCGCATCAACGATGTTCACGCCGGCCTTTACGGAGATAAGTGCGAAAAGTGCCATAACGAGCGGCGCTGGAAAGAAGTCATCTTCGATCACGACAGGGATACGCGTTATAAGCTGACCGGCGCCCATCGCACCATGCGTTGCGACGCCTGCCATACCGGAAAGCTCTTCGGCGAGAAACTCGGCACCGCCTGTTACGAGTGCCACAAACACGATGATAAACATGTCGGCCGTTACGGCAACAAGTGCGACGGTTGCCATGCGACGCGCGATTGGCAGCACACCGTGTTCTCCCATGACAAGGACACCAAGTTTCCGCTAAAGGGCGCGCACAAGGACGTCGCCTGCCAGGATTGCCACCGCGGGGAACTGGACAAGGACAAGGGACGCAACACCTGTTACGCCTGCCATCAAACCGACGATGTCCACAAAGGCAAAGAAGGCAAGCAGTGCGAACGTTGTCACAACGAACAACGCTGGGGAAAGAGAGTGGTGTTCGACCACGACATGACCCGTTTTCCTTTGATCGGCCTGCACGCGGAGGTACCCTGCGAAGAATGCCACCTGAACACCAACTATAAGGTCGATTCCATTGACTGCGATTCTTGTCATAGGAAAGACGATGTTCACAAACTTACCCTCGGGCCTAACTGCGTCCTCTGCCACAACCCCAACGGCTGGCGTGTTTGGAACTTCAATCACGACACTCAGACCGATTACAAACTCGACGGCGCCCACGCCAAACTGAATTGCCGCGCCTGTCATCACGAAGCGACTGCCGGGAAGATCCGCTTACCCAAGGCTTGCGGCTCATGTCATCAAAATGACGACGTGCACAACGGCGGCTTCGGTCCGCAATGTGAACGTTGCCACATCACGGAAACGTTTAACCAAATACGATTCGGCGGAATGAACAACTCCAAAGGATCCGGCGCGAGGCGATTCGACAAGGATTGAAGACCTTAACAGGAAATGAATTATGAATAACCAAAACACATCAGCAAGGTTTCGGATCCGCCTGACAATAATCGTCGGCATGGTGCTGACCGCCCTCGCCGTCACCGGCGAGGCGGCGACGCGCATCGCGTTCGATCACTTCAAGACCGGCTTCCCCCTCACCGGCGCCCATGTGAACGTGGATTGCGAAAGTTGCCACAATCGCGGCTTATTCAAAGGCACCCCCACACAATGCGCCGGCTGCCACAAACTCGGCACTCTGGTCGGCGCTACTGGCAAATCCAAGGGACATATCCTTACTACCGATACATGCGAGGCCTGCCATACCACCGCGGCATGGACTACGGCCGTCAAGATGGATCACAACGAAGCGAGAGGGAGTTGCGCCGGCTGCCACAACGGCACTACCGCCTCCGGCAAGCCGGCGACGCACATCGTCACCAGCGCACAATGCGACAGCTGCCATACCACCGGCACGTGGACCGGCACCCGTTTCGACCACGCCAACGTCACCGGGACCTGCGTTTCTTGCCACAACGGCACCACCGCCACCGGCAAGAATGCCAAACATATCGCCAGCAGCAACAACTGCGACGCCTGCCACACCACCCGCAGCTGGAACCCGGTCAAACGGGTCGATCATTCCGCCGTGATCGGCAGCTGTTCCAGTTGTCATAACGGTGCCATAGCCTCCGGCAAGCCGGCGACGCACATCGTCACCAGCGCGCAATGCGACAGCTGCCATACCACCACCGCCTGGTCCGGCGCGCGCTTCGATCACTCCGCGGTGAGCGGTTCCTGCTCGAGCTGTCATAACGGCACCGCCGCCACCGGCAAGAACGCCAAACACATCGCCAGCAGCAACAGCTGCGATGCCTGCCACACCACCAGCGCCTGGAGTCCCGTCGCCCGCGTCGATCACACGGCGGTGATCGGCACCTGTAACAGTTGCCACAACGGCGTCACCGCCTCCGGTAAACCGGCCAACCACATCGTCACCAGCGCGCAGTGCGACAGCTGCCATACCACCACCGCCTGGACCGGAGCGCGTTTCGATCACTCCGCAGTGAGCGGCTCATGTTCCACTTGCCACAACGGCACCACCGCCACCGGCAAGAATGCCAAGCATATCGCCAGCACCAATAGCTGCGATGCCTGCCACACCACCAGCGCCTGGAGCCCCGTCGCCCGCGTCGACCACGCGGCGGTGATCGGCACCTGCAACAGTTGCCACAACGGCACCACCGCCTCCGGCAAGCCGGCGACGCACATCGTCACCAGCGCGCAATGCGACAGCTGCCATACCACCACCGCCTGGACCCCCGCGCATTTCGACCATTCCGCGGTAAGCGGCTCCTGCTCGAGCTGTCACAACGGCACCGCTGCCACCGGTAAAAACGTCACGCACATCGCCAGCACCAATAATTGCGATGCCTGCCATACCACGACCAGTTGGACCAATGCAGTGGTTGACCACACGGCGGTGATCGGCACCTGCAACAGCTGCCACAACGGTGTCACCGCCTCCGGCAAACCGGCGACGCACATCGTCACCAGCGCACAGTGCGACACCTGCCACAGCACTTTGGCGTGGACACCGGCCCACTTTGACCATACCGCGGTAAGCGGCTCATGTTCAACCTGCCATAACGGCACCAGCGCTACCGGCAAACCGGCCAATCACGTCCTGACTACGGCGCAATGCGATGTCTGCCACACCACCACGGCATGGACACCGGTCCACTTCGATCATGCAGCGGTGAGCGGTTCATGCTCAACCTGCCACAACGGTACGACCGCTACCGGCAAGAATACCGGTCACTTCATCACCAGCCAGCAATGCAATGTCTGCCACACCACCACGGCGTGGACGCCGATTTCGTTCAGACACAGTTCACCCAATTATCCCGGCGATCACGGCGTCTCTCTCACGTGCAGCTCTTGCCATACCAGCAACAGCGAAACCATTCCCTGGCCTTATGCCGCCTACCAGCCGGCTTGCGCCGCATGCCACGCCGGGCAATACAAACCGAGCGCTCACGGCAACGCAACCGTCGCCACCAATAAGGATTGCGCGGGAAGTTGCCACATCGGCACTTCGACGCGCAGCGCCCACCACCGCGTTACCGACAGCAATTTTGGAGATTAACAATGCGGAATAGCCCATTAAGAATCACGCATTCTAAATATATGCTGCACCTGGGACTGGCGGCCGCGGCGCTGGCCTTGACGCTCGCCGCGGCGCTGCACGCCCAACCGACCGGCGGCAAGATTCTTGCCGATATCACGATCAACGGCACTAAGAGCTGCAGGACGGCGCAAATCGGATTCAGCTTTCCGGTGCGTTACATCAATCACTTTCCGCAAAGCGAAGGAAAGGAAGTGCGCATTCAGCTGAAACCCCTGACCGTCGGCCCGCTGGAGGAGCAGGATTTGCTGGATCGAGAAGCCTTCTCTCCCGCGCAGGATGAAACGCTGCTCAACAACGTCATTTATGAAGGCGACATGGAAGGCGGTCCGTATCTTACCGTGCAATTCAGCCAAGCCGTTCGCTTCACGGTGGCGCAGGGCACGGATTTTCGCAGCATCAAGGTAGGCTTCCACACCGCCGACGACGCCTGTCCGACGACGGCATCATCGGCGCCACAGCCGCCGTCATGCGATCCCGCATCACAATCCGCCTGTAGCTCATGAAAGAGAGCAGCGGTGATTTTTGTTCGCGCCCCGGTCCCGGCCCGGCGTTGATCGCTTCGGCGGCCCACTCCATGAGCCCGTGCATATCCCGGCAGAGCGCAGAGACGCCGCGGTGAAAAGAATAATGACTCTTTTACTATCGCTGTTGTCGGCGCAGGCGATGGCCGAAGTCAAGGTGGAAGAAGTAAAATTCACCGCCGAGTCGCAGACCAGCCGTTTGGTATTGCGCCTCACCGGATCACCGGCCTATAAACTATTTACTTTGACGGATCCGCCGCGGGTAATCATCGATCTCAGCGATGCGCGTTTAGCCGCCTCGCTTCCCGACGTGCGCTCCGGCGGCAGCCCGATCCAGGCTGTGCGCAGCGGCACACGCAACGGTCACGACCTGCGAGTGGTATTGGATGTCGATGGCGAGGTGGCGACAAAAAGCTTTCTTCTACAACCTTCAGGCAAACAGGGATATCGCCTGGTAATCGAGTTGACGCGACCTAGCGCCGGAGCTCGGAAAATTATCAGCGCCGCAAATGTAACTAGTGTGCCGGCCCCCGCGCCGGCGGCAAACGTTTCCGCTCCTTCTATCGAATCTTTGACGGAATGGATGGAGGAGGCGCGCCGATCCATGGCGAGCAACGATTACGGACACGCCATCGCCCTGTACACAAAAATATTGGAATACCCGGATCATCCCTTTCGGCAGGATGCCCAGGAGTTCCTCGGGCTCGCCCGGGAACGCAACGGTCAGTTGGCCCACGCCAAAGCCGAATATGAAACCTACTTGCAACTCTATCCTAAGGGCGAAGGCGTCGAGCGGGTACGCCAGCGTCTCACGGGCCTGCTCACCGCCCGGGCGCCGGTCAAGGAAAAACTTCCTGACGACAAACCCCGGGAAGCGCCCGCCGTCTGGAGTATGCGCGGCGGATTCTCGCAATTTTATCGCCGCGATGTCAGTTACACCGACTCCGCCGGCACTTCGGTCAATCAATCCGCGCTGGATTCCGATCTCGATGTGATCGGGCAATTGGTGAAACCCGATTACGAGTTGCACAGCCGTTTCACCGGCGGCTATCGTTACGACTTTCTCGACGACAACAATAGCAATCCGCTGCGCATCACTTCCCTGTATGTCGATGCGGCGGACCATCATCGGAATAACCTCGCGCGGCTCGGCCGGCAATCGCAAAGCAGGGGCGGCGTGTTGGGACGTTTCGACGGTTTGTTGCTGAGCCGCCAAGTCGCCCCCTTCGTCAAACTCAATCTGGTCGGCGGCTATCCGGTGGACACCACCACCATAGATCAAATAGCCACTCAAACCCTGTTTTACGGCGTCAACGCCGATCTCGGCACTTTTGCCAACGCCTGGGACTTCAACACCTTCATCATCGAGCAAACTTCCGAGGGCATGCTGGATCGCCGCGCTGTGGGCGGCGAAGTCCGCTATTTCCAGATGAATCATTCCGCGCTGGGCCTGGTGGACTACGATGTGTCTTACCAGACCTGGAACATGATATTGCTCTTGGGAAATTGGCTGTTCTCCGACAACTCCACCTTGAACATAGTGCTCGATCAGCGCAAGAGCCCGGTCTTGACCACCCGCAACGCGCTGATCGGCCAAACCGACCCCTCGCTCGCCGCCTTGGCGCAACGCTTCAGCGAAGATCAAATCAGGGCGTTGGCCCTCGACCGCAGCGCGGAGAGCCGCAGTTATACCGCCAGTCTCGCCCACCCCCTCAATGACAAACTGCAAATCAGCGGCGATGTAACGCTCTCAACACTTTCCGCTACGCCCGCCTCCGGCGGCGTCGAGGCCACGCCGGATAGCGGCGAAGACTGGTCTTATTCTCTGCAAGTCATGGGCAGCGACCTGATTAAAACCGGCGACATCGCGATCATCGGCGTGCGCTATGACACCAATTCCGGTTCCGACACGACTTCGCTGAACCTCAACACCCGCTATCCCGTCAACCCTGCCTTGCTCGTTAACCCGCGTCTGCGCGTCGACCACCGCAGCTTTGCGGCGAACGGCAGCACGCAATGGACCACCGTTCCTTCGATACGGATGAATTAC
>Ga0316628_100004762_pt1 | contig 10730 bp, 11 predicted proteins | sample OWC_Aug_M2_C1_D5_FD_207648 | JGI IMG/M metagenome (GOLD analysis project Ga0316628, IMG submission 207648) | Wetland soil microbial communities from Old Woman Creek delta, Ohio, United States - OWC_Aug_M2_C1_D5_C | ecosystem: Environmental > Terrestrial > Soil > Wetlands | place: USA: Ohio... | reverse complement strand
CCGTGTCCGATATCCGGAGATGTCTCCATTATATAAGGAAGGGCCTGCGGCGACAAGGTGCGGGAATCCATAAAAAAACCGGCGAAGGAGAGGATTGCCCCTCCTCCGCCGGCGGGAGGTAACTCAGCTTGGCGGCGCGCCTATTTCGCTTTGAGGATCTTTTGGACCTCGTCCTTGTCGACGTCGGTGATGAACGGGATGTCGCTGATGTCGGCCACTTCCCGGGTGATTGCCGCGATGTCATCGCGGTTGATGTAGTCCAGGGTGAACTTGCGCCCGCCGGCCATCAGCTGCCGGAGGCCCTGGCTCAGCCGCTCGAAGTAGGTGTAGACCCCGATAGCCCCGGCCGGGAGATCGTTGAACCGAGCCCCGAAGCGGTGCCGCAGCTCGGGAGCGGTGACGAAGATCTCCTCCCGCGAGCTGCCGAACCGCTCGACGTAGACCGGGATCTGGCCATCGTTGATCCGGCCGCCGATTGTCTTGCCGACCATGGCCGCGGCCATGGGCGAACGGGCCATACCCACCAGCTTGACATAGGGCGCGCCGAGGGCCAGGGCCTTGAAGATCTGGTCCTCGAAGGTGATGCCGCCGGCGAAGGCCATGTCGGCCACGAATTCGCCCTGCTTGGCCAGCTGGTCGGCGAATTTCCAGGCGAGCGACCAGATCTCGACGGTCGGGATGCCCCACTCATTCATCATCCGCCAGGGGCTCATGCCCGTGCCGCCGCCCGCCCCGTCCACGGTCAGCAGGTCGAGCTTAGCCTTGGAGGCGTACTTGACCGCCCGGGCCAGGTCGGCCGGCCGGTAGGCGCCCGTTTTGAGGAAGACGCGCTTGGCCCCGGCCTTGCGCAGCTCCTCGACCCGCTTCATGAAGCTTTCCTCCTCGACCATGCCCATGCGGGAGTGGCGCTCGAACTCCTTGAAGCTGCCCTTCTCGAAGGCGGCGATGACGGCGGGGTCCTCCGGATCGGGCAGGACGATGTAGCCCTTTTTCTTCAGCGCCTGGGCCTTCTTGACGCTCTTGATCTTGACCTCGCCGCCGATGTCCTTGGCCCCTTGGCCCCACTTGAGCTCGACGGTCTCGATGCCCAGCTTGTCGATGACGTATTCCTGGACGCCGAGCCTGGTGTCCTCGACGTTGGCCTGTACGACGACGTCGCCGTAGCCGTCCTGCCAGTCGCGGAAGGACTTGATGCGGAACTCCATGTCCGGGGAGCGGACGACGCGGCCGTTCTTGAGCTCGGTCTCGTCGTCCATGCCGCAGACGTTCTCGCCGACGGTCAGGATGACCCCGGCGATGGCCGCGCCGCCGCCCAGCCCGGCCCAGTTCTGCTTGGCGATGTTGGTCGAGCCCATGCCGGCGATGACGAAGGGCAGCTTGAGCTTGATGTCCTTGTTGCGGCCGAGCTTGGTTTCGATCGTGACCTTCTCGAAGGTCGCCTTGTCGCTGTCGGCGGGGACCCCCCAGGCGCCCTTGGCCGTCCCCATGATGCTGAAGTGGGACAGGTCGACGGGATAGTCCTTCTCGCAGGCCGCGGTGATGATGCCGAACGGCTGGGGGTAGAGGACCTCGTGCCCGCGGTAGGCGGATTTCCCGATCTCGCACATCCCGATGCAGCCGTCGACGCAGGTCACGCACATGCCGCTGAAGGGGCTGATTGAGCCCTCCGTCCTGTTCTTGGTCAGGGTGGCGGCGCTTCTGTTGAGTCTCGTGAATGTCGGCATGAAATTACCTCCTCGTTATCCTTTGAGCGTTATTCGATGGGTTCATGTTTCAAACCCGGTCAGGTCTTGTCCCGGACGCAGGTGCCGCAGCGGCCCGCGTCGTACATCCAGCACTGGAGGTCGTCGTAGTGCTCCAGGCAGGTCGGCTCCATGGTCAGACAGCCGTTGCAGAGGGCCGTTTCGGCGTTCGGACCTTGGCAGCGGAGCTGGCAGGCGGGGCAGATATACATGCAGGCGCCGCACAGCCGGCACTCCTCCGAGCGCATGTCGAAAGGCGTCGAGATCTTCCTCTTGTGGCCCCGTTGCTGGAAGCCGATGGCCCGGGCGTCCATCTGCTCGGCGCAGATCCGGGTGCACAGGCCGCAGAGGACGCACTCCTCGTTGCGCGGCGTGAACCGGACCCGGGTGACCCCGAACTGGGAGGCCATGTCCTGGAGGACCTTGGATCCCGGCGCCATGGCGAGCATGAGCTCGATCATCATCCGCCGCGCCGTCCAGACCCTCTTCGTGTCGGTCCGGACGACGAGCCCTTCCTCGGCCGGGTAGGTGCAGGACGAGACTAGCTTGCTCCTCAGCCCCTCGCCGATCTCGACGACGCAGAGCCGGCAGCCGCCGAACTCCGTCAGTCCCTCGTGGTGGCAAAGGGTCGGGATTGCGAGCCCGTAGAACTTGGCCGTATCGAGGATGCTCCACCCGTCCTCGGCACTGACTTCCAAACCGTTCATGCGAAAGGTGATCATGTTCCCTCTCAGATGATCTGGATGGCTTCTTCGCGCTGCTGTTCGATGGCCTCGAACCGGCAGGCCTCCCTGCAGGCGCCGCACTTGATGCACTTGGACTGGATGATGGAGTGGACTTCCTTGAGCGTGCCGGTGATGGCCTCGGTCGGGCAAGCCTTCCTGCAGGACAGGCAGCCTGTGCATTTTTCGGCCAGGACGACATATCGGATGAGCTTGGTGCAGACGCCGGCGGGGCACCTCTTGTCGAGGATGTGGGCCTCGTACTCGTGGCGGAAATAGCGCAGAGTGGTCAGGATCGGGTTGCCGGCCGTCTGGCCGAGGCCGCAGAGAGAGGCGTCCTTGCAGATCTGGGCCAGTTCTTCGAGCAGGGCAAGGTTGCTCTCCTCGCCTTTGCCTTCCGTGATGTTCTTGACGATCTCGTACATCCTCTGCGTGCCTTCCCGGCAGGAAACGCACTTGCCGCACGACTCGTCCTGGAGGAAGTTGAGGAAGTACTTGGCGACGTCGACCATGCAGGTCTTGTCGTCCATGACAATCATGCCTCCCGAGCCCATCATAGCCCCCGCGGCGGTCAGGCTCTCGTAGTCGACGGGCAGGTCGAGGAGCTTCGCCGGCAGACAGCCGCCCGAAGGGCCGCCGATCTGGACGGCTTTGAACTCCCGTCCCTCGGGGACGCCGCCCCCGATGCCGTAGACGATGTCGCGGAGGGTGATCCCCATGGGGACCTCGACGAGACCGGTGTTGTTGATCTTGCCGACGAGCGAGAAGATCTTCGTCCCCTTGCTGGACTCGGTCCCCAGGCTTGAGAACCAGTCCGCGCCGCGGCGGATGATATTGGGGACGGTGGCCCAGGTCTCGACGTTGTTGATAACCGTCGGCTGGCCCCAGAGCCCCTTCTGGGCCGGGTAAGGCGGCCTCTGCCGGGGCATGGCGATCTTGCCCTCAACGGAAGCGATCAAAGCGCTCTCCTCTCCGGAGACGAAGGCGCCGGCGCCCTGGACGATCTCGAGATCGAAATTGAAGCCCGTGCCCAGGATGTCCTCACCGAGGAGACCGTTCTCCCGGGCCTGGGCGATGGCGATCTCGACGCGCTTGAGGGCCAGGGGGTATTCGTGGCGGATGTAGATGAAACCTTTCGCGGCGCCGATGGCCTTAGCCCCGATGACCATGCCCTCGAGAATGGCGTGGGGGTCGGCCTCGAGGATGGATCGGTCCATGAACGCCCCGGGGTCGCCTTCGTCGCCGTTGCAGATGAGGTATTTCGGCGTCCGCTTTTCCTTGGCGCAGGCGGCCCACTTCTTTCCCGTGGGGAAACCGGCGCCGCCCCGGCCGCGGAGGCCCGAAAAGAGGATCTCGTCGATGATCGCCGCGGGCGCCATCTCCGTCAATGCCTTGGCCATCGCCTCGTAGCCGTCGAAGGCGATGTATTCTTCGATCTTCTCCGGGTCGATCCGGCCCCGGTTGCGCAGGACGATCAGCCGCTGGTGCTTGAAGAACTCAATATCCTTCATCTTCGGGACGGGCTGCTTCTCCTCCGGCGGGACGTACATCAGCTTCTTGACCGGGCGGCCCTTGAGGAGGTGCTCCTCGACGAGATAGGGAATGTCCTCGACCTTGAGGAGCTGGTAGAAGATGCCGTCCGGCTGGACCATGACGATCGGGCCCCTCTCACAGAAGCCGTTGCAGCCCGTGGCCACGATCTGGACTTCGTCCTGGAGGTTCCGCTTCTTGACCTCTTTCTCGAGGGCCTCCTTGATCTTGAAGGATCCGCAAGAGACGCAGCCCGTGCCGGCGCAGACCAATAAGTGAGCTCGATAGTGTTTCACGGCTCCCTCTCAGTACATGGTTTCGCTTCCGACGGCCAGGACGAGTTCGGTCACCATCTGGCCGCCGAGGATGTGCTGGACGAAGATCCTCTTGATCTTCTCGGCCGTCAGGTTGCCGTATTTCACGGGGGGCTGGTTCTTGAGTTCGACCGTCGCCATGGGCTCGGCGTTGCACAGCCCGGCGCATCCGGACGTCGTCACGATGATGTCCTGGACCTTGGCCTTGCTGATCTCCTCGAGGAGGGCGTTCATGATGTCCCTGGCGCCGGCGGCGATGCCGCACGTGCCCATGTGGACCGTCACCCGGGCCCGGCCCTCGCTCTCCCGGATCGTCATCAGGGATTTCGTCTTTTCCCGGATCTTCGCCAGATCTTGAATGCGGAGTTTCTTCTTTCCGGCCATCATATGTCCTTCCTTTCCGTCATGACGCTTCGGGTTTCTGGTACTTGCTGAGGATCGGCCCGATCTTCCGGATCGTGGCGTGGCCGTGATACTCGCCGTCGACGACGACGACGGGACCTATGGCGCAGCAACCGAGGCAGGCGACGGTCTCCAGCGTGAATTGACCGTCCTTCGTCGTCTCTCCCGCCGGGACGTCGAGCTTGCGCTCGAGCTCCTCCAGGATCTTCGGCCCGCCCCGAACGTGGCAGGCCGTTCCCAGGCAGACGAGGCACGTGTGCTTGCCCCGCGGCTTGAGACTGAAGGCCCGGTAGAATGTCGCGACGCCGATGACGTCGATGAGGGGGATGCCCAGGGCCTTGGCGACGTGGCGGAGGGCTTCCGGGGGGAGGTAGTTGAAGCTCTCCTGGATGTCGAGGAGGATGGCGATAAGGTTTTTCTGGAGCCCGTGGTGCTTCTCGATCAGGTTCTTGACTTTCGCTTCATCGATGTCCAAATCATCCCTCCAATCCGGGGATTAGGCGTTCGGGCGGGAGTCCTCGGGACGGGTGCGGCCGGCCGCAAGGATAGGCGTGGCGGACGACGAACAGCGAGGAGACAAGATGCGGGTATCGGCCGGCTGCCGGCCCCAGGGGCGGGCGACTATGGTCTATAAGAATTAAATTCTCCTTGGGCTTTGCCGGGAGACTCGATGACCATCTGATAAGAGGGCATATATAGCAAAACGAATTCGCGCTTGTCAAGTTTCGAGCTCAATCCTTTCGACGACGAGCTCGCGGCCTTCGACGATCTCGACCCGCTGCGAGCCGCAGGCGGCACAGGAGAAATCGGCCTCTTCCCGGACTGTCGCGCCGCCGCAGTCGGGACAGCGGAGCCTCACCGGGACGATGACGGTCTCCAGGCGGGCGCCTTCGGCCAGCGTTCCCTTTTTATAAGTCTCGAAGGCCGATCCGAGGAGGTCGGGGACGGCCCCCGACATGACGCCGACCTTGAGCACGACCTTCGTGATCCGCGTCGCGCCCTGTTCTCGGGCCTTCTCCTCGAGGATGTCGAAGACCGAGGCGATAAGGGAGAGCTCATGCACGGGCGGACCTCAGTCGCTCGAGGGCCTCGATAAAATAGGCGGCGAGGTCCGAGACGCCGTCGCCGCGGAGCGCCGAGACGGCAAAGACCCTGAGCCCGGGCTTGATGGACAGGGCCTCGGCCGCGGCCCGGGCCGGGTCGAACGGCAGATGCGGCAGGAGGTCCGTCTTGGTCAGGACGAGGCAATCGGCCGAGAGAAAGGCCTGGGGGTATTTCGCCGGCTTGTCGTCCCCCTCCGGGGAAGACAGCAACACGCAGCGGATGTCCTCCCCCAGGTCGTAGGAGGCGGGGCAGACGAGGTTGCCGACGTTCTCGATGAACAGGAAGTCGATCGCCGAGGGGATCGCGCCGAGGACCTTGCCGATCATCCGGGCTTCGAGGTGGCAGGCTCCGCCGGTCGTGATCTGCCAGGCGGGGACGCCCCTGGCCCGGATCCGTTCGGCGTCGAGCTCCGTCTCGATGTCGCCCTCGATGACGGCCATCCGGCAGCGGCCCTTGAACCGGTCGGCGAGGGCCTCGAGGAGGGTCGTCTTGCCCGAGCCGGGAGAGCTCAGCAGGTTGACGCAGAGGATGCCGCGGCCGCGGAGCTCCTGCCGGATGGCCGCTGCGGCCTGCTTGTTCGTGGCCAAGAGATCCTGCTGGACGAGGATGGTCTTCTTGCTCACGGGCGGACGCCTTTCAGGAAATCGGTCAGGAATTTCATGGCCAGGGCGAGGTCCCGCTCGGCCTCGGCCGACAATCCTTCCCCGATCGAGAAGCGGCGGCCCCGGACGGCCAGGAGCCGGGCGTCCGGCGTCTTGCCGTAGAGCCCGGCGGCGATGGCCAGGACCGCAGCGGGCCCGAGGGCGTGGCTCATGGCCGTAATGGCCGGGGCCGGCCGAAGCTTGGTGAACGAGAACGGCTTGCGCAGGCCGCGGGCTGCGTCGACAAAGACGACGACTTCGTGTTCGGCGCAGGCCAGGGCGTCCTCGACGTTGAGCTGGTAGTTTGCGTCGCAGACGACACCCCGGAGGCGGCGCTTTTTCAAGAGTTCCACGGCGGCGGCGCCGAGACCGTCGTCCCGGCGGCCGGGGTTGCCGATCCCGAGGACGAGGGCTCGCGGCGGCTTCGTTCTTCGCGGAATCAGCGGATCTTCCTCTGGAGGATACGGCCGCGCGCGTCGACGAGCGAGACCTCGAGCGGCATCCGGCCGACGGCGTGGGTGGCGCAGCTCAGGCACGGATCGTAGGCCCGGATGGCCACCTCGACGCGGTTGAGCATGCCCTCCGTGATCTCGGGTTTCCCGGAGAGGGCGTTCTCGGCGACCCAGTGGACGGCCCGGTTCATGGGCTCATTGTTGTTGGTCGTGGACACGATGAGATTGGCCATCGTGATCTGGTCGTTGTCGTTGACACGGTAGTGATGGAAGAGGGTGCCCCGCGGCGCCTCGATCAGGCCGATCCCCTCCGGGACCCTCTTGCCCTTCCTGACGAGCTTCGTGCCCTGGAGGTCCTTGTCGAGGAGGAGATCCTTGATGACCTCAGCGGCGTGGAGGAGCTCGATGAGCCGGGCCCAGTGCGAGTGGAGGGACATGTTGTTGGGCTTGCCGTCGGTGTAGGCCTTGTAGGTCTCGAACTCCTTCTGGGCCAGGGGCGACGGGATGTAATCGCAGGTGTTGAGCCGGGCCAGCGGGCCGACCCGGTACCAGCCGTTCGTTTTTCCGAGGGCGCGGAGGTAGGGGAACTTCATGTAGCTCCAGGACCGCGTCTCCTCGCCGATGTGCTCGAGATAGTCCTGGTAATCGACGTCGTCGAGGACCTTCCGGCCCTCGGCGTCGACGGCGCGGAGGACGCCGTGGTAGAAGTCGAGGGCCCCGTCCTTGCGGACGAGGCTGAGGTGGTTCGACGGGAACTCGGCGAAGCCGTCGACCACGTCCTTGTTCTTCCGCTGATAGTCCTTGAACAGCTCGACGGCCGCACGGGACCATTCGATCATCTGGTCGATGTTGAGGGGCGCGGCGCCCTTGAGGAAACGGTCCCGTTCCTCCAGGCTGAGGTTCTTGTTGATGCCCCCCGGCACGGCGCCCGTGCCGTGGATCTTCTTTCCGGCCGTGGCCAGGATGACCTCCTGGCCGAACTTGCGCAGGAGGATGGCCTGGACGGCCAGGCCCTTGTCGAGGGCGGCGACGCCGATGATGTTCCGCACGGCCGGGTCGGCGTCCATGCCCAGGAGGAAGTCGGGCGAGGAGAGGTGGAAGAAATGGAGGGCATGGGACTGGAGGATCTGGCCGTAGTGCATCAGGCGCCGCATCTTCTCGGCGGTCGCGGTGAGCTTGCCGGGGCCGGCCCCGACGATGACGTCCATGGCCTTGGCCGCGGCCAGGTGGTGGCTGACCGGGCAGATGCCGCACAGCCTTTGGACGAGCACGGGCGCTTCCCAGTAGGGCCGGCCCTGGACGAAGCGCTCGAAGCCGCGGAACTCGACGATATGAAAACGGGACTGGATCACCTTGCCGTTATCGTCCAAGCGGATGGTGACCTTGCCGTGGCCTTCAACCCGCGTGACGGGCTCGATGATGATCTTTCTTCCCATGGGCTTTCACCCTTCAATCGAATTTGACCAGGTCGTAGGTCAGCTTGAGCGGCCGGCCCTCGACCAGGGCGGTGACGGCCTCCCAGATGAGGTCGGCCGACGGCGGGCAGCCGGGCAGGAAGTAGTCCACCTTGACGACCTCGTGGCAGGGATAGACCTTGTCCAGGATGATGGGCAGGTCCTCGTCGTTGGGGATCGTCCTGTTCCCGGGATCGGCCGTCGGCGAATTCAGATAGGCCTCGTCGAGGCACTCCTTGAGGGGGATGCTGTTGCGGAGGGCGGGCAGGCCGCCCATGATGGCGCACTCGCCGAGGGCGACCAGGGTCTTGCAGTTCTTGCGGAAGGAGCGCAGGACCTCGACGTTCTCGCTGTTGCAGCAGCCGCCTTCGATGAGGCCGATGTCGACGGGCTTGGTGAACGTCTTGATATCGTCGATCGGGGACTTGTTGAACTCGACGAGCTCGAAGAGCTTGAGGATGCGGTCGTCGATGTCGAGGATGGACATGTGGCAGCCGAAGCAGCCGGCGAGCGACGCGGTGGCGATGACGGGTTTGCCCACGGCTTCACCTCCCTGTCCCTTTTTCGACGTCGCTTCCGATCGGCGTGTGGTCGAACCTGCGCCGGCCGATCGGCACGGCGAAGCCGATCTCCTTTTTCAGGATGGCCCCCACGGGGCAGATGTCCATGGCCTTGCGGGCCTCTGGCTCGGAGAGCCGTGCGGCCAGCTTCTTGTCCGCCTCTATCGCGACATGGGGGCCGCGCTCGATCGCCGCGAAGATCTTCCGCCCGTCCTTGGCCCGGATGCCGCGGACGCAGCGCAGGCACTGGATGCAGCGGTTCCTCTCGAGGATGAGGAGCGGCGGGGTCGCGTCCAGCTCGCGGCCGGGCCAGAGATAGGGAAAACGCGGAACGGTCATCTGGAAACGGTAGGCCAGGGCCTGGAGCTCGCAGTTGCCGCTCTTCTCGCAGGAGGGGCAGAAGTGGTTGCCTTCGACGAACAGCATCTCGACCAGGGCCTTGCGCATATCCTCGAGGTCCGGGACGGCGTTCTCGACGGCCATGCCCTCGACGACCGGCTGGGTGCAGGCGGCCATGTACCGGCCGGCGACGCGGATGGTGCAGATCCGGCAGCTGCCTGCGGGCTTGAGCCCTTCGTAGTGACAGAGCACCGGGATCCAGACCCCGCTCGCCTTGGCCGCCTCGACGATCGTCTGGCCGGGCTTCGCCCGACACTCCTTGCCGTCTATGGTGAAGCGGATCTCACTCATGGAGGGACTCCTTGCATTCGGGCCGGCGGCCGGCCGCCGCGCAGCCGTCCTGGATGGCCGTAGCGAGATCGAATTCGGCGACAAAATCCTCCCCCTTCCGGACCCGGGACTCGTAGAGCTCAGGAAAGCTCTTCATGGTCGTCAGGATGGGATTGGGGGAGGTTTGACCGAGGCCGCACCGGCTGGTGGCCTTGATGAGCTTGCCCCAGGTCTCAAGGTCGCGGAGGTCGCCCTCCGTTCCCAGGCCCTTGGCGATCTTCTCGAACTTCTTCTTGAGCAGGACGTTCCCGGCCCGGCAGGGGACGCACCAGCCGCAGGACTCCTCGACGAAGAAGTCCATGAAGTTCGAGACGATCTCAAAGATGTCGCGGTCGGGCCCGAAGATGATAACGGAGCCCCCCGTGGCCAGGTCGGAGAAACAGATCTTCCGGGCGAATCCGGCCCGGGAGACGCACGTCCCGGACGGCCCGCCGACCTGGACGGCCTTGGCGTCCGGGGCCCCGGCCATGTCCAGCAGTTCGTCGAGCGACAGGCCGTACTCGACCTCGTAGACCCCGGGCCGGATGCAGTCCCCGGAGACGCTCAGGAGCTTCGTCCCGGCGGATTGGGCCGTTCCCAAGGACTTGAACCAGGACGCGCCCTGGACGATGATCCGGGCGGCCGTGGCCAGTGTCTCGACGTTATTGACGGTCGTCGGCAGGTTCTGATAGCCCGTTTGGACGGGGAAGGGCGGCCTGTCGCGCGGCTCGCCGCGCCGGCCCTCGGCCGATTCCAGGAGGGCCGATTCCTCGCCGCAGATATAGGCGCCGGCGCCCGATTTGATGACGACGTCGAAATCGAAGGCCGCGGAGCCGGCGATCCTCTTGCCCAGGAGCCCTTCTTTCCGCATCCCGGCGAGGACGGATTCGAGGTGGGCCCGGAGGTAAGCATATTCCGACCTGAGGTAGAGGATCCCCGTCGACGCGCCGACGGCGTAGCCGGCCACGGCCATGCCTTCGAAGAGGAGCCGCGCGAGCTCGGTGAGGATGACCCGGTCCTTGAACGTCCCGGGTTCGCCCTCGTCGGCGTTGCAGACGACGTAATGCTGGGCGGCTTTCTCACGCCGGCAGAACTCCCACT
>Ga0316628_100004761_pt1 | contig 10730 bp, 7 predicted proteins | sample OWC_Aug_M2_C1_D5_FD_207648 | JGI IMG/M metagenome (GOLD analysis project Ga0316628, IMG submission 207648) | Wetland soil microbial communities from Old Woman Creek delta, Ohio, United States - OWC_Aug_M2_C1_D5_C | ecosystem: Environmental > Terrestrial > Soil > Wetlands | place: USA: Ohio... | reverse complement strand
CTTTGACCTCATCGCCGAATCACCTCTCTTTGCCTTTCCGGGGGGTGCGCCGTTTCGTGGGGGGTGACCGCCGTGCAATACGGCGACTCACTCTCCCTTGTAGTACGCGCCAGTGCCGGTCGAGGTTTACAGGGGTTCACCGCCTTCAAACGAACGCGAGTCGGACGCCCCGAGCCACTGCACCGGCCGCGCGGGCGCAGTCGCAGGTTTGCCGACAGGGTCGCGACGCCGGTCCCGAGGCTGCCGTCCGCGGCGGCCATGGCTTGTATCTTCCAAGCCTTGTCGTTACGATCTCAGACCGCCTGGCAGGCCCAGGCGCCGGAGGCGAGATGCAGATTTCCCGCCGCGCCATCTCGATCCAGGAGTCCCCGATCCGCAAGCTGGCCCCGCTCGCGGCGGCCGCCCGCGCGCGCGGCATCGGCATCTTCAACCTCAACATCGGCCAGCCCGATGTGGCCACGCCGCCCGAGTTCATGCGCGCGGTCTCCGGTTTCAAGGGCAAGGTGCTGGAGTATGGCCCCTCCGACGGCCTGCCGGAGCTGCGCGAGGCCATGGCGGCGTACTTCGCCCGCTACGAGATCGCCCTCGACCCCTCGGAGATCCTCATCACCAACGGCGGCTCCGAGGCGATCCTCTTTGCGTTCAACGTGGTAGCCGACCAGGGCGACGAGATCCTCATCCCGGAGCCGTTCTACACCAACTACAACGGCTACGCCGAGATGGCCAGCCTCAAGGTGGTGCCGGTGCGCACCCGCGCCGAGGACGGCTTCCACCTGCCCTCCGACGACGTGCTTGAGGCGGCGGTTTCCCCGCGCACGCGCGCCGTGCTGGTCTGCTCGCCCAACAACCCGACAGGCACCGTGCTCACCTGGGAGGAGCTCGAGCGGCTCGCCGCGTTCGTGCGGCGACACGACCTCTTCCTGATCGGCGACGAGGTCTACAAGGAGTTCACCTACGACGGCCGGCGGCACCGCTCGGTCCTCGAGCTGGCGGGCCTGCAGGAGCGGGTGATCGTGGTGGACTCCATCTCCAAGCGCTTCTCGGCGTGCGGCGCCCGGGTTGGCGCCGTGATCACGCGCAACCGGGACGTGCTGGCCTCGGTTCTCAAGTTCGGCCAGGCGCGACTGTGCCCCCCGACGCTCGAGCAGATGGGCGCGATCGCCGCGTATCGCCTGGACGAACGGTACTTCGACGCCGTGCGCACCGAGTACCAGCGGCGCCGCGACGTCATGTTCGGCACACTCACCCGCGCCGAGGGCATCGTGCTCAAGCAGCCTCGCGGCGCCTTCTACATGATCGTGAAGATGGGCGGCGTGGAGGACAGCGACGACTTCGCGAGGTGGCTGCTCACCGAGCACCAGCTCGCGGGCGAGACCGTGCTGATCGCCCCGGCCGGCGGCTTCTACGCCACCCCGGGCGCCGGCAACGACGAGGTCCGCATGGCCTACGTGCTCGAGGTCCCCAAGCTGGAGCGCGCCATGGAGGTCTTTCTGGCCGGCCTCGAGCGCTACCGAACGCTGCGGCCGGCCCACGCCCGCACGGCCTGAGACGGCGGACGGGCCGGGAGGAACCCTTCCGTGAGCCGCGATCCCGAGGTCGTCGAGGGCGTGCCGGTCGGCGAAATGGCGGTGGCGTGGGCGCTGCTGGTGGCGGCATGCGCGGCCGGCGCGCTCCTGACCGGGCAGTTTTCCCGCTTCTCGCTGCGCCTCGCGGCTCCTTGCCTGCTCTTCGGCGGTCTCCTCGCGCTTGCCGCCGTCCGGGCGCTCGGCCGCGGCCAGGAACTGGTCACGCGCGGGCCCTACCGCTGGGTCCGGCACCCGTACTTCCTCGGCATCCTCCTGATGCTGGTCGGCGCCATCATCGCAATGCGCTCGCTCCCGGCGCTGATCCTGTTCTATCCGGCGGTACGCGTCACGCTTGTCCGAGCCACCCGCGAGGAGCACAACCTCGCGCTCCGTTTCGGCGAGACCTATCTCGCCTACCGGCAAAGAGTTTCGTTCATCCTCCCGATTCGTCCCCCGCTCCCCCGCTCCCCGGCGTCCTGACCGCCGTCCGGCCGCCGTGACGCCCGTCACCGCGGGGTGTAACTATCGGAGTTAACTTGGTTTCAGGAGCGGTCGCAGCATGCGGCGGGCATCCACATCAGCTCTCGCGATGGTTTCCCTGACCGTCCTCGCGGCAGGCGTGGCGCAGGGCGCGTCCGTCGTGCCTCCCGAGAGCCTGGGCGAGCTGGCGAGGAGCAGCCAGGCTGTTGTCCTGGCGCAAGCGGGCGCCCCGCGCGCCTCGCAGCGCGGCCAGCTGCTCTTCACGCTCACCGCGTTCCGGGTGCTCGAACCGATCGCAGGCCCGATCGAGCAGGGCGACCGAATCGTCGTGGAGGTCCCGGGCGGGGAGCTGGACGGCGTTGGGTGGCTGGTGCCGGGCTCGCCGCGCTTCGAGCCGGGCGAGTTCTACCTGCTCTTCCTTGACCAGAAGCCGACCGGGGAGTGGGTCACGCGCATGCTGGCCTACGGCCTGCTCCACCGGATCCAGGGCCGCGACGGCTCCACGCTGCTGTCGCCCCTCCCTGAGCTCGTCGACATCCAGCCGCTCCCGCGCGAGGACGGCATCCTCCCCGAGCAGATCGAGACCTACCGCGAGAACGCGCTGCTGACGCACCTCCGTGCGGTCGTTCAGGGGGACGCGGCGTGGGATTCCCGAAGGGTACGGGCCCGCAGCGAGCAGGTGCCGTTCCAGGCGACTGCCCAGTCGCCGCCCGCCGGCTGCGCGTTCGTTCCGATCGGCGGCACCAACGCCCGCTGGCAGGCGTTCGATCTCGGCCAGCAGGTCACCATGAGCGCGGACGCCACCGGCGATTCCTCTCTCTCCGGCGGGGGGTTCGCCCAGGTCCAGGGTGCGCTCACCGACTGGGCGGGGATCTCCGGCACGAGCATCAGGCTCACCTACGGCGGCCCGATGAGCTACACGATGACCTGCACTGGCGATCAGGACACGCCCGCGTTCGGCACCAACATCGTGGTGTTCAACGACCCGTGCGGCGACATCGCAGATCTCTCAGGGTGCTCCGGGATACTCGGGTTCGGCGGCCCGTGGTCCTCCGGCACCCACACCTTCGACGGCGCGACCTGGTACACCATCGCGAGCTGGTTCCTGATCGTGAACAACGGCGCCGGCTGCATGGGGGCCGCGAATTACCAGCTCATGGTCGAGCACGAGCTCGGCCACGGCCTCGGATTCGGCCACGTCAGTGACTCGGCCGCGCTTATGTACCCCATGTGCTGCCGTCCGCTCGGGGCCACCGACAGGACGTGCGCTCAGTACCTCTACCCCGGCGCCGGGGGACCGACACCGACGCCGACTCCCGGCACCTCCCCGACCCCGACGCCCACGCCGGGTCTGCCCGCCAAGCCGACCGGGCTGTCCGCCACGAAGGGAACGTACGCGGACCGGGTCGAGGTGACGTGGAACTCGGTGCCCGGGGCCACCAGCTACGACCTGTTCAAGGACACCTCGAACACCGCCCCCGCGACTCCCGTCACCAGCGTCGGGGGCGGGTACAACGGAATCAGGGACTATGTCGCCGTGCCCGAAGTGACCTACTGGTACTGGGTGCGGGCCGTCAACGGCACAGGCCCGGGGCCTCTCAGCGATTCCGATTACGGCTACCGCCCCAGCTCGACCGCCCCGACACCGACACCGTCCGTACCGCCGACTCCAACGCCCACAGCAACGGCGACCCCGCCTTCGGGGCCCCCTGCGCCCACCGGAGTCTCCGCAAGCGACGGTGCCTTCTCCGACCGGGTCCACATCACCTGGAGCGCCTCTCCCGGCGCGGTCGGCTACTGGATCTTCCGAAATGTAGCCTCCACCCCTCCGTCCACGGAGCTTGCCTGGACGGCAGGGGTCTATTACGACGACGCCACGGCCGTGCCGGGCCAGACCTACTGGTACTGGGTGCGCGCGCTCAACGTCTCGGGGGCCAGCCCCTACAGCTCTGCGGACACCGGCTTCCGGGCCGCAAGCGTGCCAACACCGACGCCCACCGTCCGTCCCACGCCGGTCGGTCTTGCGGCATCCTTCACCTTCACGCCCGACACGCCGATCGTCGGGAATGAGGTGCGCTTCACCGACACCTCCACGAACGCCGTTGCCTGGGCGTGGGACTTCGGGGACGGTGCCCAGTCCTCAGCACGCTTCCCCTCACACACCTACTGGGATCGGGGCAGCTATACGGTGACGCTGTGGGTGTCGGACGGCGCCAAGACGGTGCACACGGTCAAGTCGATCACCGTCGGCGAGCGGGCCCGGCTTCACCTCGGAAAGTAGCTGCGACCGGGCACGGCACCGCACACCCGTAGCATCGAGCCCTCGCCGTGCCACCGGCTGAGGCGGAGTCTCCCGGCACCTTCCCAGGAATACACCGAGTCGCCGACGGTTGACCGGGAGAGACCGCTCGGGTGCGGACCCGGGGTACGAGGTGATGACATGAGGAACGCGCATGTAGCTCTGCTTGGAATCGCGGCCCTTTTAGCGGCCGCACATCCTGCCCCGGCCGCTGGCCTTGCGCAGGGTCAGGCCGGCAAGGTAGCGGTTGCCAGCGTTCAGCCACTGGGGACGAGCACGGTCAAAGGCGTCGTGCTCTTCACGCCGCTCGACCACGGGGTCGAGATCAACGCCCAGCTGACGGGTCTCACCCCCGGCCAACACGGCTTCCACGTCCACGAGTTCGGCGACTGCTCCGCACCGGACGGCAGCTCGGCAGGTCCCCACTTCAACCCCGAGGGAAAGCCCCACGGGGCGCCGGGCGCTGACGCGTCGCACGCCGGGGACTACGGCAATCTGCAGGCCGACGCGAGCGGGCACGCCACGCTGAAGCTCGTCTCGCACCGGATCACGCTCGACCAGTCGGCCACCGGTGTCCTCGGCCGCTCGGTGATCATTCACGACAAGCCCGACGACCTCACGAGTCAGCCCACCGGCAACGCCGGCGGCCGCATCGGCTGCGGTCTGATCGTCATCCAGGGCGACGGCACCGTCCCGATCACCAAGCGCTGACCACGCCCGGTCCGGGCGCCGACCACGGCGCGTCGCTCGGCCGACGAGGAACTCAGCGCTTTTGGCGGAGCACGTTCAGCGCCGAACCTGCTTCGAACCACCCGATCTGTTCAACGTTGAGGGTGTGGCGGCAGGAGACCTCGTCGCTGGTGCCATCGGCGTGCCGGAAGACCACCGTCACGGGTGCGCCGGGTGCGAGCTTCGCGAGACCCAGGATGCTGGCCCTGTCGCCCTCCCGGACCTTGTCGTAGTCGCCGGGATTTGCGAACGTGAGCGGCAGCAACCCCTGCTTCTTCAGGTTGGTCTCGTGGATGCGCGCGAACGAGCGGGCGATGATCGCCGCACCGCCGAGGTGGCGCGGCTCCATCGCGGCGTGCTCGCGGGAGGAGCCCTCGCCGTAGTTCTCGTCGCCCACGGCGACCCACCGCATCCCCCTGGCCTTGAGGTCGCGCGCGATCTTGTTGAACTCCGCGATCTCGCCGGTGACCGGGTTCTTCCCCTTACCGGTCTCGCCGGAGAAGGCGTTGACCGCCCCGAGGAACATGTTGTTCGAGATGTTGTCGATGTGGCCGCGGAACTTCAGCCAGGGCCCCGCTGGCGAGATGTGGTCGGTGGTGCACTTCCCCTTCGCCTTGAGGATGACCGGCAGCTCTGCGAGGTCCTTGCCGTCCCAGGGCGCGAACGGCTCGAGGAGCTGGAGCCGTTCGGAGCCGGGGGTGACCGCGACATTGACGCCCTTCGCCTCCGTGGGTGGCGCGACGTACCCCTCGGCCTTGAAGACGAACCCCTTTTCGGGCACCTCGGGCGCGGCCGGCGGCGGCGAGAGCCTGACCTTCTTCCCGTTCACCGGGATCGCGTCCGCCACCGGGTTGACCTCCAACGTCCCGGCCACCGAGTACGCCACCACGACCTCGGGCGACGCGATGAAGGAGAGCGTCGCCGGGTTGCCGTCGTTGCGCGCCGGGAAGTTGCGGTTGAACGAGTTCACGATGGTGTTGGGCGTGCCCTTGGCGACGTCATCCCTCTGCCACTGGCCGATGCACGGCCCGCAGGCATTGGCCAGCACGGTGGCTCCGAACTCGTTGAAAACCGAGAGCAGCCCGTCGCGTTCGATCGTGGCGTAAACCTGCTCGGAGCCGGGCGTGATCAGGAGCGGGACCCGGGCCTTGACTCCGGCCGCCATCGCCTCGCTGGCGACCGCCGCGGCGCGCACGATGTCCTCGTAGGACGAGTTGGTGCAGGAGCCCACCAACGCCGCCGAGATCGCCGGCGGATAGCCGTTCTCCTTGACCGCGGCCGGCACCTTCGAGAGCGGGCGCGCCAGGTCGGGCGTGTGTGGCCCGACCAGGTGCGGCTCCAGGGCATCGAGGTCGATCTCGACGACGCGGTTGAAGTACTTCTCCGGCTGCTTCACCACCTCCGGATCGGCGCCGAGCAGCTCGCGGTTGCCGTTGCACAGGTCCGCGATGGCGCCGCGCCGAGTGGCGCGCAGGTAGACCTCCATACGGGCGTCGTAAGGGAAGACCGAGGTCGTGGCGCCGTGCTCCGCACCCATGTTCGTGATGGTCGCCTTGCCGGTGCAGGAGATCGAAGCACAGCCCGGTCCGAAGAACTCCACGACCGCGTTGGTCCCGCCCTTGACCGTGAGGACATCCAGGAGCTTCAGGATGACGTCCTTCGGCGCCGCCCAGCCCGAGAGCGTGCCCTTCAGGTGCACGCCGATGAGCTTCGGCTGCAGCACCTCCCACGGGAAGCCGGACATCACGTCCACCGCGTCGGCGCCGCCCACGCCCGAGGCGAACATTCCCAGGCCGCCGGCATTGGGCGTGTGGGAGTCGGTGCCGATCATCATCCCGCCCGGAAAGGCGTAGTTCTCGAGCACCACCTGGTGGATGATCCCCGAGCCGGGCTTCCAGAAGCCGATGCCGTAGCGCGCCGAGCCCGATCGCAGGAACTCGTAGACCTCCTTGTTTGTCTCGATGGCGCGGGCCACGTCCTTCTCGGCCCCGGAGCGCGCCACGATCAGGTGGTCGCAGTGCACGGTGGTGGGAACCGCGGTGCGGTCCATCCCGGCGAGCATGAACTGCAGTAGCGCCATCTGGGCGGTCGCGTCCTGCATCGCGACCCGGTCCGGCCGCAGCTCCAGGTACGCCTTGCCGGGGTCGAGCTGGGCGTGCGCGGGGTCGGCGAGGTGCCCGAAGAGGATCTTCTCCGCCAGCGTCAAGGGCCGGCCGAGGCGCTTGCGGATCACCGCAAGGTGCTCCCGGCTGCGCTGGTAGACCGCCTTCACGAATTCCGGAGTGCTCTCGATGGCTGCCATGGTGCCCCCATTCCCGGGGAACACTCGACTCCCGCGACCGCTTCCCCGGCACGAGCCGCAGAGTATAGCTCGGGATTCGGGCCGCCGCGCCCGGGGCCCCGTTCGCAGGTATACTCGCCGCGTGCCCCACCGGCTCACCGTCGGCGACATCATGACCCGCGAGGTCGTCACCCTCGAGGAGGACGACACGCTGGCCGACGCCCGGCGGTGCATGGAGCGCGGCCGCGTGCGGCATCTGCCGGTGGTACGCGGTGCCAAGCTGGTCGGGCTGCTCACGCACCGCGACCTGCTGGCGGCGTCGTTTTCAGTCTTCGCACGGGTGAGCCCAAAGGCCGAGCACCACCTCTTCGCCCAGATCCCGGTCCGGGAGCTGATGCGGGAGGCGCACGCGGTCCCGCCCGGCACCCGGGTGCGCGAGGCGGCCAGGGTGATGCTCGAGAACCAGTACGGTTGCCTTCCGGTGGTCGACGAGGCCGGTACCCTGCTGGGGATCGTCACCGAGGCGGACTTCCTGCACCTCGCCGTGAAGATGCTGGATGCCATGCAGGCGTAGGGTTCCGAGCGAACCCTGGCGGCCCCGATTGCGTTGAAGAGAGCGATGGAGGTCCACATGCGTCGCCCAGTCCTCGTGTTGGCGCTCGTCGTCCTCATGGTCACGGCCGGATGCAGGCGGCCCACGACCCCTCACTCCGTCCACGAAACCCACACCTTCCCGGTGGCGCCGGGGAAGTTGGTCAGGATCGAGGCGCGCTCGCTTGACGTTCAGGTGAAGGTGGCCGAGGCGAGCACCATCACCGTCACCGTGGACCTGGAGGCCCGCGCCAGCTCCCGGGGGGCCGCCCAGCGGTGGATCGAGCACAACACCCCGGCATTCGACGACTCCCCCTCGGCCCTCGAGGTGAGCCAGCCAAAGGGCGCCCGCGGGATCCTGGTGTTCGGGTTCCTGCACACGACCGGAAAGCTCGTGCTGACGGTGCCGCCGGCCTGCCGCCTCGAGGTCCGGACCGCCTCGGGCGACGTGACGATCGGCGGTGAGGGGCCGCTCGCCGGCCCCGTTCGGGTCAACACTTCCTCCGGCGACGTGCGGGTCACGGGGGGCGCACGCGAGCTCATCGTGAAGACGTCCTCGGGCGACGTGCGGGTGAGCGGACCACCGCTCTCGGTCGTGGAGGCGGACACTTCATCGGGGGACGTGATCCTCGAAAGCGGCGCCGCCAAGGCCCTCGTCGACACCTCCTCGGGCGACGTGAAGGTCAGGAAGCTCACCGGCGACCTAATGGCCGACACCTCTTCGGGCGACGTGTCCGTGGGCTGGGATCACCTGGCCTCCGGCGCGAAGATCCGCGTCCGCACGGCCTCCGGGGACGTCGGCTTGCGCCTGCCGGAGGGTACGCCGCTGCGCGGCGAGGTCAGCACCACGACCGGGCGCATCACCTCAGACTTTTCGGGGTCCTCCGACCGTCGCGAGCACCGTCTGTCGTTTGCAGGCTCGGGTGAGGGCGTGGAGATCGAGGTGCGCACAACCTCGGGCGATGCCGCCCTGCAGAAGAGCTCCTGAGCGCGGCCCGTCGCCCGCCGCGTGACGTGTCAACCCGGAGAACCGACGGGCTGGAATTCCGGGGATCAGGCCGTCAAGTCGTTCAGGTCCAGTCCCTTGGCTTGCCGGGCCCCGCGCTGAGAAGAGCCCCGCGGACGCCGACGTCCAGATTTTCGTATATGATTCGGACTTGTGGACGTGACGGACGATCGGGCACCGGTGCCGGCGGATTCCGCCCTCTTCGTGCTGCCCCGCAAGGGCTGGCTGAAGCTCCACAGCCACCCGGCTCGCAGCGTGGTCCTGTTGCTGGCCGGGATCGTGACGGTCTCGGCCGGGCTGGTCGGGGCGGTGCGGCGGGTGGGCGAGTTCCAGCGGCTGGATTTCCAGGCGGTCCGCAACGCCGACGGTTACCTTCTCCTCGGCGTGAACCCGCGCAGCGGCGCGGCCCGCGCCGGCCTCCGCTGGGGGGACACCATCGTCGCCATCGACGGCGTTCCGGCGTCCAAGCTCGACGACCTCGAACGGGCGCTCTACTCGCGCAGGGTGTCCTCGCTCTCGGTGAGGCACGAGGGCAAGGTGGGCGAGATCGCCTACTATCCGCCCGTCCCGCAGGTCGACGTCCGGTACCTGCTGGTGGCGTTCGCGGCCATGTTCACCCTGGCGGTGGCCGCGATCGTCTACCTCGGCCACCCTTCCGCCCATGCTGGCCGCTTTCTCGCGCTCGCTGAGGCGCTCTTCGCCGCCGTGGTCGTGCCGTTTCCACTCGAGAACGACCCGAGTTGGCAACCGCTGCTCCTGGTCCGTGACTTCGGCAGGCTCGCCCTGCCGCCTCTCCTGGTCGTGTTCTTCGCCAGCTTCCCGGCCCGCATCAAGCACTTCTCCTGGCTGTGGATGGCGTTCCTCCCCTCCGTGGGACTGGCAGCCGCGCGCACTGCTCTGGCCACCGGGTGGCTGCCGCCGGTGGTGGGCGACGTTCTCCTGCCCGAGGCGCTCGACACCGCCACCGCCATCCTTGCGGTCCTGGGGGTACTGGCTGCGGCCGCACTCTCCGTGCGCTCCTACATCAGCTACCGCACCGACCCCACGCGGAGGCGCCAGGTGGAGTGGGTGGCGCTGGGCGCCGCGGCGGGCTTCACGCCCTACCTGCTGCTGTCGCTGATTCCGCAGTGGGCGGGGGCGCAGCTCGAGGTGCTCACCTGGATCTCCCTGCTCCCGCTGGCGCTCGTGCCGCTCGGGGTCGCCTCCTCCCTGCTGGAGTTCAGGCTGTGGGACCTGGAGGAGATCTCACGGCAGGTGCTGGCCACCGGCGTCGCGGTGATCCTCGGGGGCGTGAGCTTCGCCTTCCTCAACTACGCGGTCACGCAGTTCGGGTTCCGCCTCGGCAACTGGCGCAACCTGGTGGCGGTGGCGGGTGGCGTCCTGCTCGCGACGCTGACGGTGCCGGCGCGCCGCCTCCTCCTGGAGGGAATGGAACGCCTGCAGTACCGGGAACGGTTGGCGGCCCGGCGTGCCCTCACCGCCTTTGCCGAGGAGGCCGTCGCCCACCGTGATCCCGACACCCTGCTGCAGCGCCTGGCTCAACTCCTGCGCGACGCGCTCGCCGTGGACCGGGTGGCGACCTACCTCGCCCTCGGCGGACGCCTCTACCCTTCCGGAGGCTCGCTGGAGGGGTTGCCGATGCTGACCACGGAGCAGGTACGCGGCACCTTCCCAAGCGAGGCCGAGATGCCGCTGGTGGAGCGCGGGCTGTGGCACCGCTTCCCCGTCGAGCGGGACGGGCGCCTGATCGGCCTGGTCTACTGCGGGCGCCGCCACGGA
>Ga0316628_100004760_pt1 | contig 10731 bp, 5 predicted proteins | sample OWC_Aug_M2_C1_D5_FD_207648 | JGI IMG/M metagenome (GOLD analysis project Ga0316628, IMG submission 207648) | Wetland soil microbial communities from Old Woman Creek delta, Ohio, United States - OWC_Aug_M2_C1_D5_C | ecosystem: Environmental > Terrestrial > Soil > Wetlands | place: USA: Ohio... | reverse complement strand
CGGCCACGCAACCGGTTCTCCGGTTCCGCCACATCTTCTTCCGCATCGACCGGGCCGGCTCGCCGGCCGAGGTTGAGGAGATCCGGGAGCTGGCCGAGGAGGTCCGCAGTCGCGCGCTCGCCGGCGAGGACTTCGCTGCCCTGGCCACTGCCCACTCGCAGTCCAGCACCGCCGCCAAGGGTGGGCTGGTGCAGAACGCGCGGCCCAGTGATCTCGACCCGGTCAGCGCCGAGGCGCTCGAGGCGCTGGCCGAAGGCGAGGTCAGCCCCGTGGTGCAGACGGCGAGCGGGCTGCACCTGTTCAAGCTCGAGCGGCGGCTGGAGCCCGAGCCACCCTCTGCCGCTCAGCTCGAGGAGAGTGCCCGCCAGGCCCTGCTCCGCGAGGCGGTCTCGGAAGGCAGGCGCCAGCTGCTTGAGGAGCTGCGGCAGAGGGTCGGGATCGAGACCGGGAGCGAGCTCTGGACGGTCGGCGGCTGGCGCCTCGAGCACGCCATCGTCGAACGCCTGCTGCCACTCGTGCCCGGGTCCTCGGGCGAGCCCGAGGAGCACCTGGTGGACCACCTGCTGCTCGCCGACGAGGCCCGCAGTCGCGGTCTCGAGGGTCCGCAAATGAACGAAGAGCTGGCTCGGATGGAGAAGCTCGACGTCCTCAAGGCCGCCTTCCTGGTCTTCCGCCAGGCGCACTGCGAGAGCCTGCCCGAAGAGCAGCTGCGCGAGACCTGGAGCGCGCAATCGTCCGCGTTCGTGGTCCCGGAGCGCGTCCACCTGTGGCTGATCTTCGTCCCCCAGGGCAGGCAGCCGTTCGTCACTCAGCGGCGCATGGAAGAGCACGTGGCCGCACTCCGCGCCGGGGCCTCCTTTGCCGATCTGGCGCGGGAGATCTCGACCGGGCCCTCGGCGGACCAAGGCGGCGACCTCGGGGTCCTCCAGCTGCGCGAAGTCGCCCGCTTGGGCCCGCCGATCATGGAAGCCCTCCAGCACCTGGAGACGGGCAAGATCTCGGATCCCGTGCACTGCTCCGAGCGAATCCTGTCCCATGACCCGATGCTGCTGCGTGGCGGCTTCGCCGTCCTCCAGGTCACGGAGCGCTTCCCCGAGCAGCAGAGGAGCTTCGAGGAGGCGCGCGACGACGCGCGCGCGGTCCACTGTCGCATGCACCGGGCCGAGCTCGACAAGCAGATCATGTCCGAGATGCTGGAGGGGGCGAGCTTCCAGGTGCACCGGATCCCGGAGCCGGCGGAACTCTCACCGTGAGGTCCGCAATGCGCCTGACCGTGCTCGGGGCCGGACTGGCCTCGGTTCTGCTCATGGCCGCCTGCACCGGCGACCCCAGGCTCAACGTCTTCGTGATCACTCTCGACACGACCCGCGCCGACCACCTCGGGTGCTACGGTCACGCGGGGATCGAGACGCCGGTTATCGACCGGCTGGCCGCCGAGGGAACCCTGTACGAGAACGTCCTCACCGCCGCCCCCATCACCCTCCCGTCGCACACGACCATCTTCACCGGGGTCAACCCTATCGCTCACGGCGTGCGCGAGAACGGCGGTTTCTACCTGCCCGAGGAAGCGGTCACGCTGGCCGAGATCCTGCGCGACCAGGGCTACGAGACCGCGGCCTTCGTGGGCGCCTTCCCGCTCGACTCCCAGACCGGCATCGACCAGGGCTTCGACCTCTACGACGACAACTACCCGACCGGCGCCGAAGACCGCCGACACCCGTTGCTCAAGACGTTCTACCCGGAGCGACCGGCCTCGGAAGTGAGCGCGGCGGCCGTGACCTGGTTAGAGGAGCGCGGCGACCGTCCGTTCTTCCTGTGGACCCACTACTTTGACCCCCATCAGCCCCAGAGCCCGCCCTCGCCCTACCGGGAGCGCTACGCCGCCTCCCTCTACGACGGCGAGATCGCCTTCGTCGACGAGTCGGTCGGGCGCACGGTCCAGGCACTCGAGGAGCAGGGCCTGCTCGACAAGACCCTGATCGTGCTCACCGCCGACCACGGCGAGAGCCTCGGCGAGCACGGCGAGATGACCCACGCCGTGCTCCTCTACTCGGCCAGCCTGCGCGTGCCCCTGATCATCCGCGATCCGCAGCGGCTCGAGAGCAAGCGGGTCGGGTCCCTGGTCGGCACGGTCGACATCCTGCCGACCGTCCTCCACCGGCTCGGGTTGCCGGTCCCGGGCTCGTGCCAGGGCAAGGTCCTGCCTGGCGCCAACTCCGCGACCGCGGAGCCGCGCGAGCTGTACGCGGAGAGCCTGTACGGCAACCTGCTCTACGGTTGGGGCCCGCTCGACCGGCTGACGCGCGACAACTGGACCGTGATCCGGGGCCCGCGGTCGACCCAGCTCTACGACCTGGCCGCCGACCCGCACGAGCTGAGCGACCTGAGCTCCGAGCGTCCCGGCCTGGTCGCCGAGCTGAGCCGGCGCGCCAGCGACACCCGGGACCGTCTGGCGCCCGACGGATCCCAGTTCAGTCAGGGAACGGTCACGGCCGCCAACCGCGCCCGGCTCGAGGCCCTGGGCTACATCGGCGGGGCCGGCGGTCCGGCCGATCAGGGCGCGACGGCGCTCGACCCCACCCGGCGCGACCCTCACGAGATGATGCAGGTGCTGGACATGATCCAGGAGGCCCGCGGCCTCAAGAACATCGGCCAGTCCGAGCTCGCCGTCCCGGTGCTCGAGCGCGCGACACGACTCGACCCGGACAACCCGTGGATCGTCCGCGACCTGGCCCTGGCCTTCATCGACCGCGGCGAGTTCGACCGCGCCAAGGCGGCCTCGGAGCGCCTGATACGGGAGCTCGACGCCGAGGACGTGATGACCCACCTGGTCCTGGCCGAGTACGAGATCGCGGGCCGGCACTTCGAGGAGGCCCTCGTCCACCTCGAGCGGGCCTCGACCCTCGACCCCAAGAGCATCGCCACCCGCATGACCATGGCCTACGTGCTCGACGACCTCGGCCGCCTCGACGAGGCCGAGGCGGTCCTGCGCGAGGTCCTCGCGGTCGAGCCCAACGAGACCCTCGCCCTCAACTCCCTCGCCACCCTGGTCATCCGCCAGCAGCGCGTCGACGAGGGCGTCGAGATCCTCAACCTGCTGCGCGAGCGGCAGCCCTACTACGCGCCGGCCCATCTCAACCTCGGGGTCATCTACCACGACCTCGGGAACCCCCAGGAGTCGCTGCGCCTGGCCCGCCGCGCCCTCGCGCTGCGCGCCGATTACGCGGCCGCGGTCGAGCTCGAGGCGATGGATCTCGAGGAGCTGGGCATGACCGAGGAGGCGGTGCGCGCGTGGCGCCGTCTGGCCGAGGTGGCGAAGGACGAGGATGCCCGGGAGCGTTCCCGGGTCGCGCTGGAGAGGCTGACGGCTACCTCGGGTTGAGCGCCCCAGCGACCTTCAGCGAGGATGGCTGCTATTGGAACGCCAAGTCGCAAAGACCGCAAAGTATTTATTCAGAATATCTTGAAGTCGGTCTTCGCGGCCTTGGCGTCTTGGCGGTTCCAGCTGACCCTTCCCAGACCGAGGCTGCCAAAGCGAATAAAATACCCGAGAGCGGAAGAAAGAACTGCCCACCCGGCGAGCGCCGGGTGGGCAGGAGCACATCACCGTCGGTCCGAGGTCTACTCGACCGAGAACGCCATCAGCTCGACCGGAACCGTGGCGCCGTTGACGTAGCAGCCAGCAACGCCCGAGAAGCTGGGGAAGGCCGGAGACCCGGTGTCGCGGTCATACCAGAAGGAGGCGTAGGCCGAGGTGGCGCCCCAGTAGGCCCAGTGCAGGTTGCCGCCCGCCCCGGGGTTCATGCCGACGCCGTCCTGGCTAAAGCCCATGGTGTTGCCGTAGGTGCGCAACCCGCACACGCAGCCGCCAGTCGCGACCGGCACCGCGGCCGCCGGGAACAGGCCCTGCCCGCCGCGCATGCCGCCTATGTTGCCAGTGCCGCTGATGTCGACGGCGAAGCCGGCGCCCGGCCAGGTCGGTGTGGCCCAGGTACCGGCCTGCATGCCGGCCGGCACCTGTCCCGCGGCCAGGTAGGTGGCGCTCCAGTGGGCCGTCCCGGTCACCCAGTGCCAGGCGAAGACGCCGGTGACGTCAAAGGGGTGCCAGCTGGTCGGGTAGTCCGCCCCGGCCTGGAACAGGTTGCCCATGAACGCAACCGCCGAGCCGCTCCACCACAGATAGGTGGTGGCGTTGGTCGCACCGGGACCGTTGGTGGCGTTGAGCATCAGGGTCGCCTGGGCCCTGGCGGCCTTGGCGTTGACGCCCGCCTTGCCCGACTCCTGGGTGCTGGCGACACCCCGGTCGAGGAGATGGGTGTTGGTGACGGCCCCCTTCTCCAGCCTCGGCGTCCGATCGACCCTGGGCTTGACCTTGGTGGCCATGGCCACGCCGGCAAGCGACAGCAGGGCGATGACTGCGCAGACCGCGACGACTTTCTTCATCTTGTCCCCCCCAAAGTCCGCATCCTGCGGACCAATTTCCCGAATCGAATCACGCCTCGAGTGCACGCTTCAGCCACGGAGATCATAGAACGCCCCGGCCGCCAGGTCAAGGAACTGCCCCGTGCGAACCGCTCCAAGTCGCGGACTACCTCCCCGACACCGGCTGCGACCCTCACGCAGGCCTCTGCAGCACTGCGGCGTGGGACAGCGGCACCCGCGGCCGGTCGACCAGGTCGAGACCTGCCCGGCGCGCGCAATCTAGGGCGGTCTCGAAGTCTCCGTCCGAGACGTGGCCGCGGGGCTCGGCGAGCACCAGCCGGCCGGCCGGTTTCAGCACGCGGCCGACCTCGGCCAGGAGGCGATCGGGGTCTGGTACCTCGTGCAGCATGGCCAGGGCCAAGGCCAGGTCGACCTGGCCGGCGAGGTCGCTGACGCCGAGGTCGCCGGGGGCGCAGATCCGCGCGTCGACGCGGTCGGCGAGCCCGGCGTGCTGGGCTCGTCTGGTCAGCGAAGTGATCATGCGCGGCTGCAGGTCCACCGCCACGACCCGCCCCCGCTCGCCCACCAACCGCGCCGCCGGCAGGGTGAAGAAACCCATGCCTGGGCCGATGTCGAGCACGGTCATGCCGGGGCGAAGATGCGGCGCGAGCAGGCGCTCCGGGTTCTGCACCAGCCGCCGCAGCGGGCAGGCCAGCAGGTACCCGAGCCACCACGGACACACGTGAGTGCTCACCGACGGTGCCCACCGAGCCGCCGGCCCGCGGTCCCGGGCGCGAGCGCCTCGCGGGACGTGGCCGACCCGATCAATGGCTTGAGAGCCACCACGCCACCGGCGGACGCTGGCCGGCCTGTCGGAACTCGTCGTAGATCTCCGCCATGCGCTGCGCCAGGTCGAGGAATGCCTCGCTCACCTCGGGCTCGAACTTGCCTTTGTGGACTCGCTCCTCGCCGTCCGAGATGACGCGCAGCGCGTCCTGGTGGCTGTAGGCGCGCTTGTACGGCCGTACCGTGCGAAGGGCGTCGTAGACATCGGCGATGGCCACGATGCGCGCCTCATAGGGGATGTCCTCGCCCCGCAGCCTGTCCGGGTAGCCGGTGCCGTCCCATGCCTCGTGGTGCGAGCGGGCGACGCGCTCGGCCATCTTGATCACCGGCGACTCCGATCCCTCGAGCAAGCTGGCGCCGATCTCGGAGTGGGTGCGCATGACCGTGAACTCGTCCTCGGTCAACAGTCCGGGCTTGAGCAGGATGCTGTCCGGAATGCCGATCTTGCCGATGTCATGCATCGGGCTGGCGTAGAACAGGAGCTCGGCCTCGTCCTGCGGCCAGCCCAGCTCCTTGGCGGTGAGCCGGGCGTAGTGGGCGATGCGCTGGGTGTGGGCGCCGGTGCTCTCGTCCCGATACTCGGCGGCGTACGTCAGTCGGTAGATCGATTCCAGGGTCATCGCCCGGAGCCGGCCGTACGCACTCTCTAGCTCGGAGAGGGCGTTCTGCAGCTCGACGGTGCGCACCCGGACGCGCTGCTCGAGCACGCCCTTCTCGCGCAGCACCACGTCCTGCATCTGCTTCAGACGCACGAGGTTGCGGAGGCGGCAGAGGAGCTCCACCGAGTCCACCGGCTTGGTCACGAAGTCGAGCGCTCCGGCGCGCAGACCTTCGATGCGTGCACTGCGCTCGAGCAGGGCGGTGACCACGATCACCGGCACCCGCGCCAGACTGGCGTCTCCCTGCAGCTCGCGGCAGATGTCGATGCCGCTCCTCCCGGGCATCATCAGATCCAGCAGGACGGCGTCGAAGCCTCCGTCGCGGACGGCCTCGATCACCGTGCTCCCGCTCATCAGGGTCTCGACCTCGTAGCCGCCGTCCTCGAGGATCTCGCGCAGCATCTCGCACGTGCCCGGGTCGTCGTCGACGACGAGCACGTGAGGTCGTCCTCCGGTTGCGGCGAAGCTCATCCTCAGACTGTCCTCTCGACCAAGGTTAGACCAGAACGGAGGCGATTGTCACCTGCGCGGGATGGTAACCTGATTCCGTCATGTCGGACCGCTTCCAGCCCCTCCCCTTCGAGCAGCTGTGCGCCTGGATCTCGGGCGAGCTGGAGCAGACGGGAGCAATCCTCGGCCTGCCCCGCCAGGTCGCCTTCGTCCCCTCCCCGAGCGACCGCTTCACGACCTCGGTCTGGGGCCACAGGCTCGAAACTCCCTTCGGAGTGGCGGCCGGGCCCCACTCCCAGCTCGCCCCCAACATCGTCGCCGCCTGGCTGTGCGGCGCCCGGCTGGTCGAGCTCAAGACCGTCCAGACCCTGGACCACATCGCGGTCCACAAGCCCTGCATTTACATGCAGGACGAGGGCTACAACGTGGAGTGGTCCCAGGAGCTGACCGTCGAGCAGAGCTTCGACGAGTACCTCGGCGCCTGGATTCTGGTCCACGCCCTGCACCAGCGCCTCGGCTTCCCGGGCGAGACGCCGGGCGTGGTTTTCAACATGAGCGTCGGCTATGACCTGGCCGGGCTGCAGCGACCCAACATGCAGTGGTTCCTCGAGCGCATGCGGGGCGCGGGCGGTGTCAGGGAACGCCTGCTCGCCGTCGCCGCCCGCTACTTCCCCGACCTGCCGCGGAGCGAGGTCCCGGGCCCGATCACCGACAACGTCACCCTGTCGACCATGCACGGCTGCCCGCCCCAGGAGATCGGCAAGATCGCCAGCTACCTGATGAGCGAGTGGGGCCTGCACGCTGCGGTGAAGCTCAACCCCACCCTGCTCGGCCCCGAGACCGTGCGCGAGATCCTCAACCAGACGCTGGGCTGGCGCCATGTCGAGGTGCCGGACGCCGCCTTCGCGCACGACATCCACTGGGCCGAGGCGATCGACCTGCTGCGCGAGCTACAGACCACGGCCGCTCGCCTGGGCGTGGTCTTCGGGGTCAAGCTCTCCAACACCCTCGAGGTCTCAAACCAGGGAACGGCGTTCGACCCCCGGGATCGCGTCATGTACCTGTCGGGCCGGCCCCTCCACGCCCTGACCGTGGAGCTCGCCCGCCGCCTCGACGAGGCGCTGGGCAGCGAGCTGCCAATGTCGTTCTCGGCCGGCGCCGACGCGCACAACGCCCACCACCTCCTGGCCGCAGGCCTGACCACCGTCACCAGCTGCTCGGACCTGCTCAGACCGGGCGGCTATACGCGCCTGCTGCAGTACCTGGAGAACACCGCGCGGTCCATGGAGGAGGCGGGGGCGGCCGACATCCCGGAGTACATCCGGCGTTCGGCGGCGGACCGCCCCGGATACCGGGAGGCCCTCGGCATGGAAGAGCCCGCGCGGACCCGGGCCTGCGCCCGTCTCAATCTGGCCGCCTACGCCGCCTCCACCCGTCGCGACCCGGCCCTCCATCGCGACACCTTCGACCGCTCGCGAACCAAGACCGTGCGGCCCCTGGGCGCCTTCGACTGCATCGCGGCGCCGTGCGTCGACGACTGCCCGGTACACCAGAAGGTGCCCCAGTACATGCGCCTGGTCGAGGCCGGACGGCTCGACGAGGCGGTCGCGATCACCCTCGAGGACAACCCCTTGCCGACGATTCTCGGCCGTGCCTGCCCACACCAGTGCGAGGCGCCCTGCGTGCGCACCCACTACGACCACCCCCTGGCCATCCGCGAGCTCAAGCGCTTCATCATGGACCACGGCCGGCGGCCGCTCCGGCAGCCGGCGAGGTCCACATCCAGTGCCACCGTGGCAGTGGTGGGCGCCGGTCCGTGCGGCCTGGCCGTGGCCACCTTCCTCGGCCGCGCCGGCTACCCTGTGACTGTGTTCGACGAGCAGCCGCGCAGCGGCGGCATGGTCACGGCCACCATCCCCAGCTACCGCGCCGCTGGTGAGGCGGTGGCTCGCGACCTGGAAGCGGTGGCCGCGCTCGGCGCCGAGCTCCGCACCGACCATGTCGTGGGCCGCGACGTCGCCTTTGCCGACCTCCGCCGCCGATTCCGGTACGTGGTGATCGCGGTCGGCGCCCAACGCGGCGTCGCCCTCGGCATCGACGGCCAGGAGTCCGAGGGGGTCCTCGACGGCCTCGCTCTCCTGCGCGCGGTGGGCAGGGGTCAGCGGCCGGTTCTCGGCCAGCGGGTCGGGGTGGTCGGGGGCGGCGACGTGGCGGTCGACTGCGCCCGCAGCGCCCGCCGCCTGGGGTCGCCCGAGGTCGCGATCCTCTACCGTCGTACGGTCCGCGAGATGCCGGCCCACGCCGAGGAGATCGCGGCCCTGCGCGAGGAGGGCGTCGCCATCACCGAGCTCGTGGCCCCACGCCGGGTCGTGGCCAGCCAGGGCCGCATGACCGGCCTCGAGTGCATGACTATGCGCCTGGGCGAGCCCGATGCCTCGGGGCGGCCGCGGCCCGAGCCGGTACCCGGCACGGAGCACGTCGTCGCGCTCGACACCCTAGTCGTGGCGATCGGCCAGCGACCGGACCTCGGCTTCCTCGGCGACGAGCTGCCGGAGCGGACCCCAGCCGGGTTTCTCCGCATCGACCCGACCAGCGGCGAGACCTCGCTCGCCGGGGTCTTCGCCGGCGGGGACATCGTCGAGCCCGGACCGCGCACCATCGTGGCCGCGTGCGCCGACGGCCGTCGCATCGCCGACGCCATCCAGCGCCGCGAGGAGGGCGAACGTGCGCCTCGCACCGCGCCCCAGCCGCTGCCCGACACGCTCGACCTCCTACTCCGCCGGGCGCGACGCGCGCCCAGGGTGGCGGTGCCCGCGCTCGAGCCTGCCCGGCGCCACGGCTTCGACGAGATCGTCCGCACGCTGTCGCCCGCCGAGGCGGCAGCCGAGGCCTCACGCTGCCTGTCCTGCGACCTCATGTGCTCGACCTGCGTCACGGTCTGCCCCAACCGCGCCATGTTCAGCTACCAGACCTCGCCTTTCGCCACCGTGCTGCCCGTACTCGAGGTGCTCGAGGGACGGGTCGTGGTCAGGGCTGGCAGCCCGTTCAGCGTCGACCAGCAGCCCCAGGTCGCGGTCCTCGCCGACCTCTGCAACGAGTGCGGCAACTGCACCACCTTCTGCCCGACCAGCGGCCGCCCCTTCGACGACAAGCCGCGGCTCTACCTGACCCTCTCCGAGCTCGAGGCCCAGGAGGACAACGCGTATCTGGTCACGCGCGACGCCGGAGTCTGGACCGTCGCCGGGCGTTTCGGCGGCACCACCCACCGGCTCGTCCTCGACGCCGGCATCCACTACTCGCGGGCCGGGCTGGAGGTGGACCTCGCCCGCGACACCTTCCAGGTGCTCGAGGCCCGGCTCACCGCACCAGCCGAGGCGGGCCGGAGGCTCGACCTCTCCCCGTGTTTCACCATGTACGTCATACTCCAGGGGCTCAGCCGGTCGGCGCCGTGGCTCCCCGCAGCCCGTGTTCCCGGCGCGAGGTGAGCCCGATGCGCAAGCGCTTCGTCAACCTGCGTCGCCCGGCCGGGGGCAGCAGCTCGGAGCCCTCGGAGCTGGTGGTCGACGAGGGCAAGGTCGTGATCGCGCCGGCTGCGGGAGCGCTCACGGTCGGCGCCGAGGAGCAGTGGGTCAGCCTCGACGGCGCCCTGGTCCTGCCCGGCGTGATCGACGGTCACGTCCACTTCGACGACCCCGGCTTCACCCATCGCGAGGACTTCGCCTCGGGCACGGCTGCAGCCGCCGCAGGTGGCGTCACCTGCGTGGCCGACATGCCGTGCACCTCGCTGCCGCCCGTGACCTCGGTCACGAACCTGCGCTCCAAGCTACGCGTCATCCAGGGCAAGGCGCACGTGGACTTCATGCTCTGGGGCGGGGTCTCGGGCAACTCGATCGCGACCCCGGGTTGGCGCCAGACCCTGGCCGACCTGGTGGCCGAGGGCGTGGCCGCGATCAAGGTCTACACCCTGTCCGGCATGGACACCTTCCGCGAGCTCGGCGCCCACCAGCTGCGGGATGTCTTCCTCGAGGCCGCCGAGCTCGGGATCCCGGTCGGCGTCCACGCCGAGGATGCCACCATGGTGCGACGCCTCACCGCCGAGCTCCAGGGCAGCGGCCGCAACCAGCCCCTCGACTATGCCGCCAGCCGCCCGGCCACGGCCGAGCTCGCGGCCGCGGCCGCGGTGGTCGAGCTGTGCCGCTCCACAGGCGCCCAGGTCCACGTCGTCCACCTCGCCTCGGGCCAGGCTCTCGACCTGTTGGTCGAGGCACGCGCGCAGGGGGTCCGGATCTCGGCCGAGACCTGCCCCCACTTCCTGGAGTTCACCCAGGAGGACCTCGCCCGGCTCGGCTCGCTG
>Ga0316628_100004759_pt1 | contig 10731 bp, 7 predicted proteins | sample OWC_Aug_M2_C1_D5_FD_207648 | JGI IMG/M metagenome (GOLD analysis project Ga0316628, IMG submission 207648) | Wetland soil microbial communities from Old Woman Creek delta, Ohio, United States - OWC_Aug_M2_C1_D5_C | ecosystem: Environmental > Terrestrial > Soil > Wetlands | place: USA: Ohio... | reverse complement strand
GTTGCGCCGGTCGGGCGTGTCCGATGCCAGGGTCACGGTGATGTCAGGCGTGCCCTACAAGCCTGAGATGTTGGGACGCCCGCGCGTTCCCAAGCGCCTGGGACCGGTTGCGCTGGGAGGCGCAATCTTTGGCATTGCGCTGGCAACCTTTTTGACGGTGGGAATCTTTTTGCTGTACAAGTTGATCCAGGGCGGGCAGCCCCTCGTTCCAATTCCACCCTCGCTCATCGTCTACTTCGAAGGGACGATGCTGGGCACGATGTGGATCACATTCTTTGGCCTGATACTCGTGAACGGGTTTCCGACCTACAAGCGTCAGCCGTATGACCCCCATATCACGGAAGGGCATATTGGCGTGGCGGTCGAGGTGGATGAGAAGCTAGCCGATCAGGTTGAGAACATCCTCAAAACGAACGGCGCACATCATCTGTACCGTGAAGAGGTCAAGCCTGTCGTGGATACAGGCCGCCGAATCTTTTGGGCGGTATTTGCCGGCGCGGTCGTCATCCTGGGAGTCGTCACGACCTTGTTTACCTATGACGTTGTGCGGATAGATTTTCCGACCAATATGGCCGATCAATGGTCTATCGGCTATATGCAAGGGCCGAGGTTGGCTGCGCCCGCCGAAGCCGTGCCGATCCAGGGGCCAGTGTTGATTGCGGGCGAGCCGGCAACTGAACCCGTGGCGGCAACGGCGGATTCGCTTCAACGCGGCAAGGTTCTCTATGGCATCAGTTGCCTGATGTGTCACGGACCAGAAGGCAAAGGTAACGGCACACTCAGCGGATTCCTTAGTCCGAAACCCTTTGACCTTACGAGCGATGCTGTGCAGAATCTGCCCGACACCGAAATCTTTCTCGTCATTACTCAAGGTCGCGGTCCCATGCCGAGCCTGGCTGAGAATCATAGCCCCGAGGAACGCTGGGATGTTATCAACTTTGTGCGCTCCCTGAAAAAGTAACGGAGGTAGGTCATGTCAATACAAAGATGGATCACACTAGCTGCGATGCTGACGTTGGCGCTCTTCTTGGGCGCGTGCATGAGCCCCAACCCGCAGCCACAAGGACTGACACCCGTGCCCAGCCTGGCCCCAGGCGCGACAACCACGTTTGTCCCAGCGCTGGCAGCGCCGCCCGGCGGCGCGAGTGCATCGGTGCCCGCCGCGGCCGGTGCAGTTGATGGAGCACTGGGAGCACCACTCTATTTGCAGCACTGCTCCACCTGCCATGGTTTGCGAGCCGAAGGGCTGGTCGGCCCAGCGCTGCGGAACAGCAATTTCATTCAGACGGCGGGCGACCAGGCGATCCTGGCAACAATCGCCAACGGCCGCCCAGGGACCCAGATGCCAGCCTGGCTTCAATCGAACGGCGGGCCGCTGACCAATGTGCAAATCAACAGTGTTATCGCTTACTTGAAAGCGCTGCAAAATGTGCCGCCCTTGCCCAGCGCCACTCCCCTGCCCCCTGAACCGACCGAGACGCCCTTGCCTCCAAATGCGCCCACGCCGGAACCGGCACACCCATCCGAAGCAGGCGGTCCAGGGCCGGCCGCGACTCTGGCAGGTGATGCCACACGAGGCAAAGGTTTATTTGGCCAATATTGTGCAATCTGTCATGGCCCGGAGGGTATCATTGGTTTGCCCAACCCGGACTCGGATGATGGCGCTGTGCCTGCGCTCAATCCGATTGATTCGACACTCGCCAACCCTGATCCCAAGAAATACGCGGCGAACATTGACGTGTTTATCGAACACGGGTCGGTGCCGTCAGGGCCTAGCCCCTTGCTCCAGATGCCGGCTTTTGGCGACCGCAAGTTGCTTACGGATCAGCAAATAGCCGATCTGATTGCCTACATCATCAGCTTGAACAAGTAGAGGCACCAAGCCAAGGTCTTGAATGCCAGACCGCGCAAACTTGCTGTGACTTGGCAGGCAGGCTATCGGACGAACGCTGCTGCCAATGCAAAAAGATGGTCCGGCTCTGGCCGACGCTGACCAACCTGCCATGGTTCTTCTGGATATCGGGCTGCCGGGCATGAATGGCCTGGGAGCCCTCCGTCACTTTCGTGAACGCATGGACATGCCAAACACCTTTTGCTGGCTGCGAGAAGAAACAAAAGGGGATTCACGTCGGCCACGATGTATCATCACCATGTGTGGTGCGGGATATGAGCCAGCCGTTGGAGAGGCCCGATGTTGAACACATTGCGCCGCCGTCTTATTGTGAGTCACGTGCTGCCTCTTTTGGAAATCTTTCCACTGATTGGTATCGCGCTGGTGTACATCTTGGAGACGCAGGTGATGCTGCCCAGTCTCGCCAGTGAGGTGAAAGACCAGGCCTATCTCGCGGCACAAATCGCTCTCTACCAGCCGGCAATATGGACTGACTCGACGCAAGCTCAGGCCTTTATTGAGCGACTGCAATCACACTTGGCCGAGCGAGTCATGCTGCTGGATGGCGACGGGCACCTGTTGGCCTCGAGTGATGCAGCCGATTCGGAACACTTGGGCCAACAGCTCTCCATCCCCGCAGAGCCGAATGTCCTGGCCGGCGAAGCAAGCGTCCGTACGACCTATAGCCAGCAGCAACACGCTGAAGTTGTGGATGCCTGGGTCCCGGTGGTGACATCGGACCAACAGGTCCTGGGCATCGTCCGTCTGACCCATCGCCTGGTCAATGTGTATGAACGGTTCCTGCGCTTGCGCTATCTCATCGTAGGGATCTTGGCGGCTGGACTCTTCTTGGGCGTTGCGGCAGGTTGGGCGTTGGCCGTCAACCTGGCAAGCCCTTTGCGGCAGATGACGATGGCAATCAGTCAAATGGCCAGCGAGCAGCAGTTGATGCCACTTGAAGAAAAGGGGCCGGAAGAAATCTGCCTATTGTTACACAGCTTCAACACTCTGGTAGAACGGCTTCGAACACTGGAACAGAGCCGTCGCCAGTTGTTGGCGAGCCTGGTGCACGAGCTGGGGCGGCCGCTCGGCGCTTTGCACTCTGCCATTCAGGCCCTGATGGGGGGCGCCGATCAAGACGCAGCCCTGAAGCAAGAGCTACTGACGGGCATGGATGAAGAGATAGGCCGATTGCGGCGGTTGCTAGATGACCTGGCCCATTTGCGCGATCATGTGACGAGCACCCTGGATATTGTCCGTCGTCCAATATCTCTAAGTGACTGGCTGCCTCGCGTTCTAGCGCCGCGTGAAATAGCAGCACAAGGCAAGGGACTGCGCTGGCAAGCAGCGGTGCCCGCCGACCTGCCCTCGGCGGAGGTGGATCCCGACCGCCTGGGCCAAGCCGTCGGCAATTTGATTGATAATGCCATCAAGTACACTCCCCCAGAAGGGGCGGTGTCAATTGGCGCAGGCGTCGAGGATCAACACGTCTGGATTAGGGTCAGTGACACTGGCCCTGGCATTGCCCCAGAAGACCAGGCTCATATCTTCACTCCCTTTTACCGAGGCCGCATGAATGGTCACCAATCCCCTGGCATGGGGTTAGGATTGAGTATTGCCCGTGACTTGGTGGTTGCCCATGGCGGGCGATTGGAGGTGCAGAGCACCCTTGGACAGGGAAGTCACTTTATCATCCGATTGCCGATAAGCAGAGTGGAGGTCTAGTATACGGCGATGTACATCCGGCTTGATCGGTTGAACGCTTGTCCGACAGGTCGAAAGAGTTTTGGCGCAATCCTTCCGCGCCCGTCCTTAAGGTTGGGATAAGGCTGCCTTTAGCCTCTTGTAAGGACTTGCGCCCCCCGCTTGTGCTATCGTAGGGGGGATGACGGCTTGGTCATTCCATCAAAGGATGCGTCTGATGTCGGCCGTATATGTGATCCCAATTTTGCTCGGCGTTCTGATCGGGCTGATGCTGGCTCTCGTGACCTGGGGACTCCGCTCCCAGAATCAGAGAACGGGCAGTCTCCTGATGGGGGCACGCGGCGATATGCTGGTATGGCTGCTCATCCTGGCCGCCTTCACGTTGGGTATCTTTGTCACCTCTATTCTGATGGGTTTTCATATCTGAGGAAGTAGGTTCGAGACGGACAAGAATCCGCTGCTCGCTCCATGCGTTGTCCAGTGGGAACATAGGGTCTTTTCAGATGGCCTCTGAGTCGGGCCGTCAACCCGACCGGTGGGCCGGAGTGAATTGACTCGGCTTGTGATGATTCGACTTATATGAAAAAGGTTATGCAAACACTCAACAACAAGCCAACGGTCTCCAACCGAGAGACCGTGGCGGAAGAACGCCTTTTGGCCCTGGGTCACGAGCGCGGATACGTCACACTCGATGAAGTGCTGGACACTTTCCCCGAAGCAGAGAATGACCTGGACTGCCTTGACGAGATTCTGGCAATGCTGACAGAAAATGGCGTTGAGGTAGGCGAACCGCCCGCGGAGGATCCGACCGAGGATGAGGAAGATGAAGAAGCCAGTGAACTGGAACAAGAAAAACTAGCGACCGTCGCGACCGATGATACCGTGGGGTTGTATCTCAAGGAGATCGGCCATGTCCCGCTATTGACCGCCCAAGAGGAAGTCGAGTTGGCCAAACGCATCGAGCGCGGCAAGCGGGCTGCTCGACAACTGTCCAGCGATGGACGAGAGCCTCAGCGGCGTGCCCGGCTCCAAGCCCAGATCGCCGAAGGCCAAGCGGCCGAGGAGCGCCTGGTCACGTCCAACACGCGGCTGGTCGTGTCAGTCGCCAAAAAGTATATCGGACGCGGCTTGCCCTTCCTGGACTTGATTCAGGAAGGCAACTTTGGCCTCCTCCGCGCAGTGCGCAAGTTCGACTACCGCCGAGGCAACAAGTTCAGCACCTATGCCACCTGGTGGATTCGCCAAGCCGTGACCCGTGCCTTGGCCGATCAGAGCCACACCATCCGCATCCCCGTCCACATGGGCGATCAGATCAACCGCTTCCTTCGAACCTCGCATCGGCTCACCCAGGAACTGGGCCACGAGCCGTTGAACGAGGAACTCGTCGAAGCCTTGGGCGTGCCGCTCAAGAAGATCGAGCAGATGATCCAAGTCGTGCGGCAGCCCCTCAGCCTGGAGATGCCCACCGACGAAGACCAAGACAGTGAACTGGGCGAGTTCATCGAGGACCGCAACGCCGTCGCTCCAGCGGAGGCTGCCTCCCAGACGCTACTCCAGGAACAGCTCCAAGAGATCCTGCAAACGCTCCCGCCGCGTGAAGTGCGCATCCTACGGCTGCGCTATTGCCTGGACGGCGGCGAAGCGTACACGTTGGAGCAAGTCGGCAGAAAGATGGGCATCACGCGTGAGCGCGTTCGGCAGATTGAGGCGCAGGCGCTCACCCGACTGCGTCATCCGACGTACAGTCGCCGGCTCAAAGACTATTTGAAAGGCTGAACTGGACTAACTGCATCCTCACCTTGCTCCCCCCAAAGCCTTTAGGTTCCTCGGCATCGGTGTGCAACGAGTCATGACGAGATTGATTGTCGGCGTCCGAACTCGATTTGACATGCACCCTGTGTTACGTGCAACTTAAGGTTTCCTTAAGGTTGGCTTTCGTTTCACGTAAAGACAAACCTATATGTTTGGCGTTATTCTGTTAGTGACAGGATAGACTAGTCTACTTTCACACGGTTGAAAATGGAAACGCCATTGCTGTCGAAGAATACAGATCTGGGCCAAAACGCTTTTAGCATGATCTGAGAAACGAAGTTGAATGGGCAGTCGTGATCATGTTCACCGTTTATCGGCTTCGTTTTGTGCCATTCCGAATCAAGCAATCACTGCAGAGGGCAAAAACATGACTCAAGTAGCCAAGGCAAGGGGTACTGCCGGACCTAGCAAATCTTTCGAATGGCTGGCGGTGGCGACAGTGGTCGCCACGTACGGGCTGGTGATCATGGGCGGCCTGGTGCGTGTGAGCGATTCCGGGCTGGGCTGCCCCGATTGGCCACTATGTCACGGCCAGGCGCTACCCATCGCTCAATTGCACGGCACCACGCTGATCGAGTTTTCGCATCGGATGGTTGCCGCACTGGTCACCGTGCTGGTTGGGGCAACGGCCATTTCGGCATGGCGGCGATATCGAGACCAAAAGTGGATTTTCCGCCCGGCGATGCTGGCCGTGGGACTTTTGGCACTGCAAATCGTTTTGGGCGGGTTGACCGTTCTATGGGAGCTGCCGCCCACGATTGTGAGCGTGCACCTTGGCAACTCGTTGCTCCTGTTTGCGGCGCTGATCACGGCGGCAGTCTTTGCGCTACGGCCTTGGCCGGCGGGTGTTGCTTCACGCAGCGTCCACGACCGGCTGCCGCGCTTGGCCCTGGCCAGCCTGATCGGCACGTACATTTTGATTCTGAGCGGCACCGTCGTGGCGGGCACATCCGCAGACGAAGTCTGCCGGACATGGCCGCTCTGCAACGGGCAAATCATTCCTTCCGGCGGGATTTTGCCCCTCATCAATATGACGCACCGTGTCATCGCTGGCGCGATTGGGCTGCTGATCCTCTACACATTGATCTACGCTCTGCGCACGCGGCGGTATGTTCGGCAGGTCAAGATCGTGGCGGCCGTGGCGGCGCTTTTGTTTGCGGTCCAGGTGACCGTGGGCGCGGTCAATATCTGGCTCGGTTTCCCATTGGCAACCGATCTGCTCCACCTGGCGAGCGCGGCGGCTGTTTGGGCAAGCATGGTCGTGTTCGCTATCATCGCCTATCAGGCGGCAGGCTTGGAGCAGGCCAACCCGGCTGATTCCAAAGGGTCGTCGGGTCTCGACCGCCTAGCGAACCGGGCAGCGAATTACTTTACTCTGACCAAGCCATTGATTGTTGCCCTGCTTCTGGCCACGACGCTCGGCGCGATGATAGTGGCACAACGGGGCCTGCCGCCGATGTCTCTTCTCTTGTTGACGTTGCTGGGCGGCGGACTGGCCGCCGGCGGGGCAAGCGCACTCAACTCGTATATAGATCGAGACATTGATCCATTCATGGGCCGAACGTCGCGGCGGCCATTGCCTTCCGGCCAGATTGCGCCGCGCAACGCGCTGGTGTTCGGCCTCGTGCTGTGCGTCGCAGGGGTCATTGTGCTGGCGGTTTGGGTGAATGGACTGAGCGCAGCGCTCGCACTGGCTGGTATCGTCTATTACGTGGGGATTTATACGATGGCGCTAAAGCGCTCGACGCCGCAGAACGTGGTAATTGGGGGCGCAGCCGGTGCAATCCCACCGCTGGTAGGGTGGGCAGCAGTGACAAACCAGTTCAATCTGCTTGCGTTGTATTTGTTTCTGATCATCTTTTACTGGACGCCTCCTCACACATGGGCATTGATGTTGATGGTCACCAAGGATTATGAGCGAGTTCATGTGCCGATGATGCCGGTGGCGCGCGGCGAATCGGAAACGCGCCGCCAGATCGTGTTGTACTCGCTGTTGATGGTGGCGATTACGCTGATCCCGTTTTCGCTGCAGCGTCTGGGGTTCGCCTACTTGGTCACCGCACTACTCTTGGGCGGCTGGTTCATCCGCCTGGCCTTGACGTTACTGCGTGACCAGTCCAAACGCTCGGCGCGGCGATTGTACTACTACTCGAATGCCTATCTTGCGTTGCTTTTTCTTGCTATGGCCATTGACCATGGCATACTGCATTTCTGGGGGATAAAGTAGTCATGCGGAGGGGCAATGTGCTGTCATTACAGATGATTTCCGCTCGGAAAATCGCATGGGTCTTGGCGTTGCTTTCGATGACTTTGGCTGGGTGCGCCGGGGCGCCATCGCCACTAGCGCCGGTGTCATCTAACGCCAGGCTGATTTCCAGCTTGACCTGGGTCGTGTTTGGCATCGCGACGATAGTATTTGTCGTCGTAGAAGGGATGTTGATTTACTCGACGATTCGCTTTAGCCGCAAGACGAGCGATGGCTTGCCTAAGCAGGTCGGGGGGAATACACGACTTGAAATTGCCTGGACACTCGCGCCGGCCATCGTGTTGGCCGTTGTCTTTGTTATCTCGATGCAGACTCTTCGTACGATCGCGTTTCAACCGTCCACATCGCCGGACGCTGGTGATCCCAGCCAAGCATTGCATGTGCGTGTCATCGGTCACCAGTGGTGGTGGGAACTTGACTACCCTGACTTGCACATCGTCGCCGCGGACGAAATGCACGTGCCCACAGGCACGGTGGTCAACGTGGATGTGGAATCCGTTGATGTGATCCACAGTTATTGGGTGCCCCAGCTCGGAGGCAAGATTGATGCTATCCCCGGGCATGTTAACCGTACGTGGTTCCAGGCGACCCAGGCTGGCACGTATTATGGGCAATGTGCCGAGTTTTGCGGTGTCGAACACGCGAACATGCGTTTACAGGTCATCGTCGAAACGCCAGAGCAGTTTCAGACTTGGGTCAAGGGGCAGCAAGCAGCGGTGCCTGCGATGACGGGCGATGCGGCCACGGGCGAACAAGTCTTTCTGAACGGCCCGTGCGTCGGTTGCCACACGATTGACGGCACTAAGGCGCAGGGCAAGGTGGGGCCGAATCTCACTCACTTTGCCAGCCGCAGCGTTTTTGCAGGCGCCGTACTGGACAACACGCCGCAAAACGTAGCCCAGTGGCTGGCCGACCCGCAGAAGGTCAAGCCGGGGAACTTGATGCCGAATCTACATTTGCCGCAGAATCAAATAGACGAGTTGGTCGCATTCCTTGAAAGCTTAAAGTGATGATGGAGTAAGCATGGCAACTACGGCTGAGACGCTCCCGCTCCCGCGTCGCTACGACACCGGAATTCTCAAGTGGTTAACAACCGTCAACCACAAGAACATTGGCATCTTGTATATCGTCACGGCGTCCGTGTTTTTTCTCGTGGGCGGAATTGAAGCGATGTTGATTCGCCTGCAACTGGGCACACCGAACAATACGCTGCTCTCGCCTGAGGCGTACAACCAAATCTTTACGATGCACGGCACGACGATGATATTTTTGTTCGCCATGCCAATCCTGGTGGGCTTGGGTAACTATGTCGTCCCACTGATGATCGGCGCGCGTGACATGGCGTTTCCTCGGCTCAACGCATTCAGTTATTGGTTGTTTCTATGGGGCGGGCTGTTGATGTATAGCTCATTTCTTTTGGGCGGTGCCCCCGATGCCGGCTGGTTTGCCTATGCGCCGCTCACCGGAGCGCAATTTTCGCCATCCCACGGGATGGACTTTTGGGCACTAGGCATCATCCTCACTGGCCTAGGCTCCACGGTCGGAGCGATCAATTTCATTGTGACCATCCTCAATATGCGCGCGCCTGGCATGACATTCTTCAAGATGCCATTGTTCGTCTGGCAAATACTGGTTACCATGTTCCTGATATTGTTTGCATTCCCCAGCCTGACCGTAGACACGATCTTGCTGTTCCTGGGGCGAGTCTTTGGAGCGCCGTTTTACGTGGCCAGCCAAGGCGGCGACCCGTTATTGTGGCAGCACCTGTTCTGGTTCTTTGGACATCCCGAAGTCTATATCTTGATCCTGCCTGCGTTCGGGATCATTTCCGAAGTGTTGCCGGTCTTTTCGCGCAAGCCCATCTTTGGATACGGCGCGATCGCCTTTTCTGGCATCGCCATCGGCTTTCTAGGATTTACGGTGTGGGCACATCACATGTTTGCCGTCGGCCTGAACCCCATTGCCGACGCCGTTTTTTCAGCCGATAGCATGATCATCGCCGTGCCGACCAGTATCAAGATCTTTAACTGGATTGCAACCCTGTGGGGTGGCAAGCTCAACGTCAAAGCGCCGCTGTTGTTCGCAGTCGGCTTTATCGCCATGTTCATCATTGGCGGGTTGAGCGGCGTCTCGCTGGCCGTGGTGCCGATTGACTTTCAGGTGGAAGACACATATTACGTCGTTGCCCATCTGCATTACGTGTTGTTCGGCGGAACGGTCTTTGCCATTTTCGCAGGAATCTATTACTGGTTCCCCAAGATCACCGGACGCTTGCTCAGTGATAAACTGGGCAAGTGGCACTTCTGGATCATGTTTCTCGGTTTCAATCTCACGTTTTTCCCCATGCACATCTTGGGGCTGTTGGGAATGCCGCGCCGCATCTATACCTACCCTTCGGGGTTGGGATGGGATACGTGGAATTTGATCGAGACTGTGGGCGCGTTTATCATTACGGCTTCGATCTTGATTTTCTTATGGAATTTGTATGTGAGCCTGCGCAGTGGCGAAACAGCGGGAAATGATCCATGGGATGGTCAAACATTGGAATGGACAACGGCCTCGCCACCGCCCGAATACAACTTTGCGGCGATCCCAACCGTGAGTAGCCGGCGGCCGTTCTGGGATCAGAAGCACTCGGGAACATCACAGGAGAAACCTGTCGTCCCGAATTCTGTTACTCGAGAAGAGACGGATACGGCGATCTATATGCCAGGTGGATCGTTCTATCCTCTCATCATAGCCACTGGGCTGTTGCTGGCCTCATTCGGATTGATCTACACTCTGTGGCTAGCTGTTGGCCTGGGTGTGGTAGTTGTATTCGCTGGCATCGCGGGATGGGTACGTGAGCCACGTTGACCGCGTACATTCGTATTGCGCGTTCTAGATCGCCTGACGTTGTAACGAGGAGCACTCTACATGAACGAAGCACTTGCACCACGCCAGTCGGAAGCTACGGCACTGGGCGTTGACAATCGAAAACTGGGCATTTGGGCGCTCTTGGGTTCAGAGGCCGTGTTCTTTTCGGCCTTGATCGTCACCTACCTTGTGATGCGCGGTA
>Ga0316628_100004757_pt1 | contig 10733 bp, 8 predicted proteins | sample OWC_Aug_M2_C1_D5_FD_207648 | JGI IMG/M metagenome (GOLD analysis project Ga0316628, IMG submission 207648) | Wetland soil microbial communities from Old Woman Creek delta, Ohio, United States - OWC_Aug_M2_C1_D5_C | ecosystem: Environmental > Terrestrial > Soil > Wetlands | place: USA: Ohio... | reverse complement strand
AAAAGTATCGGATCGCCTGGCTGCCCGGCGACGGCATCGGCATCGAGGTGCTGGAGGCGGCCAAGATCGTTCTCGACAAGCTGCAGCTGAACGCCGAATACATCCCCGGTGATATCGGCTGGAAATTCTGGTGCACCGAGGGCGATGCCTTCCCGGCGCGCACCATCGACCTGCTGAAGAATGTTGACGCCGCCATGTTCGGCGCCATCACCTCCAAGCCGGTCAAGGCCGCCGAAGCCGAGCTGGTCGCCGAATTGAAAGGCAAGGGACTGGTCTACCGCTCGCCGATCGTGCGCATGCGGCAGCTGTTCGACCTCTACATCTGCCTGCGGCCCTGCAAGGCCTATGCCGGCAATCCCTTGAATTTCAAGGAGAACATCGACCTGGTGGTCTACCGGGAAAACACCGAGGACCTGTACGCCGGAGTCGAGTTCAATCCGGTGCCGGCCGAATTGAAGGAGCTGCTGCTCAAGATCAGCAAACCGTTCGCGGCCTTCAAGGACGTGCCACTTGACCAGTTCGCCATATCAGCCAAGATCAATACCCGGAAGGGGTCCGAACGCATCGTCCGCTCGGCCTTCGAATTCGCCAAGAAATTCAACCGCAAAAAGGTGACCGTGGTCCACAAGGCCAACGTGGTCCGGGCCACTGACGGACTTTTCCTGGAAATGGCCAAGGAGGTGGCCAAAGGGTATCCGGAGATCAAGCTGGACGACGCCAATATCGACGCCATGTGCATGTGGCTGCTGAAGAATCCATTCAACTATGACGTGCTGGTGGCGCCCAACCTGTACGGCGACATCATCTCCGATCTCTGCGCCCAGATGGTCGGCGGACTGGGCTTCGGCTGTTCGGGCAACATCGGCGAGAAGCTGGCGGTTTTCGAACCGACCCACGGCTCGGCGCCCAAGTACGCCGGCCAATACAAGGTCAATCCCATCGCCACCATCCTGGCCGCCAAGATGATGCTGGACTGGCTGGGTGAAGCCGACAAGGCTACCAGGCTGGAGAAGGCGGTCAGCGACGTGATCCGCGAGGGCCAGGTGCGGACCTACGACATGGGCGGCGGCCACAAAACCCTGGAGATGGCCGAGGCCATTGCCGCCAAGCTGTAAACTGAGGTTGTCCATGATTCAGCAACACATCGTCGTCCATGAGGTCGGTCTGCGCGATGGGCTGCAGGTTGAAAAAACCGTTGTGCCCAAAGAGGAGAAACTGCGCTGGATCGATGCCCTGATGGCCGCGGGCGTCGACATGATCCAGCTGGGCTCCTTTGTCCACCCGGAGAAGGTGCCGCAGATGGCCGATACCGATTCACTGTTCACCCATTTCAAAGAGGCGGGCAAGAAAAATCCGGCCGTGGTGCTGTCGGGTTTAGTGCTGAACGAGAAGGGCCTGGAACGCGGATTGGCCTGCGGGGTCGAACTCTTTTGCATGGGGGTTTCGGCCAGCGAAACCCACAGTCAGAAAAATACCGGCATGAGCTCTGTCGAGGCCACTGGCCGGATCGTGGCCATGGCCAAGAAGGTGGTGGAACTCGGCAAGAAAGTCCAGGTCTCGGTCCAATCCGCCTTCGGTTGTGGTTTCGAGGGACCGATTCCCAAGGAGCGCGTGCTGGATATCGTCAAAACATACCTCGCCGCCGGCCTGCGCCAGATCAGTTTGGCCGATACCGCCGGTCACGCCCAACCTTTTCAAGTCGAAGAGTTGTATGGCGAGATCCTGCACCTGGAACCGGCCAGCGAGTTGGCCTGCCACTTTCACAACACCTACGGACTCGGCCTGGCCAACTGCGTCGCTGCCCTGCGCAGCGGCGTCAAATCGTTCGAATCCGCTTTTGGCGGGCTCGGCGGCTGCCCCTTCACCAAGGTGCCGGCCGGAAACGTCAGCACCGAGGACCTGGTCCACTCGCTGCAGCGGCTGGGCCTGCGCCGCGACATTCGCCTCGACAAACTGATCGAATTGGGGCGGCAGGTCGGGCAGTTCTTTGGCCGTGAGTTGCCGGGGCTGGTGCTGCGCGCCGGTTCGATCGTCGATCTCAAGCCAGTCGCCACCCAGGGGGTTTCATGAAACTTTTAGAAAAAATCCGCGTTCTGGACATGACCAATGTCCTGTCGGGACCTTTTTCCACCATACATCTGGCCCTGCTCGGGGCCGAGGTCATCAAGATCGAGAATCCCGACGGCGGTGACCTGGCCCGCAAGCTGGGCAACGTCCCCGGCCTCAACAAGAAACTGATGGGCACCAGTTTCCTGGCCCAGAACGCCAACAAGAAGTCGCTCACCCTGAACCTGAAGACGGATGAGGGCAAGGAAATTTTCCGCACGCTGGTCAAAACCGCCGACGTGCTGGTCGAGAACTTCCGACCCGGGGTCATGGATCGGCTCGGTTTCTCCTATGCCGCGTTATGCGAGCTGAAACCCGATCTGATCTACTGCGCCATTTCCGGCTTCGGCCAGACCGGGCCCGACGCCTTCAAACCGGCCTACGACCAGATCATCCAGGGTCTGTCCGGCGTCATGGCCATCAACGGCGACGAGCGGCTCAACCCGCTGCGCTGCGGCTTTCCCGTCTGCGACACCGTCGGCGGGCTGAACGCCGCCTTCGCCATCATGGCTGCCCTGTTCCACCGCCAGCGCACCGGGGAGGGCCAGTTCATCGACATCGCCCTGCTCGACTCCATCATGCCGCTGCTGGGATGGGTCGCCGCCAATCTGCTGATCGGCGGCCAGCAGCCGGTGCTGCTGGGTAACGACAATTTCACCGCCGCGCCCTCGGGGGTCTTCCGCACCCAGGACGGCTACGTCAACATCGCCGCCAACCAACAGAAGCAGTGGGAGGACCTGGCTGACACCCTCGGCCTACCGGAGCTGAAGATCGATGCGCGTTTTCAGGAGCGCGACACCCGCAAGGCCAATCGCCGCCTGCTGACGCCGTTGCTGGAAGAGAAGCTGACCAGCCAGCCGACCGCTTATTGGGTCGAGAAGCTGAACGAAAAGGGCATCCCCACCGGTGACATCATCGGTCTCGAACAGGCGCTGACCCAGGCGCAGGCCGTACACCGCCGGGTCATCGAAACCGTCAAGGAGGAGTCGATCGGCGACATCAAGCTCTTCAACCTGACCGCCAAGTTTTCCAAGACGCCGGGCGTCATCGACGCCCCGCCGCCGCAGTTGTCGGCTCATACCGAGGAGATCCTGACGGCGCTGGGTTACAGTAAAAAAGATCTGTCGACGTTTAAAGAGAAACAAGTCATTTAATTAAAGGAGACATGCCATGGCAATGACGATGGTTGAAAAAATCCTGGCCAAGGCCTGCGACCAGAAAAGCGTCAAGGTTGGCGACGTTCTCGAACCGCGGGTCGATCTGGCCATGTCCCATGAGAACGGCGCGCTGGTCATCAACCAGTTCCAGGAGATCTACAAGGATACCGGACTGGACGCCAGGGTCTGGGATCCGAAGAAAATCGCCATTATCTTCGATCACCGCGTGCCCGCCGAAAGTTCCAAGACGGCCGGCAACCAGAAGAAGATCCGCGATTTCGTCCGCAGGCAGGGGATTTCCCGTTTTCATGACATCCGCGGCGACGAAGGCGGCATTTGCCACCAGATTCTGCCCGAATCAGGCTATGTCCTGCCCGGCCAGGTGGTGGTCGGAACCGACAGCCATACCACCAGTCATGGCGCCCTCGGCGCCTTCGCCTTCGGCATCGGCGCCACCGAGATGGCGTCGGTCTGGGCGTTGGGACAAATCCTCAACGTCGAGGTGCCGGCCACCATTAAAGTGTCCGTCTCCGGCACTTTTCCCAAGTTCGTTTTGCCCAAGGATCTGATCCTTTTTCTGATCGGCCAGCTTTCCGCCGAAGGCGCCAATTTCAAGGTCATCGAATTCCACGGACCGGCGATCAAGAAGATGTCCACATCGGGGCGGCTGGTGATCTGTAATATGACCGTCGAGGCCGGGGCCACTTCCGGTATCGTGCCGCCGGACGAGGAAACGCTGCGCTACCTCAAGGAGGAGGCCGGCGTCAAAGGCAAGGTGGAAACGATGGCTCCCGACGCCGATGCCGTTTACGACCGGGAAATCACCATCGATGCCGGCGCGCTGGTCCCCCAGATCGCCTGTCCCCACACGGTGGACAACGTCAAGCCGATAAACCAGGTGGCCGGCAAAAAAATCGACCAGATCGTTATTGGTTCCTGCACCAACGGCCGCCTTGACGACCTGGCCGTCGCCGCCAAGATTCTGAAGGGAAAGAAGGTGGCCGCCGGGACGCGGATGCTGGTTTTTCCCGCCTCGGCCCGCATCTTCCTCCAGGCGCTGAAAGCGGGATATATAGCCGATTTGATGGAGGCGGGGGCGGTGGTGATGAACACCGGCTGCGGGCCGTGCCTGGGCGTTCACCAGGGCGCCCTGGCCGATGGTGACGTGGCCCTGGCCACCACCAACCGAAACTTCAAGGGCCGGATGGGCAATCCCAATGCCGAAGTCTATCTCTGCTCGCCGGCGGTGGCGGCCTTCAGCGCCATCAGCGGCGTGATCAGCGATCCCCGCCAAGGAGGAAAATAAGATGGCCAAAGTGGTATTTAAACTGGGTGACGACATCTCCACCGACATCATCTATCCGGGCCGGTTCATGGCCACGGTGCTGCCCAGCGAGACGCCGCAATACGCCTTCGCCGATAATGCCGACTTCAACGCCAAGGTGAGGAAGAAGGAGTTTGCCCCGGGCAGCGTCATCGTGGCCGGCAAGAATTTCGGTTGCGGCTCCTCGCGCGAGCAGGCGGCCTCCTGCCTCAAGGGACCCGATTTCGTGGTCGTGGCCAGGAATTTCGCCCGCATCTTTCTGCAGAACTCGATCAACCTGGGACTGAAGATGGTCATCTGCCCCGACATCGAGGCCAATGAAGCCGATGAACTGGAGATCGGCGCCGAGCGGGTGGTCAACAAATCCAGCGGCAAGAGTTTCGCGGTCACGCCGCTGCCCAAGGCCCGGCAGGCGATCATCGACGCCGGCGGCCTGATTCCTTTCACCCGCAAACGGATGGAGGAGGGGAAGAAAAATCAGCTCGGCTGAGGCCGAATTTGCCCCCGGCCCCTACATTATTGGGGTGATATCTGCTATAATTCCGCCAAGATGTTCAAGTATATCACCCGCAAAATTTTTGGCACTCGCAACGAACGCGAGATAAAAAAATTCCTTCCGAGGGTCGCAGCGATCAACGCGCTCGAACCTCAGCTGCAAGGTCTCAGTGACGACGAATTGCGGGCCTTTACCCCCCGCTTTCGGGAAAAACTGGCCGCCGGCGCCGCCCTAGACGACATCCTGATCGATGCCTTCGCGGTGGTGCGGGAAACGGCCCGCCGCACGCTGAACATGCGCCATTTCGACGTCCAGCTGATGGGCGGCGTCATCCTCCACCAGGGGAAAATCGCGGAAATGAAAACCGGCGAGGGCAAGACCCTGGTGGCCACACTGGCGGCCTATCTCAACGCCCTGTCGGGGAAGGGCGTGCACATCGTCACCGTCAACGACTACCTGGCCAAGCGCGATTCCGAATGGATGGGCCAGATCTACCGCTTCCTGGGACTGTCGGTGGGCGTCATCCAGCACGGCCTGGATGATGTGCAGCGCAAGCACGCCTACGGCTGCGACATCACCTACGGCACCAACAACGAGTTCGGTTTCGATTACCTGCGCGACAACATGAAATTCGATGTCGCCAGCCTGGTCCAGCGCGAGTTCAACTTCGGCATCGTCGACGAGGTGGATTCCATCCTGATCGACGAGGCGCGCACGCCGCTGATCATTTCCGGCCCGACTGAGGAGTCAACCTCGGTCTACTACCGCGTCAACGATTTCGTCGCGCGCGCCCGGCGCACGCCGGAAAACTACAGCCACGACGAAAAAACGCGCACGGTGGTGCTGACCGAGAAGGGCATCGCCGAAGCCGAGAAATTTTTCCAGATTGAAAACCTCTACGATTTGAAAAACATGGATCTGCTGCACCAGATATACCAGTCGCTGAAGGCCCACCTGATTTTCAACCGCGACGTCGACTATCTGGTCAAGGACGGCCAGGTGCTGATCGTGGACGAGTTCACCGGCCGGATGATGCCCGGCCGGCGGTATTCCGATGGCCTGCACCAGGCGCTGGAGGCCAAGGAAAACGTGCGCATCGAGCAGGAGTACCAGACGCTGGCCACCATCACCTTTCAGAATTACTTCCGCATGTACGGCAAGCTGGCCGGCATGACCGGAACGGCCATGACCGAGGCCGAGGAGTTCGGGCACATCTATGGCCTCGACGTGATCGAGGTGCCCACCAACCAGACGCTGATCCGCACCGAATTCTCGGACGTCATTTTCGGCTCCAAAGAGGAGAAATGGGACGCCGTGGCCAAGGAGATCGGCCAGCTGAATGAGAAAGGCCAGCCGGTGCTGGTCGGCACCATCTCGATCGAGAACTCCGAGCTGGTCAGCCGGCGGTTGAACCGCGACAAGGTCCGCCACGTGGTGCTCAACGCCAAGTACCACGAGCGGGAGGCCGAGATCGTGGCCCAGGCGGGACGGATCAACGCCGTGACCATCGCCACCAACATGGCCGGTCGCGGGACCGACATCCTGCTGGGCGGAAATCCCGATTTTCTCTTCAAAGAGGAATTGAAAAAACGCGGCCTGTCGCCGGATTCGGCGTCGCCGGCGCTGCTGGACACGATCCGCGGCGAAATCGTCGCCCAGACGCAACGTGAACACGACCAGGTGGTCGGGCTGGGCGGCCTGCACATCCTGGGGACCGAACGCCACGAGGCGCGGCGCATCGACAACCAGCTGCGCGGTCGTTCCGGCCGCCAGGGCGATCCCGGCTCATCGCGTTTCCATATCTCCCTGGAAGACGACCTGATGAAAATCCTCGGTTCGGACCGCATCCGCGGCCTGCTGGTGCGGTCCGGCATGAGCGGCGGCGTGCCCCTGGAAAACCGCCTGGTCAGCCGGGCGATCGAGAACGCCCAAAAACAGATCGAGGCGCAGAATTTTTCGATCCGCAAGCATCTGCTGGAATACGATGACGTGATGAACAAACAGCGCCAGTTCATTTACTCGTTCCGCCGCGACATCCTTTTCGGCAAGGATTTCAAGGACTATATCCGCAACCTGGTCGAGGTGATCTTCGTCGACCTGCTGGGAATGAGCGCCGCCGAGAACAAGGATCCCGACCAGTGGGAACTGGAGGCGCTCAAGACGGCCGTGATGTCGCAATTCGGCGTCGACGTCCAGACGGTGGCCGCCCCCTCGGGAGGCGATCTGCGCGACCTGCCTTTCCAGGAGCTGAAGGATAAGATCCTGGCCCTGCTGCTGCAGACTTACGAGGAGAAGGAGAAGCTGATCGGCTCGGCGCAGTTGCGCGAGCTCGAGCGGATGATCCTGCTGCAGGTGATCGACGTCCAGTGGAAGGATCACCTGCTGACCATCGACCACCTCAAGGAGGGCATCGGCCTGCGGGGATATGCCCAGAAGGATCCGCTGATCGAATACAAGAAAGAAAGCTATCAGCTTTTTGATGATCTGCAAAACCGCATCGAGGAAGAGGTGATCCGCTTCCTGTTCCTGTTCCGGCCGGTGGCCGAGGAAGAAATCGAGGATTGGCGGAGGAAAAAGGCCAAGCCGGTCAGCCCGACTTTCAAGATGCCGGGCAAGAAACACCGCAAATGGAAGTAACATGACCGAGAAGATACTCAAGCAAGAAGGACTGACCTTTGACGACGTGCTGCTGGTTCCGGATTATTCCGAGGTGCTGCCCCGCGAAACGAACGTCACCAGCCGCTTTTCACGGCACATCACCCTGAAAACCCCGTTGGCGTCGGCGGCCATGGACACGGTCTCGGAGGCGCCCATGGCCATCGCCATGGCGCAGCTGGGCGGAATTTCCGTCATCCATAAAAATCTGCCGGCGGCCGATCAGGCCCAGGAAGTGCGCCGGGTCAAGCGTTCCGAATCGGGAATGATCGTCAATCCCATCACCCTCAAGCCCGAGAACACCATCGCCGAAGCCATGCGGTTGGTCAGGGAAAAAGGCATCTCCGGATTGCCGATCATCGACGACCAAGGGCGGTTGGTGGGGATTCTGACCAACCGCGACCTTCGCTTCGCCACCAATTTCCAGGAACCGATCGGCCGGGTGATGAAGTCGAAGGGCCTGGTGACCGCCCGCGAGAACATCACCATGGCCGAGGCCAAACAGCTGCTGCATCTCAACCGCATCGAGAAACTGCCGGTGGTGGATGAGCGGCACTTTCTGAAAGGCCTGATCACCTTCAAGGATATCCTCAAGGCCGAGAAATTCCCCAATGCCTCAAAGGATCGAATGGGGCACCTGCTGGTCGGGGCCGCGGTCGGTACCTCGGCCGAGAACCTGGATCGGGTCAAGGCCCTGGTCGACGCCGAGGTGGACGTGATCGTGGTCGACACCTCCCATGCCCATCAGGTACGGGTGTTGAAAATGGTCGAGAAGATCCGCCGGGCTTGCTCCGGGATTGATCTGGTGGTCGGCAACATCGTCACCGCCCGGGCCGCCAAGGACCTGATGCGCATCGGTGTCGACGCGCTCAAGGTCGGCATCGGACCGGGCTCCATTTGCACCACCCGGGTGGTGACCGGAGCCGGGCTGCCTCAGATCACCGCCATCATGGAAGTGGCCAAGGCGGCCGCCGGCAAGGTGCCGGTCATCGCCGACGGCGGCATCAAGTTTTCCGGTGACATCACCAAGGCGCTGGCCGCCGGCGCCGACACGGTGATGCTCGGCTCGCTGCTGGCCGGAACCGACGAAAGCCCCGGCGAGATGATCATCTATCAGGGCCGTTCCTATAAAAACTACCGCGGCATGGGTTCGCTCAGCGCCATGAAGTCCGGCTCCAAGGAACGCTACTTCCAGGAGGATGAGACCAGCGAAGCCAAGCTGGTCCCGGAGGGAATTGAAGGCCGCATCCCCTACCGCGGTTCAGTGATGAACCTGGTACCGCTGCTGATCGGCGGAGTGCGGGCCGGGATGGGCCTCACCGGCTGCCGAACCATCGCCGAGCTGCATCGCAAGGCGCGTTTCGTCAGAATCACCAGCGCCGGTCTTAAAGAGAGCCATGTGCATGACGTCTTGATCACCGAGGAAGCCCCCAACTACCGGCTGAACTGATGGGCAAGAGATCCGCGATCATCGCCGGCTGTTTGCTGATCTTTCTGGCCGGCGGTGTAATGGGAGCCGAGAACAGAATTCCCAAGGCCGGCATCGGTTTTATGGCCGGAATCAGCGGCATCCCCGGATCGCTGCTCGATTTTTTTCTTTACGAACACCCTGAGATCAGGGGGAATCTCTACGCCCTCGAGTTCCGCTCCTATGGGGACAAGGGACCCAAGTCGGTTTTCAGCGGCCTCTACTGTCTGGAGTACAATCGCATCAGCGGCCAGGGCTATTGGCGGATCGAACAGAGCGACCGACGGCTGCTGGGATCCGGGGACGTGGTCCAGTGGAATCTGACCGCCACCATCCTGCTCAACATTTTCCCGACATCGGTCATTCACCTCTACCTGGGCGGCGGCATCGGCATCGGCCGGATGAAAGTCCAGGCCGAAGGTGTCTATGTCGATGAAGTGGGGACCACCATCTCCCAGACCTATCAGTTGGACAAGATCATCCCGGTGGGACACCTGCCGGTGGGGTTGATCGTAAACGTCGGCAACCATCTGGAACTGCGAGCCGAAGCCGGCTTCAAGAACGGGTTCTATGGTGCGGCCAGCGTTGTTTTCAACTATTGAGGTCACTCTTTATTAAATGTTGGAAAAAGACTAGAATCGCAAACGGATCGAGGCGAAACGGGGTAAGTGAATATGGAGACCAAGATTCCCGAGCGGCTGACGTATAGGCGCAAAGAAGTGATTCAGTTGACCAAGCTGGATGGCCGGGTATTGGACTACTGGGAGAAGGAGTTTGGTTCCCCGACTCCGGTCATCAATCAGAGCGGCGAGAAGTTTTACAGCAAACGGGACCTGGAAATCATTCTCAAGATCAAGAATCTCCTGGTGGTTGAAAAGATAGACAAGGAGAAGGTCAAGCAGCTGCTGCGCCAGGATTTCCCCGGCGATGAGCTGCTGGTCGCCGCCGGGGGAAATCCGGCCGTCCCTCCCAAGCCTGATCAAATCAAGCGCCTGCGCAGCAGCCTGAAAGAGATATTGACAATCCTGGATAAAGATGGTAAAAAGTAGGCGATCTCGGGGCGTAGCGCAGCCTGGTTAGCGTACACGCTTGGGGTGCGTGTGGTCGGTGGTTCGAATCCACTCGCCCCGACCAACTTTTTTCATGAAAACGATTCTATTGACCAATGACGATGGCTTTTTCTCGCGGGGGATAACCGCCTTGCGGGACCTGCTGGCCGAACGGTTCATTGTTTATCTGGTCGCTCCCGACTGCGAGAAGAGCGCCATCAGCATGGCCTTGACCCTGAATCATCCGTTGCGGGTGAACCGGGTTGACGAACAGACCTTCGCCATCGACGGCACCACCTCCGACTGCGTCAACATCGCCCTGCAGAGGATCCTGCCGCAACCGCCCGATTTTATCGTTTCTGGAATGAACCTGGGCGAAAACCTGTCGGAAGACATTTTTTTCTCCGGCACCGTGGGCGGTGCCTTTTCGGGTCACCTCTACGGCATCCCGGCGCTGGCGGTCTCGTTGATCGCGGCC